>ERZ724505.1290-NODE-1290-length-13915-cov-6.215657_pt1 | contig 13915 bp, 18 predicted proteins | sample MGYA00376038_ERZ724505 | MGnify/ENA primary metagenome ERZ724505 (study PRJEB28724, sample SAMN07190884) | wastewater metagenome | isolation source: effluent of sewage treatment plant in Hong Hong | place: Hong Kong | collected 2016-03-17 ... | reverse complement strand
ATCGAGCGCGGTGACGGGCGGGCGCACTCGCAGGCGCTGGAGTACCGCGACAAGGCCCGCGAGGCCGTCAACGCGCTCCGGGGCAAGCTGGGGCAGGAGCAGCAGGCGCTGCGCTCCGGCGTCCAGCCGCAGGCCCAGCAGCCGCAGATCGACCCGCGCATGGCCCGGCACTTCGTCGAGTTCCAGCGCAAGGTGAACTGGTACGATCCGACCGGACGCGACCTCGACAGCAAGATCGTGCAGGCCATCGACGCCGACGTTGCGCAGGCCGGGTTCGACCCCACCACTCACGAGTATTGGGAGGAGCTGGAGGACCGGGTGCGCGAGCGCCTGCCCGGCAAGTTCAAGACCCAGACGAGCCGCCGTGGGCCGCCGATGAGCGGGCGCGAGGCGTCCTCCGCAGGCCGCGCCTCCGGCGGCGGCAGCGAGGCGCTGAAGATCCCGGCGGCTCTGAAGCAGAACATGATCGAGGCGGGCATCTGGGGCGACCCCAAGAAGCGCGACGCCGCGATCAAGGACTATCTCCGCATTCGCCGCGAAGAAGATCGTCGGCGCTGATTTCTCACTTCCACGCTGAAAGAGTGTGATGATGGACGACGAACGTATCAGGTCTGACCGGAGCAATGGCTCCTCCCGCAAGGACCGGGCCGTCGAGATGACGGAAGCCCCGGCCCGAGTGGACAGGGAAATTTCCGACGACGAGCGCGTCGAAGCCTTCCGCATGGCCTACTTCCAGCACGCATTGCCGGACCTGCCCAAGATCCCCGGCTATCACGTCTGCTGGCTGACGACGACGAACCCACGCGACAGCATCGCGCACCGTGTCCGCCTCGGATACGAGCCGGTGAAGCCGGAAGATGTTCCGGGTTTCGACGTGGCTTCCATGACGATGAAGACCGGCGAATACGCTGGTCTCATTGGCATCAACGAGATGCTGGCCTTCAAGATCCGCGATGAACTGTACCTCCGCTACATGCAGGAGGCGCATCACAACCTTCCGCGCGAAGAAGAGCAGAAACTCGTCGATGCGGCTGACGCCATGCGGCGTCAGGCTCAGTCGTCGGGCGCCGACGTGTTTGAGGGGGACGGTATCGCGTCCCTGCGTGCGGCCACTCCCCGCCCGCGCTTCAGCCTCTGACAGCGCTTGCGGGGGCCTCCACCCGCTAATCCAAAGGAGGATCGAGGATGTCCTCGACCAATGCCCCCTTTGGCCTGAGGCCCGTGTACCACCCCTCCGGCACGATCCGTCCGGTGGCGTACTCGATTGCCGCGTCCTACACGGGCACGGCGATCTACATGGGCTCTCCGGTCAAGATCCACACCGACGGCACGCTCCGTATCGCGGCTGCCGGGGAGTCCATCATCGGAGCCTTTCAGGGCTGCGAATACACGGACAGCTCCGGTCGTCGCCGCGTGATGCCCTACTGGACCGGCGAATCCGGCGCCACGGACATCATCGGCTACGCCACGTTCGATCCCGCCACCGTGTACGAAATTCAGGCCGACGGCCCCATCGACACGACCGAGATCGGACAGCAGGCCGACTTCACGTCCATCGGCACCGGCTCGACCATCACTGGTCAGTCGTCCGCCACCATCGCCAATGCCACCGCGACCGCTCAGGCGACGCTGTCGGTCATTGGCATCCCCGCCTATCCCGACAACGTGTCGGGCGATGCCTATACGGTCGTGCAGGTGCTCATCAACGAGCATCAGTTCCGCACGCCGCAGGCTGGCTTCTGATCGGAGGGCCTGAGCTATGGCTATGCCGATGCGCTCTACGGACTTCCGTTCTGTCGTCGAGCCCATTCTGAACCAGACGTTCGATGGGATCTACGAGCAGCGGAAGGACGAGTGGAAGTCCTTCATCAATCAGGAGCAGGGTACGCCCCGCAACTTCCACGAAGAAGTCGTGATCAACGGCTTCAACGCCGCGCCGGAAATCCCGGACGGCTCCGCTGTCACCTACCAGTCGGGCGGCGTGCTCTACCTCGCCCGCTACACCTACAAGGTGTACGGCCTCGCCTTCGCTCTGACGAAGGTGCTGGTCGAGGACGGTGACCACATCAGGATCGGCACGACCTTCTCCCGCCACCTCGCCCAGTCGATGGTCGAGACCAAGGAGACGGTGACGGCGAACCTGCTGAACCGCGCCTTCAACTCGTCCTATCTGGGCGGTGACGGCGTGCAGCTCATCTCCACGAGCCACCCGCTGGTGAACGGCACGGCGAGCAACCAGCTCAACACCGCCGCGAACCTGTCGCAGACCTCGCTGGAGCAGATCCTGATCCAGATCGCGCAGGCCGTGGACTCCAACGGCAAGCGCATCAAGCTGACGCCCAAGCGCCTCATCGTGTCGCCCAGCAACATCTTTCAGGCGGAAGTCCTCCTGAACTCGACGCTGCGTCCGGGCGGGGCGAACAACGACATCAACGCCGTGAAGAGCCTCGGTATGCGCTCCGACGGCGCCAGTGTCGTCACCCGCCTGACCTCGGCCACGGCGTGGTTCATCACGACCGACGCCCCCGAGGGCATGAAGCTGATGATGCGCCGCTCCATGGACCGCTCCATGGAAGGCGACTTCGACACGGACAGCATGCGCTACAAGGCCACCGAGCGCTACGGCGTCGGCTGGACGAACTGGCGCGCCGTGTTCGGCACGCCCGGCGTCTGAGGACGACCGGAAGACAATGAGGGCGGCCTTCGGGCCGCCCTTTTTCTTTGCCCGGCGGGAAACGGTTTCATGGCCGCCGCCGGATCATCCCTCCCGCGCTCTTCATGGAGTTGCATCGATGACCCAGTTCTCCGACGACCTGTACCTCGGCGCCGCCGATGGCCCGCAGGCGCAGTCGCCCTCCGCTTTCGGGCGCGGCGTTGGCCCGCTCGGTCGCGTCTTCATCTTCGACGTGGTCCCGGTTGCGCTGTCGGCCACCGCCGTGTGCGCCGTGCAGGCCTCCACCGGCACCAACAACGCCCTGCTCATCAACGGCGCCTCGGCGACCGGCGGCGTGGCCACGCTCGATGTCTGCCGCGCCCTGTCGATGATCGGCACCAACGCTGGCGACACGACCCAGTCCGTGACCGTCACCGGCACCGACTACTATGGCCGCCGCCAGACCGAGACGCGCACGCTGAACGGCACGACCATCGTGAACTTCCTGAAGGCGTTCAAGACGGTCACGGGCGTGACGGTTTCCGCGACGCTGGCTGGCAACATCTCGGTCGGCTCGCGCGACGCCATCGGCCTGCCCTACCGCGTCACCGACATCGGCTACATCCAGAGCGTCAAGTGGAACAACACTCTGGCGCAGGACGCTGGCACCGTCGTGGTGGCCGACACGAACACGGCCACGGCCACGACCGGCGACGTGCGCGGCACCTACCTGCCGTCCTCGGCCACCAACGGCTCCCGCCGCCTCGTCATGACCATCGCACTCCCGGCCATCGCCGCCGGGCCGGATGCCACGACGACGGGCGCCATCGGCGTCACCCCGGCGTGACGGGCGGGCTCCGGCCCGCCCTCTCCCTCATCGATAGGAGAACGCCATGCGCCCCGTTCGGGTGACGACCACCAACGCCGCCGTCAGCTCCCCCGTCATCCTCGACTACAATGCCCGGCCCTTCGCGGTTGGCATCGGTGTGAAGATCACCTCGGGGACGCCGACGTACACGGTCCAGTACACGTTCGACGACGTGTTCGACCCGGCCTTCAACCCCTCCACCGCCAAGTGGTTCGACCACACCTCGCTCAGCGCCAAGACGACGGACGCGGACAGCAACATCGCCTTCCCGGTGATGGCGGCGCGCGTCAGCCAGACCGGCACCGGGGTCACCGTGGCGACCTTCATTCAGGCCTCGGGAGCTAGCTGATGGGTATCGTCGCAGAAAGCGTCAGCCCCGACGCTGCCGCCGCTCTGGAAGGCGGCTCCACGTTCGAGAGCCGCCTCGCCGAGCTGCGTCAGGCCAAGGCCATCTACGACGAGGCGGTCACCGAGCTGCGCCTCGGCAAGGAGGCTCGCGCCGCGTGGGACGAGGCCACCGCCGACCGGGCGAAGGCCGCCAACGAGCTGGCTTCCGCCCGGCAGACCGCCTCCGACCTCATCGAGCAGGCCAAGGCCAAGGCCGACGCCGACCGCTCCGAGGCGGCCAAGACGCTGGCCGATGCGCGTGCATCAGCCGAGGCGACCCTCGCCAAGGCGAGCGCCGACGCGCAGGCCCTCCTCGACGCCGCTGCCGAGGAATCCAAGAAGGCCGCCTCGCGCACGGCTCTGGCCGGGAAGCGCATGAAGGAGGCCGAGGAGCTGAAGGCGGCAGCCGACGAGCTGGCCGCCGACGCGCAGGCCAAGATCGACGTGGCCATCGCCGAGCAGCAGCGCTTCGCCAACCTCATCTCCGAAATCAAGAACCTCGCCTCCACGGCCTGAAGGACACTCCCATGGAAGACATCCTCAACGCCGAGGCCACGGCCTCGGCGGGCCTCCACGCGCGCCCTGACGCCACCTCCTTCATCAACCCGGAGGGCGTGTTCACGGTCAGGCACTACCGCGACGGTGAGCTGATCTGGGAAGACACGTTCCACAACACCGTGGTGGACGTGGGCAAGCGCCTGATCCTCGACACCATCCTCGGCAACTCCGCCGCAGGCGCCATCGTCATGGGCCTGAAGGGCACCGGCTCGGTGGCCGCTGCCGACACGCAGGCCTCGCATGCTGGCTGGCTGGAGGTGGGGCTGGCCAACGCGCCGACCTACTCCGGCTCGCGCAAGACGCCCTCCTTCTCGGCGGCCTCCGGCACGTCGAAGACCACGTCCTCGGCGGTGACCTTCTCGATCACCTCCTCGGGCACGGTGGCGGGCTGCTTCATCAACATCGGCGGCTCCGCCACGGTCGACAACACGACCGGCACGCTGCTGTCGGCTGGCGACTTCACGGGCGGCTCGCGCTCCGTCATCAACGGCGACACGCTCTCGGTCACCTACACTTTGTCGGTTTGAATATGAAACCGAGCGAAGTTGTCGTTCTGCTCTCCGCTTGGCGGGGCATGATCAATCGCTGCGAAAGCCCCAAGAACAAGCAGTACAAAGACTGGGGTGGTCGCGGCATCAAGGTCTGTGACCGCTGGAAAGACTTCGACCTCTTTGTGGAGGATGTCGGTCCTCGCCCCAGTCCAGAGTACCAGCTCGACCGCATCGACAACGACGGCGACTACGAGCCCGGAAATGTACGGTGGGCCACGCGAGCGGAGCAGAGCCGCAACCGGCGCTCCACGCGCCTGATCACGATCAACGGTCGAACGATGTGCCAGAAGGACTGGGCCATCGAAAACGGCATTTCTGAAGAAGCGGTTCGCCAGCGCGTCGTTCGCGGCTGGGATCCGGTTCGCGCCGTTACCCAGCCGCCTCGGCATACTGGGGTCTGACCGATGCAGATTACCCATGCCCTGTCGCTGACCGTCGGCGACGCGACAGGCACGGCCACGATCTGGAACGGGGCGACGACCTCGTCCATCGCCGCCACGGCGGTGCCGCGCCCGACCGACTGGAACAGCCAGCACGCGCTGATGTTCACCTTCGGCGGCAACACCACCAACGCCTCGACGGTGAGCGGCACGGCGGTCCCCTTCGCGGGCACGGGCGGCATCTCCATCGGCGGCTCGAACGGCTCGGTGCTGTTCTCGGTGGGGCCGAACGCGACCGTCTCCACCTACGTGCCCTACTTCCCGGCCTCGACCGCGTCGCAGACCGGCGGCGCCAAGGGCACGAGCACGGCCAGCGCTATCGTCTTCCCCATCCCGGTCTATCGGGACATCGCCTTCAATGCGATGCGCATCCTGTATTCGGCGAGCTACGTCACCTCGACCATCTCGGGCCAGCACACGATCTCCTCGGGCTGGGGCCTCTACAGCAACAATGCGGGCACCCTGTCGCGCATCTCGTCGGGGTCGTTCTCGATGGCCATGACGGTGTCGTCGGTGTCGGCGACCGTGTCGCTGCCCAACTCGACGAACTCGGCGGGTTACACCCACACGACGCTCGCCATCACGACGACGGCGCAGGGCCAGTCGCTGATCGGCACGGCGGGCAACCGCGTCGCCGACCTCGTCTTCGGCGGCTCCATGTCGCTGTCGCCGGGCCTCTACTATGTCGGCTTGCACCAGCGCCAGAGCACCTCGTCGGCCAATGTCGGCCTGTCGACCGCCTTCATCGGCAACGCCATGAACGCCACCTCAGGCGTCGGCCCGATGGGATCCTCGACCGCCGCCTTCTCGGCCTCCTCGGGCTACCACCTCGGCGCGCACGGCTTCTACACCTCCACCGGGTCGGCGGGCTATTCGGGCACCACCCTTCCGGCCTCGATGATCATGACCGGGTTCAACAACAACCTGAACGTCATGCCCATGGTCACCCTCCTGAGCACCTGATGGAAATCGTCAGCTTCGGACCCTCCGGCAAGCACAACGAGGGCATCGAGGAGAGCTACCAGCGCATCCTCAAGTCGGCGCTGTGGAAGCGCCAGCGCATCGTGGTCATCATCCCGGCGGCCAAGGACATCCCGACCAAGGTGGCGCTGTCGCACTGGGGGCTGGTCTTCCCGCCGAACAATGCGGTGGCCCGGCTGGCCGCCATCGGCATGGAGGTGGGCGAGGCCTACTCCAACACCATCGCGGCGGTTCTGGCGCACCCGGAGCTGTCGCAGTGGGAGTACATCCTCACCATCGAGCACGACAATTCGGTTCCGCCTGATGGGCTCTTGAAGCTGATCAAGCGCATGGACGAGAACCCCGAGTTCTCCTGCATCGGCGGGCTGTACTGGTGCAAGGGTGAGGGCGGCGTGCCCCAGATCTGGGGCGACCCGAAAGACCCGGTGACGAATTTCCGCCCGCAGCCGCCCAAGCCGGGCGAGCTGGTCCCATGCAACGGCACGGGCATGGGCTTCAACCTCTGGAAGATGGACCTGTTCAAGGACGAGCGCCTGCGCAAGCCGTGGTTCAAGACCGTGGCCGGGAGCGAGGGCATGGCCACGCAGGATCTCTACTTCTGGGGAGACGCGATCAAGTGGGGCCACAAGTGCGCCGTCGACTGCGATGTGCTCGTCGGCCACTACGATGCATCTACAGGGATCGTCTGGTGAAGCTGGACTTCGGTTGCGGCCCGAACCCCCACGAGGGCTACACGGGCGTCGATCAGTACCCCTTCGACGGCAAGGTCGGGATCGTCGGGGACATCACGGACCCGCACTTCTGGGACCAGTTCGAGGACGAGAGCGTCGAGGCCGCGCACGCCTCGCACTTTCTGGAGCACCTGACGGCGCCCCAGCGCATCCTGTTCATGAACCAAGTCCACCGCATCCTGAAGCCCAAGGCGCAGATCACGATCATCGTGCCGCACTGGGCCGCAGCGCGGGCCTATGGCGACCCGACGCACCAGTGGCCGCCGGTCTCGGAGTGGTTCTTCCTCTACCTCAACAGGGAGTGGCGGAAGGTCAACGCGCCGCACACCGACGGCGAGATCGCGCCGGGCATGTACCTGTGCGATTTCGATGGCGGCCTGAACTACAACCCGCACCCCGAGCTGGCCACCCGCAACCCGGAGTTCGGGCAGTTCGCCGTCAGTTTCTACAAGGAGGCCTGTCAGGACATCGTCGCCACCCTGACCAAGAGGTGACGGCATGGCCGTCACATGGGATTCTGGCAGGACCGCCGCCGGTATAACGCTCTCAGGCGGAAACCTGACGGCGACCAATGACTCGGCGGGCAACGCTGCGGAAATCTCGACCTTCGCCACGGCGTCGATCAAGTCGGGCGAGAAGAAGTATTTCGAGGTGCTCGCCAACACCATCCCCGGCACGTCCGGCGCTGGATGGTTCGGCATCGGCTTCGGCAACAGCAGCGCGCCAATCTCCGGCGCGGGCGGCGAGATCGGCGTCAACACCCACTCGGTCGGCGTCTACGATAACGGTCAGGTCTACTACAACAGCGCCGTCGTCACCAATATTGCCTCGTTCGCCGCGACGGATGTCGTCTGCTTCGCGGTCGATCGCGCCAACAACGTGTTCTGGGCGCGCACGAACAACGGGAACTGGAATAACTCGGGGACGGCGAACCCGGCCACCAATACCGGCGGCATCGCCATCAGCCCGACCGGCGACCTGTTCCCCGGCTTCTCGCCGCAGGACCAGACCGGTTCGGCGACGGCCAAATTCGCCTCCGCCGACTGGACCTACGGCGCGCCGTCCGGCTTCGATCAGATCAGCGACATCATCGACGTGTCGGTCAGCGAGACGTTCTCGCCGACCGACACGATCTACGCCTACTTCAACTCGCTGGCGCAGGCGTGGCAGCCCAATGCGTTCCTGTGGTTCCCGCAGGCCTCGGGCGGCGGCCCGACCAACTACGATGTCGACATCACCGAGAGCGGCAGCGCGTCCGACAGCCAGTCGGCGGCCCTGACCGCCGTCGGCGCCCGCACCGAGACGTTCACCGCCACCGACGCCCAGACGGGCGTCTTGGCGATGGTCTTCACGATCAGCGAGAGCGGCTCGGCGAGCGACAGCACGACCGGCCTCATGACAGCAGTCGGCGCGGTCACCGAAAGCGGCAGCGCCTCGGACGCGACGAGCGCCACGCAGACGCTGGTCGGGGCGGTGTCGGAGAGCGGCAGCGCCTCCGACAGCACGACCGGCCTGATGACCGCCGTCGGCTCGGTGTCGGAGATTGCCGCCTCCGCCGACAGCCAGTCCTCGACCGGCGTTCTGGTGGGCGCCACGACCGAGACGAGCACGATCACCGACACGCAGACGGGCGGGCTCGCCTTCTCCAGCGCGGTCACCGAGAGCGGCTCTGCCGCCGACAGCCAGTCGGCGACGCAGACGCTGGTCGGCGCGACCTCGGAGAGCGGGGCAGCCAGCGACAGCCAGTCGACGGCCCTCGTGGCGGTCGGCGCGGTGTCGGAGAGCGGCTCGGCGTCGGACAGCCAGAGCGGCGTGCTGACGATGGTGTTCACCACCTCGGAGGCGGGCTCGGCCAGCGACAGCCAGTCGGCCACCTACGTCCTCGTGGGCGTGGTCTCCGAGGCGGGCAACGCGGTCGACGTGCAGACGACCGGCGGCTTCATCTCCGACAGCGTGACGGAGAGCGCGAGCGCCAGCGACGCCCAGACGGGCAACCTCGTCATCGCCGTCTCCTGCTCGGAGGGCGCCAACGCGGTCGACACCTGCAACGCCACGGGCGGCACGCCGGTCGGCGGCAACGAGTTCCGCGTCGGCGGTCCCGACGTGGTCGAAAACTTCACGCCGCCGACCGTGGCCGATCTCTACGAGGTCAAGAAGCGGACGAAATGAAGGAGCCGCCCCGAGGGGCGGCCCAAGTCAGTACAGGGAGGAACGTCACAAGGCATGTGACGCCTCCGAAGCTAATGGGAGACACCCCTATGAGCAAGTGTGACGGATGGGATTTCCCCGCCTCTTTCGGGTTCACCGGCTCGGCCGGGAAGACGACGGTCAAGGGGTACATGCGCGGCGGCGCCGTGCGGAAGAACAAGGTCGGCGCGGCCGGGAAGATCGCCAAGCACAGCGCCGCCAAGGGCGCCCGCCCCGAGCGTGAGGAGATGGCCGAGGCGCCTGCGATGATCTCGCCGCCCCCGCCCCCGCGCCGCCCGGTCCCCGTGCTGAACCGCGCGCCCATGTTCGGCGGCAAGAAGTGAGCTGACGCATGGCCTACTCCGGCACCGTCTCGACCACGACCTTCGACACGGTCGCGCTGATCGACGACGCCTTCCGCATGGCTGGCGTCCCGCCGCAGGGCGTGACGGACGAGATGCAGGACACGGCGCGCCAGTCGCTCTACCTGCTGCTGTCGTCGACCTCGAACCGGGGCATCCCGCTGTGGGCCATCGACAAGCAGGTGCTGGGCCTGAAGCAGGCCCAGTCCACCGTCACGACCCCCATCGGCACCATCGACGTGCTGAACATCAACCTGCGCACCCTGACCCAGTACACCGGCACGGAGACCACCCGTCTGGGCGGCATCCTCACCGATTTCGGGTCCGGCAACAGCAACGCCATCAGCTCGGTCGGCATCAAGACGACGGCTTCGCCGACCTATACGCTGATCTTCGAAACGTCCGACGACGGCGTCACTTTCACCACCGTGGGAACGACTTCCGCCACCGCCTTCACGGCGGGCCAGTGGACGTGGTTCGACATTGACCCGGCCCTGCCCGCACGGTATTTTTGCATCAGGGATCAAGCGGCTACCGTGCTTGCCCTGAGCGCCTCCTACCTCGGGGGCAACCCCACGGAAATCCCCTTCGGTCGCCTGAACAAGGACGACTACACCGCGCTCCCGAACAAGACGTTTCAGGGGCGCCCGCTCCAGTACTGGCTGGACCGTCAGGTGGGCACTCCTGTCCTGCGCCTCTGGCCGACGCCGGACGCGGCCAACGAGACCTCGCAGGTGGTCATCTGGCGCCACCGCCACATCATGGACGTGGGCACGCTGGCCCAGACCATCGAGGTGCCGCAGCGCTGGTTCGAGGCGATCTCGATGCAGCTCGCCGTCCGGCTGATCCTGCGCGAGCCCAAGGCCGACAAGAACCAGCTTTCCGTCCTGAAACCGATGGCGGACGAGGCGCTGGCCATGGCGTGGCTGGAGGAGCGGGACCAGAGCCCCTTCAGGATGACTAAGGCCATCGACTGCTACACAGCCTGAGCGAAGTACTTTCCGTGGAGTAGCTTGGCCGCCGCATCGTAGGCGGCCTTGGCCTCCTCGGGGCTGTCATGGGTGCCAAGCCAAATCCATTGGCCCTTGTAGGTGATCTGGGCGCCGTAGCGCTTCTTGTTTCGGACGACGCCCTTCGGCAAGTCGCGACCCTTGTTGGCGCCCCGGTTAAACACGTTCTCTCGGGGCGTCGCCGTCCGCAGGTTCGCCCAACGGTTGTCGTTCGGGATTCCGTTAATGTGGTCGATGAAGAATGGCGGGTCTTCGCCAGTCATCATCTTCCATATGACCCGGTGAACATAGAATTTCCGGCCCTTGATGCTCAGCACCCTGTAGCCGTTGCTGAGCTGTGTCGTGATCGGAACGCCAACAAGCTTGTCGAGACTGGGTCTGACATTGGGCGGAACCGGGTAATCATCCGGAAGCTTCTTCCGAATGATGGCGCCAGTTTCGGGATTGTAGCTGAAGAGGATATGCAGCTCTTCAGCCGATGGGAGCGGGTATATGGACTTCATGGAGAGGTTCATACACCAGATAGCAACTTTGTAAAAGGGGAGGCCCTTGCCCCTCTATCTCAACACCATCGGCAGATCGCGCCTGACGATTGCCCTTTGCGATAGGTGCAACAGGAAGTTCCCTATCGATGAGCTTCGTCCGGACGCGAACTCGCCCGGCCTCATGGTCTGTGAGGCTGATTGGGATTCGCTTGATCCGTACCGCCTGCCCGCGCGCGAGACGGAGGACATCACGCCTCCCTTCGTGCGCCCCGACGTGCCCCTGACCTTCACCAGCGACGAGGAGTGACTTGGCCACCGCGATGACCTTCACCTCCCTCAAGGAGGACGTGCAGGCGTATCTGGAGCGCGGAACGGTCACCGACCCCTTGGTCTTCGAGCGCCTGCCGACGCTGATCAACAACGCCGAGCGGCGGATCGCGCGCGAGCTGAAGGTCATCGGCTTCATCATCCCGGTCACCACGACGCTCGCGGCCGGTGTCCCGGTGCTGCAGAAGCCCGACCGCTGGCGCGACACCGTCAGCATGAATTTCGGCAACGGCACGTCGAACAACACCCGCAACCCGGTCTACGCGCGGTCCTACGAGTACTGCCGCCGCTTCTGGCCCGACCAGACGCAGACCGGCGCGCCGCGCTTCTATGCGGACTACGACTACAATCACTGGCTGATCGCGCCCACCCCCGATCAGGACTACCCGGTCGAGATCCTCTACTACCAGATCCCGCCGCTTCTGGACGACGCCAACCAGACCAACTGGCTGACCGAGTACGCCTCGACGCTGCTGCTCTACGCCACGCTGCTGGAGGCGACCCCCTTCATCAAGGCCGACGAGCGCATCCCCGTCTGGCAGTCCTTCTACGAGCAGGGGCGGGAGTCCCTCAACAGCGAGGACATGCAGCGCATCGCCGACCGCTCGGCCACCCGGAGTGAGGCATGACCTACGAGGTCTACCTCGTCACCTGCGCCGTCAACGGCAAGGGGTATATCGGCTACACAAGCAAGGGCGCTCAGGCCCGGCTGACCGCCCACCTCGACAACGCGCGCTGGGGACGCAAATACGCGCTGGCCGACGCCATCCGTGCCTACGGGCCGGAGGCCTTCTCCGTCGCTGTGCTGGAGGCGGGGCTGTCCCATGACGAGGCATGCGCCGCCGAGCGTAGGCTGATTGCCGAGCGCGGAACCATCCTGCCCGGCGGCTACAACATGACCGAAGGCGGCGATGGCGTCCCGCTGACGCCTGAGCAGCGCGAAGCCGCCTCCGCCAAGAAGCGTGGCCGGTTCACGGAGGCTCAGCGTGCTGCGCTGGCCAATCGCCCGCCCGTCTCCGACGAGACCCGCGCCAAGCTGTCGGCCATCCGCAAGGGCAAGCCGAAGAGCGCCGAGTGGGTTGCGAAGATCGCTGCAGCAAGCACTGGACGGCCTAAGAGCCCGGCCACCCGCGCCGCCATCTCGGCAGCCAAGAAGGGCGCGCCGTGGTCCGAGGCCCGCCGTGCCGCCCAGAAGAGGGCCTCCTCGTGACGAGTTACCTGACTGTTTTCGGCGGCGAGGTCATCCGCCCCGCCGAGGTGTCCTACCGCGCCCTGACGATCTCGACCTCGACCCAGCTTTACTGGCCCATCGAGACGAACGCCAACGCGCAGGTCATCGCCAGCCAGATGGACATCACGGCGACGACCACGTCGCTGGCGATCATCCTCGACGACGCCACCAAGGTCGCCGTCGGCACCACCATCGTGGTCAAGAATGCCGGGTCGAACACCTTCGCGGTGCTCGACAACGCATCGAGCACCATCGTCTCCGTCGCCTCCGGTCAGGTCTACTACGTCTACCTGACGAACAACTCGACGGCCGCCGGGACGTGGTCCTCCTTCGCGCTGGGCGCGGGCACCAGCTCGGCCAGCGCCGCCGCTCTGGCGGGCGCGGGCCTCATCGCCGTCGGCTCGCTGCTGGCACAGGCGGTCCAGACCGACACCTTCTCCTCCTCCGGCTACACCATCGGCACGGCCGACCGTGGCAAGGCGAAGGTGTGGATCGGCGGCTCGGGCACGCTCAACCTGCCCACTCCCGGCACCGTCGGGTCGGACTTCTTCGTCCACATCAAGAACGGCGGCTCGGGCACGCTGACGGTGACGCCCGCCTCCGGCACCATCGACGACGCTGGCTCGATCACCATGGCGGTGAACGACAGCTTCATCATCGTCACCGACGGCAGCACGGAATACTGGACGATTGGCAAGGGTGTCGCGCCTACCGTCACCACCACGTATCTCTCCATCGCTGTGGGTGGCACGGGTGACTACACCCTGTCCGCTGGCGAGCAGAACAAGAGCATCTACCGCTTCACCGGGGTGCTCACGGGCAACCGCAACATCATCGTCCCCTCGACCGTCGCCCAGTACACGGTCAGGAACGAGACCAGCGGCGCCTTCAGCCTGACCGTCAAGACGCTGGCGGGAACAGGCGTCGCCGTCACCCAGTCCTCGTCGGGCGTCGTCTACTGCGACGGCACCAACGTTCTCCAGTCCACGGCGACGGGCGTCTCGACGCCGGTCTCCATCGCCAATGGCGGCACGGGCTCCACGACGGCCTCCTCGGCCCGCACGGCGCTCGGCGCCACGGCCACGGGCGACGCGCTCTTCACGGCCTCCTCTGCCGCCTCCGGCCGCTCCACGCTGGGCTCCGG
>ERZ724505.1289-NODE-1289-length-13927-cov-18.142301_pt1 | contig 13927 bp, 19 predicted proteins | sample MGYA00376038_ERZ724505 | MGnify/ENA primary metagenome ERZ724505 (study PRJEB28724, sample SAMN07190884) | wastewater metagenome | isolation source: effluent of sewage treatment plant in Hong Hong | place: Hong Kong | collected 2016-03-17 ... | reverse complement strand
CTGCGCACGGCTACGCTAAGTAAAGAACATTCTCGGAAATGCGCTCAGCGCACAACCCGTCAGGCAAAACGCCCGGCGGGTTTTTCTGTTTTGGGGAAACCACATGGCAAATGAATGCACCGTATTTGAGATGCGGGGTCCAAGGATCAGAAATGCGCCGCTCCGAACTGTTCCCTTTCTTGCTCGAACGCAATTGTCTGATGATGGTGTTATCACGTTCAACAAATCAACGACGATGATCTCGGTCTATTCCACTTCCGCAGGGACACTGGACTTCGCAACGCTGTCCGTAACGACGCCAACTGGCTCGACAAACCCTTTCCCTATCGCAGCCAATACGCTTTACGATTTCGATGTGCTGGGCGGCTCAAAAATGAGGTTCGACATCTGATGCCGATCCTTGAAAACTCCCGTCACGAGATATTCGCGCAGGAGTTGGCAAAGGGGGCGACTGCCGATGAAGCATATCGATTGGCGGGGTATTCCGAGAACCGTGGCAACGCGACGCGGCTGAAAGCAAATGAAAGCGTTTTGAAGCGTGTGGCTGAATTAAAGGAAGCCGCCGCTGTCCGTGCTCGCAAGTCAATGGACGACATTCTCGATCAACTAGATGAGGACAGGCAGTTTGCACGCGAGATGGAGGCTCCATCGGCGGCGATACAGGCCACCATGGGGCAAGCCAAGCTCCTCGGATACGACAAACAGCTTATAGAACACACCGGCAAGGACGGCGGCCCTATCGAGACTGCCGACCTGAGCGACATGGAAACAATCAAGCGTATGCGGTTCCTGATGAGCCGTGCAAAGGCCCAGCCATCAATCAACTGAATCCCCTGCGTCCGGGGTCTGAGGGCGCAATCTCGTAAGCAACGAAGCAACGATAGGAGATTATCATGGCAGTACCTAAGATTCTCACTTCTGTTCACGGTAGGCTGCTCGGCCTGTCTCGCATGGGGCGCCTTGTCGCAGGTGGCAATATCCCCGGCGTCGCGTCTCTGGTGGCCTATTCCAATGGGGCCGCGTCTTCGGCTATTTCGAACACCACGACTGAAACCGCGTTCGATACCAGCTACACGTTCCCCAAGAATAGCCTCGCTGCGGGGCAGGTCATCAAGATCAAGTGGCAGGGCATTGCCACCTCGACGAACTCGACCGATACGCTGGCGATCAAGGTCTATATCGGCGGCATCACTGGCACGCTGCTGTTCACGCACGCTGCGACCGACGTTGCCAACAACAACGTGTTCATGGGCGAATATGAGCTGATCGTTCGCACTGTTGGCGCGTCTGGCACTGTCGTCGGCTTCGGCACTGGCAAGTCTGTCCCGGCTGCTGAAGGCACCGCGACGTACAAGGACGACATTCTGGCCTCCACCACGATTGACACGACTGCGGTTCAGCAGGTTGCGGTATCGGCCACATGGTCGGTTGCCAGCGCATCCAATAGCGTCCGCCTCGACTTCCTGACGGTCGAAGTGGCCTAATGTCTCTTCTTGACGACCTTGCTGAGTTTGAATCCCTCCCAGAAGAGAACCGGCAGGCCGTCAAGGATATGGTTGCTCAGGCGACCCGTGAACTGGTGTTCGTCCCTAATCCGGGACCACAGACGGATGCTTATCTAAGTGAGGCCGATGTCCTCCTGTATGGCGGGGAGGCTGGCGGCGGTAAGAGTTACCTCGCCATGGGACTTGCCGCGCAGGCGCATCGGCACAGTATCATATTCAGGCGCGAAGGGTCGCAGACGGACGGATTGGAGCGCGCGGGTAAGGAGATAATCGGGAACCGCGCCCGGTTTAATGGTTCCGAATATGGGGAATGGAACTGGCCTGATGGTCGCAGCTGCAAACTGGCGGGCCTGAAAGAGCCGGGTGATTGGGCAAAGCACGCAGGCCGCGAACGCGATCTGATGGTGTTTGACGAGGCTGGCGAATTTCTGCGTATGCAGGTGGCGTCGTTGTTTGCATGGCTTCGCGCTCCTGAAGGGCAACGCACTCGCGTCCTTTTGCCGAGCAACCCGCCGCGTTCCAGCGATGGCTACTGGTTGACCGAGTGGTTCGCGCCGTGGCTCGATGTCAATCATCCCAGACGTGCAGAGCCGGGTGAATTGCGATGGGGCATTCTGGATGGCGATGGGGTTATCCACTGGCAGGAAGGACCGGGCGAGGTTGAGTTTGGGGGTGAGATAAGGGAGCCTCTTTCGTTCACGTTCATCCCGGCAAAACTAAAAGACAATCCGTATCGCGACACGCCTGAATATCGCAAGTCGCTGGACTCCCTGCCTGAGCCGCTTCGGTCGCAATTGAAGTATGGTGATTGGGGCGCTGGTGTAACCGACGATCTAAACCAGTGCATCCCTACGGAATGGGTCAAGGAGGCGCAGCGCCGCTGGAAACCGCAGCCAATACCGGGCGTACCGATGTGCGCCATGGGCGTGGACGTTGCCCAAGGCGGTACGGATAACAGTGTTGTGGCATTTCGTTATGATGACTGGTTCGCCCCGCTCTATGTGGTTCCGGGGTCGCAAACGCCGGGCGGAGCCGATGTCGCTGGCATGGTGCTGTCGAAGCGTATTGACGGGGCAAAGGTGATTGTCGATCTGGGCGGTGGCTGGGGTGGTGATGCACTTCGGCATCTGTCCGCTAATATCGGCATGGAAAATGCTGTCGGCTATATGGGCGTCAAGGAAAGTGTGCGCCGCACTCGTGACAATCAATTGCGGTTCGCCAACATTCGCACCGAGGCTTACTGGACGCTTAGGGAGGCATTGGATCCAACTCAGCCGGGCGGTGCCACGATGGCCTTGCCTGACGATAAGGAGTTGCTTGCCGACCTGACCGCGCCGACTTTCGAGACGAAGGCGGGTAAAGGCGGGATGGTCATTCATCTGGAGCCGAAAGACAAGCTGGTGAAACGTCTGGGCCGCTCTCCTGACAAGGGGGACGCGGTCGTGATGTGCTGGTGGGCCGGGGCGAAGGCTGTAACCAACGCGACGCAATGGCGGCAGGCTATCCAGCGTGCGGCAAGTTCTGACGGATATGTACCCAAGGTTGTGCTTGGTCATGAGGCCAAGAGACGGAGACGATGATGTCAAAGAAGATATTGAAGGTGGCAACACTGGGCCTTGTTGGGTCAAAAGTGCTTGGAGGTAAGAAGAAAGCACCCGCCCCCGCTGACGGTCCGAAGATTATGCCGCTGGCTGACGACGATAAAGTCATGGCTGCGCGCCGGGCATCCATCATGAAGCAGCGCCAGCGCTCAGGGCGGGCGAGCACTATTCTTGGTGGTGGTGAGACGTTGGGAGGCTACTGATGGGAAAGAAAGTTCTGAAGACCGCTTCATTCGGCCTGATAGGTAAAAAAAAGCGGAGTGCCGCACCTACCGAGCCGACTGGCCCTGTCATTACACCCCTTTCTCCTGAGGAGATGAAAAAGCGCATGCCGATGGACCGTAGGCGCGTTACAGCGCAGATGGTCGGCACGATCCTGTCGAGTAAGCTGGGCGCTTATCGTCAAGGCTTGGGTGGCTAATGGACGTTGCCGCGCTGGTAGGCCGCTCCGATAATCTTTTTGGTAAGCGCCAGTCTCTTGTCTCGCTATGGCAGGACATCGCGGACCAGACCTATCCTGAACGCGCCGATTTCACAGCAAAACGCTCTCTCGGTAGCGACTTTGCTGACAATCTGACCACCAGCTACCCCATTATCTTGCGCCGCGATCTTGGTAACAGCTTCTCTGCTATGCTCCGGTCAACAGCTGTTCCGTGGTTTTCGATGGCGGTCAAGTACGAGGATGATACGCCGCATGATGCGCGGGAATGGATGGAGTGGGCAACCGTCCGCCAGCGCAAGCTGATGTATGACCGCAAGAGCCAGTTTACCCGCGCCACCAAGGAAGGGGACCATGACTTCGCGGCATTCGGGCAGGCGGTTATCTCTGTCCAGATGAACCGTGACCTGACGGGCTTACTCTATCGATGCTGGCACCTGAGGGATTGCGCGTGGTGCGAGAACGAGAACGGGACGGTCGATACGCTGTATCGCAAGTGGAAGCCTACCGCCCGCGAACTGGTTAGCACATTTCGCAACATCCATCCCAAAATACGCGAGAAGCTGTCTGGCACCAAGGCTGATCCCTATTGCGAGATCAATTGCCTACATATCGTTATCCCCGGAGCGGATTATAAACCTGAGTTCGCGCGTTTTCCGTATGTCTCGATCTTTCTCGATGTGGAGAATAAGCACATCATGGAGGAGGTCGGGCAGAAATATTTCATGTATGTCGTGCCGCGCTGGCAGACGGTCTCCGGCTCACAATACTCTTACAGCCCCGCGACCGTTGCCGCCATGCCGGATGCACGGCTGTTGCAGGCCATCTCCCTGACACTATTGGAAGCTGGGGAAAAGGCTTCCAACCCGCCTATGATCGCGACGCAGGACGCTATCAGGTCCGACATCTCCCTGTTCGCCGGTGGCATTACCACGGTTGACAAGGAATATGACGAGCGGCTTGGGGAAGCGCTGCGACCGATCACACAGAATTACGGCGGTATGGGCGTCGGCCTTGATCTGCGCCGCGACATCATGGCGATGATGCGGGACGCCTATTTCCTTAATGCGCTGTCCCTGCCCCAGACCGGCCCTGAGATGACCGCTTATGAGGTAGGGCAAAGGGTGCAGGAGTATATCAGGCAGGCCGCACCGATCTTCGAGCCGTTGGAGGCTGAATATAACGGAGCACTGTGTGAAACGACGTTCGATGTCCTGATGCTGAATGGGGCATTTGGGCGCATGTCCGATATCCCGGAAAGTCTACATGGCGCTGACGTGGGCTTCCGCTTTACCAGTCCGCTGCATGACGTGATCGAACGGCAGAAGCTGGAGCGCTTCACCGAGGTTAAGGCTGTGTTGGCTGATACGATGGCGCTGGATCAATCGGTTGTTGCCGACATTAATATCCGTGAAGCCTTCCGCGATGTGATCCGTTCGTCTGGCGCGCCGTCCAAATGGATGAACAGCGAGGATGATGCTGAAGCAATCCTTGATCAACAGCGCGCCAAACAGGAGGCTACGGAACTGTTGCAGACGATGGGTGCCGGTGCCGAGGTGGCTGAACAAATTGGCAAGGCTGGGCAGGCTATGCAAGGGCAGGAGCTGGCGGCGTGATTATGGATAAGGTTTGGCCTCAGACTGACAGCAAAGAAGGGATGGAAATCCTTTTTGAGTATGCGCGCAACGCGGGGCTTGTTCTTCATGAAGCGCATGAACAGACTGCCAAGAAATACGGGGTTGATACCAGTGGGGTCATTATCGCGCGGGCAAAGGATATTAAAGCATAATGGCGCTTGATCTCAGCAACCCGGAAAGCCCCGCTCCTTTTGACGAAGTGGACCTGATTGCGTTGCAGGCGGTGGCGCAAGGCATTGCCAGTGCAGATCAGCAAAAGCACGCGCTCAAGTGGATCGTGGAAATGGCTGCGCGTGTCTATGAGCCATCCTTCAAGTTCGGTCCAGATGGCGACCGCAAGACGATATTTCTAGAGGGTCGGCGCTGGGTCGGCCTCCAGATCATTGCCAACCTTCAACGACTTCCTGAAAACTACAAGGATTGACCATGAGTGACGGAACGATACTCGACAAAACCGACGCCGCCCCGATTGATGAAGCCCCGCCTGTAGATGGTGGGGTTTCTGATTCTGGCGTTGAGGACACCGTCTCTGTAGACAACGCGCAGGCCACACCCGCTGCTGAGCCAGCCCCCAAGGGTGAGCTGGTTGACTGGCGTATCCGTGCCGCTGGTGAAGATGAGAAGCTGGCGAAGTGGCTTGGCCGTTACCAGTCCGAGACAGCAGCCTTTGCCGCGCTCAAGAAGCATGGTGATGACATTGCTTCAGGCAAATACATCAAGCCACTGACGGATGATGCGACTGATGAGGAAAAGGCCGCGTGGCGTAAGGCCAATGGCGTTCCTGATACGCCTGAAGGGTATCTGGAGAAATTGCCTGAAGGACTGACGATAGGCGAGGATGATAAGCCAGCAGTTGAAAACTTCGTGAAGGCGATGCACGAACTGAATGCGCCTGCTGGCGTTACCCAAGGTGCACTCAAGGCATATTATGCATTGGTTGAAGAGCAGGAGGCGTCTGAGGCCGAGGCGAATGAAGCTGCCAAGACTGCCGGTGAAGATGCTCTGCGTGAGGAGTGGGGCGCAGACTACCGTCGCAACATCAATGCGCTGCACAATCATCTCGAAACGCTCCCTGAGGCTATTCAGGACACTATCCTTGGGGGGATTGGCCCTGATGGTATCCGCCTTGCCAATAACCCGGAGTTCCTGAAGTGGATGACGGCACTGGCGCTGGAGCGTAACCCTCATGCAACAGTTGTCGCCAGCGGGACAGGCGATCCGGTCAAGGCAATCGACGCCGAGATCAGAGAGCTTGAGGACTTTATGGGCAAAAATCGCAAGGCGTGGTTCTCTGATGACGCGAAACAGGCGCGGTATCAGGAGCTTATCGCCGCTCGTGACAGCATGAAAGGATAGGTGTTGACAGGAAAACCACACCTGTAGTATTAAGGCAACAGTTCTACTCCCGGTTTCCCGTGTAGGACCATAACTGCCCTTCGGGGCGACACAGCATCGTCGAAGATGTAAGTCCGCGCCGGAAGGCTACCGGATGAAGCATCAAAGCCACGGTTCCCTGTGAAATCCAATCTGATTTCATGGAGGCTATGATGGCTACTTCAGCAGCAATTATCCAATATCGCACTGAGACGATCAAGGGCTTCGAGCAGAACCAATCCCTGCTCCGCAGCACTGTTACAACCGAATCCGTTATCAAGGGCAATACGGCCACGTTCCTTGTCGCAGACAGCGGCGGTGCGAACGCTACCACTCGTGGCATCAACGGCCTGATCCCGGCACGTAACAACAGCCTGACGCAGACGTCGGCCACTCTGGTTGAGAAGAATGATCTGGTCGAAATGACCAACTTCAACATCTTCCAGTCGCAGGGTGATCAGCGCCGCATCATGCAGGACACGTCGCGCGCGGTCATCAACCGCGACATCGATGATGTCATCACGACTGTTCTGAATACGGCAACGGTTGATACCGGAACGGCGACGACGGCGAACCTTCAGATGGTGCTTCGTGCGAAGGCAATCCTTGGTTATGCCAAGGTGCCGAACGACGGCAACATCACTGCGGCGGTAACTCCGGGTTTCCTGGCATATCTGCTTCAGGTGCCTGAGTTTTCGAGCGCGGAATATGTCAATATGAAGCCGCTGGTCGATGACGCTCTTGGCTGGCGTGATACGCCGCAGGCATATCGCTGGATGAATGTTCTCTGGATCGAGCATCCTCATCTGCCGGGCGCCAACACGAACGCTGAGAAGTGCTTCATGTATCACCGTTCGGCTATCGGTCATGCGATCAACACTGGCGATATCGACGCCAAGGTTGGTTACGACGAGAAGCAGAACATGAGCTGGGCGCGCACGACCGTTTATCACGGTGCTGCCCTGCTTCAGAACGCGGGCGTTGTCGTGATGAACCACGACGCTTCGCTGATCACTGGCGAATAAGGAGAATTTGATATGACTTACTCAACTTCTAACCCGCCGCAGCTTATCAACCAGTCGATTGGCGGTTTGCCCGGCAAGCAGTGGCTGTATCGTTCTACTGATGATGCCGCGACTGTCGATGGCGCCAACTACATCACCAACGGCGGCACTCTCGGTATGGCTGTCGGCGATCTTGTCTATGTTTTTGACACGGACGCATCGCCGGTCATCGTCACGCTGCATCAGGTGAGCGCGACCGGAGACGGCACGACCGATCTCAACAACCTGACCACGATTACCCAGACCGATTCGGACTGACGGTTTCGACATATTTCACCAAGGGGCGGCCTTAGCGGGTCGCCCTTTTTTTTGAGCAAGAGGACAAGACATGAGCGATTACAAGGTCAAGGCTATCATGCCGACGGACATGCAGCTTTCTGGTTTTCACAGCCAGACTTGGGAAGTGAAACCCGATGGCGTCGTCAATCTCGACGATTACCTCAATGCCGAGATGTTCAAGAACGTCTCCAAAAATCTGAGCGTCTATGACATCATCCGCATCATGCCATGCAGCGAGGCGTTCTATGCTGAGGTAATGGTATCTGGGATCGTCAAGACCAGCTTGGGCGTCAAAATCCCATCGCTTGTTCTCCTGCGCAAGATCGACCTGAAGGCGGTTCCTGAGGCCGCAAACGAGGCTGATGACGTCGCGAGCAAAAGCGATGATGACGGCGCTTATGAGGTGCGCTGGCAGGGTCGCGACGCCAAGCACGCCATTATCCGCAAGAGCGACCGTATGGTTGTAGAAACCGGCATCTCGCGCAAGGCGGATGCTTTGGAACGCATCAAGGCACTGGCTGCGTAAATGCCTTCGGTAGCAACCCGCACCCGGTACAACGAGAACCGGCTGAGGTCAGCGGAACAAGAGATTGATGATTTTGCCGGGGTGACAATTGGAAGCGCTACACTCAACTTCGGCGCTTTCCCCGGATCAAATGAGGCTAGTGTTTCTTTTGCGGACACATCGGTTCTAGCCGGGTCAAACATACAGGCATGGTTCGCCGCCGATAGTTCGACCGCAGACCACACCGCCGATGACCACAGATACGCGCCGATATTCATCCACTTGACCGCGCTGCCCACGGCGGGGGTCGGTGGGACGATCTACGCGCGCTCGGAATACAAGATGCAAGGCCAATGGGCCGTGAAATATAGCTGGAGCTGATACGATGGCGTTTGACGTAATTAGCCGGGACGATCTCAACACGGCAGCGAGGGTTGATAGCACATTCAAGGCCAAGCGTGTCACCATGCGCCCTATGGAAACGCTGGGGTGGCACGCTATTGGCGCTGCGTCTGGTGCTTTGACGGGCGCGGCAGCGAATGCCGCCGTTTTCTCGTTTCGCAACATCTCAGCCAATCCAGTGGTTGTTCGCCGCGTGGGCATAGGCTTTGTGGTGACGACTGGGTTCACGACAGCGCAGGAGCTTCGTTGGGGGCTGAGGTTTGCGCGGGGGTTCACAGCTTCGGATACTGGCGGAACGGCCATCGGCCTCACTGGCAACGAATGCAAGGTCAGGACTTCACTCGGCACACTGACAAGTGTGGATTGCCGCATATCGAGCACCGGCGCATTGACGGCGGGTGCCAAGGTGTTGGACACGAGCCATTTGGGCATGATTGGAGCATATGCCGCCGCGACAACGGCGGGCAATATCCTGCCGCCCGCACCTGACAATCTCCTGAAGCACGACTCTGATGATTACCCGCTTGTGCTCGCCCAGAACGAGGGGTTCAACATCATGAATGTCCTTGCAATGGGCGCCGCTGGCGTCGGTACGCTCTATGTCAATGTCGAGTTGGCCGAGGTTACCAGCTTCTGATGATCCGCCCAGCCTCGCTTCGTGATGTCGAGCGCATCGCGAAAATAGGGGAAAGGTTCCACGCGGAAGCCGGTTGGGGCGATGTTGCGGGGTATAACAGGGCCGACACGGCCAAAACGCTGGCATTCATGGTCTGTAGCCCTGACTGCGTATTACTGGTTTGCGACAAGGGTGGCGAATTAATCGGAATGGCTGGGGGCATGTTCCTTGTCGGCACGGCCACAGCATCACAGACGATCAACTTTGTCTGGCAACCGCTTTATGGATGGGAGTGAACCATGACGGATAAGCTAAGCCTCTATAATGGCGCCCTCAGGCTGTGCAAGCAGCGCAGGCTTGCGAGCGTATCAGAGGCGCGTGAGCCTCGCTATCTGCTTGATGACGCATGGGGTGATGGCGGAACAACATCCGGTTCGGTCAAGAAGTGCCTGGAAGCAGGGCAATGGACCTTTGCGACGCGGACGGGACAGATTGACTACTCCCCATCCATTACACCTTCGTTCGGCCTGCGTTACGCTTTCGACAAGCCGACTGACATCATCAAGGTCGCGGCGATTTGCTCTGATCCCTATTTCAATCAACCGCTGCTCGATTATGCGGATGAAGGGGATTACTGGTATTCCGACCTGCAAACGATCTACGTCAAATGGGTGTCGAACGGGGTAACGTGGGGGCTTGATATGGCCCGCTGGCCTGAGGTGTTCGTCAAGTTTGTCGAGGCGGAACTGGCTGCGGAGATTGTCGGCAACCTGACGCAGGGTGATGGCCTTGAAGCCGACATACACAATAAGCGGGAAATGGCTGAACGCGAGGCAAAAGCCTTTGATGCGATGAACAAGCCGACGCGGTTCCCGCCTACGGGTTCATGGGCGCAGGCCCGTCATGGTGGTAATATGCGCAATGGTTCGCGCTGGAATGGTTCGTTCTAGTGGGTAGTGTCTCAACAGCCTTAACAGCCTTTAACAGGGGTATGATCTCCCGGCTTGCACTTGCCCGCACAGACTTCGCGCGCACTGCTCTTTCCGCCGCTATTCAAAAGAACTGGATCCCCCGTGCGCTAGGCTCGATGATGCTTCGGCCCGGCACGGAATATCTCGGCTCCACCAAGGACAATAACCAGTCTATCAGTATTCCGTTCGTTTATGCAATCGACGATACGGCGCAGATCGAGATTACCAATACCGTCATGCGTGTGTTGGTTGACGATGAACTGGTGACACGCCCTGCCGTCACTACGGCTGTAACGAACGGGACATTCAATACCGATGTATCCGGCTGGACTGATGCCGATGAAGGTTCCGCCGCATCGACATGGGCAGCGGGTGGGTATCTTCAGCTTGTCGGGACGGGTTCGGGTGCGGCGCGTCGCCGCCAGCAGGTCACGACGGTTGAAACAGGGATCGTGCATTCCCTTGATGTGGTTGTTGAACGTGGCCCTGTTCTTATCCGGGTTGGGTCATCCTCTGGTGCCGATGATTATGTGACTGAGACGACGCTTTACACTGGTAGCCACTCACTCGCTTTCACGCCTTCGGGTGATTTCTGGATCGAGATATTCAGCTATACTGAATATATCACGCTGGTTAGCAGTATTACCGTCAATGCAGGCGGGACGCTGGAACTAACGGCTCCGTGGCTAACCGCCGATCTTTCCAAAATCCGATGGGATCAATCGGGCGATGTGGTGTTTGTCGCCTGTGAAGGGTATCAGCAGCGACGCATAGAGCGCCGTGCCAATAATAGCTGGTCTGTCGTTCTCTACCAGTCGGACAATGGGCCATTCCGCCCTGACAATACCGGGCCAATCACGCTGACGCCTGCTGCAACGTCGGGGGACACGACGCTGACAGCGTCCGCGCCACTGTTCAAATCAACGAATGTCGGCTCCCTCTTCAGGATAACCCAAAGCGGGCAGCTCGCGACCGTATCTGTCACTGCTGAAGATCAGTTTAGCGCACCTATCAGGGTGATAGGGACGGATGGGGCGCGGGCGTTTGCCATCATCATTACCGGCACATGGTCCGCCACGGTCACGCTTCAATATTCAGTGGGTGACCCCGGCGATTGGGTTGATGCCGCGCTTGGTACATATACGACCAATACCGCCATCTCTTATGATGACACACTTGATAATCAGGTGATCTATTACCGTATCGGGGTAAAGGCTGGCAACTTCACATCTGGAACAGTCGAGGCTAGCCTGTCTATTTCTTCTGGGTCTCAGACTGGCGTTGTCCGGGTGACGGGCTTTACGTCAAGCACGGTAGTTGATGTGCAGGTTCTAACCGAGCTTGCCAAGACAACCGCCAGTTCAATTTGGGCAGAGGGTTCATGGTCGAGTAGGCGTGGGTATCCCACTGCTGTTGCGTTTTACGAGGGGCGGCTATGGTGGGCCGGGCAGGATTCCATTCAAGGTTCCGTGTCGGACAGTTTCGATAACCATGACCCGGATTATGAAGGGGACGCAGGACCGATCAACCGCACGATAGGATCTGGCCCTGTGGATACGATCCACTGGCTCATGCCTCTATCACGGCTCCTGATTGGCGCGGCGGGAACAATCCGATCTGCCCGCTCCACTTCTCTTGATGAGCCGCTTACACCAACAAATTTCAATCTTAAGGACATATCCGGCCAAGGAGCTAGCTCTGTTATTCCTGTCAAGATCGACACGAACGCCGCCTATGTCCAGCGGTCTGGTGTTCGGCTTTATGAGGCGTCCTATGACGACGGGAAATATGATTATGGCTCTGATGACCTTACGGTGCACGTTCCTGAGGTCGGTGAGCCATCTATTGTCCGCACAGCTCTCCAGCGGCAACCTGAAACGCGGATACACTGCATTCGTTCTGACGGGACTGTCGCCATTCTCATTTTCGACAAGACGGAAGATGTCAAATGCTGGGTCGAATATGAGACTGACGGCGAAGTCGAGGATATTGTAGTTCTGCCCGGCACGGTTGAAGACAAGGTTATCTACACGGTCAAGCGCACCATAAATGGCTCCACTGTCCGCTTTCATGAGAAATGGGCGATGGAGAGCGAATGTGTTGGCGGGACGCTCAATAAGCAGGCAGACAGCTTTATTTCCGCGTCTGGCTCTGGTGCCACGATAACCGGGCTTTCCCATCTTGAAGGAGAATCGGTTGTCTGCTGGGCTGATGGTGAGGACAAGGGGACATTCACTGTTTCAGCAGGTGCCATCGCGCAAAGCTACACGACTGGCTACGTTGTCGGTCTTCCCTATACAGCGACCTATAAATCGACAAAACTTGCCTATGGCGTTCCCGATGGCAGGACGGCCCTGACGATGAAAAAGCGGGTGTCGGCCCTTGGTGTGATAGCGCAAAACATGCACGCGCAAGGTCTGCAATACGGTCCTGACTTCACGAACATGCAGTATCTCCCTCTGGTGGATCGCGGGGCTGTGGTGGATGCTGATTATATATACAGCAGCTATGACAGCGAGCCGTTCGAGTTTCCGGGTGATTGGGACACGGATAGCCGTTTGTGCCTGAAGGCGACAGCGCCTCGCCCGGTCACTTTGCTGGCGGTGGTTATGAATGTCGATACCAATATCTCTACATAGCCGGGGGGCGACGGCTGAAGATATGAAACGGTTCTACCCTGAAATGACGTGCAGCTTTCAGGCGTGGGCCGTAGATATTGATGGGGTTTGTGAGGGTGTGATCGGGATGGCATTAACACGTCCTTACCGTTGTATATTTGCCACATTTAGTGATACATTGCGGCCACATCTCAAAAGCGTCCGCATTATGAAACTGGTGAAGAAGCTGCATGATGAAGTTGCGAAGTCGAGAATGCCGGTACGGGCGATCCGGCAGTGTGGGGAGCGTAAGGCGGTGCATATCCTGAAGCGCCTTGGGTTTGAGTTTGAGTGTCTTTGTGATGGCGACGCCGTCTATATCTACGGGGGAAAATAATGGCACAGGCAGCGGCCATCGCGGGTGGTGTAGTAAAAGGGGTTGGCACCATCCTTTCGTCTCGTGCGCAGGCAAAGCAACTAAAGAACGAGGCGGCACAGCTTGAAGCGCAGGCACTAACAGAGCGCGCGACATCGCAGCGGGAATCCATTGAGCAGCGCCGCAATGCCCGGTTTGCGCAGTCACGCGCCTTGGCACTTTCTGCCGCTTCCGGCGCTAGTGCATCTGACCGCAGTATCGAGACAATCATTTCGGATATTGCGGGTGAAGGTGAATATCGCGCTCTGACTGCTTTGTATAACGGTGAAGAGCAGGCGTCTTCGATGGAAATGCAGGCAAAGGCCCGTCGTAAAGAGGCGAAAAACGCCAAGACCGCAGGACTGATAAGCGCCCTTGGGACAATCCTTGAGGGCGGTTCCTCTATTGCTTCGAGGTATGGCTGATGCCCCGTATTCCTACACTTGACGATCTTGGTGCCCGTCCGGTTCCACGTTCCCAGCGTTCCATCGCTACGGTACGCAATGCCGGGGCGGTGGCTGA
>ERZ724505.1288-NODE-1288-length-13945-cov-3.666595_pt1 | contig 13945 bp, 14 predicted proteins | sample MGYA00376038_ERZ724505 | MGnify/ENA primary metagenome ERZ724505 (study PRJEB28724, sample SAMN07190884) | wastewater metagenome | isolation source: effluent of sewage treatment plant in Hong Hong | place: Hong Kong | collected 2016-03-17 ... | reverse complement strand
TGTGGGGTGATTGAACCTGGCTTCGCAATAACTTGACCACGTTCGATGTCATCACGCTCGATACCACGAAGTAATAGTCCGGCGTTGTCACCAGCTTGACCTTGGTCAAGATTTTTCTTAAAAGCTTCGATACCAGTAACAACTGTTTTCTTGCTGTCATGAATACCAACGATTTCAACTTCGTCGTTTAACTTTACGATACCTTGCTCAATACGACCGGTAGCAACCGTACCGCGACCTTTGATTGAGAAGACATCCTCGATTGGCATAAGGAAGTCTTTGTCCATGTCTCGCTTTGGCTCAGGGATGTAGTCATCCATTGCTGCCACGAGTTCCATGATTGCATCTTCATATGCTGCGTCACCCTCGAGTGCCTTCAGGGCAGAACCCTTGATTACAGGAGCGTTGTCGCCGTCGAAGCCATTCTTGGTAAGTAATTCACGAACATCCATTTCAACAAGCTCTACGAGCTCTGGATCAGCCATGTCCATTTTATTCAGGAATACTACAATCTTTGGCACACCAACTTGGCGAGCTAGCAGTACGTGCTCACGAGTTTGTGGCATTGGACCATCTGCAGCAGATACGACGAGAACAGCACCATCAACCTGAGCGGCACCGGTAATCATGTTCTTAACGTAGTCAGCGTGACCTGGCATGTCTACGTGAGCGTAGTGACGCTTTTCTGACTCGTACTCTTGGTGTGAAGAAGCAATGGTAATACCACGTGCCTTTTCTTCTGGAGCATTGTCAATTTGGTCGTACGCAACAGGCTTGTTAACGTCACTTGGTAGTTTTTTTGCCAACACAGCGGTAATAGCTGCTGTTAGCGTTGTTTTACCGTGGTCAACGTGACCCATGGTACCAACGTTGACGTGCGGCTTGCTTCGATCGAAATCTGCCATTTGAGATTTTTCTCCTTGATAATTTAATATTTAGCGCGTAGTGCCAGTGCATTGCAAAGACACCTCGCTGCGCATTGTAGTCAATTATACACAAGAATGTCGCTTGCGTAAAGGTGTTTAGGGGGCGTCATTGATAATCGACCGTTACACAAACAAGTTAACGAACGCGAGAAGTGAAAACAGCAGCGTCAATAACAACGATTGTTTGAAAATTTGTCTTGCCCACACTTCAATATCCCGGGCATTGTATCCTTGAGCTATGTTTCCGATCCAATAACCAGCCGCACCTAATAAAATAACCCCTGGTAGTAACGAGAAAACATGATTGACTATTAGCACCACGATAGTGAGAGCATACGCTGCTGCCCAAATAAGCATCAAAGTTATCACGTTCTTAGCTGGAGCTACGACCCCCATGACCGGTATACCTGCTTTTTTATACTCACTGCGTCTAAATAGAGATATGGCATAAAAGTGAGGCATCTGCCACGTAGCAATAAGTGCAAATACAGCCCATGCGCCTGTAGATAGCGCGCCGCTGGGTGTAACAAACCCAGCCATAGCCGGTATAGCGCCAGGTATCGATCCTATCAACGTAGAATGGACAGTAACTCGTTTCGCATAGGTATAGACAGTCGTGTACAGAATATACGCGATAAGGCCAAGCCATAATACTAGCCATAGGTTTTCGAGTATCAAAACCGTGATTCCTAAAGCAGCCAGTGCAAGCGCGTACGGAGCACTGTAGCGTAATGGAATTTGTCCTGTTACGGATGCTCGTTTCTTCGTGCGTTTCATCTTTGCATCGATGTCACGATCAAAATAATTATTAACCACACAAGCGGACGCGATTAAAAGAGACGTTCCAACTAGCCCGTATAGTCCAGCGGAGACATCGAGTCCGTTTTTTGAAGCTAATAAAAAACCAGCAATGAAGTGTATGCCGTTACCATAAATAATTCCGGGTTTTGTTAAATAGTACCAGTCACGCCAAGATGTTTTCTGCATCAGAAGCCTTTTTGAGCTTCCTTCATCATGTACTCATTTGCTTTGTCAGGTGACATGCGCATGTTGTAGTCAAGGTTGCGCATAATCCAAATCGAGCCGATTACGATAACAAGCACCATCAGCCATGTGAATATATATGAGTAGCTTTGCCATCGGGGCTTTTGTTCGCTACCAACATGTAGGAACAGCAAAACTTGGATAATCATCTGGACAGCAGCCAATATCAGCAAGACGATGGTCAATGTACTAAATTGAAGAAGAGTCTCTGATACCACAAGCTCATAAGCTATTAATGACAACGTTAGTGACAGCGAATAGCCAACGATATACTTGATAACTTCACTTCTAAATACTTTGCTCATGACGCAACCCCCATAAGATACACGATCGTGAAAATAAAAATCCACACGATATCAAGGAAGTGCCAGAATAGCGCAAAGAGGGTAACTTTCCGAAGCATATCCGCATTCTTTTTGTTCCGAAGCATATATACTAGTAAACTCACAGCCCATACAAGACCAATGGTGATATGCAGCCCATGTGTCCCAACTAATGTAAAAAATGCTGATAAAAAGCCGCTCGTTTGCCAACTATTTCCTTCTGTTACCAACTTTGTAAATTCTGTTAACTCCAGGGCAAGGAAAACTCCTCCAAGTAACGAGGTAGCCACAAGCATCGTAATACTTCCTCGCTTGTCACCTCTTCTCAATGCCAGCGCTCCAAGACCGCATGTGAAACTACTCGTAAGCAATATTACTGTTTGCAGCAGAGCAAAGTTTGCATCATAAATTTCATTTGGGCCAGAGCCACCAGCGTGTGCATTCACAAGTACTAAATACGTCGCAAATAAACTTGCAAAGACTACGATATCAGTCATCAAATACAACCAAAAACCAAGTACTGTTGTATCGAGTTTTTCGGTTTCATTCACCATGCGACTCATACCGACCTCCTTTTGTACCTTGCCAAGTCTTCTTTCATGAGTTCTTTAGCGGCAATCATGTATTCCGTATCCGTCGAGTATGTGCGACGAACTACTACTGTCAGTACAACGATAAGTGCTAATCCGACCAACCACCAGATATGCCAAATAACACCGAAGCCGAACAGGCCAGCTCCCATCGCAATAAATATTCCAGCTGAACTATTTTTAGGTAACCATACATCTCTATAGGCGCTCGGAGGAGGCGGAGTAGCAAAGTTTTTATCTTGTTTTTTGTACCACCATTCATCGCGCCTGGACACCTCAATATCTGAGGCGAAATTGTAATGTGGAGCCGGGCTTGGTACCGACCATTCGAGTGTTCTAGCATCCCAGGGGTCACCAGTAGTATCTTTGAGCTCTTTTCGCTTGTATATGCTGTAGCCAATTTGAGTAAGAAGCATCATGGTTCCGGCAATAATGATTGCCACGCCTATGCCAGACATGATAAAGAATGGCCGCCACTCAGGGTTATCGTAATGATCAAGCCGGCGTACTGCTCCCATCAACCCCAGTGCATAGAGCGGCATAAAAGCGGTAATGAAGCCAACTTGCCAAAGGTAAGCAGCATATTTACCTAATTTGTCATGTAAACGGAAACCGAATACTTTCGGAAACCAATACGTGATACCTGCTAGGAAAGCAAATACAACGCCACCGATAATTGTATTGTGGAAGTGAGCTACGAGAAACAAGCTGTTATGTACCTGGAAATCCAGTGCCGGAATCGCCATAAGTACGCCCGTCACGCCACCGAGGGTAAACGTGACAACAAAACACATGAACCATATCATTGGCGCACTGAATGTGATTCTGCCCCTATACATCGTAAAGAGCCAGTTAAATATCTTTACGCCAGTGGGTATGGCAATCACCATGGTCATAATACCGAAGAAAGCATTCACATTTGCGCCCGCTCCCATAGTAAAGAAGTGGTGTTGCCAGACAATGAAGCTAAAGAACATAATAGCAATCAAAGCCGCAACCATAGTCTTGTAGCCGAACAACGCTTTTTTTGCGAACGTCGGCACAACTTCACTAAATATTCCAAATGCTGGTAATACCAAAATATATACTTCCGGATGACCCCAAGCCCATATTAGGTTCACGTACATCATCGGGTTCCCTCCCATTGTTGAGGTAAAGAAATGCATGCCTAATACTCGATCCAACGATAGTAGCGATAATGTCACGGTAAGTATGGGAAACGCCAAAGCAATCAGCACAGATGTCACCAGTACGCTCCATGGAAAGATAGGCATTTTACTCAAAGTCATTCCATGAGCACGCTTCTTCAGGATTGTGACGATAAAGTTGATACCCGACATCAAACTACCGATACCAGCAATCTGCAGGCTCCATATCCAGTAATCTACACCAGGTCCAGGGTTATACTGAAGTTCTGAAAGTGGCGGATACCCAAGCCATCCGCTGTTAGAAAAGCCCCCGAAGACCAAAGCAAAATTGTTGAGCAGCATTCCTGCGATAAATAGCCAAAAACTTACAGAATTTAGCCACGGAAAGGCCATATCTCTCGTACCTATCATCAACGGCATCACCACGTTGATCAACCCGAACATCAACCCCATCGCCACAAAGAAAATCATGATAGTGCCATGCGCAGTAAAGACCTGCTGGAATGTATCTGTCTGGAATGGACCGTGTGCACCCCCTACTGCTACTGCAGTCTGTAAACGAAGCATCCCGGCATCAAACAACCCTCGAACCAGCATAATAACTGCCACGGCAATATACATAACGCCGATTTTCTTAGCGTCTAAAGATGTCAGCCATTCACGCCACAACCATTTCCATTTTTTAAAATATGTCAGCGCTACAACAGCACCGAGAGCGCCCAGTGTCATGCCGACAGCCGCTCCTATGGTTGCTGGCTCCTTTGGAAGATAATCGAGTGACATTCGACCAAAGAGTGCTTGTAATGTATCCATTAGTGATGCCCGTCCATTTCATTATTTACGCCAGTGTATTGTTTCATATCCTGCATCGAAGATGGCTGCATGTATTTTTCCAAGACTTGATTATATAAATTATCATCAGATAATGTGAACGTTTTCACGCTCTTTTCGACACTTGGCTTACGCAATGCAGTAAAAGCTGCCATATTCATTTGGGGTAAATTCCTCGTATTAGTAAGTGCAAGCCACTCGTGATAGTGAGCGTGTGAGACTGTGTCGACGTCAAATGTCATATCCGCATAACCTTTGCCGTTGATATTTGTAGTATAGCCTTTATAAACACCTTCAGATGTCGCCAATAGATTTAACTGTGATGACATGCCATTCATGTTATAAATCTGTGAGCCAAGAGCAGGAATCCAAAAGGCACTCATTGGTGCGTCCGCCGTCAAGGAAAAGTGTACAGGCACACCTTTGGGAACCTTTAGGTAATTTACTGTTGCAATATGATCATCTGGGTATAAGAATAGCCATTTCCATTGAAGCGCTATTACTTGCACGTTTACTGCAGAATGTTTAGCAGCAATAGGCTTATATGGATCAAGTGAGTGACTGGTATACCATGTTATTACCGCAAGCGTCGCGATAATCGTCATGGGTATACCCCACCACACCGCTTCAAGTTTTGAGTTTTCTTTCCATTCCGGTTGATAATCTTTCGCTTGCCGATCTGCACGATATTTATACGCGAATATACCAAGCATAATAAATACCGGTATGACAACCAGCGCACTCATGGCAAGGGCGATAAAAAGTAAATTACGCTGCTGACTGGCAACTACTCCCTTCGGTTGCAGTACATCAATATTGACGTTTTGAAGCAGTAAAAAACCAATCACGGCAATCACTACGATTGCCGTGAAAAGTAACCACTCTGCTTTCCCTCGCCAGCGTTTCATTATCTACCATCATACCGCTCGTGCTTGATTCACACAAGAGGTAGGTGCTAGAAATTTGCCTGAGATTCGGCCGCAGCCGTATCGCTATCGTCGAGGCTTGTACTATCGAGAGTTTTTACTGCGCTATCTAAATCTTTTGCTGATGTGATCGGAGTTGCATCCTGTTGATCGGAAGTTTTAGTTGATCCACTTTGATCTGATAACGATGTCGAAGTGTCGTTCTTTGCGACAAATTTGCTCCATGCTACGTACCCTACCGCACCAACGATCACAACGACTGCAAGCGCCATGATGATTTCCATTGCTGCGAAACCGTTAGACTTTTTCATGACTGACCTCCATCACTTGACTCGGCAGCGCTATGAGCCGCTTTTACTACATGAATAAGCGAACGAACTGATTCACGGTAGGCTTTCATAGCAGTGTGACGTGCTTCAGCTGCTTGCCGTATCGTTCCAGCTGGATTTGAACCATCGGTGGTATCACAGCTAAATTTCATGCCAGCCATCGCGTCAATCGCTGCGATTGCACCTGCTTGTTTTTCGTCAGCAGTCTTTACAGCTGCGTCGTAATCAGTCGCATTGAGTCCTTTTGATACATAGAATTCCATTACACCTTTTTGAATTTTTTGGAATACTGCCAGTCGTTGCGTGCTGCGCTCGATACTTCCCTGCAAAAGTGTATTTATCTTATCTTCACGCTCATTACAAAGATCAAGGCGTTTACCTTCGAGTTTCGTCTTTATATCTTTTTGTTTCTGCTCAAGTTTCTTTTCAAGCTCTGCACGTTTTAGGGCAATTCGTGCATTTATTTCCGCTTGCCTGTCTTCGCGTGAACCACCCCTTGACCGATGGCTCTCTGAAGATGATTCGCTTCCATTCTCTGTTTCATTTTCAGTCTCACTTCCACCGTGAGATGATCCTGTGTCGTCATTCGAATCGTCGCTTTCAGAAGTCGTAGTTGATGAATCATCATCCGATCCATGTTTTGCCTGCGCTAGTGGTGATGGCCCAACACCAACGAAGAGCATGAGAACTAAACTTGATAGTAGTATTGATGTCTTTTTCATTTCTATACCTGCTTATGGTAATAACGCTCACTATTATAGCATCGTTGTCTAGCGATGCAAGAATTAAAGAAACGCCCTATTCGCAGGCGTTTCTTTTCTAGTTAATTGACGGCTTCTAAGTAGTTACTTCGAACGCTTTTCAATTATCTCTTGAGCAACATTTGGTGGTACTTCTTCATAGGTATCAAGCTCCATGGTGCTCGCAGCTCGTCCTTGGCTCATGCTACGAATATCATTCGTGTACCCAAACATACTGGCTAATGGTACATGCGCTTTAACAAGCTTTGCTCCGCCAGGAAGATCCTCCATCGCATCAATACGTCCACGACGAGAGTTAAGGTCGCCAATGACATCACCCATAAACTCTTCCGGCGTCGTAACTTCTACAAGCATGACTGGTTCAAGCAAGATTGGCTTTGCCTGCTTAATACCCTCACGAGCAGCTAAACTACCGGCTAATTGGAAGGCAAGCTCGCTTGAGTCAACATCGTGGTAGCTACCGTCGTAGAGTGTCGCCTTGACGTCTACGACTGGATAACCGGCGATAACACCACCATCTAATGTGTCTCGAATACCTTTTTGAACGGCCTGGCGATATTCTTGTGGCACAACACCACCTTTGATTTCGTCAAAGAATTCGAATCCTTTGCCTGGTTCGTTTGGTGCAAAACGCACCCAAACATCACCATATTGACCACGACCACCTGATTGTTTCGCGTGTTTACCTTGAACTTCACTAGTTCCCTTGATACTTTCACGGAAAGCAACTTGAGGCTCACCAATGTTCGCTTCAACCTTGAACTCACGCTTCATACGGTCGATAAGGATATCGAGGTGCAGCTCGCCCATTCCGGACATAATTGTTTGTCCAGTTTCTTCGTCGGTGTGAACTCGGAAGGTTGGGTCTTCTTCAGCTAGACGTTGCAATGCAATACCCATTTTTTCCTGGTCAGCTTTCGATTTTGGCTCGACAGCAATTGCAACTGGTGGCTCTGGGAAGGTAATACTTTCAAGCGCGATAGGATGGGCCACATCACAAAGTGTGTGACCGGTAAATGTACTCTTCAAACCAACAACGGCGGCAATGTCACCAGCGTGGATGGCATCGATTTCTTCACGCTTGTCTGCGTGCATACGAACAATACGACCGACACGTTCTTTTTCACCGGTAGAGGTATTTAGTACGTAGCTCCCGGCCTTGAGAGTACCTGAATAGACACGAACGAAGATAAGTTTTCCGACGAATGGGTCAGTAGCAATCTTGAATGCTAGGCCAGCCATAGGCTCGCTCGCGTCAGGTTTACGGCTTACTTCGTCGCCAGTCTTTGGATTTGTACCCCAGATTGCGTCAACATCAAGCGGGCATGGCAGGAAGTCGTTTACGAGGTCAAGAACTTTTTCGACAATCACACCACGGCCATCTCCACCTGTTACCAGATAGAAATCTCCAGCAAGCACACGTTTGCGTAGTGCAGAACGAAGCTCTTCAACGGATACTGCTTCCTCACCACTTTCGAAGAATTTCTCCATCAACGCGTCGTCTGCTTCGACAGCTGCTTCAACCAGCAAGCTGCGTGCGTTCTTTGCTTTCTCAAGCATATCAGCAGGAACATCACCGACAACCAGTTCGTGATCAGTAAAGTCACTGTAGGTGTATGCTTTCATGTCAACGAGGTCAATAACGCCATTGATATCTTTCTCAAAGCCGATCGGCAGGTGGATTGGCAACGCGTGCTTAGAGAGACGATTATGGATGCTCTCGAGAGATTTATAGAAGTCACCACCAGTCTGATTGATTTTATTAATAAAGCAGATACGAGGTACGCCGTACTTGTTAGCTTGACGCCAAACTGTCTCAGTTTGAGCCTCGACGCCCATCTTGCCATCGAATACGACAACTGCGCCGTCAAGTACGCGGAGAGAGCGCTCTACTTCGGCTGTGAAGTCGATGTGACCAGGAGTATCAATGATGTTAATCTTGTGATCTTTCCAGAAACAAGTGACGGCGGCAGATGTAATAGTGATTCCACGCTCGCGCTCTTGCTCCATCCAGTCAGTAGTTGTCTCGCCCTCGTGAACAGCACCAATCTTGTGGCTGAGGCCTGTACGATATAAAATACCTTCGGTCGTGGTAGTCTTTCCTGCGTCAATGTGCGCGATAATACCGATATTGCGATAGTCCTTCAAAGGGACGTCTTTTTCTGCCATTTATTTCCTCTTTCTCTCTAGGATGTTATTGATTAGCTATTTTTTGCCATAAAAAATAGCGCATTAGATTTATTATATCAAAATACATTGACTTTTTCTAGTTCATGTATCGTAGCCGATGAAGTAGTTATACCTGTATGATCTAAAGTGTTTTACTATTGATATCGGTACATAGAATGACGTAGGCTCATCGTCCTTTGTTGTTCCAAGAAATTTAGCTGCAAGATGAGGCATGAGAGTGTGCTCATCTCTATCATTTCCTAGCCATACCAGTCGATCGACACTTGCCATTGTAGTCCCGCCTATTATTGCTGCCTTTAGGTTTCCGTCTTTATCTTCATACCATGCCTCACCCTTAACCGATAAATCATAGGGAACGTCCTTATCAAAATTAAATAGACTGTTAGTGTATATATTGAGTGCTTGCATTGTTTGAAGAGTGTATTCATCCTTTTCATCATGTGGAATTCGACTATCGATTTCTATGCCTGCTAGTCGTTGTACCATCTCACATTCTTCTTTGCTCGGTTTAAATAGTGCCACTTCTATGTCGGACAACTCATCATTTTTATAATATTCGAGCCAAGCTCTTGCACGTAAGGCTGACATTTTATTTGGCACTTCAATACTAGCGATTTCATCAACTTTTGCTGAGCCGTGCATGGTAACTAATTTACCTTCGGTTGTTATGCCCTCCCGGATGAGCCTTAGCTCAAGCTGGTAAACTTTTAAATCTTCATCTAATAAACTGCCGGAACTATGAATAACGCGGGTTACAACCGGTAGTACACCGCCGAATTTCATTGGATGACTTTCAAAAAAATCACGCTTCATAGAACCAACGGTATCCAAGCTATCCTCGTCCATAAACGTCACCGCACCAGTGATAAGCATTTCGTCACCTAGTAATCCTTGCCATTCGGAATCGAGTTCTTGCATTATTTCCACGATGCGCTCCTCAGATACGGCTTCACTGAATAGTAAATCATTGTATATTTTCATTTTCTCGAATACGGCTGTGAAAATAGGATCCATCTGCACGGGTGAAAAGTCGTCAAGTATATCTAGATGGGTATGCGAGTTATCTTCATGAGGCATATGTTCTACTATACAAACTCTCGTGTAATTCTAAAAGCATAGCCGCTACTGTCTGAGGTCTGCTATGGGCAGTAGTGTTATCTAAAATATTCGCACTATTAATTTATAAACATATTCACACATGCGTTTCGCAATGTAGTGGAATTAATTCATATAGTTGAGTTTCATGTTCCGTTTTACGTCGCAATATATAATCTTTCAAATCGTTGTCAGTCTTATGTGGCTCTACAACCCTACGCTCCTGATCAAGCCGAGCTTTCGCGCCTTCATAGAATATTCGCTCGAGAGTGCTATTTACTATAGCCGCTATAGTTGATGTGCGACGAGTCGGTAAATACTCGTCATATCGGTCTTGATCTATCTCTAAGTATTGGCAATAATCTGTCGCCAACCGCAAAAATGCAGTACGACTTAAGCGTTTTGGTAACGGTGGAGTATTCGCCTTGAGTTCAGCGTAGGCACGATCTATACAGCTCGTATCGTCGCCTACAAGTACATTGCCGTATTTATAGGTCATTATTCCCTGTCCTCACCTTGCGAATTTTGCATCACAAGCGGAAATCTCTCTTGCTCTGCGGGGGTAAGCTTATTAAGCGCGAAGATAGCGAGGCGCTCTTCGCCAGGCTTTTTTCCTTCGACCTCTCTCGCAAATTCAAGAAAACTCTGACGAATACTATGGACTGGGGCAAGTATAATGCCTGCAATCGCTGCATAAGCTAATCTTGCACCCATAAAACTTGCCTCGTCCATTGTTAGTTCCTCATTTTTAAAACGGGATAAGTCAGCTTCGGCTACTTCGATTCTTTCTAAATCACGAAGGTACCTACGAGCAACGCCCACCACTTTTTTCTGTGATGGGCGTTCAAATGACATGCTTGTCTATTAACCTCGTGCAAAGTGAGCAAAGGCGCGGTTTGCCTCTGCCATCTTGTGGGTGTCTTCCTTCTTCTTAAAGGCAGCACCGGCTTCGTTATACGCATCGACGATTTCCGCGGCAAGACGCATTTCGTAAGGAATACCTTTACGAGAGCGTGCGCTTTGGACTAGCCAACTAAATGCGTAGTGAAGTTGGCGGTGACCCTGTACAGGAAATGGAATCTGGTAGTTTGCACCACCGACGCGTCGGCTTTTCACTTCGAAGTTTGGGCTAACGTTCTTCAAAGCTTTTTCAAACACCTCGAGTGGGTCTTCTGAGTTCAGCTTCTTTGCTGCTTGTTCGAGCGCACCGTACACGGCACGTTCAGCAACAAGCTTTTTACCATCCAGCATGCTCTTGTTGATGAGACGTTGGACAAGTACGCTCTGGTACTTGCGGTCTGGTTTGATGTCACGTTGTAGTTTTTTCGTTACTTTACGAGGCATTACTTAGACTCCTTCTTCGTACCGTACTTACTGCGGCCACGTTTGCGTCCACTGACACCTTGAAGGTCAAGAGCACCACGGACAATGTGATAGCGAACACCTGGTAGGTCTGGCACGCGACCACCACGAACAAGCACAACGGCGTGCTCTTGGAGGTTGTGACCTTCGCCACCGATGTAAGCCCAAACCTCTTGCTTGTTTGTCAGGCGCACACGAGCAACCTTACGAAGTGCAGAGTTCGGCTTTTTCGGTGTCTTGGTAGTTACTTTGATACAGACACCTCGCATAAGCGGCGCATTCTGCTCGTAGTAACGAGTCTTTAGTGCGTTATGAATTGTGCCAAGCGCTGGTGACTTCGATTTCTTCGAAGCCGTGTGGCGAGGCTTGCGCACTAACTGATTGATTGTAGGCATATGTAAATATGGCTCCCATTAGTGATTGTCTTATTATTTGCGAAACGGATTCAGCAAATCCTTCTCGCCTTCTTGCCCCATCAGTTTATAAATGTGTACACGTATCTATAAACAAATAGTGCTGAAACTCTTGTTATTAGAATACCAGATAAAAGATTAGTTGTCCACACCAAGAATGAGCTCGAGACCGCGTAAACGCTGAGCCGGTGCTGGACGATTCGGATTATCGAATTCATCAGCATGATCGCGTTTTATTACTGCTAGCGATCCGAGTGCCATCTGAACCCTTTCATCAAAAGAATCGGGGTTAGTCGCAAATAAGTCAAAAAGCTCATCGATATCATGACTCATGCTACTGGTTACTTCCGCGCTGTTTTCATCGGTCATATCTACGACGTAGTCTTTAACATCTCGTATAAGATGCTTGTCAGTTGCGCTCGAAGGACATGCCATTCGGTTATCTGATAACCAATCGGCCACCTCAAGAAAATGTTCCATAATTTTATTATAGCATATTTTATAATACAAAGCAACACCTACCAGAAGTAGGTGCTGCATTTGAGTGCTGTGACGACTATTTCGTGTCGCTTGAATCGACTTCGTTATCGAACTCGATCTCGTCATCGACGTCAACAGGTTCTACCACGCCAGTACCAACTGGAATCTTGCGACCAATGATCACATTTTCCTTGAGGCCGTGTAGATGATCTGCCCGTCCACTTGTCGCTGCGTTGATAAGCACGCGAGTCGTATCCTGGAATGACGCAGCTGATAGCCAGCTATCGCTCCAAATTGAAACTTTCGTGATACCGAGAAGCAGTTGCGTATAAGCAATCAGTGACTTACCTTCTGTTGCAAGTGTTCGGTTCGCCTCAACTACAGCGGCTTTCGATACGATGTCACCGGTAACGAAGCTTGAGTCACCTGGATCTTCAACTTGGACACGACTGAACATCTGACGCACGATGATTTCAAGGTGCTTGTCAGCAACATCCTGTCCCTGCGCTGCGTAGATACGCAACACTTCGTTGATGATGTATCGCTGTGTTTCTTCAACACCTTTTAGTCGCATCAGGTCATGTAGGTTCAGTGAACCAATCGTCAGACGGTCACCAGCGGTGACAGTGTCACCCTTCTTTACAACAAGTTGCGTACTGCCTGGCACCTCGTAACGTGCAGGTGCGGTCGCTGTGCCGGCGATTACTACTGTATCTTCGGCGAATTCGACGACACCATCAAATGGTGCAACCAGAGGTTTCGCGTCGCCTTCGGCACTTGCGATTACATCGCCCGCTTTAACGTTACTTCCAGCCTTAATAGCTGCCTTACGACCTTCTAGTGCGATTCGTTCAACCGTGCCTGATTCAGGCGTGACTTGAACGACATAGTTTTTGCCGTCTTCCCAAACATCTGCGAGACCCGTTACTTCAGTAACGTACGCCTGACCCTTAGGAGAGCGAGCTTCGAACAACTCTTCAACACGAGGGAGACCCTGCGTGATGTCACCACCGGCCACACCCGAGGCGTGGAAGGTTCGGAGTGTTAGCTGAGTACCTGGTTCACCGACAGACTGTGCGGCGATAACGCCAACTGGCTGTGAGCCTGCCACCAGACTACCGGTTGCCATGTCGATACCGTAACTCTTGCGTGGAATACCATTGAGGTTTCGCGCTGATAGAACACTTTGAATCTTTACCTCAGCAATTGAAGCGTCTGCCTCGATAGCGTCAGCAATTGCACGTGTTATCAGTTCGTCCTTACCGATATGTCCTGGAACTTCCTCGGCAGTGTAACGACCGTACAGACGGTTACCAAACTCAATCATTGTTACTTCAGACTCGCTGCGGTAAATAGTGAATCCATCATCATCACCGGCTTCATCGGTAATAGTAAAGACATCCTGGGAAACGTCAACCAAACGACGAGTTAGGTATCCAGAGTCGGCTGTCTTCAAAGCGGTGTCAATCAGACCCTTACGCGCACCTCGTGTTGCCACGAACGCTTCAAGGCTAGAAAGTCCCTGCT
>ERZ724505.1286-NODE-1286-length-13963-cov-16.831608_pt1 | contig 13963 bp, 23 predicted proteins | sample MGYA00376038_ERZ724505 | MGnify/ENA primary metagenome ERZ724505 (study PRJEB28724, sample SAMN07190884) | wastewater metagenome | isolation source: effluent of sewage treatment plant in Hong Hong | place: Hong Kong | collected 2016-03-17 ... | reverse complement strand
GCGGATTGGTCCCGGCTGACAGTTACGCGCAAACGCAACTGCGCAACAAGAAATTCAAGATCGGAGATGTTGTGCGGTGCGATGTGCGCAAACTGCGGAATCAGAAATTCAACCGGCTTGTGCACAGGATCGGGCAGCTTGTGGCGGCGAACATTGAGGCATTTTCTGGATTGGATGCGCATACTTGCATCAAGCGGCTGCAAATAGAAGGCCGGATAGCGTGCGACGAAATAGGCGTGCTGGTTCAAGGATACGGGATGGTGATTCAATTCATACCGCGCAGTATGAGCTTTGATTCGATGTGCGAAACTGAATACCACGATTGCGCAAAACAGATATGCAGGTTGATCGCGGAGCGGTATTGGCAAGGATTGGATCCGGATCAGATTGAGGAAATGGCGGGGGCAATGATTGATGAATGAAGTTGTGATTTATGTCAAAAATAACTGATTCTGCGCGCGGGGAATCCTGTCAGGTTCGCATACCAGGCGTTTGCTCCGGTGATTCCAGCACTGTAGTGTGGGCGCACGCGATAGGAGCTGCGGCAGGCAAGGGAATAGGAATGAAGTCTCACGATGCTCTGGGAGCGTATGCTTGTCAGCAGTGTCATGATGCATACGATAGAAGAACAAGACCAAAGGATATGCCTTACGCAAGAATCAAAGAGTGCTTTCAAGATGGTCACATGCGCTCTTTAAAAATACTGATTGATAAAGGATTGGTGAAAGTATGAGTATTGATCTATCAAAAATGGATGTGCAGCTATGCCGGGACTGCGGAGAATGCGTGCATTTGAAAGATGCCGGCTTTGATGTTGAAACACATCCGTGCGCTATGTGCGGCCAGCATGTCGCAAGCAAGGAAGAATTTTTTAATATTCCGGTGGAGTTGATGAGCAAATGAATATTCTTGCTATCGCAATTAAATTTGCATCAGAAAAGCATGTAGAGCAAACCGACAAGGGAGGGAAAGCTTACATTCTTCATCCGATCAGAATGATGATGAGATTGAGAACAAATGACGATGAACTGATGGCAATCGCTGTGCTTCATGATGTTGTTGAAGATTGCAAGGTAACTTTTGACGATCTCAAGTCTATCGGTATGACGGACAGAGTAGTCGATGGCGTTAGAGCATTAACAAAACAATCTGGCGAAACTTACGAGCAATTTATTGAACGGCTATCCAGTAACCGAGACGCTATGATTGTGAAGCGCGAGGATTTGCGAGACAACTCGGACATAACAAGGCTGAAAGGTATATCTGATAAAGATATCGCTAGGATTGAAAAATACATGAATGCGTTCAAACTTATTGATGGATTATTGAGTAAATAAAGGATTATTTGCTTAAATCTACAGGAGATGCAAATGGACGGGTGGGAAGGTTAAGAGTTATGAGTATCCGCGAAGAAAACGGACAGATCATAGTAGATGAGCTGCGGCATATGAGTGATGAAGATCTTTTGATAGAAGCTTTGGATTTAATCTATGAAATAAGAGGCGCATATATCAACACCAAAGATATGTCTTATGAGAGGCATGCCAAAGATTTGCATGAATTAGAAAGAATAACCACGCTTATTGAAAAACGACTTCGCGGCTAATTTTTAATGTGCCGGCCAAAGGATAACAAATGAAAATTCTTGCTCTCGACCTTGGAACAAAAACTGGATGGGCGATGAAATGCGATTTCGGCATTAAAAGCGGTTCGGTAGATTTCAGCACAAAGCGCAATGAGGGAGGCGGAATGCGATATCTGCGTTTTAGAAAGTGGCTCGATTCGATAAATAACGGGATCACTGAAATTCATTTTGAGGAAGTGCGCAGACACGCAGGAACCCAGGCGGCACATGTTTATGGTGGCCTCATGGGTACGCTTACGGCATGGTGCGAAGAGAACTCGATACCGTACTCAAGCGTCCCGGTGGGAACCATAAAGCGCGCCGCAACCGGCAAAGGCAACGCGACAAAAGAGCAGATGATCGAAGCAGCAAAGCGCAGAGGATTTAGCCCTGTCGATGATAACGAAGCCGATGCACTGGCGCTGCTTGGTTACGTTTGTGAACCTTTTTGAGGATAAATTGTGGCAGACGAAATAGATATAGCAAACGACTACGCGCAAAGGATGGAAGAAAGGAACGTTGCGGCTATTCGCAAGGCTGCTGCTGATATTCCGCTAGGTGAGCCAGGTGAATGCATCGAATGCGGCCTAGAATCGAAGCGACTGGTTAATGACCGCTGCGCACCTTGTAGGGACAGGACTTACTAAGAAATAACGATTTTTTTGTGAGTTAAAAATTTTGTCTGATGTATAAGGTTTTGCTGATGTATTGTAATTATGCTATAAGTATTTATTAGATATATCATATTTAATGTATGCCCAAATCAAAAGATAAAAAACTTACTGCGAAGCAGCAAAAATTCGTCGATGAGTATTTGATTGATTTGAATGCTACTCAGGCCGCAATCAGGGCTGATTTCAATCTCATTTATGATATCAATTCATTCAAAGAAAAATATTATGTGTACTTTCTGATCGATCCAGATGACTGCTCAATATTCTATGTGGGGAAAGGCTCTGGAAGAAGGATGTTCTCTCATTGCAGATCAAAGAAAGACAGCAATAATATTAAATTCGACAAGATAACTCAGATAAAAAATAAAGGAAAAACAACGATAGAAGTGGTTTTTTCTACTCACGATAAAGAAGAAGATTCTTTTTGTGTTGAGAGGAATTTAATAAAAGAGCTTGCTCATACCGGAATCACAAATATATCTAGTGGAATAAGAACTTCTAGAGAGTCGTCCATAATAAAAATGCAATCAATGATTGACTCATTCAACACTTATGATGAATGGGAAAGTGTTGTAAGTAAAGAAAAATATGACCTAGTTGTAAAACTTTTTGGATGTCCTCGAACATTTCATAAAAGATTAAAAGATGAGATGGTGAAAGCAAAAGAAATTCTGGAAAACGGCATACTAATTGGCGGAAATCTTTATATGGGTGAACAAGAAATCTTATGCTTACATCAAAACAAGAAAAATTCTGTTTGATTTATGTCGAGACTAGCAATGCTACTTATTCTTATAGACAGGCATATAGCACAAAAAATATGGCAGATAAAACAGTAAATGAAAAGGCATCAAGGCTTCTTGGATTGGACAAGATAAGGGCAAGAATTAAAGAGCTGCGCGATACGGTAGCCGAAAGATGCGGGATCACTATTAAGGATTTGATCAAAGAGCTTGATGAAAATAGAAAAGCCGCATTAAGTGCAGAGAATCCACAGGCTGCAGCTGCTACCGCAGCAACTATGGGTAAAGCAAAGCTACTTGGGTATCTTGAAAAAGTAAGTGAACTCGAGAAACTGCAAGCCGAAAAGCTGCGCAGAGAGCTTGAAGAAAGCGACAGTTCTGCTGATGACGAATACAGAAACAATCGGCGCATTTTAATAGTTCCGCATGATGCAAGATTACAGGGTAACGGCTAACATACCGCAGAGTAATTTTTTGCAAATGCCGCACAAATACCGTGCTTTTGTGAGCGGTTTTGGTGGCGGTAAGACGGTGTGCGGATCGATGGGCGTGGAGATGCACCATTACGCTTATTCAAAAGTGAATTCAGGATACTTTGCGCCTTCTTATCCAATGATTAGGGATATTTTCTACCCTACAATTGAAGAAGTGGCTTTTATGTTTGATTTCAGCGTTAAGATAAATCAAGCTAACCATGAAGTTCACCATTATGACGGTCGCCGGTACATGGGAACCACAATATGCCGATCACTTGATAAGCCGGGATCAATAATCGGCTTCAAAATTGGCCACGCTCTCATTGACGAATTCGACACTTTGCCGTTATCAAAAGCACTGCTTGCGTGGCGAAAGATTCAGGCCCGGATGCGTTACAAAATACCGGGGTTAAAAAACGGAATAGACGTAACCACAACTCCTGAGGGATTTCTTGCCACCCATAAGCTGTTTGTTGAAGATCCTCTTAATAAGCCAGAATTGCGTAACAATTACGGATTAATCCAGGCAAGCACTTATGATAATGCGGCAAATTTACCAGATGACTATATCCCATCGTTGCTGGAAAGTTACCCAGAAGAGCTTATCCAGGCTTATTTACACGGCCAATTTGTAAACCTTAAATCAGGCACTGTATACCGAGCATACAACCGCGTAACGCACAACTCCAAAGAAACCATCAATCCAAACGGCGATATTCTTTTCGTCGGCATGGACTTTAACGTGCAGAAGATGGCCGCCAGAATCTTCGTAAAGCGAGAGAACGGATACCATTGCGTCGCAGAGCTCAATGATATTCTCGACACTCCAGAAATGATAAGGGTTTTAAAAGAGCGGTGGGGGTCGTTACACAGAATTATTGTCTATCCTGATGCGTCCGGATCCGGGCGCGGCTCATCAAATGCTTCCATAACCGATATCGGGCTGCTTATCGGGGCTAGACTTGAAGTCAGAGCCAAGGCGTCCAATCCTTTTGTTAAAGATCGTGTAAACGCGGTGAATGTCGCTTTCAGCAAGGGCAGATTATTTGTCAACGCAAAAGAGTGTCCTGTCACCGCAAGCGATCTTGAGAAGCAGGCCTACGACAGAAACGGCGAACCGGACAAAACATCCGGACATGATCATGGAAATGACGCATTCGGTTATTTCGCCTCATACGAAATGCCGGTGCTGCAAGTTGCATCATCAACCAGAACTCACGGGACATAAAACTATGAGCGTAAAAAACACCCATCCAGATTATGACAACGCCTTACCGGACATTCAGATAGTTCGTGACTTCTACAAAGGCGAGCGCCATGTAAAAGAAAAAACCATCACGTATCTATCGCCTACCGTTGCGCAAACACTGGATGGGCTCAATCCTGGAGAGCCTGGGGCTGTTGCGTATAAAAAGTACATTGAGGGCGCGCGCGTGCCTGGATTGGTAAAGGAAAAAGTTGAAAATGCAATCGGTACGATGCACAAGGAGGATGCGGCAATTCAAGTTCCCAAGAAAATGGAGCCTTTACTTAACAGGATTACCCGGCAAGGCGAATCGGTTCACGCGCTCATCCGCAGAATGAACGAAGAGCAACTAATCGCCGGACGGCTTGGCTTACTGCTCGACAGCGATGAAAAGACGGATTTGCCCTACATTTCGCTTTACTACGGGGAATCGATAACCAATTGGGATGAGGGGATACTCCAAACAGGGACGGTAGCTAGTATGCGCATGGTGGTTTTGAGCGAGCCGACTACAGAACTCGACTCTGACTACAAATGGACCACCAAGGACACATTTAGGGTTCTGTCACTGGCGTCCGGTGAAAACGGAAAGAATGTTTTTGTGACCGCCAAGTTCGAGGATGAAATAAATCAAGCTGAAATGAAACCAGTGTTGCTGTTCGGCAGGCCGCTGGAAGAAATTCCGTTTGTTTTTGTTAATTCCAAGGACAACTTGCCTGCGCCTGATATGCCGCCGCTGCTTGGATTAGCAAACAAAGTGCTCGGAATTTATCGCTCTGAAGCGAATTACCGCTATCACTTGTACATGCAATCCCAGGATACGCTTGTCCGGATTGGTCATATGCCAATGGGCGTTGGAGACGAAACTACAGACAATAGCGTGAGAACAGGGGCTGGCGCCTGCATTGATGTTGGTCTTGGCGGAGATGCAAAATATATCGGCGTAAATTCTCAAGGCTTGGCCGAAGAGCGGTCCGCGCTCGAGAACGATTACAAGCGAGCAGAGGACGAAGCAATGAAGCTCCTTGATAAGCGATCGGTTGAGAGCAATAATGCGCTTGTTACCCGCAAGGGATCCCAGGCCGCAAGTCTCACGCAAATTGCCAAGACATCGGCTGCCGCTGTCGAGAAAATGCTGAAACTTATCGCCACCTGGATGCAGCTAGATCCGGATGAAGTTGTTGTGACTCCATTCACTGACTTCGGCGATGTGACCATAACAGCCAAAGATGTGATTGACATGAAAGCGGCTCAAACCATGGGCGCGCCTATTTCTGACCAGACAATCCATGAGCGGATGCGCGAGGGTGGCATGACTGACAAAACGTTTGAGCAAGAGCTTGAGGCGTTGGCCGGTCAGGATGGTGGACTTCAATAACAACACACCTGGAGAAAAATGATATGACGCTTTATCGACAAAAACAACAACCGCCTGTTGAGGCTATTAAATTCCAATACACACAATCCGGAATTGAAGATTTGCGCGCATTCGCCGGGCAAGCTTTGGGGGTAATCTTTAAAGCGCGACATATGGACGCTGTTGCCGAAGCAAGAATAGAGGTAATTGAACTCGAAACTTTAAAACAAAGGCATAGCGTACTAGAGGGCCAGTGGCTAATTAAGACCATGGAATGCGGCCATGTTGTTTTCATGGTTTGCAGTGAAGAGCTTTTTCATTCTGCATACGAGGCAATTGATTAAGCATGCCCACAGCAAACGAAGAGATGTACAACGCTGCGTTACGTCACCAAACGTATGTGCTGCGCTATTCTGCTGGCTTAAGAAACAAGATTAACGATCTTCTTGACTCTACGGAAGACGAGATAACCGGGAAACTCATAGCCAGATTCGGAAAATCTCAGGGCGTGACGGCGCCCGGTGATTGGAAAAGATTGAATCAGCTGCAGCAAGTCATTTTTGAAATACGCGGTGAGGCGTGGAAGGCTGCCGGATCGTTGCTGTACGATGAGTCGCTATCCATGGTGGCGCAGGAATCGAAGTTCTACACTTACCTGATTACCAGCGTATCGCCGGTGATATTAGACACTGTTACACCGCACCCGGAAACATTGAAAGCCATCGTTACAGAAAGGCCATTTGAAGGCCGCATCCTGTCGGATTGGGTCAGCAAGCTAACCGAGGACGATGTTTCCAGGATCAACAAAACAATCAACTCGGGGATTATCCAAGGCAAAACCGCGCAAGAAGTAACCCGCGATCTGTTCGGAACAGCTAACGCAAAAGGGACGGACGGAATCACGCAAATGACTCGCGGATCCGTGAACATAATGGTGCGCACCGCAATGCAGCACATAACAAGCAGCGCGCGCAGAGAAGTATCATTGGCCAATAGCGATGCAATCGAGCTTGAACAATGGGTTGCACAACTCGATGGACGGACGTCACAATTTTGCAAGGCCACCGATGGAAAAACCTTCAAGCCAGGCGAAGGACCTCAGCCACCAGCGCACCCAGGCTGCCGCTCCGCCCGTGTGATGTATTTATCGCAGGATATCGGTGTCCGGCCATCAAAACCAGTTACGGAGCGCCTGCTCGTCAAAGAATATGCCGCCAAGAATGATCTTGGATCGATCGATAACCGGGATGATCTTCCGTATGGCACCAAGGGAGACTACGACGAATGGGCGCGCAAGCGTGTGCGTGAATTGGTCGGGCAGGTGCCGGCAAAAACCACATACAACGATTGGCTTAAAAACCAAACTCGGGAATTCCAGGTTGACACACTTGGAAAAACGCGAGCAGATCTATTCAGGAAAGGCGGCCTTACCCTGGATAGATTTATCGATGCAGACGGGACAACTCTGACACTCAAAGAAGTTGCGCAGCGCGACGCGGCTGCATTTGAACGTGCCGGATTGGATGTAAGTAAATTTTTAAATTAGGAGAATAGCTATGCCAATGCTTAAACAGAAACTCACATCACTAGATGGACTGGATTCAGCTTTCCATGAGCTTTATACCGAGCAGGCCGATAAAACATTTCTCTTGACGGGTGTCGAGGGGATGAAAACCCAGGGCGATATCGACAAGGTAACTCAGGCTCTGGTTAAAGAAAGAGCGGATCACAAAGCCATCAAGGAAAAATATGCGCTTCTTGGAGATCAAGACCCGGTTGATTTGCTGGCTCAATTAGATCGCGTGAAAGAACTTGAGGCGGCTGCTGCCGGCAAGATTGATGAAGCCAAGATCAATGAAATTGTCGAGGGAAGATTACGCACTAAGCTTGGCCCAATCGAGCGGGAGAACAAGCAGCTTAAAGATCAGCTGGCCGCAGAACAGCAAGCAACAGCTGAGTTAAGAACAAAAGACAAGAAGCGCACAATCCACGACGTTGCGCGATCTGCGGCAATTAAACTCGGCGTAATACCGGAAGCATTGGACGATATTCTGCTTTATGCGGACAGCGTTCTTGACCTCACCGAAGATAACCGCGTAATTACCCGCGATCAGGTCGGTGTTACGCCAGGTGTCGATCCCGAGGTGTGGTTAACTGAAATGCAACAGAAAAAACGCTATTGGTGGCCAAGCAGTCAGTCGGGCGGCTCTACAGGATCTGGATCGGGTGGAATATCTGGCGACAACCCTTGGACCGCTGCCGGCTGGAACATAACCAAGCAGACTGAAATATTGAACGCCGATCAGAAGCGTGCGGAACAGATGGCGCGGTCAGCTGGTACGTTTGTCGGTGGCCCAAGACCACATCAAAAGGCAGCGTAAAATATGACCACTATTGCTTATCGTGATGGGATTATTGCTTACGACTCTTTGATAACCTGCCAAGGAGTCGTTGCATACAAGAATTACGACAAAAGCAGATTTGTTGATGGCGTTCGATTCTTTATTGCTGGAGCAATTCCTGATTTCGACATTCTCATAAATGACTGGTTTTCAACGAAAAGCAAAGGAGTGTCTGGAAGCGCTCTGGTTGTTGATGGCGATAATGACATTTATGAATGCAGCTACAGCCAAGGCAAGATGTGGAAAGAGAAGCTAATAAAAGATAATTACATGGCAATAGGCAGTGGCTGGCAATTTGCACTTATGGCTATGGATCTTGGCTTGTCTGCCGAGGATGCTGTAAAAAAAGCTTCGGAACGCTGCATTTACACTGGCGGTGAAGTTAATGTTTATCGGGTGTAGCAGCTTTGCATCCCGGATCAATTTCGAGATTTTTTTGACCTGTTTTCAGCAAAAAATAATCGAATAATGCCGGGTGCATGCGCCGATCGCCAGCTTCCCATTGTTGCCATGTGCGTAGCCCTGCATGCACAATTGCTGCGGCTTGTTGCTGTGTGATCCCGGCATTTATTCGCATGCCGATAATTTCATCCGGATTCGGATTGCTCGCCTGGCTTTTCGCCCGGCTGCGGTTTGGGTGGTTGTTGGTCATTTCGCACTTTCAAGGTGTGTATTACGCGTGATCCATGCCCATGCTACGCAGCGCTCGAAATCCGCCAACCAGCCGATTGCGTTCGTGTGAGCCATGATCGATGGATGCACAGCAACTGCACACCAGGGCGTTGCCGGTTGTTTGATGCCTTCCGGGTGTTCAAAATTAGCCAGCAGCATCGCCCATAGTGGCTCGGAATGGCGTGAGCGCTGGGCTACTCCAAAAGTTACTAGCGGGATGTCTGCGCTTGCGGGTTGGCCCTTCCGGTGGGGGCCGGATGGGCCGTAAACCGTAACAATTAATCCACCATCTTGCACGTATGCGATAGCGCCAAAATGACTGAGCGTCGGTATGGGCAGCGGTGATTTTTGTCCTGTGCCAACTATTGATTGCAGCCACGGCGCAACGATTGCCAGCACGTCATCAGTAACATCGGCGCGTGATGTGCGGGCGTTGTGGCCGGTGGTTAGAGTGAGGTGATTAATGTACATGAATAAAATGGGGCGTTTAAGCCCCATATTTTATAAATAAAATTTACGCACGAAAGCTATTTCTTCTTCAGTAATTTCACCGTTTCTGCTCATTTCTAAAGAAGCTGATGCAACTATCGTTTTGGCGGCACCGTTGAGCCAGCTTAACTCATCATCAGGCCATATCGGTAATAAATCGTTCGGCCCGTAAGCCTCTCCTGCTACTACAGCTACGGGTATTCCGTAGCTAGATGCTGAGTGCTCGTTGGTGATTATCACGGTTTTAATTGCGGTTTGTATTTTTAATTCAACTTTCATTTTTTCTCTCCTGCCTGCTACCGGAGGCTTCGGTGGTTTGCAATATCGCTAACCATGAAAATAATTATACGCTCATTGAGCGCTCGAGTCAAGTTTTTTATGCTAATCGATGGCGCCGAGTGCGCCATTTTTCACTTCTTAACCGCCTCATTCAGCACCGAAACAATCCACTCCGTAAGCTTCATTCCTTTCGACTGCGCAGCTTTAACCCATCCAGCTTTGTCAGACGATGTGCATCGAGCGTGAATATACGACTCAGCCTTTTGATCATCCGGCTTCGCTGCGTTCTTGTTTCCGGTCAAGCCGTGCGGTTTATTTTCATTCATGATTTATAGCTTCAATTTGAGTTTGTCTGATAAAGCACATTAGTTTATTAATCATCTATTAAATCAACCTGAAATTATCAAAATCGTTACCTGTGGTTATAGGTATCCCATAAAACTCATCTACTTCCTGTGACCGTTGATACCTGAGAAAATTTACAGAACTTTTCAATTCCATATATGCGTTAAAACTCATCCCAATTTCTTTAGGCAGCTCGCCATCATGGTGTGCTTGCCACTCTAATATCGAGTCTATCAATTCTCGCTCTATGGTCATCTATTCAAAAATCCATTTTGTGCGCCATCCTGAATATCATTCCCTTTGTCATCAACCAGTTTGAATTTAAAATCATAGCTCTCATCAAAGAGATCCCTTACTTGATTGATGAATTCCCCGCTTATTGCCCGGTTCGGGTAGATCGAATATCCGACATTTGATAATGATAGCGGCTTTCTGTTATCGATGAGTGTTGCGTATTGGAAGTGCCCATCAACAATTTCACACATTATTTTGCTCACCATATTCTCCTAAATTGCCTAATTGAACAAGCCCCTTCCGGGGCCTGGCGTGATGGTTGATTAAGCTGCCTCTGCCGTTTCAACCGGTTGCGCCGGCTGTTTTTGCGGCACTTCTAACCAGCTTGGCGCAACATCCACCACCGGGATTCCATCTTTTTTTACGCTCGCATAACTAAGCGACGCCTGAACCCCGACCACATTACTCAGCCCGATATCTACAATATCATTCGGGTGAATGATCGGGTAATGTGTCCCGCCAAGCAGTTTTGACGCTTTCTTGAACAGCATCAAATATTCTGGATCATAACTTTTGTGCTCCAGTTTTTCTACTGGCTTTGATGGTATTGCGCGCCGGAAATCCGGATATCTCCATTCATTTTGAGGCACTTCCGCTTTCACAAGGCCGTTGGTAACATAAACTTTCCCATCCTCGCCGCGAGAAATTTCATAATCAATGTCAGACTTTGGGAACGATGCTGGTGGGATCTTGAAAGTATCTTCCTTCTCGTTTGGCTCATCAATGCATACCGTCAATAAAGCGTGGCCATTTGTTGCCGTCAGAATTGTTCTCCCAAGCTGCAACTCGAAGTTTATGTCCTTCAGGTATTCGCGTGGATCTTTCTTTGGCACGAATAGGGATAATGCTTGAATGGTTTTTGGACTTACTTTCATGATTTTCTCCTTAAAATTACAGGTTCGGCCTGGTCCGTGCTGCGCTATTAATGAGTAATTAAGCTGCTAAATGTGCTTTCCAAAAATCTTTATTGCAGAAAGCACGGTGAATAATTTCACTTGCATCAAAACCTGACGCACCTACGAATTCCGGGTATTTGGTTGCTGTTAATGCTTCGGCAATCTTCGCTTTCATCGCATCAGATGGCCGGTTGCTTACGTGAACATATTTCACTTGCGGCAAACCCTGAATTATGTTGTTCATGTCGTAATAATCTTCCATGCCGCGGAAAGTCCCGAACTGATATTTCGAGGTTATTTCCTTGATCGCTTCCATCATGGCCGGGTTGATATCTTCCAGATATACGGTTACTGCGTTGCCCATTGAGAAGCGTTCGCTGGTTACTTTGGCTTTAACTTTGAGTGATTTGAGTTCTTCGCGGATTGCTGCGGCTGTTGCTGCGTGGGGTGATAATTCTTTATTCATGATCAATTCTCCAATTAGGTTTCAGGTTACGCCTGGCCGTATACTTTATTTATGTTTGCTGCTGTATGTATATGATTATACACTGTTTGTTAGTTGTGTCAACATAAATCAAACAGTTAGAGCTATTTATTTTTAAACCATCCAGCTGGCGCCGGAATAATTTTCCAGTTCGGTTTGGATCCGAGCTTTCCAACATTCACGAAAATATGTCCGGCTGGCAGTTTGGTTTTCATCATTTGCTGTGACGTCATATTTCACCCATTAAATCCCATATTTCTTGAAAACACCATATTCTTTCTTAGAGATTTCCGTGATTCTGTTGCAACAAACCACATTTCCATTATCAAACCAATATTCGCCATTATCATTCGGCCCGTCACGACCACCTGGATCGCCGTCATCGTACCAATTGGCCACAACTTCACGCGCTGCATTTTCAACTTTGACATCTTCCTCAACTTTTATCGTTATTTCTTCGGTGAACTCAAATTCGCCGCATCTGGTAAGTATCGATAGTAAATAGAATTTCATGCCGCTGCTCCTCTTTTTAAGAATTAAGCCATTCTTCATACGTTTTTAATGGCTTGCCTGTGGTTATGTCGATTCCTTTGCCGTTATCCGCACAGGCCAGGTAGATTTGATACTCCTGATTATTCGTGCCCCTTGTCTGCGTCTGGTAATTCTCATTTAATTCAAGTTCCATTTTTGTCTCCAATGAGCCCCTTCCGGGGCCGTGATTGTTATTCTGCTTTGATCTGTCCTGCTTTCAGAATCTTGTCAGCTGCGCTGAAAATCTTTTGCGCTGACTTTTCCTGAATCTCTGCGCTTCTCAACCAGCCTTGGATATACCCGCGAGACTCATCCAAACCAGGCAAGCCCAATAAGCTGCACAGAATGTATGCCACTGATTCGGCCTCAACTTCCCGAATATCGCGCGGTGTCGTGTCGCTGTCGTCCATGGTGTGTTCCTGGGTATGGCCGAGAACCACATGAGCCAATTCATGAAAACGTGTCTTGTGTGGATATTGAGCCAGCGGATTAATCGCAATCGATGTGCCTGAAGCGTATCCCTGGGTGTTGCCGTCGTGATGATTGAATGTGCCTTCTGTGATCCCGAGAGCTTTCAACGCGATTTCTTTGTCCCAAACTGGGATGGTTATCTCGTTGGCATAATCCTCGCCATCGGTCTGGCTTAGAACGAACCAGTTATTTTTCCAGACGAATCGAGAAAAAACGTGTTCCTCAGTTTCGCCGGTTGATTTGTTTTCCTTCTCGCTTTTCATAGTGATAGGCATGCATAGTGCAATTGCCTTTTCACCCTTTTTGACTTGCCGGCCTTTTTCAGTCCATGCCTTGTAACTTGCGATCGGACCTAACTCAATACCTCTGGCTGCGCACTGGAAGGCTGCGGCCATGATGTTACCGAGACTGTAATTGTGAAATGCTGAGTATGCTTCGCTGATGATTCCTGGTTGCTCTACTGCATTGCTCAGGAGGGTAGAAAATTGAATGTTTGCTTGTGACATTTTGAATCTCCATTCTAGGTTCCAAGTTCCGCTTGGTCGGTTGTTGAATTAATCTTTCAACATATTGATATTATACACTTATTTTTATTTGTGTCAATATAAATAACTGAATATCAACACAAATATTTAAAAAAGTTTAAGCCGCTTTCTCAGTTAACAACTGCACAACATTTCCATCGTTTTCCAGTGAATAGGCCGTATTGAAGAATTCAGAAACATGCTCAACCTTTTCACCCATCTCTTCCGCCGCGTGCTGTGCGTTGTGAATCCATCCCTGCAGCCGTCCGATCTCGACATTCAAAGCCAGCATAAAAGCCTGGTTGAATTTAATGTGAAGATTCCCGTTCATGTAGGCGCGCACTTCCATCAGTTTGATGCTCTTGCCTGCTTTATTGGTGCAGTAGAATTCCTCCTTGCCGCCTGCTGTGAAATTGTGTTGCCAGACTGCATCGTTTGAATCGAATCCCAAGTTTT
>ERZ724505.1285-NODE-1285-length-13968-cov-5.597427_pt1 | contig 13968 bp, 19 predicted proteins | sample MGYA00376038_ERZ724505 | MGnify/ENA primary metagenome ERZ724505 (study PRJEB28724, sample SAMN07190884) | wastewater metagenome | isolation source: effluent of sewage treatment plant in Hong Hong | place: Hong Kong | collected 2016-03-17 ... | reverse complement strand
TCAGACGACAAGTGCGCTCGAAGGTGAGTTCATCGAGGTCGCGGAGGACGATGAAAATGAGTGATCAGACCAAACTCAAGGCTGAACTGGCGTCGCGGGTGCTCTCGCGGCGCCGTTTGCTGCCATTTATCCAGCGGATGAACCCGAAATACATGGCCGGGTGGGTACATAAGGACATTTGCCGGCGTTTGGAGCGCTTTTCCGACGACGTGGCGGCCGGTAAGAGCCCCCGGCTGATGCTGCTGATGCCTCCACGCCACGGGAAGTCGGAAATCGCCTCCAAGACCTTCCCCGCGTGGCATCTGGGGCGTCACCCAGACCACGAAATCATTGCGTGTTCCTACAATATCTCGCTGGCCATGCAGTTTTCGCGCCGAGTGAAGCTGTTGCTGCAGGATGAGACCTACCAGACGGTGTTTCCTGATACGTCGCTCGACCCGAATAACCAATCTACCGAGGAATGGGGCATTGCCGGCAAGCGCGGTGCCTATGTGGCAGCAGGTATCGGTGGTGGTATCACCGGTAAGGGCGCACACGTGCTGATTATCGACGACCCGATCAAAAACGCGGAGGAAGCGGACAGCGCGAACACGCGGGAGAGCATCTGGGACTGGTACGGCTCGACGGCGTATACCCGTCTCGCGCCGGGCGGTGGTGTTCTGGTTATCCAGACGTGGTGGCACGACGACGACTTAGCCGGGCGCATCCAGCAGGCTATGGCCGAGGATGAGGACGCCGACCAGTTCGAGATCATCAAGTACCCGGCCATCGCCGACGAGGCTGAGTTTCTGGATACCGAGACCGACCTGATCGTGCGTATCCCGGTAGACGCCAAGGGCGAGGCCGAGACGCTGCAGGCGGCGAACGACGCCGGCTATGACATCACGCCACTGCGCTACCTGCGCTCGAAAGGCGACCCGCTGCACGAGGAGCGCTACGACGCGCACAAGCTGCACCGGATCAAGAAGACCCTAGCCTCACGGTTCTGGTCGGCTCTGTACCAGCAGAACCCGGTGCCTGACGATGGTATGTACTTCACCAAGGATCAGTTCCGCCGGCGTGCGCTCCCTTCTACGCGGGAGTCGAACGTGGTCATTGCGTTCGACTTTGCGATCTCGGAGAAGCAGTCGAACGACTACACGGTTGGATCGGTCGGGCTGCAGGACTTCGATGATGTGATCCATATCGCTGAAGTGATCAGGTTCAAGAGCAAGGATGCGTTCTTCATCGTTGATAGTATTCTGAATTTGGCCCAACGCTGGTATCATCCGTCTCTAACGATCGGCCTCGAAGACGGCCAAATCTATCGATCGATCGAAGCACTGCTGAAGAAACGGATGCGGGAGCGAAAGTTCTACCCCAGCATCGAAGTGCTCCGACCCATAACCGATAAACAAGCCCGCGCCCGAGCACTCCAAGGGCGCATGCAGCAGGGCATGATAAGTTTCAACGATCAGGCAGAGTGGTACGACACGGTGCGCAATGAAATGCTGCGCTTCCCCGCCGGTGTCCACGACGACTGTGTCGATTCGTTAGCGTGGCTGGCGCAGTTGGCAGTAGGCAAAGAGCCGCCGCGACCACCACGGCAGAAGCAGTTGCCGAGCTGGAAGGACAAGCTGAAGACCGGTATCGGCGGCGACGTTTCACATATGGCGGCATAGGACAAGGACACACAGAATGACCAAAGAATGCGCTGAATTGATCGCCCGCTGTCTCGCGGCACGCACCCAGACTCACCTGATGCACCTGCAGACACGCAACTACGCCGCCCACATGGCCCTCGGTGAATTTTACGAGTCCATCGGCGGCGTGGTTGATACCTACGCCGAGTGCTACCAGAGCCACTACGGGATCATCACCGACTACCCGGTCGTTCGCCCGGTCATCGACAACGTCGAGCCCGCAGCCTTGCTGAACACCCTACGGGGCTGGATCGCCGACAACCGCGCAGCATGTGCGGAGGATGAGCCCGAGCTGGCCAATCTGGTGGACGAAATCCTGTCCACCATCGACCAGACGATTTACAAGCTGCGTTTCCTGAAATGAGAGGGATGATATGGGCCTATTTGATGGATTGCGTAGCGCTCTACGCAAAGACTCTGCCGGTAATGCCGGGCGCGCACAGCGCACGGTCGACTCTATAGAGGGGTCGGCATCCGGCGGACTACGACAGATGTCGCGGGTTTCCCCGGGAGGTGGAGATGATAATGACGCAGCAGCAGCGAAGCCGAAGAAGCAACGCAGCAAGGACTTCCTTGAGATGACCCCAGAGGAGAAAAAAGCATGGCTCGCACACCCGACAGAGTAACTACCGCTACCCCGATGACCCCGGAGCAGTTTGTGTTCTGGGCACAGGGCTATATCATCGGCGTCGGTAACGAGCGCGTCGAGAACGACCCGCACACCGCGCTGGCCACGCTGCTGGAGGGGCTACAGAACGTGTACCTCCCGCAGTCCCGTAGTGGTGGCTGTGGCTGCGGAGGCAGAGGATAATCATGCCGGTCGATACTGATGTCGCGTCGAAGACGTGGTACCGCTATGCGTACTGCCGAGACAACGGGCACATGGCGTTCGTCCAGAAGGACGATAAGTGCAACGCCTTCTTTCGTGGCGATCAGTGGGAGGAGTCTGATCTGAACCGGCTGAAGCAGACGCGGCGGCCGGCGCTGACGATCAACAAGATCATCTCGACTATCGGCAATGTGATGGGCGAGCAGATTTTCAACCGGAGCGAGATCGCGTTCCGCCCGCGCTCCGGGGCACCCGACGAAACGGCGGAAATCCTGACCAAGCTGTTCATGCAGATCAGCGACAACAACCAGCTCGACTGGAAGCGCAGCGACATGTTTGCTGACGGCATCATCGGTTCGCGCGGGTTCCTCGATGTGCGGATGGGGTTCGACGACAGCATGCAGGGTGAGGTGCGGATCGAGAATATCAACCCGAAGAACGTGATCATCGACCCGGACGCGGACAGCTACGACCCGGACGACTGGAACGAGGTGTTCACGACCAAGTGGATGACGGCGGACGACATTGCCATCCTGTACAGCAAGGCGGATGCCGACCTGCTGCGCGGTCGTGAGCAGAGCTGGTTCCCGTACGGCTACGACAGCATCGAGCGCCACCGTGACCGCTTCGGCGACCGCTTCAACGCGTTCTATGCCGGTGCGTACGACCAGAGCAACGTGATGCGCAACCTGCGGGTGATCGAGCGTCAGTACCGCACACTGGACTCGCAGCTCCACTTCGTTAACCCCCAGACCGGCGACTTGCGGGCGATCCCGAACGACTGGAGCCGCAACCGCATCTCCTACATCGCCCAGCAGTTCGGCCTGACCACGACCAAGAAGCTGGTCAAGCGCATCCGCTGGACGGTGATCTGCGACAACGTAGTGCTGCATGACGACTGGAGCCCATACAAGCACTTCACAGTGGTTCCGTTCTTCCCCTACTTCCGCCGTGGTAAGACCATCGGGCTGGTAGAGAACCTGCTCGGGCCGCAGGAGTTGCTGAACAAGGTCTCCAGCCAAGAGCTGCACGTGATCAACACCACGGCCAACAGCGGCTGGAAGGTGAAGGCCGGCGCACTGACCAGCATGAGCATCGAAGAGCTGGAGCAGCGCGGTGCCGAGACCGGGTTGGTGATCGAGGTCAACGACATGGAGGGGCTGGAGAAGTTCACCCCCAACAGCACGCCGACCGGCCTCGACCGCATCACCTACAAGGCCGAGGAGCACATCAAGGGTATCTCCGGTGTCTCCGACAGCATGCAGGGGATGGATCGTGAGGACGTGGCGGCCAAGGCGATTCAAGCCAAGCGCCAAGCCGGCTCGACCAATCTGGCCAAGCCGCTGGATAGTCTGGTGCGTACCGACTTCATTCTGGCGCGTAACGTGCTCGATCTGGTGCAGCAGTACTACACCGAGGAGCGGCTGGTTACTGTCACCCACGACAAGATGACCGGCGAGACCGAGACGCTGCACCTGAACCAGATCACCCCCGAAGGCGAGGTGCTGAACGACCTGACGCTCGGCGAGTACGACGTGGTCGTGTCCAGTGTGCCGGTACGCGAGACCTTGGAGGACAGCCAGTTCGATCAGGCCATGGCGATGCGCGAGCAGGGTATCCAGATTCCAGACGAGTTCGTTATCGAGAACAGCCGGCTGCTGCGCAAGCGCGACCTGCTCAAGCGGATGGACGAGGCGCAGAACAGCCCGGAGGCGCAGGCACAGGCACAGTTGCAGCAGCGCGGTATGGAGGCCGAGGTGGCCAAGACCGAGGCCGAGGCACAGGCCAAGCAGGCCGACGCCGGGCTCAAGCAGGCGAAGTCGCAGAAAGAGATTGCCGGCATCGGCCACAAGGATGCCGAGATCGCCATCTCTGCCGGCCAGAACGACCGCGAGGTACAGATGGCCGAGCTGGAGCTGGAGCGCCAGAAGCATGAGCAGGAGATGCAGATGGAGCGCGAGAAGTTCGAGATGGAGATGCAGATGAAACAGGCTGAGTTCGCCCAGAACCAGCAGATTAAGCAGCAGGAAGCACAAGAGCGGATGCGTGCGCAGCGCGTGCAGTCGATGCTCCAACAACAGCAAGCAGCAAGCAACCCGCAACAACCGCAAGGAGGCAGCGATCATGATGGTGATGAATAAACTTTTCGGTCTGTGTCTGGCCCCGCTCGATGACGGCGCCGATCTAGGCCTGAACGCAGACCGTGGCGACAACCTCGACACGCCGGCAGCCGTCGACGAGACTGAGGACGACCACAAGAAGGCCGCAGAAGACCTTGGCCTGAAGCCCGAGGAAGACGATGACACCCCGGGTGACGAGGAGGAGAAGACCAAGAAGAAGGACGAGCCGCGCATCCCCAAGGCCCGTCTGGACAAGGTGCTGGCGCAGCTCAAGGAGGCGCAGGACGAGCTGGCGCAGATCAAGGGCTCCAAGCAGCAGGAGGAGAGCAACGCCGACCTGAAGGCCGCGCAGGGCAAGCTGTCTGATCTGGAGAAGCAGCTCACTAAACAGATCGCTGACGGCGAGACCGAGAAGGCGTCGCAGACCATGGCCGCCATCCGCGAGCTGTCCGAAGCGATCTCGGACTTCAAGGCAGACTTGAAGGCGGCACAGGCCACGGCGCAGGCGGTTGAGCAGGTGCGCGAGAGTATGGTGATCGACCGCATCGAGGAAGCCTACCCCGAGCTGAACCCGAAGCACGACGACTATGACGAGGACAAGGTGGCCAAGGTGCTGAAGTTGCGCAAGGGCTTGATGGCCACCGGCGACAGCCCGAGCGTAGCCATGCAGGAGGCGGTGAAGCTGGTGATGGGCGACCCGAAAACCGCCAAGGAGCGCACTGCGACCGAGGTTACACCGCGCGTGGACAAGGACAAGGTCGCCGCTGACCGCGCTGCCGAGGCCCGCAGACGCAACGCCGACGCAGCCGGCAAGCAGCCGCCGAGCACTGCCCGGGTAGGTATGGACAGCGACAAGGCCGGCGGCGGTGCGCTGAGCGCCGAGGACGTGATGAAAATGTCGCAGGACGAGTTCGCCAAACTGGACGAGAAAACCCTCGCCAAACTACGTGGGGATGACATCTGATGAAGACCCTTGAGAAATACTTCCATGAGAACATGGATCGAGACGTGGTCGATTTCTCGGTTCGTGCCCGTAGTTTCGGGCAGGGCGAGGTCGGGTTCTATATCCACCCGGACAGTCACGACGGCGAGACGCTGGATTTCATGGTGCAGGGTAACGAGCTGCGCTGCTCTACCCCGAACACTGACGGTTTCGGCTTCGGCATCGCGCTCGACATCCTGAAGAACGGCGGCAAGGTACGCCGCGCCGGCTGGAACGGTAAAGGTATGTTCCTGTTTCTGGTACCGGGGAGCACCTTCTTGGTGAACCGCCCGCCGCTGCTGGGTATCTATCCGGAGGGTACCGAAGTCAACTACTGCCCCCACGTCGACATGCGTACCGCTGACGGAAAGATCGTACCGTGGCTGGCCAGCCAGACCGACATTCTGGCAACTGATTGGGAGCTTGCGTAATGAAGCTGACCGAAGACGACATCAAGGCGCTCGTAGGCAAGACCGAGTTCTTCCACCTCGAAGGTACCACCACCATGATCTGCGTAATGCGGACGGTGGCCGGTTTCGTCATCGTGGAGTCGGAAGCATGTATCGATCCGGAGGTATTCGACCCGGCCATCGGCAGTGAGCTGGCGTACAAACGGGCGCTCAACAAGCTGTGGGAGATGGAAGCGTATCGTATCGTTCACGAGCGCAACAAAGCTAACATCGAACGTCCATCTATTGCGGTCGTAGAGAAACCGGGTATCATTATGCCGTGAATTCTTCCCTCGTAGGAGAAGCCATTGGGCCACGCAATTGCGTGGCCTCTTTTTTTGCTCTAATATTCGATCTAAGTTCGTCCGCCGGTACGTGACCGGCACGACTCATCCCCGTACCGGATGCACTCCGCATAGTCGCAGCGACACGTCGACGATAACCCCTTCGTAATCTTTTGGAGGCCATCATGGCGTTAACCAATTTTGGGGCGTTGACCCAAGAACAAAAAACGGTATGGTCGATGGACTTGTGGAAACAAGCCCGCAACCAGTCGTTCATCAACAAATTCCTCGGCAAAGGCCCGAACTCGATGATTCAGCACATCACTGAGCTGAAGAAATCGGAAAAAGGCGCCCGTGCAGTTATCACTCTGTTGGCAGACCTGACCGGTGACGGTGTGGCAGGCGATCGTACACTGGAAGGCAACGAAGAAGCCATGCAGTCGTTCGACCAAGTGATCCGCATCGACCAACTGCGTCATGCGAACCGTCACGAAGGTCGTGTGGCCGATCAGAAGTCCATCGTCGAGTTCCGTGGTAATTCCAAGGACGTGCTGGCCTACTGGCTGGCTGACCGTATGGATCAACTGGCGTTTCTGACTTTGGCTGGCGTGGGCTACAGCAAGACCAACCGTGGTGCGCCCCGCGTCGGCTCCGATCTGCAGTATCTGGAGTTCGCGCAGGATGTGTCGGCCCCGTCGGCTAACCGCCGTCTGCGCTGGGACGGTACCGCCAAGACCATGACCATCGGCGGTTCGACCAGCTCGATCGTTGCTGCTGATACCCCGACTTGGGAAATGCTGGTGCAGTTGAAGGCATACGCCAAAGACCACTACATCCGTGGCATCAAGGAAGATGGCGGCGAGGAAACTTTCCACGTGTTCCTGACCCCGCAGGCGATGGCCAAACTGAAGCTGGACAACAACTACATGCTGAACGTCCGCCATGCGCAGCAGCGCGGCGACGGCAACGTGCTGTTCACCGGCTCCAGCGTGAAGATCGACGGTCTGTACCTGCACGAGTTCCGCCACGTGTACAACACCGCCAACGCAGCCTCGGGTAGCAAGTGGGGTGGCACCGGTACTGTCGACGGCTGCTCGATCGCCTTCTGCGGTGCGCAAGCGCTGGGTATGGCCGACATCGGTGCGCCGGAGTGGGTTGAGAAGGGCTTCGACTACGAGAACCAGCAAGGCATCTCGGTGAGCAAGATTCTTGGCTTCCTGAAGCCGAAGTTCAGCTCGATCTACGAGAGCGGTTCCGTCGAAGATTTCGGCGTGATCAACGTCTTCTGCGCTCAGTAAGGGAGAACCGTCATGGCTCTGGTTAAAAAAATCCGCGCAGCTCAGGTACCGCTGGTCGCTGAGTTCATCATCAATATGGCCGATACCATGGCCAACACTTCGAGTGTTGTTCAGGGTCTGAACGCCAACGGCGCGTTCGACTTCGCCGACCTGCCACCGGGCGTTCAGGTGATCGGCGGCGAGGCCATCACCGAAACCGCGCTGTCGGGCGGCGGCGTAACTGCTGCCACCATCGCGCTGGGCGACTCGGCCAATGCTACTCGCTTCGCTGCAGCAGCCACCGTTCTGGCGGCTGGTGCGCGTGTGCCGGTGGTACCGACTGGCTACACCGGCCAAGGCGAGTCGTTGCGTGCGACGCTGGCCTTCACCGGCGGTAGCCCGACCGCAGGCCGTGTGCGTGTACGCATCCAGTACATCCTCGACGGCCGCGCGAACGAAGTACTGTAATCGAGGGGGCTTCGGCCCCCTTCTCCCTGAAAGGATAGGCAGATGGAATTTACCCTGAATCGTAACAAGGTGGTGGCATCTACCAAGGGCCACACCATCGAGTTCGTCAGGGACGTGCCCGTTCACGTCCCTAACGATATGCACTCTGAAGTCATGGCGATTGGCGCCATCCCGGTGGAAGACCTGCCGGTAGATGAAGCATCCAAAGCGGCTGAGCCTCAAGGCGCAGCACGTGAGCAGGCGATCGTCGACGCGATGAAGCAGTTGGTCGTACGCAACAAGCGTGACGACTTCACCGCCTCTGGTTTGCCAGACGCCCGCGCACTGAAAGACCTGCTGGGCTTCGGTATCCACCACAAAGAACGTGATGCCGTATGGGCCAAAGTGCAGGCTGAACTGCGCGGCGACGAGGCATAAGCATGGACTCGACCCGTCTGTACACGCTGTTCCGTAGCGAGATCGCCGACGTTGCCGAGCCCTACCTGTGGGCGGACGACGAGGTGTTCCACTACGCGACGGAAGCGCAGAAGAAGTTCTGCCGGCTGACGGACGGGATCGCCGACGCGAGCACGCCAGCAGTGACGCAAGTCGCTGTCACTGCTGGCGACCCTTGGGTCTCCCTGAGCCCGCTGATCCGCAAGATTCGCGGGATCAACGGCGCTGATGGGCGGTATATCGACCCTGAAAATTATGAAGACTTCCAGAAGCGCGGGCTCAAGCTGGACAGCCGTACCGGCGCACCGGGAGTTCTGATCCTCGGCATGCAGGAGAACAAGGCTCGTGTCTACCCCGTCCCGGTGGCGGACGAGACGCTGGAGCTACTGGTCTATCGCTTGCCGCTGAAGGCGATTGACGACTTCGACCTGAAGATCGAGATCGCGGAGCAGCACCATGCCGCACTGCTGTTGTGGATGAAGCACATGGCTTACAGCAAGCAGGATGCAGAGACATTCGACAAGACCAAGGCGGCCGAGTTTCAGGCAGCCTTCGAGCGCTACTGCTACGAGGCACAGAAAGAGAAGAACACCAGCAAACACAAGACGCGCACAGTCGCGTACGGGGGGCTGTAATGCCGGCCGGAAAACTGAACCTGAAGATTGACCAAGGGGCCACTTTCAAAAAAGCGCTGCAGTGGAAGGCTGGCGACCCTGCCGTACCGGTGGATATCACTGGCTATCAGGTACGCATGCAGGTACGCAGCGAGCTGGAAAGCAGCATCGTTTTGCTGGAGCTGAACACAAGTAACGGGCGTGTCGTACTGACAACTCCAGCCAGCGGCTCTTTCGAACTGCGCTTGACGGCCACGGAAACCGCCGCGCTGGCTTTCGAGTCGGGGGTCTATGACCTCGAAATGATCGCTCCGGACGGCCCAGATAACACCGTGACACGCCTGCTGGCCGGCAGCGTGACCGTATTGCCGGAGATTACCCGATGACTGATGTCGTCATCGCGCACAGCGGCGATGTAGTCGTCGAGACGCGCAGCGACGATGTAGTCATCGAAACGCAGGTAAATACTTCGGTCGTAACCACCCCGGCTGAACAGGGGCCGCCCGGCCCTGCCGGCCCTCCGGGGCAAGCCGGGGCGAGCTACCTGACGTTTACGGCTGATGGTGCGCTAAGCGGACACCGGGCGGTTCGGCCGACAACTGCCGGTGCCGTCGGTTATGCCAGCAGCGCGGTAGCAGCCGATGCCAACAGCGTGCTCGGTATTACGACCGGGGCCGCCGCGACTGGGGGTGCCATCAACGTGCAAGCCTCGGGCGAGATGACCGAAGTGAGTTGGAACTGGGCGCCCGGATTGCCGGTGTTCCTCGGCACCAACGGTTTGTTGACGCAGACGCCGCCGGTTTCCGGCTTTCAGCTGGTACTCGGGGTAGCAATCTCGCCAACCAAACTGGCAATCAATATCAAACAACCGATCGTTCTATAAGGACTGAGCTATGGGTACCGCCTCCACCAAGAAAATCATCAAGAACAGTTCCGGAACGCTGACTGAAGAAGCTGCGCTGACTACCAGTGCGGGCGCAGGCGATGCCGACCGTATCCCGGCGTTGAACGCCAACGGCGTGCTGGATTTGTCCATCACCAACGGTAAAGTGATCTCTGCCGGCGCTGCAGACTCGGGCAAGCTGGCCGCTCTTGATGCTTCCGGCCGACTCGACACGACAGTAATGCCGCCGGGTATCGGCGCGGACACAGCGTCGATCACTGCCTCGGAGGCGCTGGCTGCTGGTGATCTGGTCAATATCTGGAACAACGCCGGTACTGCCAATGCCCGCAAGGCAGACGGCTCGACTTCTGGCAAGGAAGCACACGGGTTTGTACTGTCCGCTGTATCGAACGGCGCGGCAGCGACTGTGTACTTCGAAGGCACCAATACGCAGTGTACTGGTTTGACACCGGGCGGCCAATTTCTGTCTGCCGGCACACCGGGCAAGTCTGTAGCAGCCGCCCCTTCGGCTTCGGGTAACGTCGTGCAGCGGGTCGGCTTTGCTATCAGCGCGACCGCGATGAACTTCCAGTCGCAACCGCCTGTTGTATTGGCCTAAACCATGGCAACTCGGAGACCGTTGGTCGTCATCGGCGGGGTCGTCCAAGAACTCCCGACCAGCGACACGCTACCCGGAGGTGGCGGAGGCGGCGCGGCGATCAACACGGCGACATATAACGCTGATTTCGGATCGCTGGGCACCTTCTTGAACACCTCGATCTCGGCTGCATGGGTGACTGCCCAGACTGTCTTTTCGTGCGCAGTTATGCCGGGGACCGGACATGACCCGGAAGACGTACTACTGGATCAGGTACGAGCCGAGGTAGCTAACCCAGTTGCCGGCGTAGGTTTCGACATTAACGTGTACGCCCCTGATGGTACGTGGGGGCAGTACGTGATCCACATTATAGGAGTGAACTGATGAGCGTTCAGATTCGTGGCGCGAGCGCCAATATCGCAGACGTAGACAGCAGCAACCGCCTGCTGGTGAAGCCATCAGCTACGATGGCAGACGCAGCCCCTGCTGTCATGATCACAGAAGTAGACCCCGGCACACAAACTGGTAACGCCACGCGCCGCCGTCTGGAAGTCGGCCCAAACGGGCGTTTGCGCGCGGGTATCGACCAAATTCTGTTCCACGAGCTATTCACCGCTGCCCAGCAGAACTCGTCACAGTTCCTCGGCATCAACTCCACGATGAGCGCGACACAGACTATCGCCGGGTTGATCATCAACAGCAGCAACACGCTGACAATAGCTACACACTGTCGTATCTACTCTCAGCGCTTCTTCCAGATGCAGGGGGATATGGCACTGGAGGTGATCACTCGTGCCCGCCTGACGCTTACTCCGCAGTCCGGACAGGTCATTGAGTTCGGTCTGCAGGCAATGCCGGCGAACACGGCTGACCCGCAGGACGGTATCTACTTCCGTTACAATAGCGCTGGGGTACTACAAGGCGTTGTGATGATCAACGGTGCGGAGGCGGCTACAGCGTCTCTGCCGATCCCCGCCGCAGGGGTCGCACACAAATACTCGACAGTGATCACACCAAACGCCGTTGAGTTCTGGATTGACGACACATTGCAAGGGGTCGTCAATGTGCCGGCAGCAGCCGCAAATACCGGCGTATTCGGACACGGCCAGTTGATCTTCCGTATGTACAATGCGACTGCTGTAGCCGGTGCGCAGCAACTGCAGGTTTTCCGTTGCACTATAACTCAGTGGGATATCCACCCGCGTCTGCCGGAGCTGCACCTGAAAGCACTGGCCGGCTACAACGCTATCCAGCAAAGCCCTACCGGTGCTCCCGGCCAGCTGGCGAACCGAGCAAATAGCACTGCACCAGTAAGTGCGACACTCTCCAACACCGCTGCTGGGTACACCACGCTTGGTGGGGCGTTCCAGTTCGCGGCAGTCGCCGGGGCAGAGACAGACTACGCACTGTTCGGTTTCTTGGTGCCGGCACAATCTTCAACGGTCGCGGGGAAAAACCTCGTCATCCTCGGCGTCAATATCTCGACATACAACACCGGGGCGGCAGTGGCTACCGCACCAACGCTGCTGGAGTGGTACGCCTCAGCTGGGGCTACTGGCGTATCTCTTGCAACGGCTGAAACCGCGCTTGGAGCAACACCTAGTAAGACGCCGCGTCGTATCGCTCTCGGCGTGCAGTCGTTCGCTGTGGGCGACCCAATCGGTAAAGTTGTCAATCCTGTCGATGCAGACTTCCCTGTCCCGCTCGTCGCGCACCCCGGCGAATACGTCCACATCATTCTGCGTATGCCACTCGGCGCTGCCACCGCTTCGCAGATCATCCGGGGTAATGTGCGAATCGTCGGTTACTGGGAGTAATCATGCTCAGAGAGGACGAAACCGACATGACTGCACAACATGAGTCCACGAAGTTTCAGCTGGCGCACATCAACGAGGCGCTGGCTGGGCTGGCGGGCAAGGTCGATCTCTTGCTCGACCTGACCAAGACGGTCGCAGTGATGCGCGTCGAAGCGGACAACCACCGGGATCGGACACAACAGATGGAGCTGCGACTTACTGAAGCTCAAGGGCGGGTACAGGCAGAACTGCGTGCCGAAGAAGAAAGCCGTATCAAGGCGAACAGCAACATCCATGACCGAATCGACCGCTTGCGCAAGTGGGTGCTGTCCGTAAGTGGCGCCGGTATCGTCGTGATAGCACTACTCGGTTACATCGGTGAGTCGATCAAGGGTTTTGCCGGTGCGTACATGGAGGCTCACGACGCTGCGCTGAAGCAGCAGCACGAACTGGAGACACTGAAGCAACGTGTGAACGAGCTGTATCAAGCAAAGGCTGCACCGCCATGAAAACAGTGACTCTCAAGCGATTGGTGGAGAGCGAGGCCGGTACCCAAGGCTCGCTCTCCACAGACGGTTTCACCTGCAAAACGCTAGAGCTACCATGGCGTGATAACCGCCGGCAACGGTCTTGCGTACCTCCGGGTAGCTACCGCTGCCAGCAAGTACACAGCCCGAAGTTCGGGCTGGTCTACACACTCACCGGTACCGAACCACGCAGCCATGTCCTGATCCACTCAGGCAATTTTGCCGGCGACGTTGAGCTGGGCCTGAAGACGCATGTACAGGGCTGCATCCTGCTGGGCAAATACTTCGGCGCAATCGACGGTCAGCAGGCGATCCTGTTGAGCCGGCCGACAGTTCGCGCCTTCATGGCGCATATGGGCGGCGAGCCGTTCATCTTGGAGATTAAAGGGCTGAATGATGCTTGAACTTTTGAGTACGACCGGTTTTGGCGCTGTCCTTGGTTGGGTCGGCGGGATGGTCAACCGATACTTCGACCTGAAGATGAAGGACAAAGAAATCCTGCTGCTGGAAAAGACCCAAGCACACGATCTAGCCAAGCTGGATAAAGAGCGCGAGTTCATGCAGGCGGAAGCCGCGCAGAAGCTGCAGGTACTCCAGACTGAGGGCGAACAGAAGGTCGTTCAGTTGGGGTACGAGAGCCTGAACCAGAGCTACGACAACGACAAGGCCACTTATGGTGGGGGGCTGGTAGACCAGATACGCGGTGTGATCCGGCCATGTGCAACGGCCCTGTACGGCGCCGCATCATTGTTCATGGTGGCGACCATCCTCTACTACGCTTTCTTCGTCTTCAATATTTCGTTCACCGCTGAGCAGATGTTCAAGATGGCGACAGCATCGATCCAATGGATTTTCTTCATGGCGGAAATGGTCGTCGGGTGGTGGTTCGGCTCCCGCCCTACCCCGCCACGAAGCATCAAGGTGGCGTAGGCTCCAGTCGGAGGTGGGCCGCCAGCAGGATGCTGCCTTTTCCTGCATAACCTCTGTCCGCCAAGGGGTATTCGGCGTTCCTCCTTTCGCCGAA
>ERZ724505.1283-NODE-1283-length-13980-cov-4.091562_pt1 | contig 13980 bp, 14 predicted proteins | sample MGYA00376038_ERZ724505 | MGnify/ENA primary metagenome ERZ724505 (study PRJEB28724, sample SAMN07190884) | wastewater metagenome | isolation source: effluent of sewage treatment plant in Hong Hong | place: Hong Kong | collected 2016-03-17 ... | reverse complement strand
AAAGCTAAACAGAACTAAGGTTTCGGTAACTGACTGGGCAGATAGGGTAATTTTGACAGGTCAAACTTACTTGATGATGCCGCCAGCATTCAATGCGCTTTACAATAAGGGAAGTAGTGGGTCAATTAGGGAGCAGATACCTAGGTTCTGATATTCAATGATCTGGAGAGGTGAGAACATGGTTTACAAGCATAAGCAGTTACCGTTAAGATATAGCTAATGGGGATATTTAGCCAGCAAACAGAGTATTTTGGCTTAGATATCGGTTCGGGCGGCATCAGGGTGGTGCAATTAAAGAGCTCAGGAAAGCCGGTATTGATGACATATGGTCACGTAGCCGTGCCTCCCAAGGTGGCAATGAGTGATGCGCCTGCAGATATATCAAAAATTGCTGCAGTAGTTCGTCAGCTCATTAAAGACGCGCGCATAAGCTCAAAGAATGTAATTTGTGGCGTTCCATCATCAAAGGTTTTCGCAACCGTAATTACTACTCCAAGGCTTGGTCATGATGAGCTGGCAAAAGCAATTAAGCTTCAAGCTGATCAGTACATTCCTTTGAATGTTAAAGATGTAAAGCTAGATTGGGTTGTTCTTGGGCCAGGCAAAACGCCAGAAGAGCAAGAAGTTCTAATTGTTGCTGCACCAAACACTGTTACAGAAAAGTACCTAAGTATCTGTGAACAAGCTGGCTTGGATCTTATTGCACTTGAACCAAATGCCATAGCTCTTTCCCGTGCAGTGGTTCAAGCCAATGATTTAGCCGTACTAGTATTGGATATCGGAAGCGTTGCAACTGATATAAGTATTGTTCATGCAAATATGCCAAAACTTCTCCGTTCAATTAACGTTGGTGGCTCTACATTTATGAAGGCAGTTGAACAAAATCTTGGTCTTGATGCAGCTCAAGCGGAGCAGTTTACTCGTAAGTTTGGGCTTACTCAAACGAAGTTAGAAGGGCAAGTATTTAAAGCAATTAAACCAAGTATGGATCAACTTACAGCAGAGATTAAAAGATCGGTTGATTTCTTTGCAAATCAGTATCCAACAATCAAGCTGGAAAAACTGGTGCTAAGTGGAGGTACCACTGCTCTTCCAGAACTTCCAACGTATCTTTCAACAGCTACTGGTCTTCCCGTTGAAATTGGAAATGCGTGGGCAAAAGTGCAATATCCATCTAATCTCCAGAACCAATTGATGGGAATTGCAACGGAGTTTGGGGTAGCTGCTGGTTTAGCTGAAAGGGATCTATTGTCATGAGTCAGCCTCGACCAAAGGTGAATCTTGCCCCTGAGGTTCATCAAACAAATCAGCGCAACAAGCAGAGAAGAAAGCTTGCGGCGACAATTGCTTCTACAATTGGAGTAATATGCGGAATAATAGTTGCAGTTCTAGTACTTCTTGTCGGGGCTCAGAAAGTTACTATTGCAGCTCAAAATAATGAAATAAAGAATCGTACAAATGAACTCAATCAAATACAAGACTTAAAACGTGCTGTTACCATTCAGGAACATCTAAAGTCGTGGAAAGATATAGATACCAAAAAAGCTTATCTAAGCAGATTCTTCGATGTGCTTCAGGAGTTTGCTCCTCAAGGCATAAGTATTTCTAATCTCGAATTAACTGAAGATAACCTACTTACCGTTACCGTTACGGCAAAAGGCTACCCACTAGCGACAAAGTTTGCAAAAGCGCTTGAGGCAGCAAATGTAACAGTTGGGAAAAATGCTTCTGAATCATCTGAGCCATATTTTACAAACGTAGATTTAACTTCGGTTGCTGATAATGGAGACGGATTTATCTCATTTAAGCTAACAACGCAGATGTCAGGACAGGTGGTGCAAAATGGCAACTAAGAAAACCCTAGATAAGCGAACGGTTTCGGCAAATAATTACATTGCTATCATGGTTGTAGTTTCCTTACTAGCAATATTAGTCACTGGATTCATAGTCAACATTCTTGGAAAAGAGTTTTATATGAACACCAAGGTAATTATTGGTAAGCAGCAGGCAATCACCGACTTAGGTGATAACATTGAAAAGGCTAACCGCCTAATGAGTAGCTACAAGAATTTAGGACAAAGAAGGGACCTTATTGAGCATGCCATGCCGAATACTGCAGATTTCCCTCAAATAGTTACTATCGTAAATAATGCAGCTCAGGGAGCTGGCGTTAAGGTACAGGCAATATCTCCAAATGCAACTTCATTGACGGCTGCAGTTACCCCAGAACAACCCGTTGCCGAAGGGCAGCCGTCTGAATACAGGTTTGGTGTAGACGTTGAAGGATCGTATGTGAGAGTACGTGACTTTGTTAAGAACCTAGAGATGTCTGCTCGTCCGATAAAGATTGATGCTATCTCGATTAAAGGTGATGGTGATTCTCTCAAAGTATCAATGAGAGGAACAACTTATTACCAACCAGAGGCAAATCTAGATGTCAAAACGGAGCCAGTGAAATGAAAAGAAAAGAGTTCATACAACTTGGAGTTGCTGTAGTAATTTTATTTGCAGCAGGAGTCCTAATATTCACGGCTCTGTCGCCAAAGAAAGGTTCGAGCACGCAAGACAAGTATACTTACGAAAAAGTAAAAAAAATTGAGGCCGATTTTGATGAACAGGCTTTGCAACAGATTAGTAATAACTCCAAAGTAAGAGATTTCTACGTAGAGCCAGATTTAGGTAGCGGTTTAGGTAATCAGCAGCCTTTTAATTCGGCTAGATAGTGAGGGGCGGCGATGCTGCTATCAACTAAAACTCAACAAAAGCTTGAGGAACTGCTACTCGAGCGAGAATTAATTAATAGTAAGCAACTGACCGATTTTAAGTTAAGAGCGATTCAGGAGAATACTACCTTACTCAATATTATCAATAAGGCTGGAATTATTGATGATGAGCAGATGACAAAAATATTGGCAGAAGCAAATGGTTTGCAATACGCAAATATCAATGGGTTAGTTGTTCCGCAAAATATTTTGACAGCCATCCCAAAGGATACTGCTGAAACATATCACGCAGTTCCATTCGGACGTGTCGACGGGAAATTAGCAGTTGCAATGTTGGACCCAACCAATATTCAGGCGGTAGATTTTCTTAATAGAAAAACTGGTGAGAGTGTCCTTACATTTATGGCATCGCAGGCTGCCATCGATTCAATAATGGTCCAGTATTCTGCTGAGCTATCTAAAGACCTCAAAAATCTCGTTCAAGACGCTTCTGATGAAAGTGAGGCAATGAATGCCCCCAAAGAAGCAAAGAAGCTTCAAAATCTCGTTCAAGACGCCCCTATCAGTAAAGCTCTTGCGCAGATTCTTGAATATGCAGCCAATAGTCGTGCCTCTGACATCCACATTGAGCCACGCGAAAAAGATGTTCGAATACGATTTAGAATTGACGGCGTTTTGCGAGAGGCGATGGTTCTTCCAAAAAATGTCGAAGCAGCGCTGGTATCACGAATAAAAATACTTTCGAATCTAAAGATAGATGAGCACCGCGTACCTCAAGATGGTCAATATGTCATAAAGGTTGGGGCCAAAGAAATTGACTTACGTATCGCTATAGCACCAATCGTACATGGTGAGCAGATTGTTATCAGGCTTCTTGATAAAGATAATAAGCTCCTTACACTTGAAAACCTTGGATTTAGGGGCCGAGCGTTTAGAACCATCAGTGAGGGCATACATAAGCCTCATGGTATGACTCTCTCAACAGGTCCTACCGGATCCGGTAAGTCAACAACTCTATATGCGATATTGCAGGAAATTAAGGACGTTAAGGTAAATGTCGTTACTCTTGAAGACCCTGTTGAGTATAAGATGGATGGTATCAACCAGATCCAGGTAAATACGGATGTAGGTCTTACTTTCGCAAGTGGTTTGAGATCAATTTTGCGTCAGGATCCAAACGTAATTATGGTGGGTGAAATTAGAGATCAAGAAACAGCTAGCCTTGCAGTTCAGTCTTCTTTGACTGGTCACGTAGTTCTTTCTACGATTCATACCAACTCTGCTGCGGGTGTATTGCCTCGGCTTCTTGACATGAAAGTAGAGCCATTTCTTGTTGCTTCTACCGTTAACACTGTTATCGGCCAGAGATTAGTTAGAAAAGTTTGTGATAAATGTACAAAGGAGAGAGCTGCAACTCAGGCTGAGGTTGAATCTATAAATACAACCTTAAAAAATATTTTGCCAAAAACTAAAGATGAATTAACTAAGGCAAAAGAGGATTTAGGATACGACACCTTGCCTTTAGCAGATCAAACCGCTTATACTTTATTTGAAGGTGCAGGGTGCAAAGACTGCAAGGACGGTTATAAGGGAAGAATTGGTATTTACGAGGTATTCCCCATGTCTGAAGCGATGGAGAAGCTATTAACCAGCAAGGCTACCACCTCGCAGGTTCAGGTCCAAGCTCAAGCTGACGGCATGATAACCATGAAGCAAGATGGGTATTTGAAAGCTTTAAACGGTATGACAACTCTTAATGAAGTAGCAAGAGTTGCATCGGATTTCTGAGGTGAAATAAGTGGAAAAAACAGCGTTAAAAATCGAAATTCTATTAGAAGAAGTAGTCAAGAAGGATGCTTCCGACCTTCATTTGCAGGTTGGATTACCACCAATGCTCCGAATTGATGGTTCGCTCAAACCAATTCCAGATATTCCACCACTTGATTACCAAGCGGTTGAGAAAATTGTTCTTTCGGTTATGGAAGATGACCAAAAGGCAATACTGGAAAAAGATAAGGAAGTCGACTTTTCATTCAGTTTTGGGGATTATGGTCGATTTCGCGTCAACGCTTTCCATGAAAAAGGGAATGTTGCAGCTGCACTTCGTTTAATACCATCAAATATTCGAACACTTGATGATCTCGGAATGCCGAAGGTCGTGAAAACGTTTGCAGATTATCCTCGTGGCTTAGTTCTAGTTACTGGTCCTACGGGATCTGGTAAATCAACAACTCTTGCCGCAATTGTCGATAAGATAAATAAAGAGCAGGCTCGCCACATAATTACAATTGAAGATCCTATTGAATACGCTCACCATTCCCAGAAATCAATCGTGGTGCAACGTGAAGTTCACTACGACACATATTCCTTCGGGGCAGCACTGCGCTCTAGCTTACGACAAGATCCAGATGTAGTTCTAGTAGGTGAGATGCGCGACCTCGAGACTATTTCGGCTGCAATTACACTCGCAGAAACAGGTCACCTAGTACTTGCTACGCTCCACACAAACTCGGCATCTCAGTCTGTTGACCGTATGATTGACGTTTTCCCACCACACCAGCAACAGCAGATTAGGATTCAGGTTGCAGGCATTTTACAGGCGATTTGTTCACAGCGTTTAATCCCGAAGATTGGCGGCGGGCGTATTGCCGGTGCTGAAATCTTGGTGGTAAATCCTGCTGCTAGGAACATTATCAGAGAGGGCAAGACACACCAGTTGGATTCAGTAATACAGACTGGAGCCAAGGATGGCATGCAATCGATGGATCGGACATTGGTTAACCTAATTCACGAGGGCACCATCAGCTACGAAGAGGCCAAGAACTTCGCGGTTGACCTTACCGAATTAGACAGGTTGATGAAGGGGTAATCTTTAGTGATTGATTACGTCTACAAGGCAAAGGATCGCTCAACTGGTCAAATAGTATCGGCTAATGTTAAAGCCGATAGTCCTCAGGCGGCCGCAAAACTGCTAAATGATCAGAACTTGTTTGCCTTTGAAATAACTCCTAAGGGAGAGAATAAGTATCTCGAAAAGTTAGGGCTTGCCGGGCGCATCAAGGCAAAAGACAAGGTTATATTTTCTCGACAGCTATCCACTCTGATCAGTGCCGGACTACCTCTAGCGAAAGCACTTAGAACTGTTGAAGAGCAAATTTCTTCTCAGAAACTCAAGGACGTTATAGGTTCGGTAATAGCTAGTGTTGAAGGTGGATCTAGCTTGTCGGCTGCTTTTGCCCAGCATCCCAAAGTATTTAATGAAATTTATGTTGCGCTTGTTGCAGCAGGAGAAACGTCTGGAACTCTGGATAAAGCACTAGAAAGAATAGCGACTCAACAAGAAAAAGATGCGGCAATCATGTCGAAGATTAGAGGTGCTTTTGTATACCCGATAATTGTTTTGGTGCTCATTTTTGGGGTTATGGTTCTCATGCTAACAACAGTTGTGCCAGAGGTTGCAAAGTTATACAAGGACCTCGGTAAAGAATTACCGCTCATAACTCAAATTCTGGTATGGATTTCCGAGTTTTTCAAAAATTTCTGGTGGATAATTATTATTGCTATTATTCCTGGGGTAATTGCCCTTAGAAATCTTCTTTCGCACGAAAGTATGAAGTATCGGATAGATAAATTGAAACTCACCGCTCCATTATTTGGTGTACTCTTTAGAAAAGTATATATGGCAAGATTTGCAAGAACCATGAATACATTACTAGCCACGGGGATACCGATGCTTCAGGCAATGGATACGGTTAAGAGGGCAGTTGGTAACAGACTTGTTGCAGAGGATATAGATAGAGCAATTACAAAGGTCAAAGGCGGAAAGTCGCTCTCGGAAGGTCTTGAGGGGAGTGAATACTTCTTAAAACTTGTTCCTCAAATGAGTAAAATTGGTGAAGAATCGGGTGCAATTGATGATATGCTGGGTCGAACAGCAACATACTACGAGAACGAAGTAGATGAAGCTGTAAAAAACTTATCGACTACTCTCGAACCAATATTAATGGTAGTGCTTGGGGTAATCGTGATTTCAGTAATTGCTGCAGTTTTAGGACCCGTATACACATTGGTTGGAAGTGGAGATTTAAACTCAATTAAATAAAAATTTGACAAACATAAGTACTTTAGCTTTACTTAAACATAAGAGTAATAGTACTCATGCAAGGAGGTAATGTAAAAAAATGAAGATTAACAAAAATAATAAGGGTTTCACCTTAGTCGAAATCGTGATTGTTCTAGCAATTGCTGCTTTGATTTTGGCTGCAATCCTTTTTGCTATACAAGGAGCTCAACAGAGTAGACGAGACGCAGCTCGACGAGATGCAGCAGGTCAGATTGGCGCACTGATGGAAGAGTATGCCGGAAATCATAATGGTACTTATCCAACAACTAACGCGCAGATGTCTACTCAAATCGCTCAGCGTACTGAAATTCCTAACGGTGGAGAATACACGTTCGGCGTCTTCAACTCAGCAGGTGTGGCATCGTGTCCTGCTCCTCCGGCAGTAACAAATCAGGTAATCTTGAATACAGCCGGTAGACAGTGGCAAGTATGTATGGGTCTTGAGAGTCAAGACTGGTTCCGAGCAAACAACTAATCCTTGCAAAGACAATCAATTACCGCCCATCAGGGCGGTTTTTGATATACTACGCTTATGCTTACTCTATTTGTCGCAATTCTAGGGCTTTTTGTCGGCTCTTTTTTAGCAAATGTGGTATACAGGTTGAAAAAGGGCGAGCAGTTTGTTAAAGGACGCTCAAAATGCCCAGAGTGCGGGCATGAACTATCAGCCAGAGACCTAATGCCCGTAATTAGTTGGGTAGTTTTAAGAGGAAAGTGCAGGTACTGTAAAGCTAAAATATCAAGGGAATATTCATTAATTGAGTTGTTAACCGGTATTCTTTTTGCGCTGTCGTTTTTTGCGCTGCAGCCAAACAGCACAATCGATATTTTACAATTTATTATTTGGCTAATAATTCTTTCGGGTTTTATAGTGTTGGCAATTTACGACCTGAAGTGGTACATACTTCCAGATAAAATACTGGTACCCTTGCTTGTTCCGTCAATTATGCTTCTAGTCCTATCTTTTATTGATGGTGGCAGCTATAAAACGGTGACGGGACCAATTGTGGCTGCATTACTTTTTGGAGGCTTCTTCTATTTATTGGCTGCAGTCTCGGGTGGTAAATGGATGGGTGGAGGAGACATTAAGCTAAGCTTTCTGATGGGATTGATCCTGGGAATTCAAAAAACATCAGTTGCGATGCTGGTTGCCTTTAATTCAGCTGCCATAGTAGGTATTTACCTAATAATTACAAAAAAAATAAAAAGACAATCTCATATCCCTTTTGGTCCGTTCTTAATAGGTGGGACAATCGCTGCTTTTTTGTATGGGCAATCCATAATTAATTGGTATGCACAGATCACTGGATTAAACCTGATATTCTAATAGCGCTTATGCTATAATTTATGGTGATATGTCATATCTGAAGCGACAGGGTGGAGTAACGCTTGTTGAGCTAGTATTAGTACTTGCTATTACTGCAGGCGCCATTACTTCTGCAATCGCGATACGTTCCTCCATGAGGAAAGATATTTCGTTCTCCACTTCGATCGAGCAGGTCAAGAATCAAATACTGGCTGCAAAAACCGAATCTATTCAAACAGTAAAAGACGGAGATAATGGTGCGGGTAATTCTGATTCTTACAACTTCGGTAGAGCAGTAGAATTCCTTCCTGATGATCCATCAACCCCTTTTGAGGAGAATAAAAATATGCGAGTCTCCACAATCATTTCTTCTTTGGATGGTGATTCGGGTGATGGCCTGCAACAGAAGATGGCTCAGTGCGATCAAAAATGGGTTACTTATAAAGATGGGGCAGAGTACAAAGGAACCGAGAAACGAGCCATCATTTTTCAACGAAAACCCGAAAAAATCTTTGTAACGCCTCTCAATTACAATACTTCTGGTGGAGTTGTGTGTTCTGCACTTGCAGGGCAGCTTGGAAGTGGCAATACTCCCGAGTTTGGTGGGTACGATAGCGATAATGATGGGATACCGGATGATGTTGATGATTGTGACTATGAGTATGCTCCGAATACACCAAATGGATGCCCTGATGGCACGCCACCTCCACCACCCGATGGCTGTAGTGCTACTGGCTATGTCTGCGGCCTTTACGGTAGGTTTTATATTATCCCTTATGTATTTATTGGAGGAGCCCCGGTAAATTCATCGATAATGCGTCCTGCAATGGCCAGCGCATTCACCGGGGAGACTTTTGGGCCCGAATATGGCAATACAGCCACTTGGTTGCCGATTCTTCGGTATAAAGCAAAGAACCCCGCAGCTCGAGTTTCTGCTCTCTGGACTGGGCAGATCAAGGTGCCTGCAAATACCACCCGAAAATTTTGTTTGAATACTGACGACGGTTCATATATGAAGATAAATAATGTTGTAGTTACAAACAATCCTGATTCCTTGGATCAGCTTGAACCTCAGTCGAGCAGGTGTTCAGAATTTACTGGAGGAGCTCTTGATACCTGGTTAGATATTTCTATCTACTATAACCAAAATGATGCGACTGAGGTCACTCCGTTTGTGGGATTAGTGTATAAAGACTCCAGTAATAATGATGTTTATGTGCCCGGGCAAGATCTAAGAACGGTCCCTCGCGGTACCCAGTTGCCTTCATCGGCTGTCCGCAGCGGGTTGAGGGGGGAATATTTCTCAAATAATTCATTATCTGGGGAGCCGTTCAGTGTATATACTGATAATGACGCTAGTAAACCTCCATATTCCAAGAATTCGTCATTTACCTCAGATCTTAATCCCGACTCCAACGTGAAGCAGAGAACCGGCCAACCGTGGATTGCCAATTTTTCAGCATCTGTCAGATGGACGGGGCAGATTTATCTTACCTCAAATCAGACACTATGTTCGCAAATGGATAATGGTGTACGTGTAAAAATAGCTGGATCAACGGTAATTGATGATTGGGACAATACGCAGAGCTCAAAAAACAGCTGCATTACGCTGGGTTCCTCTGTGGGGTGGACAAACATTGTGATAGAAGCAAGAAAAACTGCTACTTCATCATATGATGGAGTAGGTTTATCTCTTGACGGTAACCCTGTATCTCTAAGAAGATCGTTAGATTACAGTTTTACGACAAATAACTTTCAAAATACTTCAGCCGTTACGGATCATTCAAAGTCCCAAAGGTGTTCTAATATATCCGACTCCAATTACATGACCTATACTAGATCGGGGTTGTGGCCGAGCAATAATTATAAGCTTGATATTAATTACCGCTATAGTTGGATAAACCCCTGGGTAGCGCCTCAGGAGGTCTGTATCAAACTGAATGGTAATCTACTGAACAATGGGGAGCCGTTCGAATTTCCATACGATACGGTAAATCAGATGTACAGGACATATTCCCTGTCAAATATAGAAGTCCCTTCGAGTGGAGCTATTGATATTAAAATAGGTATTATCGACAGGTCATTGTGGTGCAATGGTTGGTGTGTTGAGCCTATTGAGATAGACCGAGTCGATCTTTGGAGAGGGTTTGACAGTACCGGTAATTTGATTACGAATAGTGACAAAACCAGTAATAATACAGAAATATCTATTGTGGGCAAGATTTTTTCAGCAATATCACACACTGCATTTGCACAGAGCGTTTGTGCTGCTGCTCAAACTGAATGTAGCATACTAATTTTTGATAACTATAATCCTGATTCATCTGGTTCATATACCTTCTACCCGGATCAGGCAGAGTTAGAGTTTGGAATCAATGGATCTTCAGAAAAAGGAATAATAAAAATAGACCCTCAGACAAACTCCATCACCAGAGATATTGATCTATGATGAAAGTTGGGCGGCAGGATAGAGGGGACACATTTGTAGAAGTTATTTTAGCGATTGCGCTAATATCGATAGTTTTAGTGGGCGCTTTTAACATAATTGGAGCCTCCTATCGAACAGCGATGCTCTCAAAAGAAAGAGTAGAGGCAGTAAGCTTAGCTCAACAGCAAGCTGAACGATTGAGGCTCAAGCGGGACAACCATATGGCAAGTGGGGCATATAACCCGGCAAATCCCTTTGACGCAACCGTTTTCCCTCAAACAGGAGAGTTACTGAATGCGGACTTATCGAAGCGAACGTGTGGAGGCGGGTGCGTTGACGGATTATATACAACAACCCTAACGGTAGTACCTAATGCAATAGCTGTATCGGGCAACACGCTCAAAACCTATTCAATAAAAGTTCAGTGGACTCAAGCTGGAACCTCTGACACGAATGAAACTGAAATTATTTTTAAGCTTGCTGACAGAAACCCAGATAATATTCAAAGAGATTGTGCGGTCGTGGAGTCATGCTCATGAGAAATAATCAGCGCGGATTTACTTTGGTTGAACTGTTGCTTGCTACCGCCGTTTTTAGTATCGCATTGGTCGGGATAACAGCTGCAATTATTCAACTCTTTAAAGCTTATCAATCTGGTGTTAGTATTCGAAAAACTCAGAATGCTGCTAGGGTAATTTCTGAAGAGCTTACAAGACAAGCAAGAGCTTCATATGCAATTGCTGGTGACAGTGCAATATCTAATCAGTCGGTATGCTTTTTCTTTCCGGCGGATAAACTGCAGTCCAATGGGCAAGATACAGCTGATGCTGCAAGATATTATGTAAATAATGAAAAACTATTTAAGATTAACAAAAAAGTAACTTTTAATTCCGGTAGCCCAGGCTGTACGGCTGCGTTATTTGCTGGGGGGACAGAAACACAGGTGTCTGATGACGAAATAACATTAAAGGAATTTAAGGGCGGGGCTAGTACCTATCGAATGATGGAATTAGTAATGAAGATCGGGACAACTACCACCACAGCTGGAGAAATTGAGAATAGATCTGGAGACGCTTCAAATCCAGACTGGCAGTGTTTACCGGGTTTTGAGTATTGTTCGATGACAACAATCAACAAGAGCGTAATGGCAAGAGGTGGCCGATAATGAAAAACCAAAGAGGTGCTGTTTCTCTGATTGTAGTTACAATGACAACTATTGTTATTGCTGTTCTTACGGTCGCAACTACCAAGTTAATGACTGGTGAGTTAAGGCAGGCAAATGATACAGAGAGCGGCATAAAGGCATACTACCTTGCTGAAGGCTCGTCGGAAGAGGCAATTGCCGGAATAAAACAAGCCATTGCTAATGGACAAAACTTGAGTAAGTTTAATCAAAACTGTGATATGGATGGTGTAATGAGTTTGTTTGCAGGCTCTCCTCCATATGGAGCGCTCCCTTCGGGATTATCTTGTCGAAAGATAAGATCATCAACCGATTTTCTAACAGATGAGACAGTATCTTTGGGATCAGTAAATCACTATGATCTTTCAAAAAACTATTTTGACCGAGTTGAACTCTCTTGGGATAAAGATCCAATACCAACTGAACCAAATGAAAGAACATTCAACTCAGGGAGCGGCCCAAAGCCAATTGATCCAAGAGCTCCCGCATATATGGAGGTTACAAGAATAGTTTATGCCGATTCGGATCCAGGCCCAGCTACCTCAGTTGATCCAAGTTCTATATCTGTTAAATCGATAATCCTGAGTCCAATACAAGGCGTTCCAGGGGCGTGGGAGCCAACTGACAACACTGGCAATTGCGGTACCTTAGCGAACCCTCAAATTAACTTTGATAATTGCCAGGGTAGTCAAGGTGGTTCGGTGAAAGTTGATTGCTCAAGAAGTGCAGGTAAGCGATGTGCAGCAACACTCAATTCATTTATACCTCCAAACTTAGCAGCAGGAGATCCTCAAAAAAGAGTAGTTATGCGAATTAGACCATATTATAGAAATATGATATATGACATGGGTCTATATCAGGGTTCAAATAAAATTACCTTCAACCTGGATGCAATAAATATTGATATCACAGCTTTTGTAGGTGGGTCTTACAGGAGGATAATTGATAGTTTTGATGTTACTGCAAATCCAGGTCCTATAGATGCGCTCTGGGGTGATGAGGAAGTCTGTAAGGATTTCGTTATCAAGAGTGACTCTCCATCCGGCGAGGCGGCAAATGATGAGGTCGAGAACGAAAATTGCCAACAGGCATTTTAGCTCACTTCTTCCTGTGAAACTGCTCGTGAACCTTCCTTAACTGCGGATCCGTTAAGTGAGTATAAATCTGCGTAGTGGAAACATTTGCGTGACCAAGCAGGCTTTGGACGCTTCTTAAATCGGCTCCATTATGCAGTAAATCGGTCGCAAAGCTGTGGCGCAAGGTATGAGGTGTAACCCTCTTGGTGATTCCCGCTAGCCGAGCATATCTTTGCACCATTCTCTGCACACTCCTGGCAGTTAGTCTTGTATACGCCCCATCATCAAGCTCATCCTGGCTACCAGAATAGTGAATAAAAAGCGGCTTAAAGTTATCTGGGCGACTCTTTATATATTGATCAAGCCAATCGGCAGCAGACGGGGAGATAAATATCAGCCTATCTTTCTGGCCCTTACCACGAATACTAAACTCCCGCCGTTCCAAATTAATGTGATCGCGGTTTAGTCCGACCAGCTCGCTTACACGCAATCCACCAGAGAACAAAAGCTCCAAGATTGCGCGATCCCTCAATCCAACAGGTGTAGACGTATCAACCGCACTCAAAAGCCGCTCAACCTCTTCCGGCTCTAAAAAGGTAACCTGAGGACGCTTAACATTCGCCAGCTCAATCTTATCGCTTGCAAGAGCTGGGATATCTCGCTTGGCTAGGTACTTCAAGAAACTCCTCAAAGCAATCAGGTGGTAGTTTTGGGTTGTCTTGCTTATCGGCTCGCCATTTTGATCGGTCAATCGATTGAGCCAAACACGCCATTTACGTACCACATCAGCATCGAGCTTCTTAATATTGATGTCACCAGCGAACTCAACCAGGCGCATAAGATAGCGATCGTAATTTGCAATCGTCTTCTGAGATCGATTTTGCTCAATCTCGAGGTACTCGAGGAAGTCGGTAATGAGATCGCTGATGTTCATAATGTAATCATATCAAATGGTCGATGCATAAAACTCTTATGATAAAATTTATGCATGTTTAAATCACTTGTGATTGTGGGGTCAATCCTCGTGGCCGCCATGCCATGGTTGAGCGGAGGGCGAGACCACATCTGGATTTTAGTATCGGCATTTTCGCTGCTGATTGGCGCATATCTAATTCTTACTCGACCCGGCCGTAAAACTGTG
>ERZ724505.1282-NODE-1282-length-13982-cov-4.925469_pt1 | contig 13982 bp, 13 predicted proteins | sample MGYA00376038_ERZ724505 | MGnify/ENA primary metagenome ERZ724505 (study PRJEB28724, sample SAMN07190884) | wastewater metagenome | isolation source: effluent of sewage treatment plant in Hong Hong | place: Hong Kong | collected 2016-03-17 ... | reverse complement strand
TGGCTGAACTCAGCGCCTTGAGGCTGAACTGGACCTTTACCTTGTCAAGCGAGGTCGTAAAAAGCAGCCGATCTGCTTTCAGCGCGCGGATGTTCATTTCCTCATCGCTGCCAACGTCGAACAGCAGGGAACCGCTTTCCGCATCGACGGCCACCAAGGCCGTCAGCAGGAACGATTTGCCATGATCGAAATAAACCGTTACGAGGCTGCCCTTCTGCAATACCGCGCGTAGTACATACAGGATTTCCGAGCGTGAATGCAGCATGTACTTGCTGTATACGTCGCCCTGGTCGAGTTCCAGTTGCGCTGGAGGAGTTTCATGCCCGTGCAGGGCTTCGTGATCGGACATGAGGGAATCTGGAATGGGAGATGTGCAAACACTCTGTTTTTCTGCGTACAAAGTTTAATGCAAAACCGCTTGGCCGAGAACGTGGCGAGCAATCTTGAGGGAAATTCAGGCCTTGGGGGGGAGCGTCAGCTGTGGCAACGCAGGTGTTTCACCGCGTTCAATCCGATATAACCAGGCGAGCAGCTCGGCCACGGCGATATAGAGTTGGGGGGGGATATGCTGATCAAGGTCAATCTGCGAGAGCAGCGATACAAGCTCCGGTGATTCATGCACATAGATCCCGTGCTCCCTGGCTCGGGCAATGATTTCCTCTGCGACCAGCCCGCGTCCCTTCGCCACGACGCGCGGCGCGGCATCCGCCTCCCGGTAGGCGAGGGCGACAGCGGTCCGCAGGGAGTCAGCCTTCCGTTCGTTCATGGCGCCCTACGGAAAAGCCGGAAAGCGCGAGGCCGGCGGCTTCGAACTGGCTGCGCAACTGGTCGCCGCCATTGGCGAGGCGCACGGCGGAATCGTTACCTGCAGCGCTCAGCGTCAGCGCGATCTCGCCACCGTTCAATCGAATGGCGGCTTTGACCTCACCCAACTCCGGCATCGTCAACGTCAGACGGGTTTGCCACTGAGTCTGTGCATCCGGCTCGCCAGCACTATTGCGGTGGCCGTTTTCCTCGATTTCCCACTGCATCGGTTGGCCCGGCCAGGCCTGTCCGTGCCAGACATACGTTTGGCTGGCGAGCGCCTCTAGTTGCTGCTGTACGAGTGGCACTAGATCGGGGGCAACGAGCTGCCCGGGAGGGAGTGCTGGTGCGGCGGCACGAGCGACATCGCCTCCTGCCTGAGATGGTGCTTTTGCCATGTCGGCAGGGGTTGCGCTTGCATCAGCAGCGATTGACGCCTGGATGGATGCGGCGGGCGCGTTTTGCTGGTTGCCAGCGACCACAGACGTGTTGGGGGAGGAGGGTGGCTGAGCAAGCGGTTGCGAGAGTTTGCCCTGTGGTTCGGCGAGGAGTGCTTCCGTTGGCAGGCGGCTGACCACCCACTGCGCCTGATGCGACTCGTAGAACATGCCGCTTTGCGTGATGGCTTGCTTCAACAGCGGTACGAGTTCGCTGCCTTTGGTCGGCGGGGTTGCTGCAATCGGCTGGTTGGAATTGAGCGGTGCCGGCTTTGCCGTGTCGCCATCCTCGCCCCGGCCGAGCAGGCCAGCGATGAAATTCCCGGTGCGCGAAAAAGTCGTTTCAACGGCCGGTCGTTCCGACTGCATCGGCGTTGTGCCGGCCTCACCTTTTCTGGCGACGACCGCGAGTGTCAGCTTGCCTTCGCTTTCGACGACTTCCAGTTCAAGGGAGTCGCCAGCCTTTGCGGAGAAAGGGAGTGCAAGCGTGACATCGCGCTGGTTGATCAATGCCCGGTAGGCACCATTCGGCAGCAGCGCCTGGATTTCGGCCAGAACCCGTTGCCCGGGGACCAGATCGGCGAGAGCGTCGGTAACCTGCTGCGGGGTGGGAACGCGGGTGACGGCGGCATCTGCGGTGAGTTGCAGGCGGCTGACGACGTCGGAGGGAATCATGGCCTGCTAGGGGGGGACGATATGCGATTCAATGCATCAATCAGCGGGGAAATCTGATTTTTGCGTGCCGAGCACTCGTTGATTGCCGATTCGAGCATCCCGAGAACGGCTTTTACCTTAACCCGCTGATCTGCGGAATCAAATTTTCGATCGGCTGCAGCACTCTGGACGATGTCCATTTCCGGAGCCATCTTGTCGGCGAGCTCGGCGAAACGCTCCCACTCTCCCGCTTTTATCGCAGCAAGCAATGTGCCCAATGAATCCGAAAGTTGACCAAGCTGTTCGGCTGGGTCAGGGAGTATGTTTGGCAGAATTCTGCTCTCCAGCCAGATTTACCCTCAATTCCCGCCACGCACCGGAAATTTCACCCAACAACTGCTGGACTTCGGCGATTGCGGCAGCATCCTTGTTAATGTTGGCATGGATCAGTCGCGACACCATGTAGCTGTAGAGCGCCTTCAGGCGTTCAGCGAGCTCGCCGCCCTGCTCGATGCTAAGACTCGCGGACAAACCTTCGACGATGATCGTCATTGCTTTCGTCAGGGACTCTGATTTGCCGCGCAGGTCATTGGCTGCCAACTGGGATTGCGCCGTCGCAAGGGCGGCTTCCGCGCCATCAAACAGCAACGTGATCAGGCGAATCGGATCGGCGCCCCGAATGTCGGACTCGGCGTCAATTTGCTTGTAGCTTGCAATAGGGGAGGTGAACATGGAACCGATTTTCCGTTAAGAAAGAAGAGGCCCTCTCCGGCTAATTCTATCCAGATGACGATTGCCCGAGCGATTGACTGAGTGACCCGCTGAGCGATTGCATCTTGCTTACGAATGTATCCAGGGTAGTGAATTGGGCGCGATACCGTTTTTCGATCAGCGCAATTCTATACTCCAGCACTTCCTTGTTGTCCTTAAAGCGTTCGATCGCAGCGTTTAGCCCATCGATCCGGTTGGAAAGTATGCCGCCACTTGTCTGCATGCTGGAAACCGATTCTGCGTACGCCTTGCCGTAGGCGCTGAGCGTAGAAATGACCTCGGTCGACGACGTTGCAACTTTCTGGGCCAAGGCCGAACTGTCGAGCGAAAGCAGGCCTGTTTGCTGCATGGTGACGCCCAGATCGGAAAGCGCCTTGTAGGTGGCGGCGCTCAGTTCAGTGGGTACTGTCGTTCTGGCGTTGCCCAATGCATCCAGAACTCCCCGTGCTGTTGCGTCACCGCTAAAAGCCTGGCTCGTCTTCGTCGCCGCGTTATATCCGGAGTTGGTCTTGATCGTGGTGGCGACGGCGTTGTACGCGTCGACAAAGGCCTGCACTGCAGTGGTGATCTTCGCGCTGTCGTTTTGAACGGTCACGGTTGCCGTGCCCAGCTTGACTGCTGTAAAGGTCAGCCCTGTGACAGAATCAGTGAATTGGTTCGAACTCGAACTGATGTCGATGCCGTCCAGTTTCATCGTTGCGTCCTTGGCCACCGTTCCTTTTGTCGGATCGGCTGTGGCCAGGGAGGCCTGTGCAACTACCGGAGGCCCTGCATCGTCGGACGGAACCAGCGTTGACGTCAGTGAAAAGACATTGGCCGTTCCAGGCTTGTCGCTGCTCAGGATCATGCGTTGCCCGCCACCCGTGGTATTAACGACAGTTGCCGTAACACCCAACTTGGCATCGTTGATCCGCGTGGCGACTTCCTGCAGGGTATAGCTACCCGGGTCGAAACTGATGGTCGAAGCAGCGACGCCGCCGACCGTGAAATTGATGTCGCCTCCGCTGAACGTGGTCCCTGCGACATAGTTCATGGACACGTTCTTTTGAGCTGCGGCCAACTGCGTGACCTCCAGGGCATAACTCCCTTTAGCCGCGTTGTAGGCTGCGCTGGCGCTGAGTACGGTGGTGTCGCTTGAGGTCGCTGTTACTGCCGATAAGCGGGAAGGAAATTGCAACGTCTCGGCGGCAGATTTGAGTGCGTCCAGTTTTGAATTGAGCGTACCGTATACCGAAATCTGCGTGTTGGTCGAGGTGATCCTTGCATCCAGCGCTCTGATGGGGGCTTTTTCAGCATCCATCAGTTTGGTCAGCATGGATTGCAGGTCTATCCCCGCGCCGACGCCTAGCGAAGTTGTCGTTGCCATGATTGCTTCCTTCCTGGCTACCGGTTGTTACACCTTGTCTTTGACGAAGATGCCCTGAAGTTTGTCCAGCGCCTGGGCGATACGAATGGCCTCTTCCGACGGAAACTGACGGATGACCTCTTTCGATTGCCTGTCCGTAATTTTAACCACTTGCACGCCGGAAGCTTCATCGATTGAAAAACTAATGTCGGCGCGAGCAATGGAAACAAAGCTTTCAAGCCGTTTGACCGCGTCCTGAACCGATAGTTGATTGTTCTCGGTAGTGGAGTCGCGCTGTGATTCTGACTGACGGGTATTTCCGCTCGCCTGCGCGGCGTCAGTTCTCTGTCTGGCCTGCTGAGCTGCATCCGGTGTTGCCGTTCGTTGCGGCGAGTTTGCTGATTGGATCGAATCGATGTTCATGTCCATCTCCAGAGCCATCCCAACGGAAAAAGGTGCGGAGGGAACTGCGTCCCGCCGCACCTCTCATCAGGATTGACCGATGACCGATTAACGGAGCAGGGCCAGAACGTTCTGCGGGATCGCGTTGGCCTGGGCGACCATGGCCATGCCGGCCTGCTGGAGGATCTGGAAGCGGGCCAAGTTGGCCGTTTCGGCCGCGAAGTCGGCATCCATGATGCGACCCTTCTTCGCCATCTGACCTTCGTAGCTGGCCTGCTTCGCCTGGATGGAGAACTGGGCGTTGTTCATGTTCGCACCAGCCGTCGCACGCGACGTGGCGATGGAAGTCAGGGTCGTAGCATCCGAGGTTGCACTGACTGCAACCGACGTGAAGGTGCCGCCCTTGGCTGTGGCATCGGTTTGGATCGTCCCGGCCTGGGTAACCAGCAGGCCGATTTCCGTAGCGCCACCACCCATCTTGTTCAGTTCGATGATACGGGTCACGATGTCGCCGACAACGGCGAGCGCTGCGTCACCGATCTGGTTGGCGGAAATGGTATCGCCGGCCTGACGGATTTCAACGGCGGTTTCACGCGCGGTAGCTTCAATGGTCATGCCGGTGGCGAGACCGGTGGCGTCGTCACGGGCAGAGTTCACACGCAGGCCGGAAGAGAGGCGTTCAACAGCGGAAGCCAGACCCAGGGAGTTCTTGTCCAGGTTGCGCTGTGCATTCAGCGAATAGAGGTTGGTGTTAATTTGTGCCATTTTGGTTCTCCTGACGAAGTAGGTACTTGAGAACGGTAACTTGCCTTTTAGGCCCTTCTACCGCCCCGTTTGTACGGCGAAATATTCGCTGACAAGTTCTTCTACGACCCCGCTGAACAAAACTTTAGTTCGATTTCCTGAATCTTTCAGATGATCGGGTTACTACACCCGGTCCCTGACAAATACGCCCTGCAGCTTGTCCAGGGCCTGAGCGATGCGGATCGCCTCTTCCGAAGGGAACTGCCGGATGACCTCCTTCGACTGCTTGTCCACGATTTTGACCACTTGCACACCGGAAGCTTCGTCAATCGAAAAACTGATGTCGGCGCGGGCGATGGAAACGAAGTTTTCCAGATGCTTGACAGCGTCCTGTACCGACAACTGATTCGGGTCGGTATCAGAATTTCGCTGCGGATCCGGCTGAACGCTTTGCTTGGCGGCGGCCGCAATTGTTGTCCTGTCCTGCCGGCTGGCCTGTACTGATGCGTCAGGGGGCTCCCTACGCTGAGGCGCGTTTGCTGCCTGGATCGAGTCGATGTTCATCACCATCTCCAATGTCGTCCCAACGGAAAAAGGTGCGGAGGGAACTGCGTCCCGCCGCACCTCTCATCAGGATTGACCGATGACCGATTAACGGAGCAGGGCCAGAACGTTCTGCGGGATCGCGTTGGCCTGGGCGACCATGGCCATGCCGGCCTGCTGGAGGATCTGGAAGCGGGCCAAGTTGGCCGTTTCGGCCGCGAAGTCGGCATCCATGATGCGACCCTTCTTCGCCATCTGACCTTCGTAGCTGGCCTGCTTCGCCTGGATGGAGAACTGGGCGTTGTTCATGCTCGCGCCTGCTGTGGCGCGTTCGGTCGCGATTGAAGTCAGGGTTGCAGCATTGGAGGCGGAAGTGACCGACACCGTTGCCGATGTCATCGCAGTAGCGCCGACCGTGCCGCCCTTGGCGCCAGCATCGCCCATGATGGTCGCAGCCTGCGTGACCAGCAAGTTGATTTCAGTCGTACCGCCGCCCATTTTGTTCAGTTCGATGATGCGGGTCACGATGTCGCCTACAACGGCGAGCGCTGCATCGGCGATCTGGTTGGCGGAAATGGTATCGCCAGCCTGACGGATTTCGACGGCGGTTTCACGCGAGGTAGCATCGATGGTCATGCCGGTGGCGAGGCCGGTGGCGTCGTCACGGGCAGAGTTAACACGCAGGCCGGAAGAGAGGCGCTCCACTGCGGAAGCCAGGCCCAGGGAGTTCTTGTCCAGGTTGCGCTGTGCATTCAGCGAATAGAGGTTGGTGTTAATTTGTGCCATTTTGGTTCTCCTGACGAAGTAGGTACTTGAGAACGGTAACTTGCCTTTTAGGCCCTTCTACCGCCCCGTTTGTACGGCGAAATATTCGCTGACAAGTCCTTTACGACGCCGGTGGCGCAAACTTTAGCCAATTATTTCGATGCAAGCTGTCTCGGGTGCGCGGTGGTTAGTCCGGCAGATGGGCGTTAAGCCATTCCTTTAGATGATCCTCTAATAGGAAATTTTTATGCACCCATTGGCGTAGCTCGATTCCTTCGCGTTCCCGCGCATCGGCATCGTAGATGCGCTCACGAAGCGCCTTCGTCCATGCTTCCTTCGTGTTTTGAACGCAGCATGCCGGGCTGTTGCGGTAGGGGTCGATGTCCGTGCATACAACCGGTATGCCTAGGGCGCCATACTCCAGCAGGCGCAGGTTGCTCTTGCCTTGGTTGAACGGGATTTGCGCAAGGGGAGCAACGGCAATGTCGAGATTCAAGGCGCCTAGCCGGGCGGGATATTCGGAAAATTGGGTGAATGCATGAAATTCGACGACGAGGGGCCGAAGTTCCTTGGGGCACATGCCGAAGAAAATCCAATCGGCCTCATGTCGGGTCATTTCGATGACTTCCTTCAACAGCGCGAGATCACCCTGATGCGTTGTGCCCCCCGCCCATCCGATGCGGGGTTTCTTGCTTGTTCGCTTCCGGCTATGCACGGGGAGCCAGAGCTCCTGCTCCAGGCGGTTGGGGACGACGCGGATGTCGGCAATCAGGTGACGGTATGTCTCGGCCAGGAAATCGGTCGACACGACCATGCGGTCACACCGTGCAAGGGCATACTTCAGTCGGGCGCCACAATTGGCGGGAACGTTTCGTCGAAGATGATTGCTTTCGTCCATGCCAGTCAGCAAGTCGTCCAGCGTATAGACAATAAAAGGCCGCGAAGGCAGTGCCTGCCAGCTCTCAAGCATCGGGAGCTTGGGGTCGTTGATGTAATGCTGCAGGATCACTGAATCCGGTGCCAGGCGCAGGATTTCCGACGCGCTCGGCTCGCGCCCGCCGTCTTGTTGTGGCCATACACATTCGGTGATCATTCCTGCCTTGCGTAGGGCAGTCATTGGTGCGGTAACCCGGTAGATCCCCTGGCCGTTGGTCAACGAGCGCGCCAGGATGCGCGGCGCAGACGACGGCAAGTATTGCCACTGGGCGCGATATTCCGTTTCCAGCGCCGGCGTCAAAGCATTCAGAGACAGATTGGGATTCCAGAATGGGTCTGCCGATGACCGCGCCAGCCAGCGCTGCGAGAAGGTCTTAGTGGCGCGCGCCTTGGCAACGGTGTCTTGCGCCCATCCTTCTATGTCGCACAGGACATCGAAGGACGTCGGGCCGCCGTAAACTGCTACGGCCTGTGGCTGATAAATCAGCCGCTGGTTGTGGCTGCGAAGCTTCTGGCTTAGATCGGCATCGGAAAAATGGTCGCCTAGGCTGGTTTCATCCATACCCTCGACCGCGAGATAGCTTGCTCTCCGTATCAGCAGACAGGCTCCCGACAGAACGCTGGCATCGCGAGCGACCCGGAGGCTGTCCAGATAGCCGGGATCCCCCAATTTCGCAGTCTCTTGATATGGCGACCCCACCAATCCGGCCAGCCCAAGAACACCACCGGCCTCCTGTATCAGGCCGGAACCTGGCCGGATCAGGCAGGGGGCGGTTGCGGCAATGCCGGGTTGGAGACAGGTTCGAACGAGTTCTTCCAGCCATTTGTCCTGGATGAAGACAGCTTCTTCCCTGACAAAAAGGACGAAGTCGTTGGAAGATGCCTGTACGGCTGCGTTGCATCTGGCTGCGTGGTTGGCGCCAGGACTGGTCCTGACGGTGCGAACGGTGGGGGATGAGTTTTCCGGGATGGTTTCCAGCCAATCATTCAGGTCTGGATCATCGTCCTCGGTCGTCAAGGCGATGATGATTTCGAAATTCGGGTAATTGGTCTTCCCGATGATGCTGTTGAAGCAGCGAGGCAGAAAATCGAGTAGCCCTTTGGAAAGAATCGCGATGGTTACGGCTGGAGTGCTCCTCAATGGGTAACGGATGTTCCAGCAGTCGCTGCTTACCGGAACAATTTTACTGCCTGTCCCGTTACGCATCTCATTTTCGACAATCCCGATCAGGCAGGCCTCGATATCGGTCGGAACTCTGCCAGGGTAGCTGATCAGAACGTCTGGGGTATGGTGAATCGATGACCAACCGAATTTGTCGGCTACTCGCAGCAACTGCGAAAACCATGGACTACCGGTTCGCTGGCTGGCCCCCCCGCTGCCGAGCCATGCATCGCTGCGAACACAAAGTGGTCCGGCCAGGTCGGAACCACGCATGCGCGCTTCGTTCACGCCCGGCTTGAAGCGTGGGCAGAAACGCGTGCCGTGGTCGTCGTGGCAGTCGTCGTCGACGAATAAGGCTACTGCTTCAGGGTTCTCCCGGATTTCGTGCGCCAGCCGCCAAAGTAGGAGCGGATCAAGCCAGGCACCTGCAGGGAGTTCCATGTTCCATGGGCGCCCCCTCCTGCTTACAAGAGAATCAATGGCAGTTTTCGATTCCTCCATGGAGGGCAGGGTTTGCCACCCGACGCAAGCGACGTCTGCCAAACCGGCCGGGGCCGGAAGTGTCGTGACGACATCTAGTTGCCACGACGTAAGTATTTGATGTCCCAGGCAGTCGAGCGTGTCGGCAAGCAGGGGTTCGGCGCCAGGTTCAAGCCTGATGAAGAGGTTGAACGAGATTTCGTGACCGTCTGCCGTCTGGGCATTGTGGTCAAGCTTGGAAATGTCTTCGGCGCTGATGACGCGATTACTGAGCCATTTCTGGTGGGCACGGTCGATTGGGCTGAGGCCGGCATTCTCTGCGCTGCCGTTTTTGGGTTTTGCGGCAGCCTGGGTGATTGAAATGAAGTTTTCAAGCTGGTCCCAGAAACGCGCAACCTTCTGCGCGTAGTTCTCTGCAGCTTTGTGCACCGTCTTCTTGGCGTTCTCCAGTGCCTCCGGACTGGTGCCCCAGGCGCACCCGTCGTTTCCCAGGTAGCCTTCAAACGGTTTGGCCAGCAAGACGTGATTGGGTAAATACACAACCGGACACCCGCAAAGCAGCGCTTCGAAACACGCAGTCGACGGCTCATAGGCGTAGAGTACCTCGGCGTTTCTGTATAGCTCCGCGAGTTGTTGCGGGGTACGGAAGCCGGCTCTGAATGATATTTCGGTGGCATCAGTGGTGATCGGATCCAGCTGGCCTCCACGATCAAGGAAACGATTGATGAAGACCAGCTTCCCGCGGCGCTGACGATCGTCGGTTCCGATGGCATTGTAGATCTGTGTATTGATCAGCGGAACTTCTAGAATGTGGGCATCCATCCCTTCCGGAATAATGACTTTTCCGAAACTAAATATGATGTCGTCGTCTCCCCAGTTGGTCTTCTGTGTGGTCACGACGCTCGGTGTGTTGAGGAGATAGCGCACGACATGTTTCGCAGCCATTGGGTTGTCCGCCACTATCTCCGGATAAACCACGATGGGCTCGATGCCAAAATCACTGTGTTTTTCGCGGACCTCGTCGGTCAACTCCGGCGTTCGCAGCCCGGGTGATACTTCTCCGGTATTCACGTAGGCTTCTTCACCGGCAAGATTCAGTGCGTGACAAAAATAGTGCATCGCTCTGACGCCTCCTGATCCCTCGATATACGGTGGAGTAACCAGGTAGTAAGGGGCGTGGGCGGTGTCAAAGATGTCTTTATTCATGATCTTGCAGGAAGAAAGAAGCGCTATTGGGAGGCTGTTCCGGTGTGGCGCAATTAGCCAGTGCTGTCATGCCTGACGCGTTTGACGGACGAGAATGGTGAATTCATAGAGTCCGTAATCATGCAGGAGTGCGACATTGCGCGAATAGTTGCGTTTGCAGAAATCAAACAGCCAGCAGGGGTCTGCGTAGAAAAGGTCGTTCCGCATCTTCGGAGGGTCGGAGTATGACGTCAGGCAGTTAAAAGCGAATCCTCTCCGACTGGTCGCTGCCATTTTGTCGAGCGTCTGGACAATATGAGCCTTCCATTCCTCCTCGGGGCGGCATTGCTTGACGTTGAAAATTCCGCTGGCAATTCCGAAGTCAGCGGTTTCGGTCGGTTCGTCGGCAATGGAAAAAAAAGCGCCGGGTACGCTTTTGTGGCGATTCGTAGCCGCCACAACCATTTCATCGGATACATCGTAACCGTAGTAACGGCAATCCACCTTGCGATCAATGAAATAGTCCAGCAGCGCACCATAACCACATCCGAGATCGTTGATCGAAAAGCCGCATGGCAAATCGATGACGCGGCAGAGCTCGCTGAAACGGGTGTACTGGCTTTCGATGCCGTTCCAGTCGACCCCCTGCGGACTGTCCCCATGCTCAATGATCTTGGCGGAATAGTAGCGGGCGGTCTCGGCCAGAATCGAGTCCGATTTGGACGCCATCGTTGCTCCCGGAATGTGTGCAGCATCAGGTGATCAGGAATATTAGCCAGTTTACGGATTTGAGGCATATGTTTGGTGAGAATTCTGTGCGAGACTAAATGTTCTCTACCTCTGAAGGATTTGCGTGGCTGTGATTCCATTCAACAAGCCGTATATGACAGGAAAAGAGTTGTCGTATATAGCGGAGGCGCATTTCAACGGCATGTTGGCGGGAGACGGGCCGTTTACTCGTCGGTGCCATGCTTGGCTGGAAAAGAACAGCGGTTCGGCCAAAGCCCTTTTGACCAACTCGTGTACTGCAGCGCTTGAGATGTCGGCGTTGATTCTCGGCCTGGGGCCGGGTGACGAAGTCATCCTGCCATCCTTTACCTTCGTGTCTACCGCAAATGCCTTTGTCTTGCGGGGTGCCGTGCCTGTTTTTGTAGACATCCGCGAAGACACGCTTAATCTCGATGAACGCCTCATTGCAGAGGCCGTCACATCAAAGACACGAGCCATCGTTCCGGTTCATTACGCAGGTGTTGCCTGTGAAATGGATGAAATCATGCGCGTGGCCAATTTGCATTCGCTATACGTGGTCGAGGATGCGGCGCAGGGGGTTATGGCTCGCTACAAGGGACGTGCGCTGGGCAGCATCGGACATCTGGGTGCATACAGTTTCCATGAGACGAAAAACGTCATCTGTGGCGAGGGTGGGGCATTGTTGGTAAACCAGCCTGAACTGGTGCAAAAGGCGGAAATCGTCCGTGAAAAGGGTACTGATAGGAGCAGATTCTTTCGCGGAGAGGTTGATAAATATACGTGGCAGGAGGTGGGGTCGTCCTTCCTGCCGGGGGAAGTGAGTGCTGCGTTCTTGGCCGCCCAGTTTGACGAGGCAGAAAGAATTACGGAAGGGCGGGTGGTCAGCTGGGGGTGCTACCACGGCATGTTTGAGGCGCTTGAGCGTAGCGGACTGGTTAGGCGCCCCGTGGTGCCGGAGGCATGTCAGCACAATGCGCATATGTATTACCTGCTGCTGCCCGATATTGCCACTCGCGGGGCGTTGATCAAGTATCTGCGAGAGGCGGATATCTACACCGTGTTTCATTATGTGCCGCTGCACTCGTCTCCCGCGGGGCAGCATTTCGGTCGACATGTTGGAGATATGCGGGTCACGGATTCGTCGGCTGACCGGCTTTTGCGCTTGCCGATGTGGGTTGGGATTTCCCCTGAAGAGCAGGCTCTCGTTGCTGAAAGGATCTATCGATTCTTTGGGCGGCAGGACGATTTCTCACCAGCGATTTGATGGAAGTGGTGATCTGGCGATGAAGCGGGTTGCGATCGTTCAGTCGAATTACATTCCCTGGAAGGGGTATTTCGATTTGATCGCCAGTGTCGACGAGTTTGTCCTTTACGACGACATGCAGTTTACGCGTCGCGACTGGCGAAACCGCAACAAGATCAAGACGGCCCAAGGGGTGCAATGGTTGTCGGTACCGGTCAAGGTCAAGGGGCGGTATACCCAGGCAATTCGGGATACTGAGATCGATGGCGTGGAGTGGGCCAAGGACCACTGGAAGGCGATCATCCTCAACTATCGGCGAGCCCCTTATTTTTCGGACGTTGCCTCGTGGCTTGAGCCCGTGTTGCTCGGCGCCCAGTATTCGATGCTCTCCACGCTCAACCGTGCTCTGCTTGAGGCAGTCTGCGCATATCTCGGGATTTCCACGGTAATCCGTGATTCGCACGAGTTTGTTCTGGCAGAAGGAAAAAGTGAGCGACTGGCCGATCTCTGCGCCCAACTCGGGGGTAGTGAGTACGTCTCGGGACCTTCGGCACGCGGCTATATCGATCCTGAGTGTTTTTCCCAGCTTGGTGTCAGTGTTTCATGGTTCGACTACTCGGGCTATCCTGTTTATCCCCAGCTTTGGGGGGAGTTCGTGCATGAGGTCAGCGTCCTTGATTTGCTCTTCAATTGCGGACCGGAGTCCCCAAAGTACATGAAGGCAATCATGGCTCGATCATGAAGCAAGCTAAGGTCGGCCCGGCTCTGTGCCGATAGATAGTTGGTCATGAGTATGTTTGCAGAGGATTGATGATGAGTTCTGGTCACGAGTCGGCGGGTCTTACGTATTCACCGCCAGATAGCATAGAGGCGCGCAAGCAGATTTTTGACCTGATGAATCATTATCAGGCTACGGACGAAGAGAAGGAGCGCTCGCTAGGCCTGTTCCTGCGGGGCTCCCTGCTCGCGAGGATCATGGCGACCGCAGACATCTATCGGCAGATCGTGGCGATTCCCGGTGACGTACTGGATATCGGCACGTGGCGCGGCCAGACGGCCGTCCTCTGCGAGAATTTCCGGGCGATCTACGAGCCACTCCATTTCAATCGACGGATCGTGTGCTTCGACACGTTCGAGGGCTACAAGGGCTATTCGGAAAAGGACAAGCCAACCGATCTGCACCGTGATGGAACCTATTCGCTGTCGGGCAGTGACTATGCAGAATTCCTGCGTCAATTGTTGGTCCTGCACGAGCAGAGCAATGCCATGGGCCACATCCATGGAAAGCACGCAGTCATTAAGGGCGATTGCCGTGAAACGGTCCCAGGGTTCTTCGATGAGAATCCGGGGGGATTCGTTGCTCTCGCGTTTTTCGATGTCAATGCCTATGACCCGACATGGAAAACCTTCGAGTGCATTTGGGAGCGCCTTGTTGTCGGTGGCATCGTGGCGTTCTGGCAGTTGTCGCGAGGTGGTGCGCAGGCGGAAGCAAAGGTGTATGCAGAAAATATAGCGTCCCGCTATCCGCATACACTTCATCGCGCCGAAACCTACCCCGGCCTGTGTTACATGATAAAAAAATAACCGGAGGTCTTTCCTCTCGGACGAGCAAAGGATTGAGCAATGCATACGGTCATTGTCGGCAACGGTATCATCGGATTGACTACAGCCTTTCGCCTGCTGCAGCGCGCTGGGCCAAATGATCGTATTAGCATCGTTGGCCGGGTACAGCGAGAGGGGTCTGCAACGCTAGCGGCGGCG
>ERZ724505.1281-NODE-1281-length-13982-cov-6.350183_pt1 | contig 13982 bp, 24 predicted proteins | sample MGYA00376038_ERZ724505 | MGnify/ENA primary metagenome ERZ724505 (study PRJEB28724, sample SAMN07190884) | wastewater metagenome | isolation source: effluent of sewage treatment plant in Hong Hong | place: Hong Kong | collected 2016-03-17 ... | reverse complement strand
TCCTTCGCCTCCTTCTGGGTGGGGAAGTCGTAGCGCGAGCGCAGCCCGGCCTCCTTCAGGATGGCGTTGCGGCTGCGCAGGGCGGTCTTGCTTCCCGAGGCCATCACGAACCAGATGACCTCAGTCTTGAACGAGCGACGCACAGTCTTCGTGCGTTTTGCCATGGTTTTGGTCTCCGATATCAAAGAGCGAGGCCCGATTTGGGCCGTCACTATAATACCACACTATTATGAAATGTCAAGAGGAACGTGTTCCTAGACATGACGGGTCTCCGTGCGTACCTGTGGATCGGGTCCATTCTTCTGGTGGTGGCAGCTCTTTCTGCCTCGCACTATTGGGCCTACTCCAAGGGGTGGACAGCGGCTGACCAGACGGCTCGCATCAAGGCTCTGGAGGGCGAGCTGGCCTCCGCCGTGGCGGAGCAGGCCAAGCTGAGCGCGGTGATCGCGCAGCAGGACGGCATGCTGCACGCGACCCGCAAGGTCGCCGCCGACGCCGCCGAGCGCGAGCGCACGGCGCAGCAGGATCTGCAGGAGCTGGAGGACAAGTTCGGTGAGTACGTGCGTCAGCTTGGGGCTCAGAAGCCCGAGGATCGCTGCGTGCTCACCCCGGAGGATCTAGCGCGTTTGGCGACGCTCGTTGGCAAAGCCCGAGCGCCTCTTCCGGCGTCCAGCCGCGAGAAAGGCGTGCCATCACCGTCCCCTTCGAAAGGCCCAGCGTCCGCGCCGCCCGACTGACGGACATGGCCTCGCCGTGAATTGTTACGACGGTTGTCTGGCCGCGATTTTCGGCCTGCTGCTGGTCCGTCGCCCAGCGCACGTTTCCGGGCTCGTAGTGTCCGTCGCTGTCGATCCGGTCGAGGGAGTGCGCAGGGGAGGGCCTGCGGCCGACATCCGCGAGGAAGTTCTCGTAGGTGAGCCACCGCTCGCAGACGCGAATGCCGCGCCCGCCGTAGCGGGCGTAGCTGACATCGGACGGCCTGCTGCATCTGGAACGCATGTTTCTCCACGCTCGCCACTCAGCGGACATCTTCCCGCCTTGGGTGTCGCCGTGGCGGACGGCGGAGGGGCGCACACGAATGGCGTGCTCCGTGACAAGGCACCCACAGGATCGCGTGTTGCCGGTGCGCAGTTTGGTGGCCTCGACCGTCGTCTCGCCGCCACAGTCGCAACGACAGCGCCACAGCTTGGCGCGGCTGCTATGCGTCCCAACAATTTCGATTGGCGTCAGGCGCCCAAATTTCTGACCGGAGAGATCGAGCGGTTTAGGCATCATGCAGCCCACGAAGTCACTGCAATTCAGTATGCACACGATTGGCGCTGTTGCAATGGCGGTTCTGCTGTCAGCCTGCGCGACCTCGTCGCCTCCTCCGCCGCCCGCGCCCGTTCTGGTGCGCCCGACGCTGCCGGAGCCCCCGGCGACGTTCGGCCTTCCGGTTCCGGCCCCGTCCGTAAGGGAGGGGATGGACGCCCGTGAGGCGCTGGGGCGCTACGCCCTCGCCCTCCGGCAGGCTAACCGGCGTCTGACCGACGCCAGAGCGTTCTACCGCGACGTTGTCGCAGAGTTTGGGAATACCGCAGATGCCGCCTCTCCCCCGGATGGCCCCTGAGTTCACGCTCGGGAACCTTCTGTCGATGATCACGACCCTGCTCGCCATGGCGACGGTGGTCTACTACACCGGGTCGGTGATCTCGGAGCTGCGCGGCAAGGATCTCCTGCACGAGGAGAGGCTCGACCGGCTGGAGCGCTCGCTTGAGCGCTCGGACTCCGACCACGACATCCTGATCGAGATCCGCTCCGATCTGCGCTTCATGCGCCAGCAGCTCGGACTGGTCATTCAGGACAACGTCGCCCCCGCCTCACCTTCCAGAGTTTCGCCCTGACGGGCGTCCGAGGCCAGCACTGTCGCTGGTAACGAGGTCATGTGACCACGGCGTAGTTTCCAGTGGCTCCGTGACCCCGTCCTGTATGCCTCTGTCGACTTGCCCCCGGCCTCACCGCCGGGGGCTTTTTCGGTTTTACACTGGGGGCATAAACCCTTGGGAAGTAAAGGGCTGTCTGGCGAAGGTTTGACAGTTTGCGGACGGCAGCGCTCATCACGCCACGGCGACGGGGCGGAGGTCGTTGACGACGATCTCGGCCTTGGCCCGGTTGACCTCCGTCTCGATGCGGTCGAGGCGGCGGCCCTCCTCGAAGATGCGCTGCTGCAGGGTGGCGACCACCTTCAGCGCGGCCTCCACCTGCGCGGCCTTCTCGCGCGCCTTCACGAGCTGCGCCCGCAGGGCGAGGTTCTCCTGCTTCAGCGCCCGCACCGTGGCGCTGCCGCCCTTGCCGTTCCTGTTGACCGCCTCGCCAAAGTAGCGCGAGCGCAGCATCTGCAGCGACTTCGCGTCGATGGCGGCGCCCGTGGCGGCGTTCACCGCCTTGGCGATGCGCTCCCAGTCCCAGCCCTCGGCCAGCTCGATGCCGTTCTGGGTGAAGACGTGGGCGTTGATCAGGACGCCCATGACGATGGCGGCGTTCGGGCCGGTCGTCAGCATGCGCGAGCGGCGCCCCTTCTCCTGCCCCTCGCGACGCTGCTCCGGGGTCACATGGTCCATGCTCATTGATCTCTCCTGATGAGTGTGCCGTCCATCTTCCGCTTCCAGCCGGAATCCCGGCTGCCGGGGATCGGCGGTCCCTTGCGCTTTCTGATGCCGATGTGGCGGGCCTTGACCCGCTTCGCCTTGGCGGCTCGATGGTGATCGCCGCGCGTCTTCTCGATGGCGCAGCTCTCGTGGGCGGGGGCCATGTTGCTCTCGGCGTCCTCGCCGCCCAGCTCCAAGGCCCGGAGGTGCTCGACGATCCATTTCTGCCCGGCCTCGATCTTAAGGCCGCACAGACAGCAGAGGCCTTTGTGGGCCTCGTAGATGCGGAGGCGCCGCGACGGTGACATCCGCCCCCGGTGCGTCGTCCTGACATCGTCAGTCATTCGGCCCTCGCGAAGTCGCCGTGCAGTTCGCGAGCGCGCTGCAGGTAGGCTTGGTGGGCTTCCTCGGGGGTTTGGAACAGGCCGAGGTAGTGCCTCTTCCCGTTGGCGCTGATCTGCGCCATGTACTTCTTTCTCTGCGGGCTGACGCCCTTCAGCCCCGTCTTGCTGAACCTCCTGACGCCCATGTTCATGTTGTTCTCTGAGGCAGTCGCCAGCCTCAGGTTGGCGATGCGGTTGTCCGTCTTGTCGCCATTCATGTGATCGATGGCGCGGTCGGGCCACTCGCCGGTCACGTAGAGCCATGCGAGGCGATGGGCAAAATGGTGCCTCCCATCCAGCTTGATGCGACGGTAGCCCTTGCTGTGGAGTGTGCCAGCCGACTGCCCGGCCATGCGGCCCCCTACCGCCTCGCGCCAGCGGAAGACCCCAGTGTCGGGATCGTAGTCCAGCAGGGACCGGATGCGCTCGACATCGCTCATCCGAGCGCCTTGATCTGGGCGCGGATCTCGTCCAGCTCGGTGTTCAGCTTGCTCCAGATCTGGCGCTGCTGCTCCACCAGCTTCTCGACCTCGCCCATCTTGTCCTTGATGGCGCGCAGCTTCGGGTTGCCCTCCGCCGGGCCGTAGTGCTTCTCGCGCACCTCGACGACCCACGCGCGGGGCACGCCCAGATCCTTGGCGATGCGGGCGTCATCCCAGCCCGCCTCGTACCCCTCGTTGGCGTTGACGTAGTGCTCGTCCACCGTGCGGTTCACGATGCGCCAGTCGTCCTGAGACATCTGGCGCGGCGGCTGCGGGGTGGGCGGGACAGTCTGGATGTTCATCGCAGTCTCCTTCTTGGGCTCGGGCTTGTTGAACAGCTTGTCGAGGTCGGCGAGGGCCTTGACGGTTGCCGGGGGCGGCGGGGCCTCGACCAGTGTGGGCTTCAGGCGCTTCGTGCGGTGATCGCGGACGCAGGCCGGGCAAAGGTCGGAGGAGGCGCTCTTGCCAATGTGCCAGCCGCGCTGGCGCATCTTCTGGATGACCATGTCTTGGGGCAGGGCGCCTGCGAAGTTGGAGGCGACGACCTTGTCGATGGTCGTGCATTCGGAGCAAGAGAAGTTGTATGCCGGACGTAGACGGTCTCCGTAGGGCTCTGATTTCGGCTGTATCACGCGGACTGTCATTGCATCATCCTTTCGATTTCGGAGCGCAACTCTTCAACATTGATGCCGGGCAGCAGATCTTTCGCAACCCATGAGAGCGCCTCTTCCACGAAAGACTTGAACTCGGTCTCGTCCATCTTGGAGAAGCTGATGCTCTTGGGGACGTAGATCACCTTGCCGTCGGACAGGACCACCGTGGATACACGGCCCGTCCGGTACTTGAGGTGCTCTGCCACCTGCTCGGCGGTGGCGTAGTAGGGGTGGGACTCCGCGACCTTGGAGCAGAGCGCCCAGAACCAGCGGTGGCGGCGCGGCGAGCGCGGACGCTTCGGCTGGACGGACACCACGGCGCCCTCGGGGATGGCGTCCAGCAGCTCCGCGTCGCGGGGGTAGGCGGGCACGAGGCCCGCCCTCTCGCGGCGCAGGAAGATGGGCTCCTTGTCGCTCATTCAGCCGCCTGCTGGCCCGTCTGCGTGGCGATCTTCAGGCCCGTCTGGGCGGCGGCGTAGGCCGTGCGGACCTCCTGCAGATGGTTCGGCCAGAGCTGGTTGCGCGGCCCCTCCGTGGCCTTCAGCCACGCCTGCAGCGCCGGGCGCGTCAGCTTGCCCATCTCCAGCTTGTCGAGGATCTGGTCGCGCAGCGCGGCGGACTGCTCCTCGGTCAGGCCGGAGGTGACCTCGCCGGTCTCGGGGTCGTGCTCGGTCACCGGGCCGGTGAGGCGCTCGGCCATCTCGGCGTCGCGGCGGTCCTCGTCGCGGATCGCCTGCTCGCCGCGCGTGGGCGGGTCGGACAGGATGCCGCCGGGCTTGCCGATCTGGGCCTTCTCCAGCGAGCGCTGCTGGGCCTGCTGCTGGCGGGTGCGGGGCGGCACGTCCTCGGCGCCGTTGGCGTCCGTGTCCTCCTCGGCGGCGATGCCGACCAGCGAGAACAGGGCGTAGCGCCGGGCATAGGTGAGCGCGGCGCCCATCTGCTGGTGCCCGGCGATGGTGCAGACCGGATAGTCGCACTCGATCCACTGCCCGGAGGCGTGCATCAGGCGCGTCTTGAGGATGATCTGGTCGCCCTCGTAGACGGTGGGCTGGATGAACGAGAGGCCGTTCTTGGCCAGCAGCGGGCGCAGCAGGTTCAAGCCGTCGCCGATGTCGGCGTACTTGTAGGTGTACTGGCCCTTGGCGGACGCGACCTTGGCGGTCTTCGTCTTCTCGGGGTTGGTCATCTCCGCCTGTGCGGCGGCGAGCGCCGTGGCGAGCTGATCGAGGTGTTCGCTGGTGCGCATGGCGCCCTCACTTCGCGGGGTTGATCAGGAGGCTGTTGGACTTCGACCGCTTGACCACGAGGCCGTGGCCGGTCGCCTCGCCGACATCGTCGGGGATCATCTCGCGGATGCCCTTGGCGGCGGTCTCGAACTTCTTCGCGGCGGTGCGGTGGGCCAGCCAGTCGGCGGCCAGATCGGCAAACTCGTTGTTGCCGGTGAAGTCGACCTTGCGCAGCGCCTCGGGCGCCACCGGCTGCTTCACCTGCACGGCGACAGGCTCCTGCCCGGTCTCGACGCAGGACCAGAAGGCGGTCTCCGCCTGCAGCAGCGCGGCGGCATACTCGTCGTCCAGCTCGACCTCGAACAGCTCCCACTTGTGCGAGCCAAAGAACACCGAGAGGTCGCAGCGCCGGTATCCGGCGACCAGCATGTTGTGCGTTGCCTGCGGCAGGTACTTCGCGAGGATGTCGTCGGGCTTCCAGAAGGCCGAGACGTGCTTGGCCTCGTAGACGCGGGCGTCCTGCCCGGTGCTGGTCATTCCGACCCCGTCCAGCGTGGTCGTCATCCACGGGCGGTCGAAGTCCATCAGCTCCTGACCCACCAGCGTCACGCGCAGGCCGGTCTGCTTCTCGTACCACGCCCGGTTCAGGGGCTCGGTGTAGAGGCCCATGATGACCGGCAGCACGTCGGAGAGATCGTCGGGCTGGGTCTCGCCGCGCTTCATGCGCCAGAGCGCCAGCACCTTCTCGGGGTCGCCCGACATGATGGTGTTCGCGTCGGAGCCGCCGATGCAGCCACGACGGAACTCTATCTGCTCAGCCGTCAGGCCGAGAGAATGCAGATCCACTCGTTCCATGTGAAAACTCCCTCGCGGCGGAATCCCGCCGGAGGGAGTTATAGCGGGGGATATGCCCCACCGTCAAGCGCGTCGGTGGGAGATCAGCTACAGGGGCCGATACGCATACAGGGCACGGGCCACGACCGTCACCTCTACGCTGTCATGCGACCGGAGGGGGATCGGGGTCTGCCAGCGCGGGTCGGTGGACTCCGGCATCAGGACGAGTTCCCCCTGCGACCGAATGACGCGCTTCACCGTCGTCTCTTCCAGATGCTCGCGCCGCCGCCGGACGACCACGAGGTCGCCGTCGCGGGGCGTGATGCCCGTCGCAGCGAGGGAAACGCACCGGATACGGTCGCCGTCCTGCGCCACTTTGTTGATGCTGTTGCCTTGCACAACCAGATCGAATTGCGCCTCGCTGGCAAAGCGCGGATCAGCCGGGAACGGGCTGATCGGCGCCTCCTCCAGCGAGGCCTGACTGTCCTCAACTTCCATCCAGACCCCCGCTGCCACAGTTCCGATGACACGGATCGGGGCGTCGCCGCCGCGCGCCTCCCCCGTGCCTGTGATGAGCCAGTCTACGCTGACCCCCAGAACTTGAGCTATACGGGCGATGGGGTCAATCCCTGCGCCGTACCCCCTCCGCAGCACATCGCGGATGTAGGTGTCGCCTAAGCCTGCGCGGCGCGACACGGACTTCATGTCCAGACTTTGCCTTTGGATTTCTTCCTCAAGGCGATCCTTCCAGTCAGCCATGCACGGCTCCGCAGTCCTCGGGCTATGGGCACTGATGCCCTTCCCGTTACGCATCATTACGCTCCCCCTGTCCAATGGGAGATAGGCCCGCAGATCGGGCTTGACACGGGGTGATACCCCATCGGATATTCGACCACCATGAGTACCCGAGACAGCACGACCGCCCTCATCGCCGAGGTCGAGGCCGCCGCGAGGCGGCACGGTCTCGCGCCGACAACCCTCTGTCGCCTCGTCGTTCGCGACGGCAAGTTCTTCCGTCGCCTGCTGGATGGTGGCGACTGCACCCTCCGCACCGCCGACCGCATCCGGGCCTTCATCATGGGGCTGGACGACGGCTGGCTGAGCCCAGTGAAGGGGAGGAAGGCTGTCACTGTCAATGGGAAGGCGCCCATCGAGGGGGTCAGCGCCGCGTAATTTCTCACGTCTCCTGTGAAATTCTCCGCTTTCGGGCGCGTTTTGTATGAAAACGATCAATCGAAACGCCCGGAAACGCCCGGAGGACGCCCTCCAGAGCCAGATTGTCAGTTTCGCACGGAGCAACTTCGACAGGCGGGAGTGGCGCCTGTTTCACGTCCCGAACGGGGGGAAGCGTACCAAGGCCGAGGCGGGGCGGTTCGTCGCCCTCGGCGTGTCCTCCGGGGTGCCCGACCTCGTCCTCGTCGGGCCGGAGGGCTTCGTCGGCTGGATCGAGGTCAAGGCGCCCAAGGGCGTCACCAGCGGCCCGCAGGATGACTGGGCCGAGTTCCTGAGCGCGACGGGCCACCGCTACGGGCTGGTCCGCTCGCTCGACGAGTTCCGGGCGCTCCTCGTCGAATGGGGCGCGCCCGTCCGCATTCGGATTTAGCGAGGGAGGCACCCCATGGATCACGCCGAGCTGGCCCGCCAGCGCGCCCATTACGCCGAGGTCCGCCGCCGCCTGCTGGGCGCCCCGGCCAAGCCCGTCATCGCGCTCGGGATGATCCCGCCCAAGCCCAAGCCGCCCGTCCAGCCGGTGCTGGTCTCGCCGCCCCCGCCCCCGCCGCCCATGCCGGTGATCGTCGTCCCGCCGGGCGAGCCCGCCTTCATCACCCAGCGCCGCAAGCGCGAGGCCCTGCTGGCCATGGTCGCCATCGAGCACGGGATCACCCGTGACGAGCTGATGTCGAGCAGCCGCCGCCTGCACATCGTGCGCGCCCGCCACGACGCCTTCTACCGCCTCGTCAAGGATCTGCAGTACGGCTACTCGGACGTGGGCCGGGTCTTCGGCAGGGACCACACGACCATCATGCACGGCGTGCGCAAGCACTGCGAGGTGCACGGCCTCGCCGTGCCCAAGGTGCTCGGATCGTGGCGCTACGCCCAGACCGTCCAGCCCGCCCTGATCGCGGCGGAGTAGCGCCGAGATGGCCGACTATCCGGTCCTGCCGGTCTACGTCCGCGACCTTCTGGGCGACACCTCCCACCTGTCGCCCGAGGAGTTCGGCGCCTACTGCCGGATCTTCATGACCATGTGGCTGGCGCCGACGTGCGATCTGCCGCTCGACGACAGGCGCCTCGCCCGCATCGCCGGGGCCGGTCGGAGGTGGGGTTGCATCCGCTCTACGGTGATGGAGTTCTTCACCGTGGAGGGCGACCGGATCACGCAGAAGCGGCTGAAGACGGAGCATATCCGGGTCACAAATTTGTGTCTCAGAAATGCGAGTAAAGGGCGCCTCGGTGGGCTTGCTAAGTCCTTGAAGAGTAAGGAGGCGAAGCTAGCTGCGGCTACCTCCGGGCCACAGCCCAGCTCTGGCATACCATATCCAGATATCTCCTTCGGAGATTCCAGTTTGTTCCAAACAGGAATCTCCTCGGAGAGCGTGCGCGAGATTTCGCCTCCGGCGGCCCGGTCGAGGGCCAAGGCGAAGACCCTCCTGCCGGAGGGCTGGGCGCTCTCGGAGAAGGACCGCGAGTACGCCCGGTCGAAGGGCTGGCAGGACCGCCACATCAACCGCGAGGCGGAGAAGTTCGCCGCCTACCATCAGGCCAAGGGCAACGCCATGGCGGACTGGTCCGCTGCGTGGCGGACGTGGGTCGGCAACGCCATCGCCTTCGCCGAGCGCGACAGCCGCCCCATCGAGGTCAAGCCCCTGCCGCCCGGCCTGTCGAAGCGGGCGATGCGGATATGAGCGCGGCGGACATTCTCGCCCGAGAGGGCATCCGGTGCTCGTCGGCTGTCGGCGACCACCACACCACCTGCCCGCAGTGTTCTGCGCGGCGCAAGAAGAAACACCAGCGCTGCCTGTCGGTGACCGTGAAGGCCGACGGCGTCGTCTGGTTTTGCCACCACTGCCACTGGTCCGGTTCCAGCGGTGGCGCGGCGCACGAGCGCCAGCGCCCCACGAAGCCCGCGATCACCTACGGCGACTTGCAGAGGAGGGCGCTCGCATCATGGAGGCGTTGAGGGTGTGCCGCACCTGCGGCGAGCCGAAATCTCACGGCGAGTACTGGCGTCAGCCGGGCCGCCGCGACGGCCTGCAGGCGGAATGCAAGGCCTGCATGAGCGCGCGGCACGCTGGGTGGCGCGCCAAGAACTCGACGCCGGAGTTTCTGGCCGACAAGGTCGAGGGTGTCCGCCGAGCGCGAAAGGGCAATCCGCGCGCCCAGCTTCTGCGACAGGCGCGAGAGCGCGCCAAGCGGAAGGGCATCACGTTCAGCTTGACCGTCGAGGACATCGAGTGGGTCGAGGTGTGCCCGGTTCTGGGTATTCCCCTGCGGTACGGCGGCTGGGGCGGTTTCGGCGGCAAGCCGGACTCTGCGTCGCTGGACAGGATCGACAACGCCAAGGGCTACGTTCCCGGCAACGTGGCCGTGATCAGCGACCGCGCCAACAGGATCAAGGGCAACGCGACCGCCGACGAGCTGGAGGCCATCGCGCGCTGGATGAGGGAGGCCACCAATGCTCAGCCCTGACCACATCGACTGGCTGCAGCACGAGCGGGGGATCGACCCGGAGGTCGCGATCTCTATGGGTCTCTACAGCGTGGCGCGTGGAGTGGATGGCGACGCGGTTGAGAGCCCGAACGGGCGCATCCTCGCCTTCCCGTTCTTCCGCCACGGCGAGGAGGTGAACACCAAATACCGCGACCCGCACGACAAGTCGCGGATGTGGCAGCGCAAGGGCGGCCAGCACATCCTGTTCAACCGGGACTGCCTGCTCGACCCGGCGCTGGAGGAGGGCCGCCTGCCCCTCGTCATCACCGAGGGCGAGATCGACTGCCTGACGGCGGCGCAGGTGGGCTTCCCGCTCTCGACCTCCGTGCCGGACGGGGCGCCCCCGGCCCGCGACCGGAACGGCGCCCTGATCGCCGTGCCCGAGGGCACCGCCGACATCGACCCGGAGACGGACCACAAGTTCGGCTTCGTGCTGGAGGCGTGGCCGCTGCTGTCGAAGGTCAAGCGGATCATCCTCGCGGTCGACGACGACGAGCCCGGCCACCGGCTGCGCGACGAGCTGGCGCGCCGTCTGGGCCGTGCCCGGTGCGAGTTCGTGACCTACCCCGCCGAGCCCGTCGTGCCGGACGAGCACGGCGAGCTGCGCCGCTGCAAAGACCTCAACGAGGTGCTGGTCTATCTCGGCCAGAAGGCGGTGCAGGACATCCTGTTCGGCGCCAAGCCGATGCCCGTCGCGGGCCTGTACGGCGAGGCGGACTTCCCGCCCGAGCAGCCCATCGAGGCAGTGTCGACCGGCTGGCCGCGCCTCGACGACCACCTGCGCCTGTACACGCCCTGCCTGATGGTCGTGACCGGCTTCGCCAACCACGGCAAGTCGACGTGGACGACGCAGCTCGCCGCGAACGTCGCCCTGCTGCACCGCTGGCCGGTGACCATCGCCTCGTTCGAGATGCGCAAGTCGATGATCGACCGGACGATCCGCAACGCGCTCATCGCCAAGGTCGGCGGCGGGCAGGCGGAGGCCTTCCAGCGCGCTCGCCAGATCCAGCGGGACTACTTCTCGTGGATCGCCCCGCAGCCCGACTGCGAGGACGCACTCGACATCGACTGGCTCTTGGAGCGCGCCACGGCGGCGGTCCTGCGCCATGGCACCAAGGTGCTCTTGGTTGACCCGTGGAACGAGATCGAGCACAGCCGCGACCGCTCCGAGACGATGACCGAGTACACGAGCCGGGCGCTGCGCAAGCTGAAGCGCTGGGCGCACCAGATGGACGTCCTCGTGATCGTCGTGGCGCACCCGAGCAAGGGCGCGATCCACAAGGAGGCGCACGAGGTCACCCTCTACGACGTGGCGGACTCCGCGCACTGGGCGAACAAGCCGGACCTCGGCGTGGTGATCGCCCGGCTGGGCGAGAACCCGGAGGTGGACACGCTGACGGCGGTGGCGGTGCGCAAGGTGCGCTACCAGCCCGACGCCGGGAAGCTGGGCACGGTCGAGATCACCTTCGACCCCAAGGAAAGGATCTTCTCGGAATGAGCAGGATGGGTCGCAAGCGCAAGGTGACGGTGACGCTGCCCAAGATCGGCGGGGAGGGGCGGCTCGAGCCTGTCCCGGTGCAGGTGGCGGACCCCTACTCGCCCAGCCAGCAGACGGTCGCGGTCAAGAACATCCGGGTGAACCCGCTCGACTGGATGTACCACCGGGGCCGGATCGACGACGCCCAGTTCGCGGCGGGCAACCGCTTCCGGTCCTACTACGAGCAGGGGGAGATCGGCGCGAGCGGCGCCATCGACTACTCCCGCACCAAGGTCGACGGCGGCAAGCTGCAGGAGCCGCTGACCGAGGCGGTGTACGCGGCACGCCGCGCCCTCGTAATGGCCCGTGGAGCCACAGGGGAGGCCGGGTACGCCCTTCTCGTGGCTGTGGTGGGTGAAGGCATCAACGTGAGCCACATCGCCCGCCTGCGGCCTTCCCTGTGTCACGGGCTGCGGGGCGAGCGGGCCGAGGGGTACGTGTCGGGCCGCCTGCGCGAGGCGCTCGACGCCCTCGTCGCGCAGTGGGGGCTTATTGCGGTCGGGCAGGCCCGGCGCCGCGTCCGCACCGCCCGCGACCTGTCCGTGACCGGGCCGCAGCCGGAATGGCAGGTGGGTTTCGACCCGCACAAGGGCGCGACGCTGGTGGAGATGGACCGCCGCCCGGTGCGCATTCCTCCCCCCGTGAAGAAAAAAAAGATGGGTAAAACCCCATCGGCGGATTGACGCAGAGGGACGTTTCGTCCTATCTTCCGTGTGTGCCAACCACACGGGAGACCACCGTGACCACCACCCAGCAGGTCTTCACCACCTACGTTCGCAACGGTCGCCGCAAGACCGGCCATTATCTGCTCTGGCACAAGGGCGGCGCTCGTCCTTGGCGCCTGCAGTCCTGCACCACCGGGCAGTTTCTGGGCGCCTTCAAGACCGCCGAGAACGCCCGCCGCAACCTCGACGACTATCTCGCTTGGGCCGAGGCAACCGTCACCCGCGTCGTGGAGGGCTGATCGTGACCATCGACCAGCTCCGCGATCTTAAGCCCGGCGACCGCCTCGAATGGCGGCCCGGCGAGTTCGCCATCGTCCACGAGATCAACGAGTGGCCGTCTCACCCGATGTACGGGCTGGGCCGCCACATCCTCGCCCGCGACGTGCAGTTCCCCGACGGGGGCTTCACCTACGGCGCCACCGTGTTCGGCTTCGGCGCCCAGTCCTTCCCCAAGCTGCTGGAGGCCTGAGATGCCCGCACTCGTGAACATCAACGGCACCCCGCTGCGCGAGCTGCTGAAGCAGCAGCGCGACATCATCGAGGCCGCCGACCGCCTCATCAACGCGCTCGCCATGTCCTGCCCGCACAGCCGCGACTACCCCGGCGACGACGACGGCTGGGAGCTGGCCCGCAAGAACTACCGGGACGAGCTGGACCGGGCCTCGCAGATCCGCAACGCCGCCTTCCAACGCGCTCAGGAGCTGCTGGCGCAGGAAGGCCCCCAGAGCTGGAGGGCAGCATGAGCACGAAGAAGCTGATCCGCGACGCCACCCGCGCGCTGGAGCGGGACGGGTTTACCGTCCTCGATGTCTTCGCGGGCGGCAGCACGCACGTCCGCCTGATGATCGCCGACGGCGACAGGCAGGGCATCCTGACCATGGCGGCCAGCCCGCGCGACGAGGGCAACGCCATCACCATCCTGCTCCAGAACGCCCGGCGACATATCCGGCGCAAGGTCGCTTGACACACAGGACGATCCGTCCTATATCAGGGGGGTAGCCGCACACGACCAGTGCGGAGCCCCGCCAACCACCGACAGGAGATACCCCATGAACATGGCCCGCAACATCGCCGCCCGCGACCTCTCGAACGCCACCGTCTACGCCCACACCGCGCGCTTCGACGGCACGGCCCGCGCCCTGACCGAGGACGAGATCTACAGCCTCGCCCCGTCCGTCTTCGCGGTCGAGAAGCACGAGAGCCGCTCCGAGCGCTTCCAGCCGATCCCGACCATCGAGATCCTGCGCGGCCTGATGAAGGAGGGCTTCGCCGTGGTGGGCGCCGCCCAGAGCCGCACCCGCGACCCGAGCAAGCGGGACTTCACCCGCCACCTGCTCCGCCTGCGTCGGCTGGGCGACAACGTGGTGGTGAACAACACCGTGTTCGAGGTGCTGCTGCGCAACGCCAACGACGGCACGGCGTCCTACGACATGTACGCCGGGCTGTTCCGCAAGATCTGCGACAACAGCCTCGTGTCCTCGACCGGGCAGGGCGAGACGGTGCGCGTGCGCCACACGGGCGACGTGCGCACCAAGGTGATCGAGGGCTCCTACACGGTGCTCGACACCGCCGAGGAGACGCTCGGTCAGGTCGACCGCTGGTCGTCCATCGGCGTCAACCGGGACGAGCGCCTGCTGCTGGCGCAGGCCGCCCACGTCGCCCGCTTCGGCGAGGCGAACGGCGTCGAGGCCGGCGACCTGCTGGCGCCGCGCCGGTTCGAGGACCGGCAGGAGCAGGGCACGCTCTGGGGCGCCTTCAACATCGTGCAGGAGAACGCCGTGCGCGGCGGCCTGCACGGCTACAA
>ERZ724505.1280-NODE-1280-length-13987-cov-26.454637_pt1 | contig 13987 bp, 17 predicted proteins | sample MGYA00376038_ERZ724505 | MGnify/ENA primary metagenome ERZ724505 (study PRJEB28724, sample SAMN07190884) | wastewater metagenome | isolation source: effluent of sewage treatment plant in Hong Hong | place: Hong Kong | collected 2016-03-17 ... | reverse complement strand
GGTCCCCTGCCAATAAGCGCCTCTGTGACGGCGTCATATTCCGCCGGGCTAAGCGAGACGTCTTCTCCGCCCACCACTCGGCGGCCGACCACTCTTGCGCCGGCGGCGTGCCCTGCTGGGATAATGTTTCTTTGCTCATTTCTGGACCTGTCAGTGCACTTCCGAGGCTGTCTCGTTGTATAGCGTAATAGCACTTCCCATAATGGCTGTTTGAGGAAGTTGGGGTGCTGTTCCCGCACAGTATTTACAGTGTAGCTACTTCCCGTAACCGTGACCGCATCAGAGCTCGTTCAAGGTGCTGCAGCAGCCCTTGAGCAACTCTCGGAGCTCACGGCGCGTCGCAACGGCTTCGCGTGTCGAAAGCCCGTGCTTCCAATTTCCGTTGCGCTCGCCTTTAGGCGCTCCCCCTCTTGCCCCATGGCATCGGCAAACGGTCCAGCCTTTCACCGCCGGCGCCTTGCAGCGTTGCCGGGAGTGCTTGGCCGTTGCTGAGCATCGCGGCGTTGTGTTCGCTATCCGCAATGCGTCCCTGGGGTTGTAACGGGTTTTCTTGCCTACCCCCTCCCCCCGTGTGGACTTGTCCGACAATGGCCTGGCCTCCTTCGTTGACGGTGACGTGCTGCACCCTGATATTTTGCTCGCCGCTCGAACGGTATTTCTTTAGCGCCTCTACTTGGGTTGCGAACGTGCGGGCCAGCTTGTTCAGCATGTTCGATGCGCTGTCTTGCTGAGGCAGCGTTTCGGTATGGGCCAGCCGCCGAGCCGCTGTCACAGTCGCATTGTGAATCGCAACCATCTGGACGGCGAGCATGGCCTCGATTTGGTCCTTTGGCTCGATCCCCTGGACAAGAGCGGCAACCGCGTTCACGTCCGTGCCGGTGACGGTCTGCCCCTTGCCGGAAAGGTTCACGATCTGCGAAAGCAGCGCTTCGGACGCGAGCTCATGACGCACGCCCAGCGCATTCATAAAAACAGCGGTGCCGACTGCAGGGTCCGGGTGATCGATTGCAATACGGTGCACGCCAGAATTGAGAGCAACCGCGATCTTGGCTACCGGAGCGGTTTGCCGTCTGCGGTCCAGCAAAGCCGCTACCGCGGCCCTTTCGTTATCAGTCGGCTTGTAGGCGGGCGCCGGCGGCATCGGTGCAGCGCTCGTTTTCTCAGATCGGCGGGCCTCTTTCTTTTGCTTGCGGCTCATTGGAAAAACCAAAATCCCTCAAGAAAAGACGCACTCACGGTCGCCAGTAAAGCGCAGCAACATTCTATCACAAGCGCGCTAGGAAGTACCTGGACAGTTTTCGTAGCTGCCCCCTCAATCTCTGCTGGCGAGGTTGCTTGCGCACTCAGCCAACTGCATCCCAACATCCGGGGGTACGCTAAGCACGACGGGAACGTCCATCCCACCGGGCTTCCGATTGAAAGCCATTCGGACAGAACCCCTTTCGGCCACTTCTGAAAGTATGTCGAGGAACGCGTCAGCCCGCATGCCGGCGCAGAAATTGTTCTCATTTTCGCAATTAATCGGCACTGAGTAGTGCGGTTTGCCAGACGCATCGAACACGTGGGCGGCATTCACCTTGAAGTGGCTGGGCGCCGGACCCGCAATGTCGGCACCCACGAGCTTGAAACTGGCGTGAAGCTTATTTCCTTCTGAATTCCAGAGATTGATGCTTCCTGTGACCGCAGCAATCGATCCCGCCTTATAAATCTGATCACGGAAGGCGATGGTGAATTCCAGTGAGCAGGCTACGAGCTTGCCTTCCGCCGTAACCTCTTTGGCCTCTGCGCTGGAAGGTAGATCCTGGGCACCAACGCCCACGGCGAAAGCCATGATGGCATAAAGCATTCCAACCAGTCGCGCTGTCGATTTCCACATAGCTCCCCCCATCAGAACCACTTCGCAACGTATCCAATTCTAGCTGCTGGCCGAGATGCGTCACCAGCGCGGGGCGATTAGCGCTTGGTTTGGCCTACTTCGAACGCTTGCCGGTTTGGGCTTCTACAAATTTCCGAGCGGCCAGGTTCAATAAGTAGGACAAGCTGCGGTCTTGTTCCGCTGCTATCTTGTCGAGAGCTTCGCGCACGTCTGCATCAAGACGAACGGCTATCGGATCGAGCTTCTTGGGGCGTTGCTTCATGTAATCGGTTGTAGCGGCAGGTTGATTGACGCGCCATCCCCTATAGCGTATCCGTATGTTGTTGTGTGTAGTCTAGTGGAGTGTCCAGCATGTCGGGTAAGTCTAAGAACGTGATTGATCGCAGATCCGTATTCACGGCGGGTCTACTCTTGGCCGGAACAGCCGCGGCCCCCGCGCTCGCCTCTCAGGAAAGCCCCGCTCACGACCCCAGGGTGAAGGCCCTTGAAGCGCTGATTGCCGAACTCAAAGCCGCCATCACGCGCGAACTCGATCTGGAAGGAAGACCAGGCCATGAGGCTGCAAGAGGGAAGGCAGACAGCCTCGAGAAACAGCTGCAGGCCGCGGCTGACGATATATTCGCGCATCAACCGCGCACCATCACAGACCTCGCCTTGCGTGCGCGCCTTGTCGAATATTGGAACGAACGGCACTCGGATTTCCTGACCGATCAAGACCGCTCCGCATCCGAGCTTGTGCGAGCTGTGCTCTTTATGGCAGGCCTAGAGCCCGTCCAGGCGAAACGCGCAATCGTGCGGACAATCCCGGCCCTCATTGCTGCGCTGGGCGGCCGTCATGCCGTGGCCGATTATTCCGGGGTGTCTGTCTGCCAAGTTGTGCGCTGGGAACGTCAAGACAGCATCCCGCCCGGCTGGCATCATCGTTTCGCTGTTAGAGCCAAGCGGCGCGGCTTCACGCTGGACGATGAACTATTTGCTTAGGTTGCGATTGCGTAGGGTTGCAGCAGCCTAAAGCGTGTTTGCAAGGCTGGCGGCTATTCGGCCAGCGAGGTCCTTGCGATTGTCGTCATACCGCATGGTTGTTTCGGGCTTTGAGTGCCGCGCGTGTTGTTGAACAGCACGCACGTCGCCATTGTTGGCGTCCAGCGCGGCCGTGATGCTGGCATGCCGCAGACCGTGCGGGCGGGTCTTGATGCCAACGCTACGGCCCAGCGCTGCAATAACGTGGTATAGTCCGCGGCCGGTGATGCGCTGCCCGTGCTCCGGTCCTGAGAGAGAGACAAAGACGGCCTCCACATCGGCAGCGACAACGCTAGCGCGGACCGCCAGCCAATCATTCAGCGCAACCAAAGTAGGTTCGGGCAGTGTGCGGCTTTCTTTCTGCGTTCTGCCCTTGCCCATGATCCAAAGGCGGCGGCCGCCGGCGTCAATATCGGCAAGGTCCAGCGCGGCCACTTCCCCGCGGCGCAAGCCAAGATCAAACATCAGGCGGATTAGCGATACGTCTCGAGCGGCTTTCACCGGGTCTTGTGTGCGAGCCCTTGCCACCATGCTGCGCGTTCCGTCCAGACCCGGCCCCATGGTGTCGCGATAGGCTTGCACCTTTAACCCGTCGATTTCTGGCGCCCATGTCGATAGGCCAAGCGTGCGGGCAAGGCGCACGGCCGCGCGAATGGCAGACAAGCGGCGGTTAATCGTGGCCGGGGTCAAGCCCTGCTCTACCATGTGCGAACGGTAGGCGAGCAAAGCTCCGTTTGCTTCACCATGGGAAAGGGCTAGCAGCTGGGCCATGGCTTCTCCCGGCGCATGAGCACCCGCGAACGCCGCGAAGTAATCAATATCCCGTGCGTAGGCGTCCCGCGTGTTCTGCGATCTTCCAGAAAGAAACGCCGCGATCAGACGTTGACCAGGCGAGAACTCGGCTACGTCGCCGGCAGGAATGAGGGCTGGCACATTCATGCGCGTGTTCCTGCGTTGTGATGGGTCAAGGCAGCTTGAGCGGATTGCGCGATGGCCGCGCCCCGGACGAACAGGCGGCCCTCGTGCTCTTCCACATCAAGCCCGGAATCTTCGAAGAGCTCTGCCAGAGCAGCCGCGATCTTCGAAGTTGGCAGCGGCGGTGTCTGATTGAGCGCACACCAGTCGATATAAGCTGTCTGCACGTCCGACAGCGATGTAAGAGCGCCGCGCACCGGATGCAGGCAATCGAGGCCGAACTTCGCCGCCTGTTGGCGCGGGTCTCTCGGCGTCGGCAATGGGACCACGACCGCAGGCTTGTTCTTGGCCTCCTGCGTGGCCGTGAAGGCGGCTTCGATCGTCAAAGGTGCTTTCTCCCCTTGCTGGCGCCCTTGGGGCTCAGCGGCCGCCTTGCGCAAAAGCACGCCGTGCGCGCCGTAGGCGATGAGCCCAGCGCCGAGGCCGTTAGCGGAAAGACTTGCTAGACTCGCCGCAATAAGGTCCAGCACCCAGGCCGGGAGTCCCAGCCGATCGGCGAGCGGTGCTTCTGATTTCGGCGGCGGAACGGCGGCGAGGGCTGAGGCAGCTGTAGCGATCTCGGCTTCGCGCGACTGCTTCGCTGCTTCCATTTCATGCCGCGCCGCCTGCACTTCGCTCGCGGCATCCGTCACGGCCTTGTTGAGCAGCGCCCGGCAATTCGACGCGCACGTTTTCTTGGAAGCATCCGCCGCAATGCTCGCATCGGCGCGGGCCTTGGCCTGAAGCGCCGCTTCCAATCGCGCTGCGCTGGGCATCGCAGCCGCATTCGCGAGCTCGAGCCGCTTCTCTGCAGCATCGCGCTGCTTTGCCAGATCACGGGCCGGAGCCGATGCCTGCTCGCGGCCAGCGATTATGCGCTCTGCCGTTGAGATCATCGACCAGGCTTCACCGGCCAGCAACGCCGCGGTGATGAAGAGCGCCAGCGCCCAACGCCGTTCACGCCAAGCCCGGCCGACGCAGACCGATCCGACAATAACGCCGCCGGCGATGGCCATCGCCAAGGGCGCATGAGGCGCACCGTACCCGCCTGTCGCCTCGATGGTGACATGGGTTGCCGCGCCAATGATCGCAGCGCCGATCAAAATCGCCAGAGCGCGCATCATGCAACTACCTTCTGGGCCTTCGCCAACTGCTCGATTGCTTCCTCGAAAACGTCCGCGTGACTGCCGCCCAGCTTCTCGGCAAGAAGCTCGACGAGCTGCTTGGTGCGGGCGGTACCGCGGAAATTCATCTGCACATTGCGCAGCGGGCCCTTGCCGCCGCGATTGCGTTCCTTGGGCGTGCGCCCTGCCCTACGCTCGGCTTTGAGCCGCGCCTTGGTGTCTACGCCAGAGCCGAACTTGCTCTTGAAGACATCCGCGAAAGACGTGTCGGTTTCATCGCGCTCAGTCATTGGCGGCCACCTTTCCGGCTTTCGCCTTGGCCTTCACGGCTTTCTTGGCTCCGGCTTTGATCTCCTGCCAAAGCCCTTCGATCTCTTCGGCGGCCTTCTCGTCCTTTCCCTTGTTGAGCTCAGCCGCGGACTTCCCAACCGTCATGCCGGCGACATGGGAGGATCGGTGTGCAATGGCTGTCTGCGCAACAGGCACGTCCGATTCCTCGAGATAGGCGCGCGTCTTCTGCGTTTCCTTCCATCTGGGCTCGACATCATTGAGCACGACCAGGTGCGGCTTGTCTTCCTCTCGAGCCATCACAACGGCTTCCTGGCTTGCAGCCACATCGAGCGCGCTGGGCTTCATCGGCACCACGACGAAATCCGCAGCCGCAATGGCGTCCTGCAGCAACTGAAGGAAGGCAGGCGGCGTATCTATAAAAACCCAGTCCCATCCGGTCAGCTCGAGCCGCTCAACGGCTTCTGAGGCTGTATCGACATCACGCAGAACACGCGGATTTTCCGGGGCTCCGCGACGTTCGAACCAGGCGGTGAGTGAGGCTTGCGGGTCCAAATCGACCAGCGCGACACGCTTACTTTCTTTAGCCGCCCGGACGGCGAGCGATGCGGTGAGCGTCGTCTTTCCGACGCCACCTTTGGTATTGCAAACAGCGATGACAATCACGGCCTGTGCTCCCAGAGCGGCGCTTATCTGCTATACGTACCAGACTGTATAGCGTCTTGTAAAGCGCTATACATAGCATTCGGTATAGCAGCTATACATTAAGCGTTCCCTAAGGCCGTAAACATGGGCGTCGTGGCAATGTATAGCGTTAGACATCTGCTATACATTTATCAGCGCTAGCGTTGTGCAGAGTGTATAGCGCTAGCGGGCGAAGGGCGGAGGCTTCTCCGGCGCCGACTTGCTAGCGCTTTGGTCAAGCTGGGGTGGCACGTAAGGCGGGGCTTCCGAAAGCCTCAAAAGCCAGATCGGGTTGCCGGTCTCATCGACTTCGGCCGTCTTGATGATCGCAACACGAAGACCACCCAAGCGGCCGCTGAAGTACGTGTTGCCTTTCGTACTCGTGCGCTCATAAAGCTTCGTCGCGGTGATGCTCGGAGCATATTTCTCGGACACGGGAAAACCTCATGGCTCGAAGAACGGTTTCTGGATAGGACGACCAAAGCGATACAGAGCGCACAGGCGGCGATCTTCGTTGTTGGCGGTGAGGGTAGCGCCCCAACTCTCCAAGGCCGTCAGGCGCGCGCCTTTGGGGCAGCACAGCGCTAGCGCTGGAACGAGCGCCGCGGTTTCGAGCGTGGTTTCAGCCTCAGCCCCGTCCCACCCGAAAAGCTCAGCATCCGACCAGCCATGCCGGACCGCCGCGAGATACCAATCCGAAGCGATGAAAGCTTGAGCCACAAAACGTAGACGCAACTCGATGGCCGTCTTGCCGGTGAAGGCCTCCAGGCGACGTCGCAGCCGAGAACGGTGCGCATCGGCAAACGCCTCATCGTCGACGAAGCCATGAGTCCGCAGCAACGCGGTTCTCAAAAATGTTGGATCGCTGGCGGGATCTTCGGCCACGATAGCGAGCCGTTCGGCGAGATCATCAGGGGAGGGGGGCCGCAACGCAGCACAAGCGGCCGGCGCGGAAGCGCTAGCAGCGTGAAGCATGGTCTTTCCTTTTTGGGTGATCGGGGGACGTTTGTCTTAGCCAAGTGGGCTGTCTGCGCAGCACGTTACTTGGATCGTTTCGGGCTCAAAATGGCCCTGTTCCAAGTACTTTGTTCCAACTTAAAATTTGGCTTAGGTGTTGGAAAACAAAGCCTATTTTGCGTTTTTCAGGGTGTTCCGACTTTACCTCGCCAACACTTCCCCTGCGCCTGTAGTGGTCGTGTTCTCTGTATCGTTTCCCTAATCTTCTTATTCTACTAGTTGGAACAGTTGGAACAGTAAGGAAAAGGGCAGTTATGCGCTGGCGTTATAGCGTTCCGACTTCCGTTCCGACTGTTCCGCGTGTTCCGTCTAAGACAAACCAGGTGCTGGCTTTGCGGTTGGTGTAGCAGGGGGTGAGGGCGCCTCCCTTACGCAGCTTCGCTTTCTCAAATCCGAGGCGGTTCATAATCTGCGAGACGTTGTGGCCCACCTGCGGATTCTGTCGGTGCGTTTCGATGCCGAGATATTTCCACACGGCTTCGACCTCGATGTGTCCAGCCTTGCCTTCGAGCGCCGGTTCCAACTTATCCTCCCAAGGATCCGACATCAGGCGCTGGGCTTGTTCGCGCGTTGCCTGCTCATACAAGTTTTCCGGCAACTCGAGGCGCTCCCCTTGCGCTTCGCGAAATGCCGCCTCAGCCCAGAGCTGGTTGCGGTCCTGGCCTAGCCGAACCAAGTCTATACGACCGACCTTCACCGGCCAGAAACGACGGTTGCCGGTCTGGTCGCGAAGATACGCGCTGTCGTTGACAGTGCCGAAAAGAACGAACTGGCGCTGAACGTCCGCCGCGCGCTTGCCATACGACATGCGGGCCCGGTCGGATGTCCGCGACAGCATCGCCTTGATGGGTTCGACCTCGCCTTTGCGGATCCCGGAGAGCTCCGCGATTTCGATCAGCCAGGCGCCGGACGTCTGCTCGATCATTGTTTTGGGATCTGCACCGATGTGCACGCAGTCGGTGAAATAGCGATCGCTCGCCAGGGTCCGGACCAATGACGACTTGCCCGCACCCTGCAGGCCCTCGAGCACCAGGCACTGATCGAATTTGCATCCCGGGCTGCGCACCCGGCGGACAGCAGCCAGCAGCATTTTCGCCCCAACAGTGCGTGCATAAGCACTATCGGCAACCCCGGCATAGGTCGGCAACCAGCAATCCAGCCGAGCTTCGCCATCCCAGTGCAAGCCGTCGAGATAATCGCGAATGGGGTGGTAGCCGTTAGCGCGCGCCGTATCGGCGAGCACATCGTCGAAGAACTCCTTCGGCGGGTCCAGTCCGAGCATGTGTGCTTTGAGATAGAGCTCGCGCACGTCACCGTCCTGCAGATCCGACGTTTGCCCAGCGCGTATGATTTCTTCCCTGTGCGTGAACTCGTTATGCCTGAGCATCACGCTTTCGAGCTGCAGAAAGTGCAGGATGTTCGTCTGGGACTTGTGCCGCGGCCCGTCGCTGGTCGACGATTCAGGCCATTCTGTTTTGGGAACAATCGCAAGTCGTGGCTTGCGGCGCCGGGCTTCGGCGATATTTCGAACCTTGCTCATGTTAGCGCCCTCCCGTGCGGAAAGCGCGTGCGAGCGGCGGTAATTGGTCCCCACGCGATTTGATGAGCGCGCTGCGTAGCGTATGAGCGACCCAGGTCGGACCATATTTGCCGAGCGATCCGTTCTCTGCCGTGGCCTGCTGCAACGTGGCGAGAAACTCGCCTTCGCTCAGCAGTTTGTGGTGGACGTATTTCCCGACACGGCACCCCAGCCCGTACAGCTTATGCCGGCGCCCGTCGGTGAGCGCAGCGACCTCGCGGGCTACGGCCAGCAGATCTGAGCGGGCCTGCCGGCGCATGCCATCGTCATCACCGGCCCAGCGCTGGGCTCGATCAGCCGCCAACCGTGCCTCGGCGTTTCGCCAGTCCTGCAGGATCTGAGCCCAATGCGTAGCCGGAGACCGACGAAGATCGGAGAGGGCAGGGGTTTCAGCTATCAGCCGGCGCTCGCTGGCATTGAACGTTGCCAGAAACAGCAATTCGCGCGGCATCGACGGTACGTCGAAAAGCGAGCCGCGATCTGTCCCCCAGCGATAGGCCATGCCATCGGACCTGACGTTGCCGGGAATGACGATCGAGCCGCCGATGCCGCGCACATCGATGTTCTGAGCAATGTCGCCTGCGCGGGTTCGAGGGGATGTTCCTGGCTCAAATGCGAAATATGCATGCAGACCGCCACTCGGCGTGATGGCCCAGCTCGGCGTTAGATCGTCGATTGTTTCGCATCCCAGATCGGCGAGTAGGGCGTTGAACGCAGCCTCGCCGCCTGTGTCGACATCGAGAACGATCAGGCCGGAGGCTTCGCCAGTCGGAATTGAGACGAACGCACTCGGGAACTGCTGCCAGATTTTCCTAACGGCATCGGCATCCGCGGTTGCGTCTTTATAGCCGTGATCTGTTAGAGGCCGCTTGTGCGTAGATGAAACCGGAAAGACCGGAATGCCGCTTTGCGCGGTATCTAGCGCTAGCGTTTTTTGATGGGTGCTAACGGTCGATTGCGGGCAGTTTCCGTTGCGTTGTTCGGCAGTATATGAGATGTTTCGCATATAAACCCCCTCGGGTTCATGGTTGCCAAAAAGAAGCCCGCCGCGGAGCGAACCACGGCGGGCTTTGTCGGTTATGTCGTGCGGGGTTATGCAGCGTGCCGGTCAGCCACCTCCTGTTCTGCGATGCGCGATAGCATCCACGAGCGAACGGCCTCAGCCAAGAAATAGCGCTCGCTTCCGATCCAGAACGGTTTCGGAAAACCGCTCTCGGGGTTCGCCAGCAGCCGATCGATTTTCGTGCGGGACATGCGTAACGTCCTGCACGTTTGGTTGAACTTCCAGATGGTCGGTAGCGCGGCTTGGTCGTGTGTTGCTTCGATCATGTGATCCTCGTGGGTTACGGGTTGGCACGACGAATAGCCCCAGCGCTGGGCTGTCCCAGTGCATGAGGCGGAAACCGAATGTCAGTTTGGGAAATTGCCAATAGCCGCGCGATCAACGTGCGGCGGCAACGATCAGAACGTCTTGAGTAAACGGCCCGAAATGGGCTTTTGGGACATTACCGGCTTGCAGGCCGACGCAGTTTTTGCGGGCCTAACTCCGAGCACTGCAGCCCCAGTGGGGTGAGCGGAACGTTTGCAGAGCCGGACGCATACGCTATTGGCTTGGAGGCACCCGCCTCCATTCACCTCGGCTCGATGTCCGAGAGTGGTCGGGCAGACAGCGACTGCACCCTAACTGGCTTCGCCTGTCCCTCAGGCGCTAACTCAAGCGCCGTAGCCGTACAACGAATCGCGGGCACACTTCTCCCCCGCCAGAAAACGCTAAAGGAAGTTGCCGTGATTTGGCTAGGTGTAATTCGCAATAAGAGCGCCTTTTCGCGTTCTTGTGGCTTTTCAGATAAGCGGCAGCACCCCAGGCCTTCTTTGGCTTTCTGGGGTGGAACTCCGATCTGAGCACAGGCGCCCTCATCGGGCGGCACGAGTTACCGCATCAGATCAGACGCATACGCTATTGGCTTGGAAGCACCCGCCTCTAGTCGCCTTGGGAGCATGTCCCGAAGGTCGTTATACCAGCGGGCCGGGACTCATAAACATGACCACAGGTCACCCATGGGCCCAACTGACGGGCCTTGCTGAAAACGCCACTGCTACCCTCAGTGGAGTGATTTGCTGCTGCTCTCAAGCCATTTCAGCGTCTAACCGAGAGTTTCCTCGCCTTACCGTTCGATCAGGGTCGCTTGCCCTTCGTGAACTTCCGGCACCAGCCCAGAAACGCAGCATCGGGTTTGTTCGGATGCGGCCTGCCTTGCATCCATTCACGATAGGTGGCGGCCAGGTAATACTTGTCCCAGCCCGGCGCGACTTCTCTGACTTTCTGCAGAGCGTCTTCCGAGATCAGCGGTGCCGCTAGAGCCGCCGGGATCTGTGCGGCTCGCGAAATGGCCTGCAGGTCGCCTGTTCCTGCTGTCTGCGACGTTGCCGCCGGCATTGCCACAACCACGGCCTTGCGTTGAACGGGTGGGGGGCTCGGAAAGAGCCGGAGGCCACCCCGCACCTTTTCAACGCGGGCAGCAGGATAGACGGCCTTGGCCTTGCGCAGCGCGCCGGTCAGCTCCCGCTTGAAATCCTTCTCGCTGCGGTACTCCTGCCCGAACTGCTCCTTGAGCGCTCGCCACGGCAGCATCGCGCCAGCGTTCTTTTTCACACGACAGAGACGGTGCGCGAGCCAGGTATAGGTGTCGAGCGCCAGAGCGCTGTTTTGAAGCTGGGCAATAGCGCTAGGCTCGAGAGGCACGGCGTGCTCGATCAACGTTTCATAGAACTTGCCGGACAGCGTCATAACGCCGGGCCACATAACGCGCTGTCCATTGTCGGCGTGCTGCAACCAGGCTTCGAACTGCTCGATTGGGTCGCATTTCAGGTTCACGACACGGCTGGCGGTCTGATAGCCGAGCTGCATGCGGCACGCCGCGAGCGCGAGCATCTGGCTTTTGAACTGACGCATGCTCTCGCCGCCCTTGGCAATGCCGAGGCGTTTCAGGAATGCGCTTGAGCTATGCTCGACCTCTACAACTGGGGAGCGCGTGCGGACGGCTTCGGAACAGACGTGGAAGAGCACCAGGCGCGGGCGGGTACCTGACGGCAAGGGCATATCCTGCCAGCCGCGGCCGTCGAACCATTGACCGGCTTCGATCCGCAACGACGCGGTGCCGCTCGAGCGAATGAAGGAGCGGTCTGCCGTAGAGCTTCGGGGCAAGCCGACTTGGCAAAGCACGGCATGCAGGAATGACGGATCCTCATCGCCGGCGGCATCTGCGAGCGATGCGGCTGGCGTCGTGATATGACGAATGAGCTTTATGGGTTGGTTGGTCATAGCCCAGCGCACGGCAGAAGAATCGTGCTGAACGGTAACGCGGACAGCGGCAAGAGTCCGAGGCTACATGCGATGCGGCTCGCACGGCCTGTGCATCATCTTGTTTTTCCACATGGCGGCCGTGGCGGTTTACCCCCCTTTGGCGTGGCGGTTTGCTCCCCCAAGCCGTGGCGGTTTACTCCCCCCTAATACCTGTAACCTCCCTATAACGAACCGATAACCGCTTCGCGGGGGTCTTTTTTGGTTTGATTTGATGAGCCGATGCGGATCCTGCAAATCTTATCCCGATCTTACCGTTTTCCGGCCCGGCCTACCCCGGCCACTTGGGTCGATCCGCTGGCGCCATGAACTCCCCGCCGAACCGCTGCTGGAATGCTTCAGCATCTTGGCGGTCTGCGAAACACCAGACGGTCCAATACTCACTATTGCGGACAAAGCAGGGGCGGAGCGGCGCCATCGATCTATTCCGGCCGAAATCGATCACGTCCGTGAGGACCGCGCCTTCCGTGACACGCGACGGCAGCGCGACCTGGTTCGGGAACTGCCGATCAATTCCCGCCTGGCTAAGCTCGCCTTTGCGCCTGCTCATGGCTGTCGAGTTCCGTCCATTGCTGAAGCGCCACCGTGCGCCATCTATTCAAACTCCAATCAAGTTTTTTCAACTTCCGCTTTCCTATCAAGCGGATAAATCAACTTACGACCTATAGGCATCCCATACGCCATCTGTGAACGGCGAACACTGCACGGGGATGCTTCCCTCTCTGGTGATCGTCTTTCCATCGCCGGTTGTTTCCCAACGGAAAGGCCATCGTCCACCGGCATCAGGCGTCACGTCCGCATAGTAGTTGCCTGCTGAGGCTCTCTGAACCTGCTCATGGCTGTCGAGTTCTGTCCATTGCTGATCTGACTGGGTGTCAGGCCGCGGCTGCCTTCTTGAGCGCTTTGGCGGTTCCCTTGGGATCGGCCTGGATGACTTTCAAATAGCTGAGGGCGGCCTGGTCGGGCTCGGAGCGATGCTGTTCCCAGTCGCGCAGGGTGGCGAGGCTAAGGCCATAGCGCTCTGCGAACTGTTCCTGGGAGAGCTCGAGAGCGAAGCGAATGCGCTTCGATAGAGCTACAGGACGCAGCTTCTTGAGATCGGCCGCTGTCATCGGCGGGATGGCGTCACTGTCGACGACGGGCCTGCGAAACTTAGCGTTGGCGGTAGTGCTTCTTTTCATCCTTGGTAGCCTCTCTGGCCGAAATGATGCGGATGGTACCGGGTGCGGGCTCCGCGTAGACGACCACCAGGACCTGCAATCCGTTGTTCCCGATGGTGACCCAGCGCTCTTCACCGTCGACAACCTGATAGAACTCGAGCGCCTTCGGGTCTTCGAACACGGGCTTGGCGTCTTCGAAGCGGACAGCATGCTTAGCAGCGTTGCTGGCGGCCTTCCGCTTGTCCCACTCGAATTTCATGGTCTGGGACCATATACGGGATTTCCGTAGCGAGCAACGCCAATGCGGAATCGTCGGGATGGCTTTCATCCACGGGCGCTTCCGTCCAAGTTTGGGGGTATGTTAAGAATCTGGGGGACTACGCACGAGGGCAATCACTATGGACCTAGCAACACTGGTTATGGTCACGATCACGGGCTTTGCGCCTGGGTATCATTGGCGCGAGGTCGAGGCCTTTCCGATAAAAGACATGGCCACATGCAGGGCTGAGGTTGGCGGCGTCATTAAACTGACGTCTTCCCCACTGGACCGAACGCGAAGCTATATGTTCTGCGTTGCCGCCTCTCCCCGGATGCTCGCGGACGATAGGTTCAGCATGCAAAAGAGCATTCGGCCCTGGCGAGACCTCAAGCTATGGGTAACGCGCGATATGCTCAACCACTGTGCATGCGTGCCGGTCCCAGGTAACTACGCCATGCTATCTATGCGGGATGAAATCGCCTGGAGGGATCTCATCAAACGGAATGTGTTTTGAACCTTTGAGAAATTCCTGTTGTTTTTTACGGAACTTGCTGCTTCTGCCGTTGGGCGAACAATATACGTCCCAACGTTTCCTTTCCCGAGTTGGCTTTGCGTAAAAGCCGCAGGTCCCCTGCCAATAAGCGCCTCTGTGACGGCGTCATATT
>ERZ724505.1279-NODE-1279-length-13991-cov-5.477397_pt1 | contig 13991 bp, 13 predicted proteins | sample MGYA00376038_ERZ724505 | MGnify/ENA primary metagenome ERZ724505 (study PRJEB28724, sample SAMN07190884) | wastewater metagenome | isolation source: effluent of sewage treatment plant in Hong Hong | place: Hong Kong | collected 2016-03-17 ... | reverse complement strand
TGGCATCGGGCATCACCACCGCGTGGTTCTTGGCGCCCATCATGCACTGCACGCGCTTGCCGGCATTCGAGGCGCGGTGATACACGTGAGTGCCAACACGGGTCGAGCCGACGAAGCTGACCGCCTTGATATCCGGATGGTCGCACAGACCGTTGACGATGGCTTCGCCGCCGTGCACCACGTTCAGCACGCCGGGCGGAATGCCGGCATCCAGCGCCAGTTGCACCAGTTTCATCGTCACCAGCGGGTCTTGCTCGGATGGCTTGAGCACGAAGGTGTTGCCGCTGACGATTGCCATCGGGAACATCCACAGCGGAATCATCGCCGGAAAATTGAATGGTGTAATGCCGGCGCACACGCCCAACGGTTGCTGCAAGGTGTAGGTATCGACGCCGTTGGCAACGTTTTCGGCGAATTCACCCATCTGCAAGGTGCCGATGTTGGCGGCGTGCTCGACCACTTCCAGCCCGCGAAATACATCGCCCTCGGCATCGGCCAGCGTTTTGCCCTGCTCGCTGGTCAGGGTGGCGGCCAGATCGGCCATGTTTTCGCGGATCAATTGCTGCAGCTTGAGGAAAATCCGCGCACGGGTGCCGATCGGCGTCAGGCGCCAGGTTTTGAAGGCATTTTTGGCTGCGGCGACGGCGGCGGCGAGCTCGTCCGGCGTGGCATACGGCACGCGCGCCAGCACTTCCTGCGTGGCCGGGTTGATGACTTCGTGCCATTGATTGGTGGCGGATTCGACAAATTCGCCATTGATCAGCAATTTGACGCTGGGGACATTGGGCATGGTGCGTTGCTCCGGTTTCCGTCTGGCGGTCTGCGCCGCCCGAATATTGACGTTTACGTTAAGGTAGGTCCGCATATTCGCAGCAGCGGCATGGGGCGTCAAGCGCCCGAACCGACAACGAAGCTGGCCGGATTTGCCACGCCGTTTGACTTTGATTAAAGCATTCAATTGACGGATTCGCTGCGGCGCAACATCATGCTGCAGACAACCTTCCCCAACACCGGACCATCATGGATTTCATCGAAAACCGCACGTTTGACGAGATCAATATCGGCGACCACGCGACGCTGACCAAAACCCTCACCTACGACGAAATCCGGCTGTTTTCGGCCATGTCCGGCGACATCAATCCGTCGATGGTGGATCAGTCGTTTGCCGAATCCGACGATATTCATCAGACCGTCGGGCGCGCCATGTGGGGCGGTGCGCTGATTTCGCACATCCTTGGCCGCCAGTTGCCCGGCCCCGGCACCCAGTTCATCGGCCAGACGCTGCAATTCACCCACGGTGTGCAGCTGGGCGATACGATTACCGCCACCTGCAGCGTGACCTCGAAAAACCCGAGCAACCGCCATGTAACCTTTGACTGCAAATGCGTGAACCAGCAGGGCGAAACCGTGGTTGCCGGCGAAGTGCACGTCACGGCGCCAGAGCAGAAAATCCGCCAGCCGGCAGCGCATCTGCAGCCGGTGCGCAAGAAAGACCCGCTCGGCAACTACCGCGCCTTCATCGAAAAAACCCACGACCTGCCGCCGCTGCCGATGGCGGTGGTGCACCCGTGCGACCGCGAGTCGCTGCTCGGCGCGGTGGAATCGGCGCGCATGAACCTGATCCAGCCATTGCTGATCGGCCCCGCCGCACGCATCCATGCAGTGGCCGACCACGAAGGTATCGACATCAGCGGGCTGGATATCCTGCCGGTGGAACACAGCCATGCGGCGGCAGAGCTGGCGGTGGCGCTGGTGCGCAGCGGCCGCGTCGGCTCGATCATGAAAGGCAGCCTGCACACCGATGAGCTGATGGGTGCGGTGCTGAGCAAGGAAAAAGGCATTCGCACCGACCGGCGCCTGAGCCACGTGTTCATCATGGATGTGCCGACCTATCCGCGCCCGCTGCTGATTACCGATGCGGCGATCAATATCGAGCCGACGCTGGACGAGAAACGCGACATCGTGCAGAACGCCATCGATCTGGCGCACGCGCTCGGCATCGATAACCCGAAAGTGGCAATCCTGGCCGCAGTGGAAACAGTCAACACCAAGATGCGCGCCACGCTCGATGCCGCGGCGCTGTGCAAGATGGCCGACCGCAAGCAGATCAGCGGCGGCACCCTCGACGGCCCGCTGGCATTCGACAACGCAATTTCACTCGAAGCGGCGCGCACCAAGGGAATCGTTTCCGGCGTTGCCGGTCAGGCCGATATCCTGATGGTGCCGGATCTCGAATCCGGCAATATGCTGGCGAAACAGCTGGAATACCTGGCCGATGCGCACTCGGCCGGCATCGTACTCGGTGCGCGGGTGCCGATCGTGCTCACCAGCCGCGCCGATACCGCGCCATCGCGGATTACCTCGTGCGCGATTGCGGTGTTGCTGGCGAACTCCACCCCAAACCGCGGATAAGGCTGCAAGCCGCTCTGGTACTGGCCTGCAGGCCGGGCTGCAAGGCAATGCCAGAGCGGCCTGCAGCCCGGCCACCAACCTGCCGCCGGTGCCGGAGCGAACATTCAAATATCTTCCTCGCTGCGCCCCATTGCCCGTTGCACCTGTTCCCGCTGCAGATGCGGTGCGAACAGCTCGATGAAATCAAAGACGAAGCGGCGCAGGTAGGCGTTCTTGCGAATACCGATGCGGGTGGTGGAGGCATCGAACAAGTGGCTGGCGTCGATTGCGCGCAAACTGGTGTCGCGCTTCGGCTCGAATGCCATCGAGGCGATGATGCCAATGCCGAGGCCGATGCCGACATAGGTCTTGATCACGTCGGTATCGATTGCCGTCAGCACCACATTCGGTTCGATTCCGGCTTCTTCGAACGCACGATTGATGCGCGAGCGGCCGGTGAAGGCAAAATCGTAGGTAATGATCGGGTAGCGGCCGATATCGGCCAGCGTGACAGCGCGATCCAGCGCCAGCAACGGGTGACCCGCCGGCACCACAATGCTGCGGTTCCAGTCGTAACACGGCAGCATCGCCAGTTCGGAAAAACGTTCGATGCCTTCGGTGGCAATCGCCAGGTCGGCCTCGCCGGCCACCACCAGCTCGCAGATCTGCAGCGGACTACCCTGCTTGATGCCGAGCTTCACTTCCGGATATTTCCCGACAAAGCTGCGGATTACTTGCGGCAAGGCATAACGTGCCTGGGTGTGGGTGGTGGCAATGATCAGGCTGCCGGACTGCTCGTTGGCGAATTCATCGCCGACATTCTTGAGGTTTTTCGCTTCGCCCAGAATCCGTTCGGCAATCTGCAGGATTTCGCGCCCCGGCGGCGAAACATCGACCACGCGCTTGCCGTTGCGGATGAAGATCTGCACACCGAGCTCGTCTTCCAGTAGACGAATCTGCTTGCTGATGCCGGGCTGCGACGTGTGCAGCTTTTCTGCCGCATCGGTTACGTTCAGCCCCTGCTTGGCGACTTCGACCAGATAACGTAACTGCTGCAGCTTCATTTTTCGCCCCAAATGCGATTCAGTTATATAACTCTAACACATGGTTCTTTGAGTGACATAAAGGCGGTTGTTATCATAGGCAGACTTTTTCGCTTGAAAGCTGCCAATGGAGCTGGTTTACGTCATTTCGGGTCTCGCAGTAGGCTTCATCGTCGGTATGACCGGTGTTGGCGGCGGCTCGCTGATGACACCGGTGTTGCTGTTCTTCGGCATCAACCCCGCCACCGCGGTTGGCACCGATCTGCTGTATGCCGCCATCACCAAGGCCGGCGGCGTACTGGTGCACAATCGCCAGCGCAATATCGACTGGAACCTGACCGGCTGGCTGGCACTCGGTAGCCTGCCGGCAGCCTGTATCACACTGTGGGTGCTGCACGCGTGGAATCCGGATGTGCACACGCTGAACGCCATCATCAAGCGCGGGCTGGGTTTTGCGCTGATGCTGACCGCGCTGGCGATCATCTTCAAGCAACAACTGCTGAACTTTGCCCACAGGGCGGCACCGGGCTGGATCAACATGCCGCGCAGCATTCAGGTGAGCGCAACGGTGGCAACCGGCATCATGCTCGGCGTACTGGTAACGCTGACTTCGATCGGCGCCGGCGCACTCGGCACCGTGGCGCTGTTCATGCTCTACCCGCTGATGCCGACCACCCGGCTGGTCGGCACCGAGATTGCCCACGCCGTACCTTTGACGCTGATCGCCGGCCTTGGCCACGCTGGCCTGGGCAATCTCGACTGGCATCTGCTGGGCAACCTGCTGGTCGGCTCGCTGCCCGGTATCTATATCGGCAGCCGGCTGTCGGGCGGTGTGCCGGACAAGTATCTGCGCCCTTTCCTGGCAGTGATGCTGGCTATTGTCGGCAGCAAGCTGGTTATGTAAACGTCCCGGCCGGTAACGTGGCAATTGGCAACGGACGCAACAGCCGACAAGGTGATGTGCGCCCCGGAAATTGCAATTAGAATGCCGGCCTTGCACTGGAGAAGCGAACAATGAGTCTTGACGAAAAAGTGCAACGCGCCACTGCGTTGCTGCAGAAAATTGCCGCCGAATACAGCCCGGCCGTATTCGCCAACAGCCTCGGCGCCGAAGATATGGTGATTACCGACCTGATCGCGCGCAGCCGGCTGGATATCGGGATTTTCAGCCTCGATACCGGCCGTCTGCCGGCAGAAACCTACACGCTGCTGCAGAAAGCCGGCGAAGCCTATCCTGCGGCACCGATCAAAGTATATTTTCCGGATACCGCAAAGACCGAAGCCTGGGTCAACGCCAACGGCATCAACGCTTTCTACAACTCGATCGAGCAACGCAAAGCCTGTTGCCACATTCGCAAGATCGAGCCGCTGAAACGCGCGCTGGCCGGCCAAAAAGCCTGGATCACCGGCCTGCGCGCCCAGCAATCGACTACCCGCACCGGCCTCGGCGAGCAGGAATTCGATCAGGACAACGGACTGGAGAAATTCAATCCGTTGATCGACTGGACCGAAAAGGAGGTCTGGGAATACCTCCGCGCCAACAAGGTGCCGTACAACGAGCTGCACGACAAGCATTACCCGTCGATTGGCTGCGCCCCGTGCACCCGCGCCATCTCGATGGGCGAAGACGTACGCGCCGGCCGCTGGTGGTGGGAAAACCCGGAAACCAAGGAATGCGGCCTGCACGTCAAGAAAATCTGACCCAGGTGCCGGCAGAACAGGCCGCCTGCAGTCAGGGCGGCTTTGGCTTGGCCGGCGGTAAAGAACCGGAAAACATATACAAATCGTTAAATAATAGTTATTCGCAAAAATGATTGCTGGTATAGTGGCGCGACCGTCAGGAAGACACGCTGGAAATACCACGGGCAACGCAGCGAAGCCATTGTTTGTTTGGCAGTTTTGCGATGAAATTGCCCGGATCAAGCACAGGAAGTAAACATGTATATTTATGACGCGATTGACCAACGGATCATCGACGAGCGGACGCGCCAGTTTCGTGACCAGACCCGCCGCTATCTGGCCGGCGAACTGACGGACGACGAATTCCGCCCGCTGCGCCTGCAAAACGGCCTGTATATTCAGCGTCACGCACCGATGCTGCGCATCGCGGTGCCCTACGGCATGCTCTCGTCGAAGCAATTGCGCAAACTGGCATTCGTTGCCCGCACCTACGACCGCAATTACGGCCATTTCAGCACCCGGCAGAACTGCCAGTTCAACTGGCCCAAGCTGGAAAGCGTGCCGGATATTCTCGAACACCTGGCCAGCGTGCAGATGCATTCGGTACAGACCAGCGGCAACTGTATCCGCAATACCACCACCGACCAGTTTGCCGGCGTTGCCGCCGATGAAATCGTCGATCCGCGCCCGTATTGCGAACTGATCCGCCAGTGGTCGACGTTCCATCCGGAATTCGCCCACCTGCCGCGCAAATTCAAAATCGCCGTCAATGGCGCCGGTGAAGACCGTGCAGCAATCCAGGTACACGATATTGGCCTGAATCTGGTCAAGAGCGACAGCGGCGAAATCGGCTTTAAAGTCATCGTTGGCGGCGGCCTGGGCCGCACACCGATTATCGGTTCGGTAATCCGCGAATTCCTGCCGCGCGAACATATCCTCACCTATCTGGATTCGATCCTGCGCGTCTACAACCGCTATGGCCGGCGCGACAACAAGTTCAAGGCGCGTATCAAGATTCTGGTCAAAGCCATGGGACCGGAAGCCTTTGCCGCCAAGGTCGAGGCTGAATGGGCCAACTGGAAAGACAGCCCGTCAACCGTACCGGCGGAAGAATTCACTCATCTTGAGCGCTTCTTCGCGCCGCCGGCCTATGAATCGCTGCCGGCACAGGACGCAGATTTCCAGAGCAAACTGGAAAGCGACAAGGCGTTTGCCCGCTGGGTGGAGCGCAATGTCACCCGCCACAAGGTACCGGGTTACGCTGCCGTCACGCTGTCGCTGAAGAAAACCGGCGTGGCGCCGGGCGATGCAACCGGCGAACAGATGGACGCGGTTGCCGACCTGGCCGACAAGTACTGTTTTGGCGAACTGCGTGTCAGCCATGAACAAAACCTGATCCTGGCCGACGTCAAGCAAGCCGATCTGTTCGTGCTGTGGCAACAGGCCAGGGCGCTGGGATTCGCCACGCCGAACATCGGTCTGCTGACCGACATGATCGTCTGCCCCGGCGGAGATTTCTGTGCGCTGGCGAATGCCAAGTCGATTCCGGTCGCCGAAGCGATCCAGCGCCGTTTCGACAATCTCGACTATTTGTACGACATCGGCGATCTGGACCTGAATTTCAGCGGTTGCATGAACTCCTGCGGCCACCATCACGTCGGCAACATCGGCATTCTCGGCGTCGATAAAAACGGCTCCGAGTGGTATCAGGTATCGCTTGGCGGCGAACAGGGCAATCTGGCGACGCTGGGCAAGGTGATCGGCCCGTCGTTCGCGCAGGAAGAAATGCCGGACGTCATCGAGAAAATCATCAAACTGTATATCGAGCTGCGCCATGACGACGAGCGCTTCATCGATACATTCCGCCGTGTCGGAATCGACCCGTTCAAGGAGCGCGTATATGCCAAAGCTGATTAAGGATCGCCAGATCATCGACGACAACTTCAGCCTGCTGAAGCTCAACGAAGACGGCAGCCTGCCTGCCATTCCCGCCGACGGTGACGTGATCGTACCGCTGACTGCCTGGCTGGTGCAGAAAGACGCGCTGCTGGCGCGCAACGGCAAGACCGGCGTCTGGATCGACAGCCACGAAGAAGTCGAAATGCTCGGCAGCGATGCGGGCAAGTTTGCGCTGGTAGCAATCAACTTCCCGGCCTTTACCGATGGCCGCGGTTTCAGCACCGCGCGCCTGCTGCGCGAGCGCTATGGTTACCAGGGCGAACTGCGCGCGATCGGCGATGTATTCAAGGACTTGCTGTTCTATATGCAGCGCTGCGGTTTCAACGCCTTCGCTGTGCGTGCCGACAAGGACATCGACGAAGCGCTGAAAGGCCTGAACGATTTTTCCGAAGCCTACCAGGTAGCCGTCGATCGGCCGGTACCGCTGTTCCGCCGTCGCAACGCCGCGTAAACCCCGGTATCATTGCATTGCACATCGGCCCGCCGCTTGGTGGGCTTTTGTTTTCAGCGCCTGTCTCAATAGGCTCTAACCCTTGCAGGAAATCATGAAACTCTACGGTATACCGAACTGCAATACGGTGAAAAAAGCGCGTGACTGGCTGAATGCACACCAGATCGACATTCCGTTCCACGACTTCAAGAAACAGGGTATTGAGCGCGCCTTGCTGGAACAATGGCTGAGCCAGGTCAGCTGGGAAAAACTGCTCAATCGCCAGGGCACCACCTGGCGCCAGCTGCCGGACGATACCAAGGCGGCGATCGCTGACAACGCCGGTGCCATCGCGCTGATGCTGGAAAAACCGTCGGTGATCAAGCGCCCGGTGCTGGACATCGACGGCAAGATCACGCTCGGATTCGACCAATCGACTTACGCAACGCTATTCGACAAATGAACCAAGACCCGACCTTCCTGCTCACCGAGCAACTGATTTCGCTGCCATCCACCACCCCGCGCGACGCCGGCTGTCAGGACATCATGATCGAGCGGCTGGAAAAGCTCGGCTTCAGGATCGAAAAGCTGCGTTTTGGCGATGTCGACAATTTCTGGGCGCGTCTCGGTAGCGAAGGCCCGCTGTTCTGCTTCGCCGGTCATACCGATGTGGTGCCGACCGGCCCGCTGGAACAGTGGCACCACGATCCGTTCCTGCCAACCATCCAGGATGGGCTGCTGTATGGGCGCGGTGCCGCCGATATGAAAGCGTCGCTGGCGGCGTTCATCACCGCAATCGAAGGCTTTCTCGCCAGACACCGGCAACCCAAAGGCTCGATTGCGCTGCTGATCACCTCGGACGAGGAAGGCGTGGCGGTCAATGGCACCGTCAAGGTGGTCGATACGCTGGAGGCTCGCGGCGAGACAATCGATTATTGCGTGGTTGGCGAACCGACATCGGCGGATCGTTTCGGCGACACCATCAAGAATGGCCGTCGCGGCTCGCTGTCCGGCCGGCTGACAATCAAGGGCGTGCAAGGCCACATCGCCTACCCGCATCTGGCAAAAAATCCGATCCACTTGCTGTCGCCGGCGCTGGCCGAACTGGCTGCAACCCACTGGGACGACGGCAATGAGTTCTTCCCGCCAACCAGCTGGCAGGTATCGAACATCCATTCCGGCACCGGCGCCAATAACGTGATTCCGGGCAAATGCGAGCTGTTGTTCAATTTCCGCTTTTCCACCGAAAGCACCATGGAAGGCCTGCAACAGCGCGTGCATGCAATTCTGGACAAGCACGAACTGGCTTACGAGCTGGAATGGAGCTTGTCCGGCCTGCCATTCCTGACGGCGCAAGGCCCGCTGGTGCAAGCAATCAGCAACGCAATCGCCACCACTTGCGGCAGCAAACCCGAGCTATCGACCAGCGGCGGCACCTCCGATGGCCGCTTCATTGCCCGCATCTGCCCGCAGGTGGTCGAATTCGGCCCGATCAACGCGACCATCCACAAGATCAACGAATGCGTGGCGGTGGCGGATATTCCCAAGTTGTCGGCAATCTACCAGGCAACGCTGGAAAATCTGCTGGCATAGGCTAACCGGACGATAGTCCGGAGACAGTATTTTTGGATAAACTGAGCGACCATGTCCATTTTCAGCAAAATGTTTGGCGGCACCAAGGATGACAAGGCCGCCCAAGCCCCCACGGAAGCCGAAGTCATGTTGCAACAACAGGTAGAAGCGCAGCTGCGCACGCTGATCGACCCCAATACCGGCAAGGATTTTGTCAGTGAGAAAACCGTCAAGCGCATTGCCGTGGACGGTAGCGATGTGAGTGTCGATATCGTACTGCCCTACCCTGCGGCGTCGGTACTGGAATCGCTGCAACAGATGATAGCGCAAGGGCTGCAGGGCATTGCCGGTATCGGCAGCATCAGCGTCAAACTGAGCAGCCAGATTGTTTCGCATGCAGTGCAGCGTGGCGTACCGCTACTGGCCGGGGTCAAGAACATCATCGCCGTTGCCTCGGGCAAGGGTGGTGTCGGCAAATCGACCACCGCGGTCAATCTGGCGCTGGCGCTGGCGGCCGAAGGCGCGCGGGTCGGCCTGCTGGATGCCGACATCTACGGCCCGTCGCAGCCGACCATGATGGGGCTGGAAGGGCAGAAGCCGGAATCGCCGGATGGCAAAAGCATGACTCCGCTGCTGAATTACGGCGTGCAGACTATGTCGATCGGCTTCATGATCGACCCGGAACAGCCGATGGTCTGGCGCGGCCCGATGGTGACGCAGGCGCTGACCCAGTTGCTGAATGAAACACGCTGGGACAATCTGGACTATCTGGTGATCGATCTGCCCCCAGGCACCGGCGATATCCAGCTGACGCTGGCGCAGAAAATCCCGGTCACCGGGGCGGTAATCGTCACCACGCCGCAGGACATCGCCCTGCTCGATGCACGCAAGGGACTGAAAATGTTCGAGAAAGTCGGCATACCGATTCTCGGCATCGTGGAAAACATGTCGATGCACATCTGCTCCAACTGCGGCCATACCGAACCGATTTTCGGTAGCGGCGGTGGCGCCAGGATGTGTGCCGATTACAATATCGGGCTGCTCGGCCAGTTGCCGCTCGACATGGGTATCCGCTTGTCGGCCGATGCCGGCAAGCCAAGCGTAGTCGCCGAGCCGGATGGTCAGGTAGCGACAATATACAAACAGATCGCCCGCAAGGTGGCGGTCAAGGTGGGCGAGAAGGCGCAAGACCATTCGGCCAAATTCCCGAAAATCGTGATCCAGAACACCTGAGTGCCATCAACCAGAACAACAGGCAGGGAGCAACAATGAGCATCAAATCCGACAAATGGATTCGCCGCATGGCAGAGCAGCACGGCATGATTTCGCCGTTCGAACCGAACCTGGTGCGTGAAGTCAATGGCCACAAGATCGTTTCCTATGGCACCTCCAGCTACGGTTACGATATCCGCTGCGCCGACGAATTCAAAGTATTCACCAATATCAACAGCACCATCGTCGACCCGAAGAATTTCGACCCGAATTCGTTTGTCGAATTCAAGGGCAGTTCGTGCATCATCCCGCCGAATTCGTTCGCCTTGGCGCGCACGGTGGAATATTTCCGCATTCCGCGCTCGGTATTGACTGTCTGCCTGGGCAAATCGACCTACGCGCGCTGTGGCATTATCGTCAACGTCACGCCATTCGAACCGGAATGGGAGGGCCACGTGACGCTGGAATTCTCCAATACCACCCCGCTGCCGGCAAAAATCTACGCCAACGAAGGTGTGGCACAAGTGCTGTTTTTCGAATCGGACGAGGTCTGCGAAACCTCGTACAAGGATCGCGGCGGCAAATATTTCGGCCAGACCGGCGTAACCTTGCCGAAAATCTGATTTCGGCCTGCAGAATGCAAACGGGGCGGCTCCACAACATGGAGCCGCCCCGTCTGTTTCTGGCAGTACGGAAGATCAGCGCACGGCTGCCTCGGCAACCTTGGCCCGGGCCTGGGTATCGGCGTTGAGCGCTGCCACACCGCGACGACGATCCTTCAACGCATAGCGGTTCAGGCCGGCCAGATGAATCTGGCCAAGATATTGTTTCCAGTTGATCTGCTTCGGATCTACCGAGAATACACGGCGGTCGTAATCGCCCATGCGTTCGGCCAGGCTGAGCAGATTACCGTTCTGGAACGTGTAGCTCGGCGAGGTGTAAAACGAAAACACAACCGCCAGATTGTGCGTGGTATTGAACGACTCCAGCAGCGGGAACGACTCGCTCATACCGAGCAGCCTGCGTGCACGTGCAGCCAATCCCAGAGCCAGTTTGGCAACGCCCATCGCCGCCAGGAACGTACCGCGGCTGACGGTGCGGAAATCGTGTTTCGGCTGCCGGTAGAACAGTTTTTCGTACGACTGCCAGTTCTGCTTCGCCTCGGTCTGCAGGATATCGATCATGTCGCCGAGAATGATCGGATTGCTCGAACCGCTACAGCATTGGTAAACCCGCCGCTGGCCGCGATCTGCCAGCGCTTCGGCCATCGACAGGATAATGCTGTTGGCCACCAGATCGGCCGGAATCACGTCGATGATCTCGTCCGGTTTGGCCGGGAAGAAACGGGTCTTGCCGCGGGCATACGCCAGGATGACCGCATCGCCCACCTTGACACCCTCGATCCAGCCCGGAGCCGGTTCGCGCAAGGTGCTTTCGATGATCGAGGGGCGCACGATGGTCAAAGTCCCATCGAGCAACTCACGCGCAGCAATCTGCTCGCCGATCCATTTGGTAAAGGTATAGGTATCGTTCCAGCCGTAATGGTTGGCTTCGCGAATACCCAGATCGGTCAGTTCGGCCGGCAATTTGGCCGGATCGGCATTGTTGCGTTTTACCTCGGCGATCTTTTGCTGCAACTCGGTTATCAGTGTATCGACTTCGAAGTAGCCGCCCGGATGGCGCGGAATACCGCGCTTTGCCGGCGTCACCATCTGCTCGTACATGTCGCCGGAGTTATAGCCATTGACGTAGCAGGTGGAGACCTGAATCAGCGGCACATCACCGGCACGTTTTACCAGCTCGGTCAGGTTCAGCAGCGACAGCGCATTGATGCTCAGCGCCTGATCCAGTTCTTCACGGAAATTGACGCTGGCCGCCGCATTGACGACGATATCGACCTGACCGGCAAGGCGGGCGAATTCTGCCGGAGCCAGGCCGAACGACGGCTCGGTCACTTCGCCGGTAACACAGGCGATCTTTTCTGCCAGCACGCTGGCCAGATAGTCCGGATACTCGCGTCGCAGATGCTCGAAAATCGACGAGCCGAGAATCTCGCGTTCGAAGCGTTCAGCCGCGGTTGGATATTTCTTGTTGCCACGAATCAGCAGAATGAATTTGCCGGCATCCGGTACGTCGCGAATCAGCTTTTCCAGCAAAACCTTGGCCAGAAAGCCGGTTGTGCCGGTAATCAGGATACGCTTGCCGGCCAGCTGGCTGCATACGGATGAACGATCGCTACGAGTTTTCATTTGTGTCCCCAATCCTCTTTGTCAGTTTGTGCCCGGAGTTCCCGGAATGCCGGCATGGAGCCGGTCTTGTCGCACCTGGTGTCACTTGCGCCGGCTCTTTAGGCTCTGGCTTGTATTTCTGTGTGTTTTGTCGGTACTTCAGATCAGGCGCGTCATGCGGAACATTGCCAGCATGGAGATGCTCGGCAACAGGCTGCGGTGGCAACAGTAGGTTTTGACCACCTGCCCCTGAAAACGCGACTTGGCAAACTGCAGGCCCTTGAAGTTGTACAGCGAATTACCCCAGGCATAAATCCGGCGCTGGAAGAAACGCAGCGGGCGCGATTCCTGCGGTTCGATCTCGTCCGACAACATCAGCGGGATCAGGCCCAGGTCCACGTATTCAACACCTTCTGCCTTGAATACCTCCATCGCGTGCACCATCATCGGGTACCAAAGCCCCTGCTTGAACGAAGCACACGACCTTGAAATGTTCGGCACGTAGGCAACCACCTTGCCATCGCGATAGATCGGGTCGAAAAACACGAAACCGACGGCTTCGCCATTCTGGTAGGCGTAGAAGTAGCGCGTGCCTTCCTTGTAATCCATCTGCATTGGCCGGATCAGAAAACGGATTTCGTTGCTCTTGCACTTGCGGGTCTTGATCCAGGACTCGGAGATTTTCCTGGTCTGGCGGTCGAACGGGCCTTCCTTGACTTCAACCCCCTGTGCCTTGGCCTGATTCACCGCCGTACGAATGATCTGCTTCTTGCTGCCGCGCAGATTCCAGTCGCACAACGGGATTTTTGCTTCCGAACCAAACTGCGTTCCGTAATAACCATATTTGCCATGCAACAGATCGACGACAACCTTGGACACCTGGGCAAAAGCGGCATCGGGGAAGCGCTGCACGAACCGCTCCAGCATCATTTCAAAGTGTTTCGGATCGCAAACCGGATCCGACAACACGAATTGCATACCCCAGTAGCGGGCATAGGCGATGTAGCCGATACCGGGTACGTCGAAATACTCCATATCCGGCTGCATAGTCGAAAACGCCATCGGATGGATACCATGCTGCATCAAATAGCCGACACGCTCGCTGTGCGAAAACGTTGAAATCGACGCGGGCTGTACCGCTGAATCGAGTACCAGTGCCTGATTGCTCATTTTCTCGTCCTTTTTATTGGTTGCATGTCGCGGTATCCAGGTAATCGGCAATTCCGGCTCAAGCCGCCTTGCCGCGGGCACTGCCCTTGCAATGCTGAATCGATTTGGCGCTGCAAAGGTTACTTGCCAGGTCGTAACAGTGAGCGGCGAATACGTAACGATCTTTCATATTTACGCCTCCAGCATGCATCGCAATCTGCGCACTTGTCATGCCGGCACGTTTTCTTCACCCCGCCGGCCAGACTTCCTGCAATCCTGTGCGTACCAGATTAAGGTTTTTGCTCTAGCTGCATTGGAGTCTAAGCT
>ERZ724505.1277-NODE-1277-length-14002-cov-5.118377_pt1 | contig 14002 bp, 11 predicted proteins | sample MGYA00376038_ERZ724505 | MGnify/ENA primary metagenome ERZ724505 (study PRJEB28724, sample SAMN07190884) | wastewater metagenome | isolation source: effluent of sewage treatment plant in Hong Hong | place: Hong Kong | collected 2016-03-17 ... | reverse complement strand
CCTGATGGGTCTCATAACCCAAAGGTCGTAGGTTCAAATCCTGCCCCCGCAACCAAGAATATTGAGTCCCCACAAGGACTTAGCGAAGCCCGCCATGTGCGGGCTTTGTCGTTTTTGGGGCCATGGCCCGTCTGTGGCCCAAACATGGCCCACCTATGGCCCAGGCAAATTTGGCGGAAGGTTGGAATGACCATTGGGTCAGGGCCCGTTTCTCTTGCGAGCCATGATGAGCATTCGCTACCGCTGAGCTTGCCGTTCCCCAGCGCCACTGGGGAAGTCTTCGAAGTTGACCGAAAGCCAGCATGCGACGCGTGAAGTTGATGACGGGGCTGGTGCAGGACCGGGAGTCGACCGCGAAGCATCGTGATGCTCACACTCGTCTAGGAATGTGCGGTCGCTGGCGGCCGGCCAGTCTTCAACTCTAGGGCGTCGAGCAGAACCGATCTATCCAAAAAGTGAATGATCGAAGATGTCACGGTGCCGCGTATCGCCATCCCGCACAGACATACTCTTGCCGCCCCTTCAGGCTGTTCATGCCAGCTGAAGACAGGCCCTCCGCTGAAGCCGCTGAACGTGCTTAGCCCATGTCCGTCTGCGATCTTCAGTTCATGGAGATAAGGCAGCGCGGATTCCTTCTGGTATCGCCCCTGGAGCACGATGCGTCCAGTCGTCATTTCCCCGTTCTCGTAGTCGATCGTTGAATGCTCTTCGGGGTAGCCCATGACGACAAATGCTGCATCGTCCCGAGCCGAGTGCCAGTCACCACCGGCTTTCTCAAGGTCGATCAAGGTGGCTTCTGCAAACTCTGGGTGCTGCAAGCGCGCCTGATCAATCTCGATCACGGCCAAGTCAGCAAAGTCATCTTCAACATCTGCCTCTGGAGCGAAGAACACGTCTTTCAAAGGCAGCATGCGGCGCGAGGTGTCGCTGGGGAAGATGCAGAGCGGGCCGATACTCTCTGGTCTCAGCGTGTGCCGCGTCGTCAAGATGAACGCACGCCGCTTGTACCCGACAAGGAATGTCGTTCCCCAGATGGTGTAGGGGAATTCAGGCAGGTCGGTTTCAAACACCAAGGGCTGGACGGAACGCGCCAGGCTGGATATTGCCTGAGGATGCATGGAGGCGTCTTTCGTGACTGGGCTTGCGCGTTTGGTGCACCGTAACGCGGCTGGGGAAGTTGCGACGGGTCAGAAAAAAGGGCGGCCAGAGCCGCCCACATTTGCCTGAAGCAAACGTCGCCGTTACTTGCCTTTCGGCTTGCTCGGCGCGGTCGGCGCCTTGCGCGCGGGAATTGTCTCAACGACGGTAGTACTCGGCCGACGCAAGGCCTCGCGTACTGGGATGAACTCGCCGGACTTCGCGTCCCGGCCAATCTTGCGACCAGCTGCCATGATGTGATCCTTTCACTAAAGCAGCGTTGGATCCAACCTAAGAAGTCCATTGCTCAGTGCTGTTCGGCCTAGCTAGGGCTCCAGCCGTGGCGTATGCTTAGCGGCACTGCGTGTACGCAGGACGGCAGCCCTTGTCGGAAGGTTAAGGGTTTGCCAAAAGCCGCTCTCGGGTACCAGCCTTGAGCGGCTTTTTTCTACCTTCATTTGGCACTCTCTGGTTGAGAGTGCTAAGTGAACTTTATCTGTGAATGCATACAGGTGCAAGTCCTCCTGGCTGGTCCGCTCGACAGGCCTACGATGCGTCCGCGTTGTCACAGGGGGCTTGGCGCGTCGACACGGTGACTCGGTGCACTATCGACACATTCTTGGGAATGCAAATTAAGTTCTGTTTCACGAGCGCCGATAAATCGCCGCCTTGAGTTCAGAGAGTAATTTTGCAAGAGCTATCCCATCAGCGTCTGATGAAGCGGCCTGCATGGCGTTAGTTATTCGTTCATGTAGCGCCGCGGCTTTTCCGTCCATCCCGTTAATCGCATGGGCGCGCTCCAGTTCATCAAATGAAAGGAGTTGATATGTTTCGCGCCCCTTATTTGATCGAACCGCATAACGGGCAAAGCTTATGGACTCGGTTGCAACCTGGACGTAACGGAGGTGATCGGAATATCGGAAACCAGCTTCAACTGGATTGATGATAGGCAGACCATTCTTCAGCGTGACGTTTTTGTCCACACGACTACCTTTCCATTGATTGCAGTGGACACAGCCAACGGTTAGATTCGCCAGGTCAAAAGTGTGGGCGCCGTATTTTGACTTCGGGAGTACGTGCTCGATATGCCATGCCCAGCCGTAATGGCCGACAGGATGGCGGCAATACGAGCATGATCCGGCGCAACGCTGAAATAGGTGATTTTGTACTGACTGGCGAAGCGCCTTATAGGTGCGCACCTCTGCTTCGCTGAATTGAATCGTAGCCCAATGTGCTTTGTTTCTTTGGAAAGTCTTTGACAGCGCCGGAGCTGAGAATGCACTCCATGCCTCAGACCCATTTAGCTGCTTTGACTGAATGAGATCAACCAACTTCGCGAGATGAGCGCGCTGGTTATCGCCTATGCACAGGGTTCTCATGCCGAAGTCGCCTGCTTTATTGAAGTAACGAGGTCGCGCTCTATGAGTAAGATAGCGGCGTCTATCTGCTGCTCAGCTTCGGCGGATAAGCCCTTTGCACCTCTCAGCAAGTGCAGAATCTCAATGGCCTTGTCGCCTCTCTCATCGCCCTCTGCCACGCGCAGCACCGCTTCAGCGATTTCCACCGCCACTTCGCGGGCTTGGTAGGGCGCAGTGTGAAACTGGCGAAGTACCAGTTGCTCATGGCTCGATACTTCAGCAAAGCTGTGCAACTTGAATGTGAACTTGCCGGACGCTGAATTGTCTTTTGCTAGCGTATGTTTTTTCTCGGAGACTCGATCCAGTACGGCGACGACATTATGCAAATTTTCTTTGTCGTATCTCGCGGCTTCGCTGATGATGACAGGAGCATGCGTTGCTATCACGACGTGCACTCTGGATAGTTTGGCTAGTAGGCCCATCAGTCGTTCGTGCAACTCCATTTGCCAATGAAGATGCAAACTGATCTCGGGCTCGTCGATAAGAAATACTGTGCCCTCATCCATTGCTCCCAATACCTTTGCGAAAAGCAATATTCGGTTTTGTTCTCCAGTGCTTAAATCGGTGAAGCGGATGGAGCGTCCTTCCGGTAATGCTACGGCCAACTCGATATCGACCCCAAGGTCCAAGTAGGCCAGCAGCGTAGGTATTTGAGCTTTGGTTAGGCGCTCGAATCGACCGCTGCCTTCAGCAATGCGCCGCAGCATTGCCAAGGCGCCTGGAGCTAGAAGATTTCTGCTTTGAGCCCGTTTCCTCAAGCGCGTGTTTGCTTTGGTTTCTTTTGGCGGTAACTGATCAAGGCTTTCGATCGACTTCCGACTGAGAAGAAAGGAAAGATCAATGGAAGCCGCATCGCTTAAGTGTTTGAAGCGGCGAGGGTCCTTTGACATTGCCTGCAAGATGAATCGACTCAACTGTCGATCGACGGCAGCTTGAAAAACCGCATTCGGAGCGTTGCGAGCCCCCAGGTATCGGACTTGACCGTTCCGGCCGTGATCACCAAAGGTAAATCTGTCGTGGATGGAGCTGGCGATGCAGGCCACGATCCTTGTCGGCTTGGTTATGCTCAGCCGCTCTGCCAGCTCGGCCAGCAGGCGGCTTTTGCCGGTGCCGTTATTCCCAATTAGGTATGTGACCTTCCCTTCATGTCGACGGGCCGTCGATCGAGCGATTCGCTGCATCAAAAGCTGGACCAGCTGATGTCTTTTGTCCTCCATTCGCACCGCTCGGGTTCGGGCCATGCCAATCCTCCTTTGGTCTCTACTTTGTTAGGAATTGCGCCTGCAGCCGTATCGCCCATGGCCTCGCATGACCTAGTCGGCGAGCGCAGGCAATGTCAGCTCCAGCGCTCACCAAGCGCCTGAGCCTGCTGCAGCACCAACTCCACCGCCGCGTCCTGCATGTCCGGCGGGTACTTGTACTTGCGCAGGATGCGCTTGACCATCAGCCGCAGGCTGGCGCGCACGCTCTCACGCTCTGACCAATCCACGCTCAGGTTCTTGCGCAGGTTTTCGGTCAGCTCGTGGGCGATCTTCTTGAGGGTCTCGTCGGTCAGTTCCTTGACGGCCGACTCGTTGTTGGCCAGCGCGTCATAGAAGCGGACCTCGTCATCGGTCAGCCCCAGCGCTTCGCCGCGTGATGCCGCCTCGCGGAACTTCTTGGCCATTTCGACCAGCTCTTCCATAACCTGCGCGGTTTCGATCGAGCGGTTCTGGTAGCGAGTGATGACGTTGCCCAGCAGCTCGGAGAACTTCTTTTGCTGGACGACGTTGCTGGCGAACTTGGACTTGATCTCGCCTTCCAGCAGCCGCTCTAGTAGCTCCACCGCCAGGTTCCGCTCGGGCAGGTTCTTCACCTGGGCCAGGAACTCGTCATCCAGCAGGCCGATGTTGGGCTTGTCCAGGCCGACCGCATCGAAGATGTCCACGACAGCGTCTGACACGACCGCCTGACTGATGATCTGGCGGATTGCCTGCTCGCGCTGCTCGTCGGTCTTCTTCTGCTGCGAGATGTCGCGCTTGGTCAAGATCACCTTGACCGCCTGCAGGAAGGCCACCTCCTCGCGCACGGCCTTGGCCTCGTCCAGCGTGCAGCAGAGCGTGAAGGCCTTGCTCATGGCTAACGCGGCGTCGGCGAAGCGCTTCTTGCCGTCGCGATTGCCTTCGGTCTTCAGGCCCAGCACATGGTTGGCAGCGCCCGCCAAGGTTTTGTGGCCGTCAGTCAGGAAGCCAGTCCAGTCGTAGCCGTGCAGCATGGCCCGCAGCAAGTCCAGCTTCTCGGCCAGCACGGCATAGGCCTCGTGCGCATCCACGGTCGGCCGGCCACGACCCTGGCTCGCCGTGTACTCGCGCATGGCCGCCTTCAGCTCGTTGCCAATGCCGATGTAGTCCACCACCAGGCCGCCTTGCTTGTCCTTGAACACGCGGTTCACACGGGCAATCGCCTGCATGAGGTTGTGGCCCTTCATCGGCTTGTCCACGTACATGGTGTGCACGCAGGGCGCATCGAAGCCGGTGAGCCACATGTCGCGCACGATCACGAGCTTGAGCGGGTCGGTCGGGTCTTTGAAGCGCTTCTCCAGCCGCTTCTTGACCTGGCTGCTGTAGATGTGGGGGCGCAGCAAGGCCTTGTCGCTGGCCGAGCCGGTCATGATGACCTTGATGGCGCCCTTCTCCGGGTCAGGGTCATGCCAGTCGGGTCGCAGCTTGATGACCTCGTCGTAGAGATGGACGCAGATGTCGCGACTCATCGCGACGACCATGGCCTTGCCGCGCTGGGCCGCGTCACGGGCCTCGAAGTGGGTCACCAGATCAGCCGCTACGCTGGCCACGCGCGGCCCGGCGCCGACGACTTTCTCCAGCGCCGCCCACCGGCTCTTGAGCTTGGCCTGGGTGGTTTCCTCTTCGTCCTCGGCCAACTCGTCCACCTCGTCATCGATGGTGGGCAACTCTTCGTCCTTCAGGCGCAGCTTGGCCAGGCGGCTCTCGTAGTAGATGGCAACGGTGGCGCCGTCTTCCTTGGCCTGCTGCATGTCGTAGACATGGATGTAGTCGCCGAACACGGCGCGGGTGTCGCGGTCAGCTGCTGACACCGGCGTGCCCGTGAATGCCACGAAGGTTGCATGCGGCAAGGCGTCACGCAGATGCTGGGCGTAGCCGACCTGGTACTTGGTCTTGTACTCGGGCGACTCGAAGTCCTGCGCCGTGTGCGCAGGCTCCCTGCCATCGGTGCTCAACGCAGCCGATGGCCGAACGCCGCGAACCTTGACTTCCTTGAGCTTGGCCTCAAAGCCGTACTGGGTGCGGTGGGCCTCGTCGGCGATAACGACGATGTTGCGCCGGTCCGAGAGCATGGGGAACAGGTCCTCATCCTCGCCGGGCATGAACTTCTGGATGGTCGCGAAGACGATGCCGCCCGACGGCCGTTTGCTCAGCAGCGTGCGCAGTTCCTGCCGCGTGGTCGCCTGCACCGGCTGCTCGCGCAGTAGATCCTGCGCGAGGCTGAACACACCGAACAGCTGGCCGTCCAGGTCATTGCGGTCGGTGATGACGACGATGGTCGGGTTCTCCATCGCCGGCTCTTGCATCACCCGGGCTGCAAAGCAGGTCATGGTGATGCTCTTGCCGCTGCCCTGGGTGTGCCACACCACGCCCCCCTTGCCGCGCAGCGCTGCACTGCTGTCCGGCCGAGACGCCGCCACCACATGCTCGATGGCTGCCCGCACCGCATGGAACTGGTGATAGCCGGCGATCTTCTTGATAAGCCGCCCGTCGTCCTCGAAGAGCACGAAGTAGCGCAGGTAGTCCAGCAGCATCGCCGGGGCCAGCACGCCACGCACCAGCGTCTCCAGCTCGTTGAACTGACCGAGTGGGTCCAGTTCGACGCCGCTGATCGTGCGCCACTGCTGGAAGCGTTCCTCATCGCCCGAGAGCGAACCCATGCGCGCTTCGCTGCCGTCCGAGATGACCAGTACCTCGTTGTACTGAAACACGTCGGGGATCTGGGCCTTGTAGGTCTGGATCTGGTCGAAGGCCTTCCAGATGTCGGCATGCGTGTCGGCCGGGTTCTTCAGCTCCATCAGCACCAGCGGCAGGCCGTTGACGAAGAGGATGATGTCCGGCCGGCGCGTGTGGTGCGCGCCCTTGATCGTGAATTGGTTGACCGCCCAACATTCGTTGGCGGCCATCTCGCCCCAGTCGATGAGGCGGACGAAGTCGCCGCGGGTCTCGCCGTCCTTCTGGTACTGCACCGGCACGCCACTGACCAGCAGCTTGTGGAAGGCGCGGTTGGCCGAGAGCAGCGCCGGGGTGCCGAGGTCCAGCACCTGCGCAAGCGCATCGTCGCGGGCGCAGGCCGGGATGCCGGGGTTCAGCTTGTTGATCGCTGCGCTGAGCCGGCCGCGCAGCAGCACCTGGCGGTAGTCGCTGCGCTCAGGCGTGGCGCTGTCGGGTGCAATGTCGGCGCCATGGCGGTGGACGTAGCCCAGCTCGGCCAGCCAAGACAGGGTGTCGGTTTCGAGTTGGTCTTCGGTCATCGGGCCTCCCAGCACCGGTCTATTCGTTCTTGCCGTCGGCCGCTATTCGACATGCCAGCCGACCGTTCGCGCACGCGCCCGACAAGCTTGCACGAAGAACTGATCTTGACCCATCCGGCCAGCAACCGGAGCTGCCCGCACCCGAACACCTCGGCTTCGGGGCAGCCAGACCCTCGGGCGCCCCCTGCGAGAGCCGCACCCCCTCCCGCGCCAGGCGAGCTGGCGCCAGGTTGATGTCATGCGGAGGCTCGGTGCGGATTGCGGCCATGCAGGCGTGCTTGAGGCGTTGCTAAATGGGATAGACCGTTGATTTCAATGAATATTTTTGCGCTGTTTAGCACCTGATAAAGGCTTTGCTAAACGCGCCAGCCATCACCGAAGGGTGTAGTACGGGCGGCCGCGTTCCATGTGCTTGTCAAGAAAGCCCTCGTCCTTTTGGCTCCACTTGGTCAGGTAGCGCGAGGCCTCCACCTTGGCCGAGGCTGACTCGCCCAGGCCGAGGAGTTCGCGCAACTGCGCGTTGTGGATGCGTTGGTGGTCCTTCAGAAACTCCCGCACCAACTCTGCATAGCGCACCGGGTTGATCCCCCGCGTGCGGGTGTAGGCGGCTTTGCCCTTGAGCTCGGTCGCGACCCCCTTGGCGAAATGGAAGGTGGCGACCGATGTATGCCCCTTGCGCTCCAGCAAGCTCAGCGGCGGCGAACACAGTGCCTCCAATACCAGGCGAGCGTCATCCCGTGGCAGCTGCAGCACCTGGGCCACCTCGCCGATGTCGATGAAGGTCTGGCCCATCAAGGCGTCCAGCACCAAGAGATGATCCAGGCTCAGTTCAGCGCCTGCGGCGTTCAGACGCGCGGCCAACAGGGCCACGGCATCGTGGGTGGCCCTGTTGAACAGGCGCAGCGTCACGCTGTGGCCGTCGGTCTGATAGGCAGGCCGCCGTTTGCCGTAGACCAGCGCCGAGCGGAAGATGCGCCGCCGCCCAATGCCGGACGACTCCACCAGTCGCAGCTTGACCAGCGCATTGGCCAAAGTGCGATTGCGCGGCACCGCCTCGTGGCGAAGGATGTTGTCCGGCGTGATGCCCGCGACGAAGCCGCCGGGGCTGGTGACCACCAGCTCCTGCGCCGAGTGGCGCACCAGCACTTCACCCGGGTGAAGGTAGTCGCGATGCGTCAGCGCGTTCAGGATGGCTTCACGCACACCTTCCAGCGGGTACTGCGGCACGCGCAGCTTGAACAGCCCCAGCGCGATCTCTCGCTCGGGATTGAGCGGGCCGGTGAACACCTGCTCCATGCGCTCCACGGCCTCCAGCAGGGGCAGGCGATCAATGTCGTTCCGGGCCACCGAGGTCTCGCTGTCGTGCAGCACGTAGTGGAACTGCGCCTGCGGGCAGGTGCGCGCCAGCACCTCGCGGCGGGCGAACAGCAACAAACCCGCATGTGTGACCCGGCCATCGCGCACAGCCTCCAGGCCTTCAAGAAACTCGCGGTCTGGCAGATCCAGCAAGCCCGACGAAGGGGCTTTGCTGCGCAAGACCTGGCGCGCCCGCTCCAGCTGCAGCGGGTCCAGGTCGCTCATGGCCACCCCTTGGGCCGGCGCACCGCTCCAATCCAGCGCGGCACTGCTCACCTGGGCCCGCCGGAAGGCCACGGGGTCCAGCGGCATGCAGTTCTTGCCCACCCGCTGCTTGTACAAACCTGCGGCGGTGCCGTAGGGCTTTTGCGCACCCTCGGGCACGCGCACCACCAGCACTCGCCCGCTGCCCTCGGGCACGGGCAGCTCAAACACCTCGGCCTCGATGCCCGGGCGCGTGGCATCAAAAATGCCCCGCTTGAAGGTGTCCACATCATGGCCCTGCGTGCCCTGGATGGCGGCCGCACGCCCCCTCACCTTGTCGGCCACCCCAAACACCACCACCCCGCCGCCTGCATTGGCAAAGCACACCGCGTACTCGCACGCCACCTTCAGATCCTCTTTGGCGCCCTGCGAGGGCTTGAAGTCCAGATGCTCGCTCTCCAGCGCATCCGCGATGTGCTCATCGAGCTTGGCCAGCAGGGCCAGGATGTCGTCGGCAGCAGGCAAGGCGCTCATGCCAAGGCCTCGTCAGTGAGCGCCTGTGCTTCGGGCAGGCGCAGTTGGCCGGAGATCAGGCGGGGGAGGAGGGTGTCGCGGAGCTTAGAAAGGCTAAGGGCCTGCTCTGTATTGGCGCGGATGCGGCGGTGCAAGGCGCCGGCGATTTCGTCGAATTCCTTCAGCAGGCCCTCGCTCGGCATGGTGACTTTGTAGCTTGAAACGATCGCCTTCGAGATGTTCTGCTGCGCAGCACCGTTCGCCCGACTGTTGAACCAATCACGGCCAAAGTACAACGTCCAGTAGAGGAACCATGTGCCAACCTCAGGCTTGGCAACCATGCCAGTGCATGCCTGATTGAACGTCGCTGCAGTTGTGGTCACTCCGAGCCGGCCAACCGTAGGTGCTGCATAGATCGCCATCAGCACCGCACCTGCTGGAAGGAGCTTGACGGATGAGTGGGTCAATGCAGCCTCGGTGATTTGCTCTGACGATTCCAAGAGAAAGCCGTCATTGAATTCGCCGGTCTTGAACCAAGGAATGCTGCCCTGCTCCCAAAAATCGCTTCTTGAGCGGCTTGGCGTTCCGCCGTTCGTTGTCGTGCTGCAGAGGTCTCCCACCGCAGCGCACCGCCACCCCGTCGGCACCGCCCCCAACTTCGAGTCGTCGAAGCTGTCGGGAAAGAGTGCAGCGGTGGCTTCGTCCATGCCTTCTGGGGCGCGGCCGTCGCGCTTGGCGCGCACGGGGTCGAAGTCCACGAACCAGGACTTGAACAGCGCCTGGGCGATGGCTTCCAGCGTGGCGTTGGTTTCGCGGAGCAGGGTGATGCGGTCGTCTAAGGCCGCCAAAGAGCTGGCAACACCCTTCTGCACCTTCAGCGGGGGCAGATTGACGGTTAGAGACTCCAGCACTGGAATCCGCAGGTTGCTTACTGTGGAACCCGTCCCCTCGTTCCAGCCGATTTGGTGCTGCACGCCGGGGGATTGCAGTGCATACAAGAGAAACTGCCCATCCACCTTGCTCGGGTCTGGCCGGAGCAAGACTTGACGCTGGCCCAGGCAGCACTCCAGACCGGCAGGAATCATGCATACCTCACCCATCGGAGCCTCTCGCGTGATCACGATGTCTCCTTCGGTCGGAGCTGCTCGGCGAATACGGCCGGCGAAGTGCTCTTCGTCTGTGAAGCTGGGGGCAGTTAGATCAAGACGCCCAGCCTTGATGTTTTGATTCCGCAGGACCACCTTGCCGGCGTCGGTCCAAACGGGAGTGGAGTGCGGGCAGTCCACCACCAACAGGCATAGCTCCGACAGGCAGGCGGACGTCCACTCAAAACTCATACCCGAGCCCCCTCAGCTTCGCCCGGATCACCGCATCCAGCTCCACCCCCTTGGCCATCTGCTCGCCCAGTTGCTCTGTCAGGCGCGTCATCTTCTCGGCGAAGGCCTCATCGTCGTTCTCGACTGCCTCAGCGCCCACATAGCGCCCCGGCGTCAGCACATGGCCGTGCTGGGCAATCTCGGCCAACGGCACGCTGCGGCAGAAGCCCGGCACATCGGCGTACTCACCCACCACCTCGCCCGCCGCTGCCTCACCCCGCCACGCGGCCACCGTGCCCGCGATGCGGTCAATCTCTTCATCTGCGAACTCGCACTGCACGCGGCTGATCATGCGGCCCAGTTTGCGCGCGTCGATGAACAGGACCTGGCCCTGGCGCGCCACAGGCTTGCGTTTGGCCAGGAACCACAGGCACGCCGGAATCTGCGTGTTGAAGAACAGCTGCCCCGGCAGGGCCACCATCACCTCCACCACATCGGCGTCCACCATCGCGGCGCGGATCACGCCCTCGTTGTTCTGGCTGGAGCTCATCGAACCATTGGCCAGCACGATGCCGGCGCGGCCGCTGGGCTTCAGGTGGTGCAGCATGTGCTGCAGCCAAGCGTAGTTGGCGTTGCCCTGCGGCGGGTCGCCGTATTGCCAGCGCGGGTCGCCCTCCAGGCTGCCATGCCACCAATCGCTGATGTTGAACGGCGGGTTGGCCAGGATGAAGTCGGCGCGCAGGTCGGGGTGCTGGTTGCGCGTGAAGGTGTCCCCCGGCTCGCGGCCGAGGTTGAAGTCGATTCCGCGAATGGCCAGGTTCATGGCAGCCAGCCGCCAGGTGGTGGGGTTGGCTTCCTGGCCGTAGATGGACACATCGCCCAGCTTGCCGCCGTGGGCCTCGATGAAGCGCTCGCTCTGCACGAACATGCCGCCCGAGCCGCAGCAGGGGTCGTAAACCTGCCCGTGGTGCGGCGCCAGCACGGCGACCAGCGTCTTGACGATGCTGGCCGGCGTGTAGAACTGGCCGCCCCGCTTGCCCTCGGCGCTGGCGAACATGCCCAGGAAGTATTCGTACACCTGGCCCAGCACATCACGGGCGTTGCTGGGGTTCCCGCCAAAGCCGATCGTTGATACCAGGTCCACCAGCTCGCCCAGCTTGCCGTCGGGCAGCTGCGCACGGGCATAGCGCTTGTCCAGGATGCCCTTGAGCTTGGGGTTCTCGGCCTCGATCAGGCTCAGGGCTTCGTCGATCAGCTTGCCGATCTCGGGCCGCTTGGCCTGGGCGCGCAGGGCTTCCCAGCGGGCTGCCTCGGGCACCCAGAACACGTTGACGGCGGTGTAGTAGTCGCGGTCGTCGGCCTCGGCGGCCAGGTCTTCGGGGCTGGCGTCGCCGTAGAAGTATTCATCGGCCGGGTCGGCCAGCCGCGCCACCACCTCGGCCCGGCGCGCGGCGAAGGTGTCGGAGATGTACTTCACGAAGATCAGGCCCAGCACCAAGTGCTTGTATTCGGCCGCGTCCATATTGGCGCGCAGCTTGTCGGCCGTGGCCCAGAGGGTTTTCTTGATGTCGTCGAGCATGAATTCAGGAACCGGTAGCGGAGGCCGACGCCGGGGCGGCGGCCTTGGGTTTGAAGCTGACCCAGTGACCGGAGTTGTTCTCTTGGGCCAGCAGCAGTTCGGGGTAGGCCCGAACCATATCGGACAGCGCGGCGTGGCCATAGGCCTTGGGCGAGAAGCCGGGGTCGGTGCGTTTGAGGTACTGGCCCAGCGCGCCCAGCCCGACCCGGCCGTCAGGTGTATCGGCCGCGAGCAAGCTCACGGCATTGAGAACGGCCTTCGGGCGCTTCTTGGGCGCTGGCTTGGGGGCAGGCGGTGGAGCAGCCTTGGCCGCAGCCGCCGACCCTGCTGGCTCAGCGGGGGGCTCGGGGGGCAGCCATTCGAAGAACTGGTCGCTGGCGTTGCGCAGCGCATCGGGTGTCTTAGCCTCGCCGACTATGTGCACCGTGGCGCCGCGCTCGCGCAGCTTGCGGCAAAGGTAGGCGAAATCGGAGTCGCTGGTGACCAGGCAGAAGGTGTCCGCACGCTGATCGAAAAGGGCTTCGACGGCGTCCAGCGCCAGCGCAATGTCGGCTGTGTTCTTGCCGGCGGCGTACTGGTACTGCAGGCAGGGGGTGAAGGCCAGGCGCACCAGCGCTTCCTGCCACTTGTTGGCCAGGGTGGCGTGATTGCCATAGCCTCGCCGCAGCACCACCCGACCAAACTGGGCGACGACCCGCAGCGCGTACTCAAGAATTTCCGGCGTGGTGTTGTCGCAATCCACCAGGACCGCGACTCTTGAGTCCCGGCCCGAATCTGTGTCAGCCATCGAATTTCCCCCTGCAGCTTGGCAGATGGTATTCGGGCTCAGGGCACAGCTGAAGCAGGCCAGTCACGGCGTTAGGGACACTGCGACTGGGGCCCATGCCCGGCACAGCAGTTGATAGCCTGCCAAGCGCTCGTCACCAGGGCTGCTGCAGCTCGTCTCCTGGTTTGCTGCCGGATTGCTGGCTAGGGCAGCAACAGGCTAGTTGCGTACCGAAGAGGCCTTTGCCTTTGTTCGCTTGGCCGGCCCAGTTGTAGAGCGCCTGTCTTGCTCGTCTTCTTTGAGGTCAATGCCGAGGTAAGCCTCGAGTGCCAGCCTGAGCACATCGGAACGCGAGGGAATGGCGCCGAGCGTTTCTCGAAGCTCAATGCGCTTCTCGTCGATGGCGCTTTCGAGGCGCTCGCTGATGCGGACATTGAGTTGCGTGCGGCTAGGTGCTGACATGGCGGCCGGATTGTAGGTTTCTAGCTTGCTGCGCCGCTACACCACTTGACGTCTAGCGGTATAGCGATACACTAAGCATGTCTAGCACTACGCAACAAAGACAAGGAGCGCATATGACAGAGGAATACCTGACCACTGAGGAACTCGCCGCGAGGATCAAGTACGACGTCCGAACCATCCGCGAAAGGCTGAAGGACAGTGTTTTGCTCGAGGGCGTGCATTACATCCGGCCGTTTGGCGGTCGCAAGATCCTCTTCGTCTGGGGGCAAATCGCCCGCGACATGGGCAAGCCAAGCATCGCAAACGTCGGTATCCCCATGGCCAATGGTGGGGTGCTTCATGGGTAGTGTTCGCACGCTCTCGGGTCGCGGAACTTTGTTCATGGACTTCCGATACCTGGGTAAGAGGTGTCGCGAATACACGGTCCTGCCCGACACCCCCGCCAACCGCAAGCGCCTCGAAAAAGCACTCGCCAAGATCGAAGCCGACATCGCCGCCGGAACCTTCGACTATGGCGTCACGTTTCCCGGCAGTCGGAACGGCCAAGCTGCATCGGTTGGGACATCTGGAACGGCAACGCCACCGACGTCGCCGACATCGTCTGCCGCTGTGACGTCGACCGCTTTCATCGTTACGCCAATGTTCAAGGACTTCGTCTCCATTTGGCTCGCCGAGCACCAGATCGAATGGCGTCGATCCCACATCAAGGTCCTCGAC
>ERZ724505.1276-NODE-1276-length-14005-cov-9.983799_pt1 | contig 14005 bp, 13 predicted proteins | sample MGYA00376038_ERZ724505 | MGnify/ENA primary metagenome ERZ724505 (study PRJEB28724, sample SAMN07190884) | wastewater metagenome | isolation source: effluent of sewage treatment plant in Hong Hong | place: Hong Kong | collected 2016-03-17 ... | reverse complement strand
GGTGTGCCGGGCGAGAGAGTCGATGAACCTGCGCTGACCAGCGGTGAAAGCCATCTCGCCTCCTACGGCATGAACTCGTTGTGCGCGGCGGGCGCGGCCGTCCCGCCGCCGCCACCGGGCATGAACTCGTTGCTTGCGCCACCCTTCCGCGTGGACTTGGGGGCGTTCTGCTGAAGCGGCGTCTTGTCGCCACGCTTGCGGGAGAGCTGGAAGATCGTGACCTTCAGCTTGCGCTCCTGCGCCTTCAGCTTCGCGTACTGCTTGCTCGTCTTCCCGCCCGGCTGCTGACCAAGATCGCTTTTCAGCGCGGTCGTGAGGTCAAGCTGCGCGTACGCCCGGTCGATTGCCGCACCAATCGGGTCGGGGTTGTCGATCTTCACGCCGGTCAGGAACCCCGCGATCTGCTGACCCTGATTCTGGCCGCGCTGATTGATCGACTGACCGACCCTGAGCGCGAAACCGGGAGCGCCCGGAAGCGCGTTCTGCGAGATGTACGACTTCCAACCGCGCCAGCCCCACACCTTGCGGCCAGTGCGCCGGTCGACGATCTGCACGACGCCGAGCTTCTTACGCGTTCCCTCGGGGATCTTGTCCCACGGCAGCCCCGGAATCATCGGAGCCGTCACGAGCCGGTGATGCTGCGACTCGACAGGCGACTCAAAGAAGTAGTTGTAGCCGCCCTGCGTGCCGGGCTTCGCGAGCGCGAGCGGCCCAAGCTCGGCCGGCGCCTTCACCCACGGCGCGAGCGACCCGACCGCGTACCGCGCCAGCTCTTGCGTACCGCCCTTGACGCCTTGCGCGGGGATCGCGAACGCCTCGTTGACGCCCTGCACCAGCGGCAGGCCGGCGCTCACGAACTTGCCGGCGATCGGAAGGCTTGCTTGGCGCTGCTTATAGTCGGACTCCTTCTGGAGATCGTTCGGGTCCTGACCAAACACGCGGCCGGTGTTCTCGCGCAGCTTCGCGTACGTCGCGATCTTGCCCGGCCGCTGCACCATCGTCTTCGCGTAGAACGGAACGACGCGCGACTGGAACGTGTAGAACGGGACGGCCGTGTTGCGAAGCTTCTGCTCGAACGGCGTGACCTCGCCATAGTCGATCAGCGCGTCCATCGTCTTGCGTGCCGACTCGCGCTCCGACAGCCCCTTCTCGCGGAAATGCTTATACGTCGCAACGTACGTGATGTTCTCGCGATCGACGAGCACCTGGTTCGCGCGTGACAGCGGATGGCCGGCCTCGGAGCTCACGGCGCGATGCACCGCCTTGAGATTGCCGCGCGTCTTGGCGAACCGCCCGGTTGCCTCCTTGCCCATCGTGAACGTGTCGCCGCCGATGTGCTGAAGCTCACCGCCGCGCTGGCCGGCGCGAACGATCCCGTTGCGCTTCAGTTCGTCGGAAAACTCGCGCATCGTGACCTTCCCGGACTTGCCGAGATCCACCACGGTCTTGTCCTTCAGTACGCGCCGCGCCGTACCGGCCGCCGCGCCCCGCCCGAGCGTGACGGCATTCTGGTGCTGATAGCGGATCGCCTGGCCGGCATCCTTGAACAGCCTGGGCATGTCGCGCGCCTTGATCCCCGCCGAGAAGGCGCGCTCGGCGTCACCGATCGCGTTGCGCACATGGAACGCCGGGGTTGCGGTCGCGACCGTCTTCCACGGATGCACCACCCGCCGGGCCAGCACGCCGCTCGCCTGACTGACCGGCGCGGCCAGATCACGCGCCGACTCCGCAGCCATGACACGGAACTGCCCGCCCGTCAGTCCACTGATCGCCTCGCCGCGCCGCAGCGCGTCAACCTCGTCGCCGGTAAGGACGCGAACCTTCTTGCCGACGTGAACCACGACGTCGTTCTTGCCGACCTCAGGCAGCTCGACCGCGCGTCGGTAGACCGTCTTGCCGTTGCGCTCTGCCTTGCGCAGCACGACCTTCGCGGGCCGGCCGATCTCGCGCGCCGAACGCGCGCCGTGCGCCCCGGCGAGCAGCCGCCCTGTCTGGACTTCGTAGTTGGCGTGAACGACGGGAATGTCCGTCGAGAACTCGTGTCCGGGCTTGACCTTCTTGTTGGCGTCGCTGACGGGCTCGCGAATGTCGCGCCGCTTGACCGACCCGGTGGCCGATCCCGCGCGCTGCGCCTCGCGTTGCAGCGCCTCAGCTTCGGTGGATGCCTCGCCGCGCTTGATCGTCGACTCGCGCATGTGCGGGAAGTAGTCGCGAATCGTGCCCTGCTTGATGCCGGCCTGGCGTCGCAGGCGCGAGTGATGGCGAAACGACGCTCGCAGCCGGACGGCCGGGTCGCGCAGATTCTCGGGCAGCGAACCGATCTTGTTGCGCTCGATCGCGTCCACGACGCGGGCGTGCTGCTCGCGCGGGATGCGCGCGGCGATGTCGTCCGCGTTGCGCTGCGCGCTCGACAGCGCGTCGTTCTGGATGGCGCGCTGCTCGCTGCGCGTGGAGAGCACCGCGCGCTTCTCAAGCGGCGAGGTCGCCCCGCTAGACCGGACGGTCGGGCGGACATGCTGGACGGCGCGTCGCACGCTATCGGGAGCGTCGACCGGCAGCCCGCCCTCGCGAACCGGCGCGTGCTTGACCTTCACGCGGGCGACGCGCTTGCCACCCACATTGACGTGCATCTCAAAACCGGGCTTGGCCTTCTTGCCGGCCTGGTTCCGCGCGGCATCAGCGAGATTGCTAATCGGGGCCGGGCCGGAACGCGTCTCAGCGGACCGGCGGATCTGGGATTCATGCTCTTGGCTTAGAGACTTACCGCGACGAGCAGCACGCTCCCGAGCGCGAGCAACGGCCTCATCGGCAAGGCGCGTAGGCTTTGCGTCACTCAGCCCGGCCTTGAGCGCCTTCTTGGTCGCGCCCTTCGCCGCCGCCTCCGCACCCTCACCGACCGCGTGCGCGGCAAGCGAGCCGCCACCAAGCGTCACGTACGTCGTCGGGTCGCCAACAACGTCGCCGACCTGACCGGCAACCCCAAGCAGCACCTTGTTCTTGACCCCAGCGAGCTTCAGCAGATCGGCGGTGCCGTAGCGGGTCTTGCCCGTCGCGCCCTTCTTGGCCTCCTCGCCGATCTTCGGGAGGTTCTGCGCGTTCAGCCCGCCCTTGAGCGCCTGGCGCTCCGCTCCGGCAATCGTGTGCAGCGGGCGCGTCGACAGATCCAGCGCGGTCAGGACCGGAGCAACGGTCTTCTTGCCGAGCGGTGAGAGCGCGAGCCCAGCGTTGCTGACGCCCTGGCGCTTCAGCTTCGGCGTCGGATTCGAGTCGGCAGCGGTACGCGAATCCTTCTTGACCTTCGCGCGAACCTTGACCTTCCCGCCGACCCCGGCGTTGCCCTGCTTCGGGCGCACCCGGACTTTCGGCGCGCTCTTGGGCGCCCACGCGCCCTGACGCTTCGGAGCCTCGAACGCCTGCTTGGGGAGCTTCTTGCCGCCCTTCGAGATCGCGCCGCCAACGCCCTTACCGGACTTCGGCTTGCCGCCCCCGTTGCCAGAAATGCGCGCCATCTAGTGAGGCGACTGGTCGGCAGCGGTCTTCTTCTTGCCGGCGCGCACCGGGAACCCGAGATCGCGAACCCTGATCCCGAGCTTGACGCGAATCGCGTTCGCGGTCGCCGCGTGGATGAACCCGTCCCTTGCGGCCTCGGCGGCGGCACGCAGCAGGTACGGGCTGACGCCGTTGGCGTTGCGGGACTTCAGGTAGCGGTACACCGCGTCGGACCCGTACTGCGGGTTCTTCTTCGTCCACGCCTGCCCACCGGAGTAGGCGCGCTTGAAGTCGCTGATCTGCCCGGCGCTCGGCTTCGGCAGCGGCTTGGGCTTCGTTGTCTTGCCGCCCGTGCCGTTCTTGCCGCCGGTCGGGCCGTCGTCGGTCGCCCGCCGCGTCGCGTTCGTGTCCCGGTTATTCGCGCGGCTCGTCGCGTTCGTACGCCGATTGTTCGCGCGGCTCGTCGCCGCCGCCTGATCGGCCTTGTACTTATCGACCGCAGCCTTGCCCTGCGCAATCGCCGCAGCCAGCGCGTTCTTCGCCTCACCCGAGATCGTCTGCTGCTCATACGACGCGCGATAGTTGCGCGCATCATCACGCCGACCGGCAAGCGCCTTCTCAGCCGCCAGCGTACGCGCCCGCGCACCCGCAAGCGCCTGCATCTTCCCGCCCGGACCAACCACATTCGTCAGCAGCGACGCATAGTCATTCGCGTTCTTCGACTGGCCCGCCAGCAGCGCACCCGAACTCGCCATCAGCCCCTGACGCACCACGCTCGCCGGACTCGACGTCGCATCCGCAAGCGGCTTGGCGCCCGTCACCTGAGCGAGCTGCTGGTTGGCCTGCGCCTGCGCCTGCGCATCAGCGTTATCCAGGTTGCGCACCGCACCGAAATCAGCGGATGCCTGCTGCTGCGCCTGCGTACCGCTATTGCCGACGTCGGTCTGATACTGCGCCAGGCGCCGCAGGTAATCGTCATACCACGACGACGTGGCGCGCTCTGCGGCCTGCGACGAGTAGATCGACTGCTGACTGTCGCGGATCGACCCGCCGTACCGCAGGTCCGTCGCTGCCTTCGAATCGCGGCGCAGATCCCGCAGCGTCATGCTCGACCCAGGAGTCACCGGCTCGCCGAGCTTCCGCTCTTCCTGCTGGTCGCGCGACAGGTACTTCTCCGGCAGCTTCGACCGCAGCCCCGGATTCGCCAGCCACTTCCGAAGCCGCTTCGGGTCGGCGACAACCGCGTCCACGCCCTTCTTTTTCGGCGTCGCCTTGCCGATGCGCAGCACCCTCGTCCCGCCCTTCTCGGTGCGGTAGCGGTAGCCGTTTTTGACGTAGCTCTTGGGCTTGTCAGCCATGCGTTCTCCTACTGCTCCGGTGTGGATTGCGCCTGCCCGGCGGCGATCGCGCGGTTCAGTCGCTCGGCCTCGTAGCCGGCGAGGTTCTGCGCGAACGTGTTGCGCGCCTGATTGACCCCGAACGTGTTCTTGGTCAGGAACGCGATCAGACGCTTCTTCAGGGCGTCCTCAGCGGACTGCTGGCGGAAGTTGACGTCAGCCTGCGCGTTCTGCATCGACCCTGAGTAGAGGCCGCCCTGCGCCGCGACCCGGTTGAACGACCCGGTGCGCGCCTGGTCGTATGACCGCTTGAGCATCGCGGCCTGCGAGAATGGGTTGTTCGGATCGAACTGAAGCTGCTGGTTGTAGCCGAAGCTCGCGAGCCCCTGGTTGCGCTGGTCCCCCAGGTACGCGATTGTGTCATCGCGCGTCTTGGTTGCCGCCCCAACCTGCTGGTTGTAGATCGGGTCGATCGGGGGCTGCGCGTTCGGGTTGAAGTACCCTGGGTTCGCGGCGGCAGCAGCCTTGCCGCCCGCCAGCGGCACCGGAGCGTTCGGCGTCGTCTCCGGGTTGATGAGAATGTTCCCCGGCCGCAGCGGGTTCTGCCGCGTAGCTGGGCGGCGCGGAGGGCGCGGCGCCTGCGGGGCGCGCGGAGCTCGAGGGCGCGGAGGCGGACGATGAGCGGGCGGACGCTGGCGCGGCATCAGCCGATCGCCACCCACGCAAACGAAACCGTGCCGTTCACGTTGTCCGCGCCCGGCGTGTACGCCGAAGCGTTCGCCGTGAACGTCGTCCCGCCGATGCTGTTGGCGGTCAGCGCGAGCATGACGTTGCCGCCGCCCAGCGACCCGCCGGTAATCACCGTCAGGAACACGTACGACGGCGTGAGGCCCATCCCATGCGTCACGTTCGACGACCCGTACGCGATAGCCCCAACGCCACCACCGGACGAGCAGGTAATCGACCCAGTGCCGAACGCCACCTTCTTGTCGGCGGCCGTCGTGAGCTTCAGAAACGCGTTCGTCGAATCCGTCGCGAGCTTCGCGTACGTCACCGCACCCGACTGGATCGACGCGGTAGCAACCGACGACGACGCGAGCTGCGTCGAATCGACACTGTTCACGCCCGCCGCGAGCGCGGCAAGGATCGTGTTGAGGCTATTGACATTCTCCGGGGCGCCCGGAGAAAGCGGGGTGTAGCTGACCTGAGCCAAGACCTATGCCTCCGTATTGAGGACTTCCGGCCCGCGAGAGGACCGGACGTGATTGACGACCCGGTAGAGCGTCCACGGTGTCGACGCGTCATTGACCGCGTACACCGCGAACGTGTAGCCGCGCGTCGCCCTGCGATGCAGCTTCGGGGCGAGCGCTCGGCCGGTTGCCCACACATCAGACGAATCGGTGCCATCGCCCCACACGTCCGACGAATCAGTGCCGTCGCCCCACGTATCAACGCCGGCATCGAAATCCAGCGTGGTCATCGGCGGCGACGTCGTGAAGTCACGCGCGATCCCGAACCGCAGCGACCCCTTCGCCCACACCTTCGACTCGCGGATCGTCTTGACCTGACTGCGACCCGTGATCTGCGGCAGATCGGACCACGCGCCCATAAACCGCGTGTTGATCGTCGCGGAGTTGTCAGTCGTGTAGCTCGGCGAATGACGCGCGATGTGCTTCGTCCCGGACGCGAGCGCGAACACCAGTTCCGGCGTGTTCGCCGTCACCTGGAACGAGGCCATCGCCGCCGCCGGGAAGTCAAACGTCGTCCACCACCCGTACCGCGTGTCGAAGACGAGCGTCGTGTCGTTCGTCGCTCCGGCGGTCGGCACCGACACGTACAGACGTTCGCGATGGACGTGCAGCGCCGCCTTGTCGATGTTCGACCGGCTGACCGGGGAGCCCTGGTAGAAGTCGTTTGTCGCCCCGTCGAACAGCGGGTCGAGGTTCCCGCTGACCGGGACCGCCGGCCGGCCATCGGTGCGGTACACGCCGCGCTCAGTGATGAAGTACACGCCGTCGCGGCCGACCGCGATACCCCGTGGGGACGCGCACCCAACCGCCGTATCAACCACCCGCGCGGTCGCGTCCCACGTCGGCTGCCCGGTCCCGTCCGTCCCGGTGCCCCACAGCACCCAAATGGATTGGGTCTTGAAGATGAACACGCGATTGTCCCACACCGCAAGGCCGGTGATCTGCTGGCCGTCGCCGGGGTTGAGGTCTTTGTAGTTCGTGGACGGCCAGTTCGTCGGGTCGCCCGCGTTGCTGAAACGCAGCGTGTTGCGGTTCGTGCCCGCGCCGCCCGCCCCGTAGTTCGCGCAGATCATCCGGTTGTCCCACGGCGTCACCGCGATGTAGTTGCCGACCGGAGCGGTCCCGGTCCACGACGGCGTTGTCCACGACGAGCCGTCCCAGCGCGCAAGCTGATCCGACCCGTTCGCGGCGAACAGATACTCGCCGGCCGGCCCGCCGTACCGCGCGAAGAAATGCGGGTACGACGCGCGCCCGGTCATGGAAGCGGACACCGCCCCAGCGGTCGTGATCGCCTCAAGCCGCGTCGTTGCGCCCGCAATGAGCTGGCGGGTGCCGTCCGACTTGTAGTACGCCGCCAGCGAGTCATAGCGGTTCGTTCCCTCGCTCGCGGTCAGGATGCCGTACCCGTCACGTGACTTCACCGCGCCGGCTTCGGTGAACACGACGTTCAGTGCGTCCACGCACTCATCCGGGCGTGCCTCGCCGGGCTTCGCGCGAAGGTTCAGCCCGCCGCCGAAACCAGCCCACTCAACCGGGTAGACGGGCACTACCAGTCCCCGCTAGCGCCGCTCAAATGCTGGCCGGAGATCGGGTTCATAAGCGCCGACTGCATCATCTGGACGCGATCGCTCCACTCCTGGCGGACGACACCCAGGCTGCCGGAGTCCGTGTCATCGAGCAGCGCGCGGCGGACCGCGCCGAGCACGATGATGTCCTGCCACGGTGTGGGCACCAGCGGCGTGTCCGATGAGGCCGACAGGTCCGTGGGCGTCTTGATGTACCGCACCGACAGCGCGTTGCCGGCAGCCGGGTACGTCGCGACCGTATCCCCGCCCGTGATGTAGTAGTACATCGCCGACGAGCCGCCACCCGACGGGTAGCCGATCGTGCTGATCGACTTCGCGTCAGACTCGATAAGCGTCTGGTAGGTGTCGGTGTTGACGACGTACAGCACCTTCCCGAGATCACTGATCGTCAGCGGAGCCGCCCCCGTCGCGGTCGCCTCGAGGAACGGCCAGTCGTTCGCGGCGCACAACTCCTGGTAGGACTGGTTCACCCACCGCTTCACTCGGGTCTCCCCGGCGCCGCCATCGTCGAGATAGTCGAACCCGTTGGCGTAAACCTCAGTGAGCAGTTCGCCGAACGTCATTCCTCGCTCCGGCGCTTGTCACGACGGTACGCGCGAGCGGCGCGCTGACCGCTGGCGTTCTGCGACCACGCGACATCGCGGTTCATCGACACCTGCGTCCGTGTTGCCGCCTGGTACGCCTCAATGACCTCGGCGTCGCGTTCCTCGCGGCGGCGCTGCTCATCGCGGCGCTTGGCGTCCTCCGCGCGGCGCTTCAGTTCCTCGCGGCGCCGCGCGACCTGCTCGTTCCACAGGTCGCCCTCGCGAAGCAGATCGAACATCCACCCGCCCGGCTCGCGGTAGCCGCCGTCCGGCGTCTCAAGGCAAATGAACGAGATCGGAGCCCCAGGGTTGAACCGAACGATGTGCCAGCGCCCCGGCTTCGCGCCGGACCCAACGGCGTCCACGGGCGCGGGGTCCGGGCAGTACACGAGCTTGAGGTTCGGTTCGACACGCTCCAGTTCGCGGTTCCAGTGCTTGACCTGCTCCCACTGGTTCTCGCTGCGGAGCACGTCGAGCGCCGCCGCCTCCCGGCGACGACGCTCCTCCACCAGTTCGGCCGCGACCTTCGGCGGGACAAACAGACGCGACATCTAGTAGCCGATGATCGTCAGCCGGCCGGTCTGCGTCGAAAGGCTCGTAGTGTTCGTGACCTCCGGGAACACCGTCGCCGACTGCGCGTTGCCATCGGTCGCGCGAGCCCAAAACGCCTGGAGCTTCTTGTTGGTGTAGTCGTAGCGCACGATGACGCCGGTCGTGCCGCCCTCGTTCGCGGTGAACGCGCCGTGCGGAATGACCTGCTCGATCTTCTTGAGGCCGACATCGGACGCGACCAGCGACTCGCCGCCAGTCGGGTACGACGAATCGAACGTGACCTTGCGAACCTTGACCTTCTTGTTGCCGGCCACGAAATCCGCGCCGGCCACAGTGCTGATGGTGAGAGCCATGAACCTGTCTCCTGGTTGGTTGTGCGGCAAGTAGCCGCAGGGGTGGCCCGCCCCGCGTCTTTCAGCGAGGCGGGCCTTCCTGAGTCAGCTACGCCTTGACGACGCGCTGAGTGCTGGTGACCGGGCCGGCGGTGAGCTGGACGCCCACCGCGTTCGACGCCGAACCGGGAGCGTTGTCAACGGTGAGCACCGTCGACGCGCCGGTCGGCATCCGGTCCGGAAGCAGGCCAGCGATGATCTCCAGTTCCTTCGCCAGCTTGCGGATCGCGGCCCCGGTTTCCGAGCCGGCCGCGAACGTGAGCGCGAGGGTCGCCATGTCCGACCCCCTTTACGCCGTCAGGCCCGTGGCCGCCGCGTGCGTGTTGCGGCGACGGACACCCACCTGGAACGGGTAGAACACGGCATCCACGAAGCTCGTGGCGCCCTGCACCCACCGCGTCTGTCCGCCCGCGCCCTCGAGCTCGGACGCCCACGTCGGCTTAGTGATCGCGCCCGTGATGAGCACGAAGTCCGAGAGGGTCAGGCAGTACCAGTCGGAGTCGAGGATCGACGGGAACGCCTCGATCTTCATGTTGTTCCACGTCGGCGCGTCGACGTTGCCGGCGCTGCCGCCGTCCGACGCGAACCGCACCTGGTTCTGAAGCAGCGAGTAGAAGTTCGCCTGCTGCTTCAGGCCCGTCCAGACGTTGGTGAAGTTCTTGCCGCTGGACTGCATGACCTCACGCTGAAGCGAGAGCGCCAGGTCCAGGGACAGAACCGTCGTGGACGTGTCACGCGACGCGGCAGCCCACTGCTCCTGCCCCGCCGTCGCGGGGTTCAGGCCACCGACCGCGCCCGAGGTGTTGACGAGGTTGCGAAGCCCGTTGATCTCCGGGTTCGCCGCCGTCGCGCTGTTCGGGTTGGCGATGTACACGAAGTGCGTACCCGCCGTGGTCGAGACGGACGAGCCGATCGTGATGGTCGGCGCCGAGGCGCTGACCCCCACTGCCGAGATCGTCGTCGCGGTCGCGACGGTGTCGGTGTCGGCGGTGGTGCCGATGTCGACCGTCATGCCGGCCTGGAGCCAGTTGCGCCGCAGCGCGTCGTAGCCCCACGCCGTCCCGGACGGCGACGCCTTCAGCGCGACCGTCGCAGACGACGACGTGTCATCGCACTGAGCGACGATCGAATCGCCATTCGTCACCGCCGCGCGAGTGGCCTGGCGGCGAAGGTCGCTGATCGCGCCCTCGATCTCCAGGTTCTTCGCCGACACGATCGACTGGAGGTTCGACCCGCTTGCCTGGTTGAGCGCCGAGAGCTCGAGAGCGATCGGCTGGGCGTGCGTGACGAGCGTGTACACCGCCTGGTTGACGGCCTGCTGGCCAGCGGTGTTCAGCGAGCCACCCGACGAGGAAACCGTCGTGTAGCCGGCCGACGCGCCCGCGATGTGAACCGGCACCTGAGCCTGCTTGCCGATCATCGTGGCCGAGAAGTTCTCGAAGCGACTGAGCGGAGAGTCGTCCGAGAGGAACTGCTTCTGAAGCTGGTCGTCGGTCCACCGCTCCTTGAGGACCGTCGCCAGATTGGATGCGGTCTGCGCCATAGCAGACCCCCCTTTCGGGTCGGGATGGACCCCCTACTGCTCGTTCAGAGCTTGCAGCCGGGCCGCGAGGTACGCGTCCTGGTCGCTGCGGCTCATCTCATCCCAGTTGGGGGCGTCAGTGCCTTCCTGACCACCAGCGATCGGGGCGGGCGTGCGGCGCTTGCGCTGCTGCTCCCACCTGTCCTGACGGGCCCGGTCCCACTCCGCGAAGTCGCGGTGCGCGGACTTGATGTCCGGGAGTCCCTGCTCATCCGGCGGCAGACGCAGCGCGCGGTCAACGACCCACGCGACGTCCTGCTCGTCGAGCCCCTGGAGGCCCGCGACTTCCGACTGAATGTGCTGCTCGGCGCGAGCAAGAAGCTCCTGCTCCTGCTCCTGCGCCTCGCGCTGGGAAATCCCCTGCTCGAGTCGTTCCAGCCGAGCGATCAGCTCGGCGTTCGGGTCGTACTCGTCGTACTCGGGGGTGTCGTCAGGTTCGCTATCGGTGATCTCGAAGCCAAGCAGGCTGATCGCCTCAGCGTCGCCCTGCTGGGCGGCGGTAATGAGACGGCGGTACTCGGCTGCCTCCTGGGACGCCCGCGTGTATTCGGGCTGAAGGTGCTCGTACCGCTCCTGCCAGTTGACTTCGGTTCCGGGTGTCCCGTTGTCGGGGCCGGGGAGGTCGGCAGGCGTGTCCTCGACGGGGGCCTGCACAGACTTGTCGCTCATGCGACTCCTTCTCGTATAGGGCGGGTCCCGCTTGCGGGGGTGTCCGCTGGATGACTGCCCCCCAGTGGGGGGCCTTTGCCGCTAGGACTGCGGCGAAGGGTTCACGGGCGAGCCCGGCATCGACGGCAGCGGCTTCGCTGCGGTCGGACGGGTCGCGTTCTGAAGGCCGAGCGCCTGCGCGGCGTCGTTCTGCTGCTGGAGCGCCTGCTGGGCCTCCTGCGCCTTCATCTGCCGGATGCCACGGAAAATCTGCTTGGCGACGGTCTGCATCTCAACCGGGAGTAGTTCGTACTCCTCGGTCTTCATCCAGTCACCGAACACACTGAGCCACACGTCCTTGTTGTCCTGCACGTCCGGCATGTACGTCGGAACCTCAGCGGGGACGGGCGGGCCCATCGGGTCAACCGGGTTCGGCATCATCATCGGCGTGCCGTCCGGGTTCTGCTCCTGGCGGGTCGGCATGTCCATCACCGTGTTCGCGCGGATGCGCTGAATGATCCGGTTGGCCTTCGCGACATCAAGCTGGTAGCTCTGGATCAGTGCCTCAGCGGTGCCGTTGTCGATCGCGGCCATCGCCTGCTGCGGCGTGATCCACATGCGATCGGCCATCTCGAAGATGTCCTTCTTGAGATCGTCGCGGGTGCGATACCTCAGCGAGTCGGGGTTGACCGTCACGTCAACCTCGGACAGTAGGTCGGTGCCCTTGAAGCCCTTGATCGACTCCCACCCCTGAAGACCGCGAATACGGATCAGTCGGCCCTCGTCGTAGAACTGCGCGACGAGCATCAGCGCGTGGCGCATGAACCGCGAATCGAACTCCGCGACATCAGCGAGGAACGACCCCCACCGCGCCTGCGACTGCTGAAGCACCGCGTCCACCGTTGCCGCGGCGAGCCGCGCCTGCGCCTGCACGTCCTCATACGCGGCCATCTCGCGCATGTCCTGTTTCATCAGACTGAGCATGTCGAACAGGGCTTGCGGGACCGCCGGGGGCTGCTCCCACTGCGGCGGCGTCGGCCCCCGGTAGTAGCGCACGTCGCCGGGCACGTCGGTCGGCCGGTCGATCAGGCTGTTGACCGCCGCGATCATCTGCGGGTTCAGGCAGCGGTTCTTCCACTCCAGCAGCTTGTTCCAACAGTCCTGCACGGTGCGCTGCGGGTCGATGAGCTGCCACACCAGCCCGAGATCCCGGTCGGTTTCCGGGTCGATGGTGTAGACGAGCCGGTGAATGATCGGCTCGTCGATGACCTCACCGTCACAATCGGTCAGCGGGTACGTGCGCTCCGGGCACAGCAGCCGGTTGTTCGCGATCGTCAGCCACCGGCCCTTCGGAAACTTCGGGCTCGGCCGCTCAAAGTAGTCGCGGACCAGCGCCATGTTCTCCTGATCGCGGTTGTCGGTCGGAATGTCCGACGTGGTAGCGTCAGGCTTGACGACGGCGCGGAACTCCATCATCAGCTCGTCGACCGGGCGGGCGCGTTCCATCACCCACCAGCGCGAAGCCTCGAAGTCCACGCCCGGCTCCCAATACACCTGGTTGCCGGTCAGGACGATCCACTTGACCTCGCCCTGCCCGTAGGCGTCAACATCACCGTACGCCGGGTTGAGATCATCTTCGCTGCTGGACTGCTCGAACGGCCCGACGTTCGGATCAAAGTACGGGATCGCGTACCCCTCGCCCTGCGTGATCGCGAGCTTGATGACCTTCGCGCGCATCTTGCGCAAATGCCACTTGTCGAACCCGTACGCCGCGATCTTCTCCGCGAGCTTCGCCGCAGCGATCTTGTTCTCATCCGGCGTCGAAGGCGCCACCGAGTACGACGGGGTGCGGTTCGTCGCGGTGGACACCTTGTCCTCCACGATCGGCCGAATGAAGTTGTAGCGGTTGCGGATGCGATGCTCCGGCTTGCCGCCACCACTCGGATTCGTCGTCGTCGACTGGACCTGAAGGACGCCGCGATGATCGAGGAACGTGTACGTGTCGCCGCGCTCAAAGCGAGTGCAGAGCCGGCGGCGGGCCGCGTCGCGGCGCATCACGCGCCGCCCGCGATCCATTCGCTTACTGAGCTCCGGCGGGACCGTCGCCGGCTTGGTCATCTCAAGCAAGGGTCAGCTCCAGCTTCATCGCTTCCTCGGCAAGCTGCTCCTTGCTCAAGCCCCTGGCCTCCCAGTGATCGGAGTCGTCGAACTCGCTGACTGGTCGCGGCGCGGTGATCTCCCCCGTCTCGAGGGCGTGCTGCTGCACGGCGACGTCGGGCGCCTGGATGCGCTGGCAGAGATCGGCGATCTCGCGGCGCGCGGTGGTACGCGCGTCGCGTAGTTCGCGGGTGAGAAGCCAGGCGAGCGCGGTGTTCGCGGCGATGCTGGCGATGAGGGCTGCGATCACGCTAGTTCCTAGAGGTAGGGGCCGATGTCGAAGGTGAGGCGGTAGCCTGGATCTTCCGGTGGCGAAGGCGTCACCGGGCGGCTCACCTGGTCTTGCCAGAGCCAAATGTCGGCGGCGGTTCGCGGGTACGTTGCCGGCGTGACACGCGGTCCGGCGGCGGTGTCAGTCCACGCCCACG
>ERZ724505.1275-NODE-1275-length-14012-cov-4.692699_pt1 | contig 14012 bp, 17 predicted proteins | sample MGYA00376038_ERZ724505 | MGnify/ENA primary metagenome ERZ724505 (study PRJEB28724, sample SAMN07190884) | wastewater metagenome | isolation source: effluent of sewage treatment plant in Hong Hong | place: Hong Kong | collected 2016-03-17 ... | reverse complement strand
AAAAAAGCGTTGAAACCGCATCCGCAATGTTATGTTATGGATTTAGTGGATGTTAATTTTAGCATAAAACGAACAATACCAGTTTTGGAAAAAAAATTTGAAGGTGCCGAGCTGGTATTTATGTTTGGATCTGATGTGGTTGAAGGGATGGCCGATTGGCCAAATGCCGATAGATTATTAAAAGGCGGCGAGCTGGTTATTGGGTTACGCAGCCAACATGACCGTCAAGAAATTCATGCGGCGGTCGAGGCTTGGCCGCAAAAACCCAAAGCGGTCATTATATTTGATAGTTTCGCACCTGATGTTTCATCTGGTAAAGTCCGCGACGCTCTGCGTGCTCGCCAGCCGACCGAGGGGCTGCTTAAAAGCGTTGAACGCTATAGTAACAACAACTGGCTGTACGTCTCGTTGGCTTGACCAACCTTAAGCGATTTGCTAATATTATTGGACTTCATCGAATCCGTTTAGCGGAATCCATGAGAGACAAAAATTTCTACAAAAAATAAAAATTAGCCTGGCATATGGGAGTGCCTACGGTTTATGAGAGGTGAGGGAGTGTCTGTAAAAATTAAGATCGTTAAGTCACGTGAGCATCGCGTGACAGTGCATGTACAAAAGCCCGAGTGGCGACAATTCGTTCAATACTAAGTATTAATTGCTAGGTTTCGTGCTGGCTGATTGCTGCGCAATTGCGTCGTTGACAGCCTTGCGGAAGGAATCAAGGTTTGGCTGAATTTCAACCTTTTTACCATTAATAAAGAAGGTTGGGGTGCCTGTAATTTTGAGTCTATTGCCTTCGTCCATATCAGCGTTAATAGTGTCGTTTACCTGACTGCTCGAAAAGTCAGTTTTGTACTTGTTAACATTTAAGCCAATTTGTTGGGCGTACTGTTCGAAATATGGGTTAGGGTTGCTGGCAGCCGTCCAAGCCTTGTTGTTGCTGGGGTCATAAAGGGCGTCGTGCATCTCCCAAAATTTACCCTGAAGTGCAGCGGCTTCGGCTGCTCGAGCGGCAGCAAAAGCGTTACGGTGAAGATTTACGAGTGGAAAATTACGGAACTGAAATTTTATCTTGTCGCCAAATTCCGCTACTCCGGCCTTGACGACTGGCGCTGCAGCTGCGCAATATGGACATTCATAATCGCCATACTCTACCACTGTTACACCGGTTGTGCCCTTGCCCTGCACATTATTGCTTAGCCCGCTATTTTTACTTGAACTCGTTGTATTAGTCTTGTCGTTGCCACCAAAGACAGCGACACCTACGAATATTAAAACTATAGCAGCAATTACAGCCCAGAAACCTTTAGACATTCAATTCTCCAATTTGCATTAATACTTAAATTATACAGCAAGTAGCCAGGGGCTTTGTAATCAAGCGCCCAGCAGTATAAGCTAAATAAGCATGAGCCTAACTTTCGCAATCATTCTTTTATTACTGGCTATTGGCGGCGTAGTTGTACGCAAAACTTATTACTACGTGCCGGTGCGTGAGCTCAAGCGTCGCGCAGAGCATAAAGACCCTCTGGCTAAGAAAATATATCCGGCTGTTGCACATGGTAGCAGCCTGCGCGCCTTGCTATGGTTATACATCGGGTTGACTACTGCGGCGAGCCTAATAATGCTAGCAAAGATTTTGCCTGTTTGGGCGAGTCTTTTGATAGTTGGGCCAGTTCTGTGGGCGGCTTTTTCTTGGCTGCCAGCCAGCCGCGTAACAAAGATCGGGGCTCGGCTGACAATTCTTGTTACGCCACCCATATTATTCTTACTGAACTTTCTGCATCCGTTGCTGAGCCGCAGCACCGACGCAATTCAAAAACACACCACGATCCATAATCATACCGGCATTTACGAACGAGATGATTTAGTGAAGCTAATTGAAGATGTTGAATGGCAAAAAGATAGTCGAATTACTCCAGAGGAATTAGAAATAGCCAAGCGCGCCTTGAGCTTTAGCGAATATACGGTCGGTGATATCTTGGTAAGCCGCAAAAAAATAAAGACCGTTATCGCATCTGATACTATCGGGCCTATCCTAATCGACGAACTGCATAAAAGCGGACAAAGTTGTGTACTGGTTAAAGATAAAAAAGGCGGTGATGTTGTCGGCACGCTCGAATTTAATAAGCTTGGGCTGGGCAGCAAAGGTAAAGTTAGCGACCTGATGAATACCAAAGTATATTACGTTCACGAAAACGATGGTCTGGGCGAAGCCTTGCACGCATTTTTTGTTACCAACCACCCGTTGTTTATAGTGGTCAACAGCTTTGAGGAATATGTTGGCATAATCTCGGTGGAGAATATCTTAAAGCAACTACTCGGGCATATTCCTGGCGAGGGCTTTGATCAGTTTGAAGACTTAACGGCAGTTGCCAGCCGGCACCCAAAAGCAAAAAAGTCTGAAGCAGGCGATGAAACCCCTGTTAAAACCGACGATAAAGTGTTAGAATAACCCTTTATGAGAATCTTAAGCTCAGAAGTTAAAAACCATGTCGGCAACACAGTGCACGTCCAAGGTTGGCTGCACAAAAAGCGCTTGCTCGGTGGGCTGACATTCATTAATGTTCGTGACCGAGACGGCTTAGTGCAAGTTGTTATCCAAGATAAAGACGAGGTCGAGAAACTGCGTGGGTTGCAAATTGGCACTGTTTTGGCAGTTGATGGAAAGGCTGTTGCTGAGGAGCGCGCTCCTGGTGGAGCTGAATTGCACGAAGCTAAAATTACAGTTATGGTTCCGGTGGAAGCCGAGCCAGCCATTGAAATCGATAAACCGCTCAGTCACAAACCAGACAATCTTGACACGCTGTTTGAGTATCGGGCAGTTGGGTTGCGCAACCTGCAAGAGACCGCAATTTTTAAGGTACAGTCAGCCATCACCAAAGCCATACGCGACTATTGCTACCGCGAGGGCTTTACAGAAATTCGCACGCCAAAGCTGTTGGCGGCAGCCACCGAGGGCGGCGCCGAAGTGTTTAAACTAGATTACTTTGGCCAAGAAGCAACGCTGGCTCAGAGCCCGCAGTTTTATAAGCAGATTATGGTTGGCGTGTTTGAGCGCGTATTTGAAATTGCGCCGGTTTACCGTGCCGAACCTAGTGCTACAACGCGTCACATGACGGAATATGTTTCAGTTGACGGGGAAATGGGTTTTATTTCGATCGACGACCTAAAAAGCTTTTTGAGCGGCTTATTGAATTACGTCAGCGATGATATTTGGAAAAACAATAAGACCGAAATGGAACTGCTTCGAGCCACAAAGCCGGTAATTTCAAAAGACATTCCTTCAATTCCTTTGCAAAAAATTCACGAGCTTTATAGTGCTGCAAACGATCAAAAGACAATTGGAGAAAAAGATCTGCGGCCAGACGAAGAGCGTTGGATTTGTGAATACGCCGCTAAAGAGCTAGGCAGTGAAGCAGTCTTTGTAACAGATTGGCCCGCCAGCGAAATGAAGTTTTACCACAAGGCTCAAGCCGATGATCCAAAGCTGGCTGACCGGATCGATCTACTCTTTCGTGGTGTTGAAATTGTTACAGGCTCGATGCGCGAAAACAACTATGATGTTGTGGTTAAGCAGCTTAAGGAGATGGCTGGCGGCAACCCTGAAGATGCCGGTTTCAAGCCGCTACTTAGCGCCATGCAAGCCGGTATGCCAGCACACGGTGGCTTCGGAATGGGACTGGAGCGAGTCACGCAGAAGTTTATAGGACTTAATAATGTCAAAGAAGCCACGCTATTCCCGCGCGACATTAATCGTCTGGCTCCGTAATCACAAGGAGAAATTATGGCCGATCAACCTCAGATAAATTTCAATCTCGACCCCAATAAAATTAAAGTTTTGGCAGTCGACAGTTATCTCATTGGATCTAACGAACATGTGGTCACGCTCAATTTTGCACAAGCCGTGCCTGACGGCACACAACATAACATTGTTTGCCGTGTTTCTATGAGCCCGGCTCAAGCCAAAGAATTTCTCAAAAACCTCAACGACCACATCGAAAAATTCGAAGTCTAAATCAGCCTAAAACTCAACTTAATAAGTGGTGAGAAGAGTGCTTTTTTGCTAGACTGGCATTAAAGGATAAGCGTAATGGCAAAAAAATCTAAATCTCCTGACATGCCTGACCCTGCTAAGCAACTGGAGCAGCGGGTCGACGCTATGATGGACCTAAAAGGAGGCAAGGGCGATATTCCAGCTGCTGATGCGGATAGTGCGGTTTCTGAAGTCGCGGCTAGCGTTAATGAATCTTTAAATCAAAGTCTAGCTGGCAAAGAGTCTGAATCTCCTGAGACTGAAGCGCCTGAAATAAGTGAATCCAAAACCGCGCCTGAGCTACCCGGTGAAGTAGAAGAACCCGTCGATGAGCCTGTTTCGTCTACACCAGATGAACCTGAGCAGGTCGCTGAAACCCCAGTTGCAGACGAAAGCGCAATCGAGCCAATGCCAATTCCGGACAGCGACATCGAAGACAGTTATACCGAAAAGGCGGTTGACGATATAGTCGCAAAAGAAAGCGATCAGTTACTGGAAGTTGAGGATGAAAAAACTAAAGATGCTGGTAAAGCAGTTGTTTCCAAAGTTAGTTTCAGCGAAAAGATACGAAAAATTTTTGGCCACCGCCGTTTTTGGATATTCCTGGTTGCATTAATGCTCATTATTTTTGCAGTCCCATCAACTAGATACAAAATTCTCGGCCTGGTAATTAAAAAATCCGTAGCAATCACGGTTTTAGATAGTAAAACGTCTAATCCCGTAAGCAGTGCAGAGGTTAATTTGGCGGGAGCTACAGCCAAAACTGACGCTAGTGGCACGGCCCATATCAGTGCCGGTTTAGGCAAACGTAATCTAACAGTTAGCAAACGCTACTACACAACTCTCGACAGCAGTTATTTTGTTGGATTTAAATCTAGCAGTAGCTCAGTAAAATTAACTGCTATAGGTCGTTTAGTCCCAATTACGGTGCTCAACAAAGTCACCGGTAAGCCGGTGTCAGATGCTCAAATTCAATCTCAAGGTACCAATGCAAAAACTAATTCCAAAGGACAGGCCGAGATCGCATTGCCGACAAAAGCTGCAACCTACCCTGGAAAAATTACAATCAAAGGATACAATCCGACAGATGTTACTATTGTCGTAACTGACAAAGTTGATAAATCTAATACTTTTGAAATTTCTCCAAGCGGCCAGGTGTATTTCTTATCAAACCGCAACGGAACTCTAGATGTCGTTAAATCGGATCTAGACGGCGGAAATCGTAAAATTGTGTTGGCAGGAACGGGTAAAGAAGACTCTCGTACTACCAGCTTATTGGCGTCACGCGATTGGCGCTACTTGGCACTAAAGTCACACCGAGAAGGTAACCTGCCATCGCTTTATTTGATCGATACCAACAATGACAAAGTTACGCAGTTTGATAATAGCGATTCAGAATTCTCGCTAATTGGCTGGCACGATCATAACTTTGTTTATTCATTAAACCGTAATAATCTAGCCTACTCTCAGACTGGCAAACAGGCAGTTAAGAGCTACGATGCCGAACGCCTCCAGTTAAACCAGCTCGATCAATCACAATCTGAGGGTTCGGCGGGTAATTCCGTGTATCAAAGCTTCGCTAATTTCTACATAGTTGATGATCTAGTTGTATACACTACGCAGTGGAACCGCGAGGGGAGCACGATTACGATTGACGCCGATAAAAACGATACGATACGTGGCGTACAGTCAAACGGCCAAAATAAAAAAGATTACCAGACTTTTTCATCCGCCAATAATAACTACATCCAGGCCAGTCCATACGAGCCGCAGGGGATATATTTTGCGGTTTATGACAACAATTCCAAGCCAACGTTTTATCAGTTTGAGAATAAGTCAGTTAAAACTGCCAGCATTGACCAAGCAACATTTGATAAAACCTATCCAACCTTTTTACTGTCTCCATCTGGCAACCAAACACTCTGGACGGAGCTTCGCGATGGTAAAAACGCCATATTTACGGGCGATGCTAATGCAGGTAACAAAAAGCAAATTGTCGGACTTGATGAGTATTCACCATATGGATGGTATGGCGAGGCTTACATATTAGTTTCTAAAAATAGTAGTGAGCTGTACATCGTACCAACCGCTGGGCTAAGTAGTGGCCGCATGCCCCTTAAAGTTACAGACTATTACAAGCCGGCTCAAACCTATGCCGGATATGGCTATGGTTACGGCGGGCTTTAGCTGCGGCCGACTTTTGTCAGCTTGACGATGTCCATTTTGCCGTCTGTGTGCAGACTGCCGCTAACAACGCGATTGATTAGTTTATAAGGTTCTCCCAATGTGACTGTCTCAACCCGTTTGACAAGTTTTTTGCTTACCAGTCGTTTTACGATCAAATCTCTTTCTTGGTTAGTATCAGGATCAATCGAATGTGTCAGCTGCAGATTATGACGGATAAAGCCAATGCCGATGTCAAGCGAGGCTGCTCCTACCCAAAGTAAATTATCTTGAGCGACATGCTCTTGGCGATGTTGCCATTGGATTGCTCGTACATCAAGCGGTTTTTTATTGTCAAAAGTTGTTGCCCAAAATCTTACGTGGTGTCTTTCACCAGGTCGTCCTTCGATCGGTATTTCAAATGCAATATCTTGCTTACGGCCAAACAGATATAAGCTGCTGACTGGTGCCTTGGGGTAATACCACCCATAGATGATGCTTAATACCTGTCGTGCCGTATTTCGCAGGCTATGCCGATCTGCCATAAACCAGCCGGTATTTTCCATTGCTAAAATCAGCTCTCGCCGTGTGCCGATTATGCCGACGTTTATTGGGTCAGAGGCAAAGCCATCGGGCGTCACGCAATATAAAGGCAGATGATCTACCGGTCGTATAATCCTAAGCAGCCGAATTATGGCCGGTACTAAAATGTAGGCGCCTAACCCATATGTAAAAAGCACGGCGATGCCGAGAGGTAGCCGTTTATCAAAGTAAGGGAAAATATTATTTACCGATATGTAGGCGATAATAATTCCGGGCACAAGCACAGCAAATCGCTTGCTGATACGAAGTAAAAACTGAATCATTAGTCCCTAACATAATACAGCATGCTAAAATGCTTATATTATGCCAAACGAATCTACAGCTCCTGTCATGGACGTTTCAGCTCCCCCCGCCCAGCCTAAGCCGGCTGCTCCGCCTTTGGCGCAAGCTCCTCAAGAAACTGACACTAAAACAAAGTCAGACCCTAAGTCTGAAGACAAAAAGAAGGCAACGGTACAGAGCAAAGCAGAGGAGCCAAAGGCCAGCAACGGTGTTGGTATGGCGATTTTCGCAACAGTGGTAATCGTGCTTGGGCTGGCAGCCCTAGCTACCTACGCTTATCTCCAGCAAAAGTAACATGTCGGTCGCTCAACAACTAAATCTACCCGGTGCAATCGGTGTTATACCGACTGATACAGTTTATGGTGTTGTTGCTAGGGCGGCTGATCAAGCTGCCGTCGAGCGGTTGTACGAGCTAAAGAAGCGAGACAACAAACCCGGCACTTTAATCGCTGCAAGCATTGCGCAGGCCGAGGAGCTCGGTCTTAAACATCGTTATCTCAAAGCAGTTGAACAATTCTGGCCGGGTGCGATCAGCATAATTATCCCCACGTCTGTCCCAAAGTTAGCTTATCTTCATCGTGGCAAAATGAGTTTAGCCGTCCGAATTCCAGCCGATAAAAAACTCCACGAGATTCTACAAGAAACCGGTCCTCTACTGACAAGCAGTGCAAACGACCCAGGGCAGCCAACCGCTACGACAATCCAGCAGGCCAAAGATTATTTTGGCGACAAAGTGGACTTTTATGAAGACGGTGGTGATCTATCGGCTTGCCAAGCCTCGACCATAATCAGAATAGTCGATGATGCCGTGGAAGTGATCAGACAGGGTGCTGTTAAGATTGACGATGCTACAATTAGTTCATGACTTTAGAGGAGTATCAAAAAAAAGCCCTGACGACCGTTATTGCCACCGATAACGAATTTCGCGACCTTTTGCACTGGGTACTTGGTATTAATGGTGAAGCAGGCGAAATTGCCGAAAAAGTAAAGAAAATCATTCGTGACAAAAACGCGGTGGTTTCAGAAGAAGACAAAGCTGAACTTGCTAAAGAAGTTGGCGATGTGCTTTGGTACTTGGCAGTTTTTGCTCACCATCTCGACATTCCGTTAGAAAAAATCGCCCAACAAAACCTAGATAAACTTCAAAGCCGCAAAAAACGCGGCGTCCTTCAAGGCTCAGGCGACAACAGATGAAAACCTTCGAAAATAAGACTATATTAATAACCGGTTCGGCTCGCGGCATCGGCGCAGCCACCGCCAGGCTTGCACATGCGCGTGGTGCCAACGTTATTTTGCACGGACGCACTGAGTCATCTCAGTTATTGGATCTTTCAAAACAACTAGATAACGCACCTTTTATTACTTGTGATGTTGCAGATAAGGCTGCGGTCAAAAAAAGCGTTTTGCAGATTCTAGAGCAAGTTGGGAAAGTTGATATCCTCGTAAATTCTGCAGGAATTGTGAACCCTAAACCGTTTTTAGAGTCCGAAGATGAAGGCTGGCTCGATGTATTTAAGATTAACTTGTTAGGTACTGTCCATTTTTGCCAAGCGCTAATACCACAGATGCAGAAGAATAAATTTGGCAAGATTGTAAATATAGCCTCGATACGTGGCCATACTGTCACCGCATCGAATCGTGGCATGGAATATTCTGTAACAAAAGCTGCAATTGTTAGTCTAACTTCAAGTTTAGCTAAAGAGTTTGCGCCCGAAATTACCGTTAATGCAGTATCACCTGGTTTTACAGAAACAGATATTAGCAAATCTTGGAACGATAGAGTGTGGGAGCAAGCAGGCTCAGCTTTGCTGAACCGGACCGCACAGCCAGAAGAGATCGCAGAGGCAATACTGTTTTTAGCTAGCGACGCGGCCAGCTTTATCACTGGGCAAACTTTGGTGGTTGATGGCGGTTACACCATTGCGGGTAAGTAAAAGCTAGAGGCTGAATTCGAGGATCAGGGCTTTGTGGTCTGACAGTAATTCCTCCGACATTTTAAATGAAATCGGTTTAACCTGGTCGTTAATAAAAATGTAATCACAAACTTCATCCACAATACTGAACTGGTTATATGTCCGTTTTAAATTATTTGCGACTGAAAGATTTGTTAATTTTGAGTCGATGATTTTTATGGACTCGCTGGCTGGGCTTAAGTTAAAGTCACCACAAAGTATGATTGGCCCCTCCAGTGAATCGATAGTTTCGGCAATCATAGTCATTTGTCGAATGGTTTCTTTATCGCCGAGCTTGTTTAGGCCCAGATGATAGCCGTGATGATTTAGAATATTGAGCGTTTTACCATTTATTTCTATCTTTGATACCTGCAGATTGCGTATATTGCCATCGTCGCTCTCAATGTCAAAGTTGGTTTTATACTTACCGTTAGTATAAATAGTATCTTTGGCTATAAATGGTAATTTACTAAGAATGGCATTGCCATACTCTAGGCTACGCTCCATATATCGCGAGGAATAATTAGCAGACATAAAGGCTTGACTGAATCCGCTTTCTTTTTTGATATCGTCTAGTGTGGCAAAGAATTTGTAGCCTGCGTTTCCTTTTAGGTCGTTGACTTCTTGCATACAGACAAAATCAGGCTGTTCGGCTTTTAAAAAATTAATTATTTGCTGGCCAAATTTACCACCCCAAATATTGAGCTGAATTATTTTCATGATTTAAACTCTTGGTGTATCCAGTCATCCAGGCTGCCACCGCCCCCGCCAGCCATGCAGACAACTATGTCGCCTTTAGCCAAATGTTCGTCGATCACAGATTTAAGCTTTTCGTCACGCTCCATCGGCACTGCGATCGTCGGATCAGACAGACTTGCGATCATCTCGCTTGGCGCGATTACGCGTTGGTCAGGGTCTTCGCGGGCTAGGTAGCTTGGGATCCAGTAGAGCCGCGATACACCACTAAAAACATCCTTGTAGTCATCTTTCATGTAGTGTTGGCGCCGGTTGGTCAGAGGCTCATAAACTACGACAAGGTCTTGGCCTGATTCTTGAGCCATTTCAGTTGCTACACTCATAGCTCCGCGGATTTTTTCAGGCGTGTGCGCGTAATCGCTGTATAAGTTTGGAATAATTTCTTCCATGCGGCGAGATAGGCCAGGGAATTTATTGATCGCTGCAACTAGTTCTTCAAGCGGTTTCTGGGTTATAGCATGGACGGACTGCACCGCCAACCAGGCGTCAAGACGATTGTATTTACCTTTTAGCTTGATTGTTTCGATTTGCGGGTTGGCGCTGTCGAGTACGCTGCATTCGGGACGCGACATTGGGTCTCGGCCAAGGTATTCGGCGTCTTCATCCCAGATAAAAGTGTGTTTGGTTTGATCGATAAATTCTCGAAATGCCTGCTGGTAATCTTCGCGGGTGGGGAAGATTTCGTGGTGATCCCAACTAACACCTGTAATTAGACTAATTTCTGGCTCAAAAGCCAAGAAATTCCTGTCGAACTCATCGGCTTCATAGACAAAATACTCAGACTCTTTTTGGTACTGGCCCATATCGCCGAAAGATAGTTTGGCGCCGACTGAATAGCTGACAGGAATGCCAAGTTGTTTAAATAACCAAATTACCATGGCCGTAGTGGTAGTTTTGCCGTGTGTACCAGCCACAGCGATCAGCTTTAGATTTTTGTCGGCTAGAATCTGGTTAATCAGCGTGTCGCGTTTGGTGGTTTTTATGCCTTGTTCTTTGGCATAAATAAGCTCTGGGTGGTCTTGGTGAATCGATGAGCTGTGTACCAACCAGTCAATCGGCTTGGTCTCGTGAATGGCTGCAATCTGAGCTTCAGATTGGCCAACAGTGATTTCGGTAATGCCATGCTTTTTGAGATATTCGATATACTGTGAATTTTGCTGATCAGATCCTGAAACATCGTATCCGGCTTGATGAGCGATTTGCGCCAACGGCCCAATTCCTGCGCCGCCGATGCCTGAGAAGTAAACATGCATGCTTATAGGGTACTATATATTTGTGGCTCGCACGTATAATCAAAAACACAACCGTATCTGGAATGGTCTTGCAGCAATCAAGCCGTGGTACTTTCTAGTAATTGCACTAATTAGCGGAATCATCTGTATTGGTGCGCTTCGATCTAACAGTCAGCATATGAGCGAGCTTAGAGAAGCTGTCTATACTGCCGACAAAAATAACGGAGACGTAAAAGGCGCGCTTCAGGAGCTTCAAGCTTATGTGACGTCACACATGAATACTAATTTGAGCTCAGGCAAAACCGCGGTCTATCCTCCAATACAGTTAAAATATACCTACGATCGTTTAGTCGAAGCTCAGAACGCCCAGTTTGCTAAGGGCTCGACGCTTTATAATGACGCCCAACACTACTGCGAGGGGCAGAATTCAGCCGATTTCTCAGGTCGCAATCGCGTACCTTGCATTGAACAATATGTTTTGTCGCATACCTCAGCTAAGCCAGCAGCTATACCTGACAGTCTATATAAATTCTCTTTTGCCTCGCCCCGCTGGTCGCCAGATTTGGCCGGCTGGAGCCTATTAATAACAATAGCCAGCAGTTTTATGTTTCTGCTGACTACTGGTGTTCGATTTATACTAGCTCGAACTGACTAGGGCTTAGCTGCGTTATTGCTGCCGGCGCTCTGAACGCTGTTGCTTGAGTCATTGCTAGAGCTGGCACTCTGGTCGGTACACTTCTGACCTTGAGGGTTTTGCTCCTTAAACTTAGAGACTGCTTTGGCAACTTGACCTTGAGGGGATAGGTTTTCCCAGAAGGTTACTTGGTCGCTGTTTATGACCATTTGGTCATATGGTTCATGTAATTCACAACCAAGTTTCACTAGAGTTACATTCGAGTTGGTGTTGGTAGTGCTGCTACCGTTACTGGCGGTTTGCAAGTAGTAGATATTAGACAGTACCAAGTAATTATTATTTAAGCTCTTGATGTTGCCGAAATATACCTGGCCAGTATTTAGGAACACAGCTTGTAGCTTAGAGCTGTCAACGTATTTATACTCATTTTTAGTTGCGTCACCAGTGGCAAACAGGGTAGTTAAACCTACAAGCAGGGCAACAACGACAACAACGCCTGCTACAAAGCCAATCCGACTCAACATACCTTTATCTTTTTTACGTTTGCTTGGCGCTGCTGGTTGCGGTGCGCTGGCAGCTGGTGCCGCATGATGCTTGACTTCGCGGTTAGAAAAATCCATACCCTCCCTCTCAAAAAACTCTTTATTACTTTTATGCTTACCGAACCAGTGTAATACAGCCTCCCCTGACAAAGCAAGGCAAAACCGCCTAAGGGGTTGACAACTAAAACACCTCCAGAGTATGTTAGGGGTACATTACTAATGGTAAGAAGAGGGAGAGTCTACATGGCTTACAAGCACACGAACTCAAAAGGTGTCACATACTACCTAAACTCAAAGGCAGTCGTACTACGCGGCGGCAAAGAGCAAACAATTTACTACTTCAGCAAAGACGAGCGACCTGAAGCTTCAGACCTACCTAGCGGTATGGAAGTTAACGAAAACCCTCGCAACGGTTTCTTGACTGTAAAGCGCACAAAATAAAACTTTTGGCCCCGTTCTCGGGCGCCACCTGAGTGATACGCCCGGTTTCCTCTCGAGGAGCCGGGTGTTTCTTTTGTTTGTAAGTTTGTTTGCGTTTCTTGCTCATAGGGTTTGTTGAGTAGGCCAACGAGTGGGTCTTAGTTGGCCACTCAGTGGCCCACCTCTCAAACCCTAAACAAGAAAACCAAGCCTCGCCATTGCTTATTTCTAAGAAACGTGGCAAAATACTATTTAATATGACAAGACGCGGTCCAGATGTAAGCCCTGAGCAAGGACAACTTTTTAGAGAAGTTCCATTTGTAGGAACAGTCCCAGTTGAAAATTATGCGTCTCAAACAACTGTTCAATTGCTGGGTACAATGTACGAACAACAGGCTCTTGCCGGTATGCCTGGTCCTCACGTCGAAATAATCACAAGAGCCGGACACCTAATCAGTGCTCTCAATAATTTTGGGTTAAGAAATCAAAGATTAGGCTTTGACACCGCATCGAACACTAGACAGTACAATGGGCCGATTTGGGAACGTTACAGGGGCTTAACGCCACTTGTACAAGATGGTGCTGCCAATAACGCGGATATTTACTTACAGCGAGCAAAAAGGGAATTCTGGAAAGCGTCAGGCTTTGCGGCACTTCGGGAAGTAAAATTTGCACCTAGAGAGGAACTAGATGCGGGTGCTAGAAAAGAATGGCGTGATTTCGCAGGAAAACACGAAACTCCCGACAAGCGTAAAGCTCGTCAACAACTTGCCAGAAAACTTAAAAAATCTATAAAAATTACTTCTCAACTCGAATTAGCGACTTAGTATACTTATTGAGATGAGCTATTTAGAGAATTTGCCTAAGCCGTTTTTAGTGTTGGCGCCGATGGATGACGTCACAGACACTGTATTTCGACAGATAGTGGCCTCTACGGCTCCGCCTGACCTCTATTTCACCGAATTTGTTAACGTAGATGGCTTACAGAGTCCAGGCCGCTCCAAACTGCTTAAAAAGCTTCGTTTCGCCGCCACAGAGCAGCCGCTTATCGTTCAGATCTGGGGTAAAGATCCTGAAAATTTCAAAAAAACCGCTCAAGAAATAGCCGACGGCACATTTGTCAGAGAAATGAGCTTGCCGCAAGAGTACAAATTTGCCGGACTAGATCTAAATATGGGGTGCCCAGAAAAAACTGCCGTCAAGCATGGCACCTGCTGCGCGCTTATGAACGATAGGGAACTGGCAGGGGAGATAATTGAAGCCAGCAGGGAAGGACTTGCCGGTCGCCTCCCCCTCTCCGTTAAAACCCGTACCGGATTCAACAGCGTCGATTTGAGAATGACAAGGCCCGTTATGATGAATTGTTGGCGGCATACCGCAAAGCGGCGCTAACCG
>ERZ724505.1274-NODE-1274-length-14017-cov-12.670463_pt1 | contig 14017 bp, 20 predicted proteins | sample MGYA00376038_ERZ724505 | MGnify/ENA primary metagenome ERZ724505 (study PRJEB28724, sample SAMN07190884) | wastewater metagenome | isolation source: effluent of sewage treatment plant in Hong Hong | place: Hong Kong | collected 2016-03-17 ... | reverse complement strand
CCATAATTTCCAGCCGCTTCTGACATTTTTACTAGTGCTTGTTCTTTTGTTATCTTTCCACTAGCGTAATCACCTGCAGTATTAAAGATTTTAGTCCTTACTCCTACTGGTGCACCATTTTCAAATACTGTATTAGCCAAATTAGTTGCAAATGTACTGACTTCTTTTTGATTTGCTTCATCTTTCTTGTTTAATTGGTCTAATTTGAATTTTTCGCTATCCGTAAGGTCATTTGTAGCGAGTTGTGCATATTGGACACGCCTTGCAATACGGTCTTCTATTGGACTAAATTGAGCATCAAGTGTGTCCTTTATAGTCTGTCTTGCAGAATCTAATAAGCCCTGTGAAGCTTGGGCTTGAATAGCCAAATCTGCTAATTCAGCATTAGCTTTGCGTGTATATTCTTGTATAGTTGACGAATAACCACCGCCGACGCCTCCGACTTGGTTAGCCTCGGCTGTTTGCATTTCCCTAATCTTTGTCTCTAATTCTCTCTTTTTTAGATTATAAGCATTATAGTCTTTGGTAGCTTGTTCTGTTTTTTGTGCAAGTTGTTGTTGTTCTTGAATTTGTTTTGTGACTTCTGGTTTCTTCTCTAATTGTCCTATATCTAAACCAATAGCTTCTAGTGCTTTTTGATATGTATTTTTCTCTTTTACAGGTATTGGTTGAGGGGGAGGCGGAGGAGTATATGTAGCAGTGCCATCTGTACCAATTGTTGTGCCAGTTGGAGCTGTCACAATTGGATTTGGTGTCTGCAATGGAGCTTTTGGAGCTACAGGAATTAGATTTTGAGTATTATTTATATCTCCTGTAGTGATTGCTTTTGGAATTGGTTGATATGTACCAGCGTTTACTGATTGTTGAACACCCCCAACACCGACAGTCGGATTTGCTTTAATATATGTTGCTCTTTGCTCTGGTGTAAGACCCGCTAAAGCTGTATCAAATTCTTTTTGTTGAGGATTCATTTTTTTATATTATAACATAATAACTAAGAACTAACTAGCTTTTAAGAAATCATTTTTTACTACTTGTAATTCTCTTATTCCGACTACTCCACCTTCACCTCGTAACTCTCCTTTAATTTGTAACCATGTCTTGTTTGCTCTCTCTGGAATTGGAATATTTTTATATCCACTTGTGTCCGTGTAAGTAATTGTCGTGCTTATTTTCTTAAAGTTCTCAATCAAAATATTTCCATTATTAGTTGCAGAAACTCCTGTTATTGCTTCATCAAGAGTTACCGTATATGTTGGTGCTGAATATGAAATTGTAGAGATATGAGCTGTACTACCAGCACCATTTCCTGATAAAATTGTTACTTCATCACCGACTTCAACAGTAGACATATTAGAACTTGTAGAAGTAAATACTGTATCACTAGACCATGTGATTCCTGTACTTAATATTGATATTGCGTCTCTATATTTTGTTCTATATTTGAAAACTATTTTATCAGTAGCTGTATTCAATCCTTCGTACTTACACCAAATTCCAATATTAGAGTCCAATATATTAGGACTTTCAATTTTATTTAGAGTAAATTGCCCTCGATTCTCTCCAGTTGTAGCTGATAGAAGATTTCTATATGAAGTAACCTGTGTAGCACCGGAGACTCTACTAGCAAAAAGTATAAAACCTCCAGTAGAAGCAGTTGGGTCTACATAGTTTGAGTCATTTTCACCTCCACCTTCAAATACAGGGCAAAGACCTGATACGACAGTAGTTTCACACTGCCCAAAATCAGTTACTGTATTTGCATTTGAAGGACTATATTTATGATAGAAAGCTTTATTATCTCTATCATATACCCAAATACCATCTGAAAAATTAGAAGCTCTTAGCCCATTTGGTTGTGCTGTAACAGCTACATGTATTTTACCTCTAATCATGCACATACCACGATTGAGGACTCTATTTTGAACAGTTAGACTTCCTCCCCAGTCTTTTCTTAAAAGATAATCTCTAAATGGTGGTAATTCAGCTTCGTAACTAAAACCAGAACCATTGAATTTCATCAATCGCCCATCACTTAACAAGATATGGAATATTCCATCGTCATCAGTTACACCTGATAGTGCTGTTGTAGCATTGATAGGAATTATTGAATTAGCCTCTAATGTTGTTGATAGTCCATCCCAAATACCAACCGCACCCCTACCACCATAAGCTTCGTTTAATCCTATATAATTAACATTAGTGCCACGCCTTATCCAATTTATTACATAATTTGAAGGGAATGTAACAGCCGTGGTAATCGTTCCACTTGAATCACATTTTTTTAATAGGTTTCCATCTCCGACTAAAATATCTGTATTTTTTACATTTGGCTCTATTGGGTGGGGAAATGATGAGCCAGTATTAGCAAAATCGGCACTTGACCAGTCCTGTGTCCAAGTAGAACCAGATAATTTAGAAATTCTAGAAGTTTTAGCCACATACATTGCATTATTCCAGATACAACCATCAGTTATTGGCCCAGAAGACGGTGCATTTGCTGATACATCTTCGGCAAAACTGCCTAGCGATCGTGTCATGCTAAACATTCTTGTACTGCACACATAATAAATTTGGTTATAAAGCAAAATATTATGTGCATCTAAAAAGTTTCCAGATGAAGTTTGGCCAACATATCTAGTCCTTTGTGCTAATTTCAAAACTCCAGGTGTATTTAGGTCTATATTTCTAGTTGCACTTAATGTACCAAAAATATCTCCTGCGTTTAGTTGAGACCATTGATTGTTTTGAGGTATTTTTATAATCATATTAAATATTATATACAGTAAAATAGTGTAATCCCGTTCCAGTGTCCGTGATATTTATTGCCGCACCTCCCAAAGTTAATGATAACTTACATGTGTTTCCAGAAGAGTTAATAGTATAATAACTTGTTACATCATCTAGTGGAGCTGGAAGTGTATCAGTAGTAAATAATGTTATTAACATGTTATCAACAAAGGTAACAGAGCTTGTTATAACATCACTCGTTGCTGCAGTAAATTGAAATAATGAACCATAAGTAGGTATTAAATATTGTTTATCATTTTGCACAGTTAAAACAGCAGTAAAAGGATCTGGTACTGTACTTTGAGTAAAACTTATTGGGGATAAAATAGACAAAAAGTCTTTTTTCAAAACCTGTTTACTATTTTCATCTAGGGGATAAGAAATAAGTTGCCTTTCCTTTGATGTTTTCCAAGAAAGTAGTTCTTGTACTTGTCTTTCTAATTGTTTTATTCTTTCTTCGTTATTCATAATTATGGTTTGATAGCACGATTGATGATTAGTCGATTTGAATTTATTGTATCAAGTAATGTAATCTTTTCTGCAGTTAATTCTGCAATTTTATCGTCTATTTCTTTAATTCGCTTCTTTACTTGGCCAATATTAACAACTGTTGAAGTTGTACTTTCGGTTATTGTATCAACCTGAATTACAACATCATCTTCGTTTTTATAATTACCCTCTATTATTTTGTATGCTTTATCCATATATTTAATATTTAATTTGATTAGACCATAATGTTGAACTCTTACTTGAATTTGTGTATGAACTTGAATGTTTTGTAGTTGGATTAGTCCACTGTGTACCTGTTATTGTAAATGTTGCATTTGAATATGTAAGAACATAACTGCCAGTACTTGCTGTCATCAAGACTCCAACGGAGAAATTTGCTGAATTGAATGTAGTAGCATAAGACCTTGTTGTTGCCGTCATTGTAATAGTAGTAAACGGATATTGTGTACCATTGCCTCCAGAATATAGGTTGCTTACTTCTGTAGACGATAATGCACGAGACCAAATGCCAGCTTCATCAATAATACCGTCAAAATATTGTGGTACACCATCAGCTAAAGATAGAGTTCCTAGCTTAAATCCTTGAATTGAATTAGAGCTTGTACTAAATGTAGATGTATGAGAAATTATCTCTACTGTGTCAATATAAACTTTAATTGTATAAGTTCCACCTGAATAACTTACCGTCTGCACAATATGATGATATAAACCATCATTCAAATCTACGGAATAACCAGAAGTATTATTAAACCCTGCATTATTTCGGACACTTCTTACTTCCATAGTCCCAGAGTTGTTGTATATATCGACTCTAAAATTAGCTAGTGTTTCTCCATGAATGAATACAGTGTAAGTGTTACCACTTGAAGGATTGGATTCTAGCTTAATCCACGCCTGCATACTTCTATCACCAGTGGTAGCTATACCATAATTATCTGTTGTATATGTAAGGCTATTACTTAATGTAGATTCTAAATCTGCACCGTTGTTTATCTTTCCTGTAGCATAAGCAGTAGTATTATTATTGGTTAGATTTCTTGAACCGACAGAATCGGCAGCATTACCACTGCTTTCATCTAGTTTATAATATGCAATTATATTGTCGGTTAAAGCCATTAAATTATGTAATACTTAAAGCTCCATTTGTGCCATCAAAATCAATAATCAAGTTTTGCCCACTTGCTAAAGTAACATCAGAACCATAATCATACCAACCAATCAATTCATCATTAGTAGCTGTATCGTTATAAATTACAATGTATCTGAATGTTGCAACAGAACCACCAGAGGCAGATAATGTTAAATCATTCAAAATTAATTTATAAGTACCTGATGTTTGTGCTGAAGATGATGTCGTAATATTTCTGGATGAAAGATTTGTATAAGAAATTTGTGTTAAATCTGATAACTTGGTATTAGTAGCAACAGGAGCATTAGCCGCTGCACATAGAGCAACGACAAGCTGATCAGAACCTAAATTGTGAGTTTTTTCTGCTAACGCCTCTACAAATGAATTAAATTTATTAAATGTGGCCATTTTATTTATTACTTTCTCTTAATGCTGTTAAACGACTAGGTACATCTCGTTGTCTCCTCTTAAATGACCTCTTTATATTTTCTTCAAATTTAGCAACTTCAAGTTCTAGTCTTGGAAGTGCTGGTAAGGAGAATCTTCTTGCATACTCATAAGCTGGCTTGAGATAAAACCATTTATGAAGATTACCTGATACACCAGGCTTTTTAGTCGTGTCTGTATAGACAAAATATGAAGGCTCTCTGTTAATAAATAACTTTAGACCGGAAGTCGAGTTATAATTAGGTATAAAATCTAGTTGAATTGAATTTGCTAATTTATCGTATCTTGTTGGTATTCCTGATGTATTCTGTCCATCAATAAATGATGTTGTATCTTCATTTGCTAAATAGCTAGGTGTATTTTGGTCTACTGGATAGATTTCCTTATATGCCCCGGTTGATGATGTTTTTACCATTACTCTAAATATATCGAGTACAATGTTTGAATTACCATCAGTTGTAAATGAATAATCTCGTTGTCCTGATACAAGGTCAGTCGTAATAAAAGGTAAATCTGTATGATTACTATCATCTAATTGCCAAGTTCCATCTGGACCAAAAGCAATTGAGAGAAAATCATCCCATGCAACATTAACCGAGGCAGTAAATTGTTTTAATCTAGTAGTATCACCAGATATATCACCGGAGTTTAATCCAACCTCTATTTCAAATAATTGGACTAATCCCTTTAGGTTGGTACTGTCATTAAATTGAATTGACATATTGTTTATATATTAAGCACACTATTCATCACCCCATATAGAGGTGATGTAAGTGAGCTAATTTTCGTACCAAGTTGCCTGACAAGTTCCTGTTGGACTAAATGTGCCTGCCGTTGCCTCTGGTGTTGTGTCTTGCATACCAACAACCAGCCATGAATTAGGTGTAAATTGATATAACTGTGTAGACGAAGCTACCAACATACCTTGACCATTAGCAGTCAAACTGACAGTACCTAAACTTGTTGCACCAGCTGCAGTGGTTGTCGCATAAGCTGTTGGTGCCCTCACCATTGTTACCAATGAAGCCGTAGTTGAACTGACCTTAAACTGTATAGAAGCAAAGTTCAATGTAGACGTAGAAGCTGGAGCTTGCAAAGCACAGACTGTTGTCGTTGCCTGTGTCAAACTATCAGTTCTAATACCCCATACCCTTACTCCACCGAATGAAAAATAAGGTGATTGAATATCTGGACCAGATACTGCACCTAATCTTACGTCTTGCTTTGGAACATTTACGTTCACAATTGGAGCTGGAACGACTACCTTTGCTGCCTCAACATTTACCACAGGAGCTGGTACGTTAACGACTGGAGCACTACTACCCAATTGTGTAACTTCTGGGACTGTTACTACTGTTGGAGTTTTGAAAGCCAATACACCGAATACCAGCGTTGTTGCTACAAATACTCCTATTGTTACTTTCTTTGTATCCATTTATAATATTTTTAACTAATAATCATTACATACTTGCCAATCGCTTCTCCAATTCTGCCTTCTTAGCAGCGTACTTTACCGGATTCTGCTTCTTATATGCCTCAATTAGTTGTGCATATTCCTGCTTTGTCTTACTTTCCTCAACTTTGTTTATTTCTTTTGCCATATCTATATCAGTTATCCTTTCAAGGAGGGTGGTGAGTGTTGAACTGGTGGTGGCAACACCCACTATCCTCCTAAAAAGGAGGTTAATAATTTACGCAAGTGTTATGTCAATTGTAAGAGTTGCTGTTGGAGTCCACTGTTTGAATCCAATGTATCCGATACCAACAACTTCCATACCTGTCTTTTGAGTTACACCCTTTTCCTCAAAATGAATACCACGAGGAGAAGCGTATGTTGAAACATTCTTAACGCCTCCAACTCTGTGTCCAAGATTTGTCCAAGTCTTAGAACCTGATACTGCTGTTGTAGTTGCATCAACGAATGTACCTGCACGAACAACATAAATATCAACACCTAGAATACTTGCTACACGACCGTTATTCAAAACTGAGTCTGCATAAGTGAATCCAGATGAGGCAGCGGCTGGGATAATACCAACCAAATCTGTGCTTTCAACAATTACATACAAACCATCCATTGCGTCAGCGTAACCTGCACACTTTGAAATGATGTTTGCAATGATTGTAAGAACATTTGCTGATGTTGTGAAACCGCCTGCTGGTGTTGTGTATGTACCAGTACCATCCTCGCAAAGATTGTTGACAACCCACTTATCAATTGCCATACCAATTTTGTTTGTCATTTCTTGATGTGCTGTGAAGAACAAATCAAAATTAGATGTTACAGCCTCAAAATCATAAATGTGTGTAACTGCGATAACTTCATCAGATACTGTGAGTTGTTCATCAGTAGTTGTTAGGTTATCACCTGTTGTATATGTACCAGCCTTAGCCTGTACAGTTGCTGTCATTGCTGAAAGATAAGGTGATGAGATTGTGTTCAAATCACTATTATCAACACGACAGACTTTCTCTGCAACCAATTGGTTTTTCAATGCCAACTGGATTTGATTAGCACGATATTTGTCTCGAAGTGCTTTACTTGTAGTCGAAGTTCCGAAAGTATTAGCCATAAATTAGGATTAAAATTATTATTAATCCACCAGATTGGCTAAACAATTTTTACCACCATTATTTCTTGTCTAGTCCCATTTTTCTCTTTAGAAGCAATTGGATTTCATCATCAGATTCAGGTAACTTACCTGATCGTGCGTTATTCTCCAAAGTTTCTACAGATACTTTTACATTACCTCTTTTAGCAGTTCCAACATTAGTTGCTTCTGCTATTTTCCTTTGCTCTGCACTTAAGTCAAGAATAGCTTTCATTTCAGAAGTTTTTAATGCTTCTGCAATACTTATATTGTTAAACTTAGCCCATTTCTCAACTTTAGAAACATCATCATCATGGATTTTGGCGTTCATTAACGCTATTAAATCTTTTGTTGTTGAGTTTCCGCTACTTTCTGTCTGCTTAGTTTCCTTAGTATCTTTTGCTTTTTTCTCTGCTTTCTCGGCTCGAATCTTATAATTATTTATAAGTTCTTCTTGCTTTGCTAGCCTAGACTTCAGCTCCTCTATACTTTCTTGAGAATCCTGTGAAGTTTCTCCATCTTCAGTAGTTTCAGGTACTACGACCTCTGCTGTGTTTGAGTTGTCAGCTACAACATTTTCGTTATCCATAGAATTATGTTTTAGGACTTAAAGCGAAGTCCGTTATTTGTTAATATTATACCACATTACTACTTTCACTTGCAATTACTTACTACTATCTCTTGTAATTCTTTTCTTTAACTCATCAACACTCTCTGTTTTTTGGCCTGCAATGTTCTTTAACATGAGCAACATTGGGTCAATATATCCTAACAAAAAGTTTCTTGCCGTTGTGTGAACAAATCTCTCATAACTGTCTTTTCCAATTAAATTACCTAATTCTGATAACTTAATTTTCTCTTCAACTTTCTTACCTTTGAGAACATTAAACTGCTGATTAAGGTAATCAATCTCTAATTGTTTAGCGTCAAATAGAGGTTTCATATCTTCAACAGATTTTGATTGTAAATCTTTTGTTAAAGTTTGGTATATATCACCTATTTGTGTTAGAGGTGAATCACCGTCTATATCTGGGTACAGTCTCTTTTTAACTACTGCGTAAACTTCTTTAGACATTGAATCAATCAACTTTTGTTCTTGTTCAGTAAGTTTTAATTGAAGCAATACTTTTCTAATTGCGTACAACAAATCCTCGTTGTCAGCAAATGTAGCTTTTATCAATGATAATTCTTGGTCATTGAATATAAGTACTTGTCCTTTTTGTCTCATTTTGTTTTATTATTACCACCTTTAATAATCCACCAGTTTCGACCTATGCTCCAACTGGGTTTACAACAGGAGGTGTATTTAATCCTGCCGTAATATTTGTTGGAACATTTACCGGATTGCCAATTGGCTTATTGCCACTTGGTAAGGCACTAGTCTCGAGTGGACTAACTATGCCTGTCATGGTCATTATCTTGTTGAGCCAGAATCTTTCTTCCTCTGTAATTGGTTGACCATTTTTTCTAGCTAAGAATGTTAAGAAGCTGTTTATAGTTGCCATAGCTGTCTGTGTATCATAATTCTCTCCTGTAATATCAACCTCAACATCCCATTCCAAATCTTTTAATGCTTCTGCCCAAGATACTTCTGACGGCTCAATAAATCTTTGATTGCCAGTTTCTTTTAATCCGTTTGATAGTTCCATAGCACTAGATTGTAGTATTTGTGCTTGTTCTTCCGGAGTAGGCTCACCACCGCTTAACCATTTATCCTTTATGGCCTTATTTGTCATTCTAATAGCTACATTTTTGATATACCTTGAATCAATTTTCTGAATATCGTTATTATCAAGTATGCCACTTATTTCGTTTCTGTCGTTTAGATTCTTTCTGATAAATGGTAAAACTTTCATTCTCAACATGTCCTCAATGGCCAGAGCTTTATTTTCTGTCATAAGTTCAAATAGGGAATGAGACTCTTGTAGCAAAGCCTCTACCTGTCTCCATGCAGTTCCTGCTGGAGGTGTATTTCCAAGCATTGACTCCGAAATACCATTTATCTCATTACTTAATGCCTTCCATTGATTTCCGAATGATTGCCATGATGTTATATCGTGAGAATTGTTATTTACCTGTGTTAATGGCTGATTTACCGCATGAATTAGAATGTCTCCATTTTGAATAGCTGTTAAAGCATTTTGACCGACAAATGATTGGTCTGATGTTTGGAATATTAACTTTGAAGCCAAATCCAATTGGTCTTTAATAGCTTTTACAGAGTGGTTTAACATCCACTGTGCTTCAAATAAATGTTCTACAGCACCAATACTTAAAGTTTGACCTTCTTCTTTAATGAGGTGAGTGAGCATGTATGGATCACTTTCCTCTCGACCCTTAACAAGTACATAATCGTCATATTTTCCTTTTTCATTACTTGCTACATAAGATATTACATGCATTTGCTGAACAAACTCGTATTCATCCTGTTCCTTTCCTGTAATGTAGGACAAGGGAAGTAGTCCATGTACCTCATAAAGTCGAACATAATTATTATTGTTTGTGTCCTTATCAATTTTATCAGTAGTTCTTCTAACTGATAATGCTTTGCAAAGACTATCTACAACCTTTTTATCGTAACCTTTTCTTGCTTTTAATTGTGCCTCTGTTAACTCTAGTATTTCAATTTTAATGTTATTTTCAAAATCAATAGAATCACAAATAATTCTTTGCCACGGAACGACAATACAATGTAGCTTTTTATCTTGTTCTACAAACTTTGTAATAGCCGAACCATACTTTGCAAGGGTTCTACCCCAATCATTTAGAAAGACTCCAAATCTCTCTCGTTTCATCCAGTCTTGGAGTTTAATTGTTGCAATTGTTGCATTTGTTACATCTTTTCTTTTTCCAGCTCTTATCTTGATATTTTTTCTATCAATGTCAGTTGCACGATACCAAATATTTACGGAGGCTGTTGTTATATCAAAAAATGGTTTCTCTGCTCCTTGTGAATCAGTATCACCCGTTGTGTGTTTACTAGCTGAATATGCGTCTATCTTATTTAGCTTTTCAGATATATTATAAGAAACATATTTAGACTGGTTTGTTACTCCAGATACCCAGTTGTCCTCCATTTGGCGTACAATATCGCCAACACCGTATTTTGTTGTAGTTTCTTTATTTGTTTTTTTTGGCATTTTTGAACCCACCAGTTCAATTAGTTACTAATTCTCTCTATAAGTTATTGTTGTAGTTGGAAGCAATCCTGATGTAGTTTCTATAATCAAACCTCTTGTTACGATAGAGTCAAATGTGTAAGTACCTGCTGCTGTAGAGTTAGGGAATACCGCAATTGTATTTGAGGCTGTATCAGTTGTAGAAGAAGCATTCATGATTTTAATAGGTCCTGCTACTGCACCTGTAATAATGACTGAACCAAGAACACCACCGTTATTAGAAATAAGAGTTTGATTGACTCCAAATGTAGGCACTCCTAGTTTAGAATATGTAGTTGTAGCTTGATACTCATTAGACTTTGATACAGAACCTAGATTAGGTGCTTCTTTTGGACTAAAAACTCCAATACTTATTACCAACAAACCAATAACTATAAGCGGGCTTAAAATTTTATTCATATAAATTAGTTTAATAATAACTTTATAATATTATACCATACACATTTATTTATTGCTATTCAATTTGACAGCATTACGATTTCTCATAAATTTGTTTTGCTGAGTTCTGTTGACTAAATCATTTACATTTCTTTCAGCGTCATAAAATGTAAGTGAAAGAGCATCAGCGACATCTGGAGATACTATACCCTCTCTAATCATCTCATCCTTTGACTTAATTTTAATCTTTTTGTCGCTTTGAACCTTGTATCGTATGTCTAATAAGTCCATCCAATCATTGCCTTCTAGTTGTGCTGTTTGAATCCACTCTCTTTGTCTCCAAAACATTTCTGCACGCTTGTTAAAGAAGTTATCTTTATCTTCAGCCTGTTCACCAGCCATTACTCCAATAACGACCCTTCCATCATTGTTTACCATTTCTGGTAACTCTTGAAGTCTATCAAAGACTGGTTTTCCTATTCCGACCTTATCGATATAAATTCTTCGTGGCTTATACTTTGCATACATTGAGGCGATCACGCCAACAAAGTTCATTGTATCGGGATTATTCTCTCTATACAGTATTTTAGCTCCATTTCTGCCTCTTAATGTTATAACAGAATAGTTAGCACCTTCTCCGGCAACATCACAACCCATTCTTAATTCTCCAAATAACTCTATATTCTCTTTAATTTTGCCTTGTAATTCAATATCAGAATATAAAGGGGCATAACCAGCATTGTCTACTGCATCTTGTGGTGGGAATTGATTTTCATATAACATTGAAAACATTGGTTTGGCTCTCATTTCGTCTATAAACTCTTGAGTTATACGACCCTCTTGTAGTCCTCGATAACAGTCGATGTTTATATGGTGATATTTAGGGTTTAGTGAGTCTTTGAAGAAATGGTTGCGCCTCATTGCATTTCCTATCTCAAACAAGAAGTTATCCGCATGACCTCCTAACATTCTTAGAATACCGACTATTTGAATGTCGTCTATAAGTGAGCTTTCATCTATGATGATATTAGGGCTTGAGAAGCCCATAAGTGCGTCTAGCAAGTCTTTTGTGCGTTTTCCTTCACTTGATAGCGTAAACACTTCACTAATCTGTCCATTGGGCAATTTGAAGGTTAACCTATCTTTACTTCGTTCTCTCCTAATTCTATCTATATTTTCACCTTTTTCGACTTCAAATAGAGCGGTTGTATATTCATTGTCAAAAATATGCCCTATTAAATAGGACATGATTATGTGTGCCTTCTTATTTGAAGGGGCAACTATAGCCCATTTTTCTGGATAAGTAGTTATGCGAGTAAGTACAGCCATAGCCACAGTATCTGACTTACCAAACTGTGTATACGATATACAATGAACTCTAGGATATTTACGCTTTACAATTACTTCAAATATCTCCGCCTGACCATCTGTTAATTCAAATGGTTGTCCTAGTGAATTCTTATATCTTGACCTTACTAAAGCTTTTATTTTATCCATTCAATAGTTGTTTCGTTACCTTTTGTATTTCTTCAAGTTTCTCAACCTTAATATTTACATCAGTATCAAGTTTTGTTTCTGGGTTACCTTCACTCATTTTCCAAACAATTTCTTTTGGTATACCTTCCATAAAGGCATCTCGCTCTTCATCAGTCATTCTCGATAGATAATCTTTAGCCCATTCCTTCATTGTCTTGCCTTTTGGTCTACCTTTCAAATTACCTGACTGTCCTTTCTTCCAAAGCCAAGGTCTATCTGTTTTGTTATTTAACTGGTTATCAGTTTCCATATCACTATTTTACAATAATCAGTTTATAATGTCTATCCCCTTCCCTGTTTATTAGTATCCTTAATTCACTATATTTACCCTTAAATAGGGGAGGGAAGTGGTTATTTTCTTTTAGTACCGCATTTTTTATTCATATTGTTACATTTTTTACATCTCCACTTTCTTTGTTTAATAGGCTCATCTAAATCTAAGTATAACCCTTCTGGTGATGATTTGCCACATTCACCGCATATTTTACTTAAATAATCTTGGTCATACTTAGTCATGTTTAGTCATTTATTTTCTCCTAGAAGGTTTGAAGCCGTGTTCTATTGCTCTTAGTAATCTAGCCTGACGCATTGCCTTTGCTTTTGTTGTGGACTTAGCGTGTACCATTCTTGGAGTCTTTACCCTGTAACCTGATTTAGTTTTAAATATTTTTACCGGCATATTTTTGACATTTAGTTGTTAAAAGGATTTCATCTATTTTTGTTTGATCGGTTGTGCCGTACTCTATCATGAAAATAGTTGTCATAAATATATACTCGACCACTAATATAACTATGACTACTAGAAACGCTATAAATGATTTCTTCAATATTCTGTATATCATAATTATATCAAATTATTATGTTTAATTCAAATTTACGGCATCATTGCCCTTACCATACACCTTATAAATCCATGTTTGGAGGCTTCTGTTGGAAAATAGTTTTTCATATCCTTTGAACTCATTTTCTTTAGAGGTCTTGGATAATCGGGCAAGTTAGCTTCGTCTATCTCTAATTGACGCTTTAAAGCTTCACGGCCTGCCTGTTGTACTGTTACAAACTTATTGATGTGTATCATAGTTTTTTCAAATTTTTTCTAATATATTTTTCCATTAAGTCTGCACTAACTATTCTAAACGGAAAGTCGGGGTGATAATAATTCTTATACTTTAATAGCTCGATAAATTCACTACAGACTGTTTTTATTAACCTGTTCATTTGGTATTCGGCAATCTCTATAACATCATCATCTTTACGCTTTGCTATTCTCTTGCGTAAGTAGTTAATGTGTCTAGCTAGTATTTTATCTAACGCCCCCATTGTGAACATGTTATTTATTGGACAAATTAAGTCTTCTTATTTCCCACCTTCTTTTCATTATTTTAGCTCTATCTTCTTTTGATAATCCTTTCCATTGTGCCAAACCACCTCGCCGAGATACTTCTTTATGAGTTAGT
>ERZ724505.1273-NODE-1273-length-14025-cov-5.248175_pt1 | contig 14025 bp, 14 predicted proteins | sample MGYA00376038_ERZ724505 | MGnify/ENA primary metagenome ERZ724505 (study PRJEB28724, sample SAMN07190884) | wastewater metagenome | isolation source: effluent of sewage treatment plant in Hong Hong | place: Hong Kong | collected 2016-03-17 ... | reverse complement strand
TGGGGGTGACCGTTATTTCGCCCCCCGCCCCTCCCCCGCGCAGGCCACGCGTCCGTCCGCCGTCCGCCCATGGCCGAATATGACCCTCACTGCCGCCTCTGTGGGCGTAGCCCGTCTGTCGGCCCGCCTCCTGCGCATGCCAACGATCCCCAATTCGATTGGAGCCTTCCGTGGACTTCATCGGTCAGCCCAGTCTGGGTGAAGCTCCCCGGCGGCGGCGAGGCCCAAGTCGCGACTACCTGTGGAAGCTGCTATCTCACCACCAAGTATCTCCGCTCCGTTCAACCGGTGCCCTTTGCGATCTACTATGAGCAAGTCGACGCAAGCGGCCGCCTCGACTGGAAGAACTGCGCCATGTGCGGTGACCGCGCCTACAGCGCGACCGCGTGGTGTTGGAGATGCGCGCCTGCCATGCAGCACCCGTCGGCCAAGGAGCGTCAAGAGCAGCGCGCCCCGGAATACCGCGAATGGCAACAGGGTCGCCGTGATAGGCCGGTCAGCGATGTCGAGTACCTGCTCCACCTACCGCGCGAAGCGCCTTCAAACCTCGTCGGCATCAACGCCGGTGTGTTCGCCAACAGCGTCGGCGCACTTCAAGTGTTACCCGACTCGGTCTGGTCGTCGCACATCGAGTACCTGCCCCAGAACACTTATGTTGAAGCACCCACCCTATACGCGCAACGCCGAGAAGGGAAGCCTTATTAATTAAACTCAGGTATAAGTAAGAGACGGCATGTAGAAGGCAGTGTCGCCTGCGGGCATGCCTACAAAGCCAGAGCCGTCTGAACTCAATATGATACTTCCATCCGTATACAACGACAGGGCGTAGGTGTTGGAGTATTCGTCGCGGGGCGGTGATGTAGTGATTCGCTCAAAGGCCGGAGCAGTGGGTGACAATAGCGCCGACGGCCGATAGCTACTAGGTAGCAAGTATGGCACAACACTCGACGCAGAAGTCGAAATTATAACGCCCGCGCAGGTGGTAGACGCTGTGAATGTCACCGACGATGGCAGGTCACTCGCCGTGTTTGGCCAATCCCAATAGAGGAACTTTGCATTGCCGATTCTCATCAATGTGAAGCCGAACGAAAGCGTCATCGGAGTGTACGAGCCACACAACAAGCCAGAGTATAGTGTAGCAACATAATAGAGACCAGTGACAGACTGAGAGGCAAACACGGGGCTGGGTAGGCCCGCGATTGAGATGCCTTGAGGAAAGTCCACTGGTGATACTCCATCGCAGTTGCGTATGCTGTTTGTGGAGAGAAGCTTATTGTTACTCGTGCCACAGTTGATGATTCCGTTTAGGCGGTTGTTGATGCCGGCGTTGGTTTCCAGGGGCGAGTCAACATAGAGAGCCGCATCGCCAGGGCCTGGACCGCAGGAGCCGATCCTTTGGAAGCGTGCCGTGACATTAGGTGGAGACTCCCAAGGGCAGAAATTTGCGCCGTCTTTTGTGATTCCTACACCTTGTGCATCGCCAGTGGGCGGTGCGATAAGTATATCACTCACTGTAAGGTTTGTCGCCGAAAGGTTAGGAAGAGGATTGTTGAGGTAGAGTTGAACGTTGTTGTTGGGTCCAGAAGAAGAGGCCGACACTTGAATGTCACTCGAAGCAACCAACACTTGGCGTTTGTAAGGCACACACGTGTTGTACTGCAGAGTGCATATAATAGGCGCGCTGATTCCAGAGTCCCAATACATGTGTGCGAGTCCATCTCCGACTCGAGCTAAGAGCGGTGCATATCCTCCCGACTCGGTAGAGTTGTAGACCGGTAACGCAAAGTCCTCAAAGCTCCTTACGCCATCCAGAAATGAGGTTGCCTCTCCATTGCATCCATTCACACTGCCCAATCGCACTGTGGTAGCATTGCACGTGTCCATCGACGAGCCACTCGTAAGCACTATCGGCCCGGCAATAAACACGGGTCCGCCCAGATAGGTGGCGCCCGTATTGATAAGCTGCGACGTGTTGCTAATGAGCACGGTAGAGTTGTCGCGCCAGAGCGTCGTCGTATTGTAGTAGTAGTAGGTGCGGTTGTTGGCGGCGCCGAGCTGACACGGGCAGTAGGGCATCCAGGCGTACGAGCCGTTGGCCACCACCTGACAGAGGTACACCTGACTCGGTTGAACGCTAATGTCGAGCACGAGCGAGCCGAGTCGACTGGGGCTGCTGTCGGCGCCGCAGTAGGGGACCGCCTGTGAAAAGTTCACAATCGGCACCCACGTGCCGCCTTCGACGATGGGCGGGTCGGCGCCCGGTGGGAGGTAGGTGGTGATGGGATAGACGGCGCCGGGCGAGTTGGGGTCGCCGCCGGGCGGGCCGTTGGGCGACGATGAAGAGCCTGTACTGCCGCCGCCGGGGGGACCCACAGGCAGAATGGGAGGGAACAGTGGAGGAAAGAGAGGCGGCGGCAGAATGGGAGGAATGACAGCAAAGCCTCCGCCGTCGTCGCCGTCGCCGTCGCTTCCGTCGTCGTTGTCTCCATCTCCATCGCCGCAGCCAAAGATGCAATAGTTGGGTCGCCACTGTCCGCCCGGCGAGGGTGTGTCGGTGGGAGGGTCCGAGCGCACCTCACACTGCTGCTCGGCACAGAGGCGCTTGACTTCGAGCGTAACGTTGTCACGCACCGTGAACGTGCCGTTCCTGCAGCTAACACACTCGGTGAGGTTTTGTCCCTCGGGGTAGGCCACGCTGGCCGAGTAGATGCCCGGACTCGGCTGCGTAAACGTCACCGTGGCGCTGTCCTGAAAGCCGCAGACGCCCTCGTTGGTGAGCGTGAGGTTGCCATTGGCGTTCACCGAGGCGCTAAGGCAGAACGCAGAACCGCCATTCACGGTCGCGCTACACACACCGGTGCCTCCCGCGGTGACCGTCGAGCCACTCTTGGTGAGCGAGTAGCACTTGCTGCCCGTGAACGAGAGCACCTCGGTGGAGAAGGAAAAGTTACTGCCGCCCGTGTTGGTGACGTTGACCGAGGCGCTCGACTGGAGCGAGATGCGGCCGCCGCGAGGATTGCCTATAACAGATACGCGTTAGTGCCTTTCGGTGCACGTCTCGGACGCTATTAGAAAGAGGGGTAGTCTCACCCGCGCTCAACGCTCAGCTACTAAGCAACCGCGTACCCCCATTCGCGTCCACAGCACACACGCTCGAGTCGTGCAGCGTGAGAATGCCCATATCGTCGCGAGTGCCATACAGACAGCGGTCAGGGTAGGTGCCAGGCGTGTTGGGCGTGACGTCAGTAAGGCCCTCGTTGTTGACCTTGAAGGAGCCGTCCTGTTGGTCGGTAGTGACGTTGATGTAGTAGCCTCCCTCGATAAGCGTGCCGTTGGCAAACGAGACTGTAATGTTGAAGGTGATGTTGTTGAGCACGCCACTGCAGCCAGCCGGCATGAAGGCCAACGAAAACGAGGCGCCTCCGCGGAGTACGAGCGACGCAGTGCCGCTCTCGAGCGACTCGGCCGACACATAGAGCGCATACTCATCGCCAGGCCTTACGGCGTCAGTCACAAACGTGCCGCACGCGCTCGTGAGCATGCCTTGAGTGCCGTTGGCGTTGCGGCCAGTGACCGACGAGGCGACAGAGGCGCCGAGCGGTGTGTCGACGCCGTTGGTAATGTTGACGAGCTGGACGAACAACACCTGCTCTTCGGCGTTGTTGACCGGCAGATAGACGCGCGCCTCTTGCAGGCAGTAGGTCATCGCATAGGAGGCTCCCACAAGGGAGCCACCGTATTGCACGGCGCTCGGTCCCGTGGCCGACCACGTGCTGCCGCCGTCGCCCGTGTCGATGACGATGGAGCCAAACGTCAACGGCGTGGCGATAGCGTTGACGGTGCGGTTCGTGGCGACGGTTCCCACGTAGCTGAGCCAGTCGGTGCAGGTGCGCAGAGGGCCCGTGTTGAGGTTGGTGGTGTTGGCCGGCGTGTTGACGATGGTGGTGCTGGCATTCACATTGATGGTGATTTCGGGCGCGCTACTCTCGATGGTGATGTTGCGACTCTGGAGCACGGTGACCTGGCTGCTGTTCGAGTAAAAGGTGTTGTTGCCAGAGTCGGCGATGAGCACACTATTGTTGCCCATGTAGATGGTACCGCCCTGCACGACGGTCTGCTGGAGCGCAGAGGAGCACTGAACGAGACCGGCACACGTGCCGCTGCACACGAGCACCACGTCACCCTGCACGCCGCACCAGCCGTTGATGAGCAGTTCGTAGACGCCGTCGAGGTTCTCGTAGGTCGAGTAGGGGAACGTGCCCGTGCACTGTTGTGGCCAGTAGGAGACGCAGAGACCCAGCGCACCCGTTCCGCTCACCTCGCGACACGAAGGCGTCCCAGATGGATCATAGTCGTCGAGCGATGCCTCAAGCAGTCCGTTGGCGCAGCCAAACGAGCCCTTGATAGCATAAGTGGTGGCCGTTCCGGCGTTGTTCACCGCCGTCAGGGTGGCATCAAAGTCGTTTCCGTTTGGCGAGTCAATGTCGATCCTTCGCATCCAGAGCGTGGCAGAGACGGGCAGTGGCTGCTTCAAGAGTGAATTGAGCGTACTCGTGTAAGGTCCAGCATAGATCGGCGGACGCCGCGCGGTTTGCTGTGCTGAGCTCTCGCAAACCATCCACGCGGAGCAAACAAACAGCAGCAGCGATGGCAAGAATGAGTAGCGCGCCGAAAGGCACCCACCGGAGCGGCCGCATCGCCATCGCAAGGAACGGGGGCGCATGCGGCGCCGACTTGGCGAAAAAACACCGACGAAATTTCGCGCCCCGGGGGCCACTGGGGAGCACATTTTCTTGTCGCCCCCCGCGCCTCTGCCGGCCCGCCATGCTCGGCTCCGAACACGCCCCGCTAATCACACTTCTCCTAGGCCTTGTTGTCTTTGCCCCCGCCTGCGGCTACCAGACGCACCTGGCCTACCACAACTATGACGTCGCGGGCGCCTTCCGTGCGCTTGCACTTGCCGCGCAGATCGATCTTGTCATTCTTATCATCTACGGCATCTCACGCCTCCTCCCCGAGGACGACAACCTCTTCCGCTACTACATCACCAAGTTCACCTGGTCCGAGAAGGCGGCGATCGAGCGCGAGGAGGAGAACAAGGCCAAGCGCGAGGCGCGCGCCGCTCTTCTGTCGGCGTCTGTGCGCGGCGGCTCCAACACACCTCGTACTCAGTAGTCTCGCTGTAAAAGCATGACATTCTCCTTCATTATCGAACACTTACTACTACCCATACCGTTGCGATTGCCCCTATAGGGCAATCACAACGGTATGGTTAGTTAGTTCTTGCGCTTTCGATTTGCCAACGCGTTGACACCGGCGCGGGCCGCATCTCCGAGTCCCTTGGCGAGTGCAGGGTTGTGCTGTGCAAGCGCCGTCTGACCCACGTCGATGGCGGCGCGCCAGATGGGCATGCCCCACTTGGCAACGCGCGACGCAAAGTTGACAAAGTCGGCCCAGTGGACAGAGTTGCCGGTGAAGTCGACAAAGTCGCCCATAATGTCGATGCCACCCGCACACGCCTCCTTGGAGAACTTGCTCTTGGTCTTGGGGTACCAGATCACGAGCGGGACCCACTCGAGCATGGTGGCGATGGTGATGAACGCCGAGGCACCGCCGCCCGTGGGGTTACCCGCAGTGTTGTCGTTCGCTGCGGTCGCTGCGATGATCTTGACGGGCCGCGCCGACGTAAGCGGCGCCCACTGGTCGGTGACCTTCTTGGTCTTCTCGTCGATGGTGGCCCACCGCTGCCAGTTGAAGTCGGTCACCTGGGTGGGCTTGTGGTAGATGTAGCCTCCCTGGCGTACGCGTTAGTTTCGATAGGCTGACTTGCGCCGGACTCTCACTAACCTCCGAAGAGCATCCTGTGCACGGTGACGTACCTCATCTAGCTCGCCGACGATGGCACCCGGCTGCTTTGAGCACTTGTCAAAGCACACGCGTGTGCCCTGGAGACCGTACTGGAACAGCGTGTACCACGAGTCGCCGTCAAAGGCGGTGAGGCCCGCAATCTGACCGTTGATGTACTGCAGCATGGCCACATCGGTCATGCGCAGACCCTGAGCGTTGATGCGCCCCTTCTTGGAGAAGGTCACGGAGAGCGACTCGGCCTCCTCGACCGAGTGGTGCTCAAGCACAGAGGTCACTCCTTCATGCGACACCTCCACGCCCGTGCGAAGTACTGCAAGTGCGGCGGGCTGATTAGCGCTGACGGTGGTAAGCGCGGTGGCGGTGAGCGTGTAGTAGTCCGAGGCGGTGGGGAAGGTGCCGGCAGCGGGATCGGGGTCGCCCCCGTTGTTGAGCAGAAACACCAGCTGGCCCACGCCTCCCACTAGCGGCATGCCCGAGGTGACCGACTGTGTCTGGCAGAGTTGCGGCTGACCGTTAAAGTAACGATACAGGTTGACGTTGAAGTAGTAGGTCGTGCCCGAGCTGACGGTGATACCGGGAAAGTTCACCGTGATGCGGCTGTTGTAGCTGCTATTGTCCGCCCTGACCGCGCCCGGCACGGCGTCGACCCAAAAGTAGCGCAGGTCGTACGAGTCCGCCTGGCAGTAGAGGTACGTGCCGTGCGGATCCCACACGGTAGGGTCGACTGTGGTCGCCGAGATGGCCTTGTTGGCGCGGATGCGGCCAGCGCCGTCAAAGTAGATGCGCTTCTCGCCGTTCCAGGTCCACTGGTAGCGCCAGAGGCGGTAGCTGGGATTGGGGTTGTAGAGCACGAGAATGCACCACGGCGAGTCGTCAAAGGTGGCGATGAACATGTCCGACGGACCCAGCTGCTGGTTGATGCCGTTCGAGTTGATCGGCTGCTGCTGCCAATTGACCGGGTATGGCGTCACGATGCAGATGGCAGCGCTCTCGAGCGAGTTGCAGGCGTCGTGGTAGCGCAGCGGACGGTAGCGGTTGTCCTCGGGCAGGATGGAGCACTGCACCCACTCCATCATGTCGTTGGCGTCCTTGATCGTCTCGGCCTTGGCGAGGTCATCGTAGCCGATGCCAAAGCGATTGTTGAGGTTTGAGAAGAGCTCCTCATAGATGGGACTGTAGTCCACAGCCTTGCGGTAAGAGGGATTGGAGGGCATCTTGTCTTGTGCTTCAGGCAATGGGGCGGTTCACACCAGTGTTGGACGGCGGAAGGGTGATGGGCGCGGTGGCAGGCAACTGACTGTAGTCAATGGCCTTGTTGGAGCAATAGTCAAAGCGCGGCAACACAACGACACGGCGTTGGAAGGGCGCGCCCGAGGAAGGCTGATCGGCGAGGGGGGCGACGGCGGTCGAGTTGGAGCCGAGAAGACGCTTGGTCGTCGGGCCCGCGTTGGGGTCTGATGCCATACAGAGGTCGCGCGGGAGGCGCGACGCAAGCAGCAAAACGTCCAAAAACCGGTGCTCGCCGGGGGGTCAGCCCCGTCGCATAAGACGTCAGGGGGTGTGGCACTTTCCGAAAGCGCTTGGCGGAAGGGGGCTTCAGCGCCATGGAGCGCCGCTCCCGAGTTGACGAGGCATCTAGCCAGGCGCTCGTCGCCTACAACAATCCCTTTGTCCGAGGCATGAACTCGCGCACCCAAGAGATCCTCAACTACATGGCCGATCTATTTCGGCAAGGCATCACCGTGGAGAATCTCGACCCACGAGAGGCGGAGGAACTCGTGCGCGCACTGAAAAACAGTGGTTATGCGCCTGCGTACGAATGGTGGAAGCGCCACCGCCCTCGATTCGCCGTCAAACCCTATCAGCGGCCCTCCCACGCACCTCCCCCTATTGAGGGATCAGCAGCGACGCCCGTGCCGTCCGTATCGACGGGCAATGCGCGACTACCACTTGCCACATCGGCGCTCTCGGACGGATCCGGTCGCACGGCAGAGGCCATGGACGTGGGATTCGATCCCAAGGTGGGCGTCGCGCGCCGGCCGCTCAAGCGCGGCTCTTTTGCCATGTATCGTGGCGCACAAACGTCTCCCATGCCAAAGCCGATGCGCTCCTATCGACCCGAGTTTCGCTACACCAACGGCGCCATCTCGGATCGGCAACGCACCGGGCCCGTGTTTCGCACGTTTACGCCCGATGGCCGACAGCAGATGGTGTGGAAACGACCCGCCAACACGCGCTTTTACGCTCTTGTGCCCCGTCAACAGTCGATGGCGGTGGACAACGTCGACGTCTCCTCTCCGGCGCCCATGAGCGAGCCGAATCGCTTCATACGGACGACACCGACAGTGGACGAGATGACGCGCGGTGCCGTCAATCCCAAGGTCCCCGGTGACGGTAGAGCACCCGACCTACGCGGAGCAGGTCTGGGCGGCGATGGAAGCAGCGACTCGGGTGCGCCAGACTTGCGCGACCTCTACTCGGGACGGGATCGCGTAGAAGAAGCTCGTAGGCAAGGTTGGATGGAACATTCAGCGAGTTTCGATGCCGACAAGCCCATGAAGCGCAGAAGAGACGGAGCCATTAACGACCTCGACGCTGTCAATATGGGCATACAACGAGCCGGCCTTCAGGGTATGCGCAACGCGCTCGAGGAACTACCTCGGCTACCGCGCCGCGACCCCCCCGACACGCCCGTCGGTCCGATTGGGCGCGGTTCTGGCGTAAATGACCTGGACATGGTCAACATGGGCATGGTGTCGAAAGGCGCACGACCGGTTCCTGACCTCATTGACCTGAACGCTGCCAGCGCTCAGCGTCGCGACCCTGATGCACCCGTAGCTCGCAGAGGTCGCATGGTTGGCTCGCCGGATAACGCAACCATGTCGACACCACTGCGAGAGTACATGCGCTTACCGAGCGCCTACGACGACCTCTCGGGCGGCGGTGGACGAATGCCGAGCCCCGGAGAGCAGCGCGAACAAATCGTTGACGCCTATAGGAAGCGCCCTGTGGACACCATCGGTGTACTCGAGGAAATCGGTCGCATCCCACGGCCGGCTGCGGCCGGAGGCTCACTGCCAGCGAGCCTCGAAGTGAGCAATCTCGTTAGGCCTAGACTTCAAGACCAACGGAACGCACTACAAGAGCGCAGCGCCATCGAGGACCTCGACGCACTAGAACAAGAACTTGCTGAAGAGAAGGCACAGCGTGGTAAGCGACCGAGGGTGTCGCTCGCCGAGGAGACGCGGCGAGTGCAGGCCATGGAGGAGGAGCGCTCTAGGCCTACAGTGTCACTACAGGAAGAGTCGCGCCGAGTGCGCGCCGTGGAGGAGGAGGCAAAGCCAAGAGCAACGAGAAAACCGCGCGCGGCGGCTCGCATTATCACTGGCGAAAATCTGAAGCCAGACAAGCCACTGCCGGCAAAGGCGGCCGCACGCGAGGGAGGTCTAGCGCCATATGCAGTCTTGGACGACTATGATGCGGAAGATGTGGGCCGCCGCGAGGCCCGGTTAGCGAGAATTGCAGCGCAAGAGCAGGAAGAAGCTCGGGCGAGGCGACGCCCACTGGGAATCTATGACGCGGAAGAGCGCCAGCGATTCAAGAAACCACCGGCCACACCTGAACGTCGACCGCGCAAGGCTGCAGGTGCCGGAAGACGCGTTTACTCGCCAAGCAGTGGCACGCTTGTCACTAGGGGAGCGCGGCCAAAGGCTCCGGCTCAGAAGGCGGCTGCAAAGGCAGCCGCAGCGGCGCGTCCGGCTGCGGTGGTGGCCGTGCCGCGGCCAGTGTTGAAGAAGGCGGCGGCAAAGAGACAGTAGATGCCTTGAGCTGCTGGCAGGTCTCGAGGTCACTGAGCCGCGTGTTGAGCGTGAGAATCTCGCGCTCGTGGTTGGCGATGTTTTCTCGCAGCGCTTGAATAAGATCGCCATTGTACTTTTCGCGCGAGTGCATCGTGAGCAGCTGCTGTATGGCCTGGTGTTGTCCCTCAAGCGCGTTGGCGATCGCCGCCATCTTGCTCATGGCCTGCTCGATGCGAAAGAGGCGCTTCTCGTGCGAGCCCTTGTCCTTCTTGAGGTTATCCTTGATCATCTGCGCCTCCACATCTTGAAGAACCTTGACGTACTCGCGGCGCTTGAGTGGATCGTTGTAGATGTTGGGTCGCGGGCGAAGGCGATAGTAGAGGCGCGTGCCGCGTAGACCTAGGAAGAGTACGTCGCCGCGAAACATCTCGCGCCGCTGGAGCATCTCGTAAAACTCGACCGGGTTGTCTTCGACAATGTCATGATAGCCCTCAAAGTTGCTCGCCGCGTAGCGCTCGGTGATGCCGCCGAGAAACATCACGGCCAAACCAGATGGAGGCGCCGCAAGCGTGTCGACAATCTTGGCGACGCGCGGCTTGAGGTGCTCGGGCACCGGCAGTGGATCGTGATCCGATGGCGGGAGCTTCTCACCCTCGGGCAACACGCGCGGTACATAAAACTTGTCAAAGCTATTCTCACTGGGAGGCAGCTCGCCGCGATGGGTGCGCACAAGCTCGGGCTCGGGGTCAGAGACAGAAGGCGGAGGAGGAGGGGGCGCCGCGTCCATGACTTGGAAAAAAATGGGCTGTTTGTCACTTTTGGTCGAGTCGCACAATGGACGCGCCTTCGGGCGCCGCACCTCGGCCAAGACCAAGGCGAAGGACAGTACCGCCCATACCGGTGGCGGAAGAGTGGATACAGTGGCTACAACCGCCGCGTCGATCTCCGTTAGGATCACGGGCTCAAGAGAGCGTTGTAGAAGACCAGAGACGACTTGCTCGTATGAACAACGACCCATATCACGGCGTGTTGTTTCGCACCCAGGCCGAGCTTGACGACAACTTTCGCAGCCCAGAAGAGAGAAGGGAGCAGGCCATTCGCGAGACGCCGACGCGAATCGTGGAGGAGGAACTTTTGGAGATTGCACAGAGACTATCCGAATCACGATATGCTCGGCAGTGGAGAACACAAGCGGAAGCCCTGGCCGAGCATCTGGGACGAATTGAAAGGGCAAAGCAACGTGGAAAGAGAGCGCTACTAGCGCTCTTGAACGAGTTTCGACAATTCATTACAAGGGCCCAAGAGATAGACAAGTATGGCGCTGCGCCTAAACGCAAGTTGCGCGACTTGTAGGAAGATGTGCGTATCGTAATACAGTAAATTCCGGCGGCGGTGTGGCGATATCCAGAAATGGCTCCATGCTCGTGGTGGCTCGTGGTGGCTCGTGGTGGCTCGCGCTGCCTTCCTTTGAAGGACTAGAAATGTGGTTTTGCAAAAACACATTTCGGGTTGGGGGGCGTTTGGGGGGCGTTTGGGGGGTGGTTGGGAGGAGAGCGGCCTCCCTTGCATGGCATGCCCCCTCTCCGCTTCTGCACCTGCCGCACCACCTACATCATCGAGTCCCCGCGCAAATACAAGGGCTACGCCGGACTCTGGACAAGATGCGTCGCGTGTCGCGGATGGATCGTGGAAGACGAATCAAAACCTTCCGATCCCGATCATCTGCCTCGAAGAGTACGTTCCCCAAGGCCAAGGCACCGAGATCATTGATCGGTTTTACTGGCCCATTCAGCGCGGATCGATCAAGGAGGTCCAAGTGTGGGTGCGCTATGTTTGCCACCCTTCATAGTGGCTCGGCGGCAAACCCAAGTCCAGGCGGTGTACACGACAAACAGGATATCCATAAGTAAGCTTGGGATACACATTCAAAAAGGGCCCCACAACGTGCGCCCCATAGTGATGAGTAAAGTTGTCGCGAATGAACCAGTGACCAACAGCGCACATTGTAATCTTGTTGTCATTGCTAAAGCACTCGTCTCTGATCATTTTGTTCCAGTAGTACGGCAAATCAGCCAGATCATCCATTGTGACGGTGCTTCGTATACTCCCTTTGATCCATCGGGCGCGTAACGTCTTTGCATCACAAAGCCTCGTGTTGACGTAGGCGACAACGGCAAGATGAAAGAGCGAAGGAGGGTCTTCGGGAACGGGACGCGCGGCTGCCTTAGACTTGGACATAAGTCAAATACTCGGCCTCACGCGACGCCAAACTTTAAGTGTTCCTTACAAAACGGCAAACTCGATTGATAAACACGCCTCTCTCCACACACGACACACTTGCGCCTAAGTCGAGGATCTTGACAACGCTCGCAGCGCCCATTGCGCCAAATGGCGTACAAGTGGCAGCGCCCACACGAAAAGCCGTCGGCACTGCTTTTCAAAGCGGGAATAGTGTCCCGGTAACGAACTGGCGCCCAGTTGTTCGGGTCGGGAAGGATCGAAGGTCCAAGGCGACCAATGATAGGCTGGATCGTCTCGGGGCGGACTTGATACCCACTCAAATGCGATTGAACTGGTTGGATACCAATGGAAGGGGGAAGCTCCGAGTCCTTGGAGTGGGGGGAGAGAGGGGCCGACATCGTCGGGCATAAGTTCAAATGACCAGTGGCTGGCTCGAGTGGGCCGCCTATCTCGCCGTCGGCTATCTCCTCGTTCGCCATGTCGTCCTCCCTCTTGAAGCGGCGCGCAACGCCGCGCGCTACGACCACAAGGCGGATTGGGACGCCATGCTTGAGGCAGTTGACGATCAAGATCGACCTCGGCTCGCAACAGGTGATGCTGAACGACGAGCGCGAAAGAGACGGCACCATTGAGGAGGACGAGGAACGCGAGCTAGACGAGGAGGAGCGCAACTCGTGGGGCACGCCGACCAAGATCGTCCGATGGCTGAGAGAGGGGTTCGAGCCTCGAACGTTTTGGTTTGTGGGCGACGCGTGCGCCACGGAAGACAACCACGTGTTTCCGCGGTATTTCACCGAGAAGGACGATGCGATGGTACGAGATTGGACCAAAGGTTGCACCACGTGCTGCCTATCGCGTATGTCTGCCACCTCTACGATGAAGCCCAACATCTCGGCCTGGTTCTGCAACCCGCCCTACAACAAGACCAAGGCGGGCTACGACCTCTCGAGCTGGTTCGCCAAGTGCTACCGCGAGGCGTGCAAGGGCGTGTGCGTCGTGATGCTCGTGCCGGCGCCAAACGGCACCAAGAACCGCTACGACGCGTTCGTGTACGGCAAGGCGACGATCGTGTACGACATCCCACACCGCCTGCGCTTCAAGTGCCCGCGCACCGGCATCGAGTCGCGCCAGTCAACGGCGCGCTTTGGTTCGCAGCTCGTCGTGTTTGACCCGCGCCCGCTCTGCAAGAACGGCTGCGACGAACTGGCCGAGGGCGACACGTTCGACACGGTCATTCGATCGCTCGATCTCTAGAGTGAAGCCATTCTTTGTTTTTGTTTTCTTGCAGCCGTTACTTGAGGACGCTTGATACCGAGGTAGTAATAGTGATGATACATTGACTGTCGTAAGGAAGCCTCAGAAGCGTACATGTGGATCTTGTAGCCGTCCACAAACTCGACCTCCCATCCATCGCAAGTACACGCGGCGGTAGCAGACTTGAGGCGGCGACGGCACTTGGTGCAGCGTCCGTATTTGGCGTGCGAGTTGAGCGACATAAAGAAGAAGTGAGATCGCGCTGGCTTAGACTTCGACGAGATCGTAGTCGTAGTGCTCCGGGTGACACCAGTAGCGGTGCGCGAGGTAAAAGAAGAGCGCGCCGAGGAGCGCCGCACCGGGCACGGCAAACACAAAGCCCCACGCAAGCGCGTCCATGAAAAGTGACTCTGGTTTTGTTCCGATGCTGTACTCATAAGAGCCGTGATGGAGGAGCTGGAGCTGTATGAGCATGAAGTATGTCCTTATCAGACGAGACCGCCTGCGTACTACTACTCTCCGCGATTGCGACCTCAGGACCTCCTAGACAAGAAGATGCCCAAACCGCGCCCCTCATGGACGGAGCTATGCCTCGAGCATCACCTCTTTGAATGCGCCGTGCTTCTTCTCAGGCGCTCGTTACACAAGCAGGTGTTTATTCGACCCATGGCCCTCCCCCGCGCCGCCTCCTCTCCCCTCTCCCCCCTCGACGCGCCCCTCCAGGCGTCGCCCAAGCTCTCGTTCACGTTTCCGCCCCACGGCGGCCTCGGCTTTTACGCGCCCACCTGCTCTCGCTGCCGGACGTGGAGCTACGAGATCTACCAGCGAACGCTCTCGGGACAGCCCTACTGTGTCGCGTGCC
>ERZ724505.1272-NODE-1272-length-14031-cov-4.961935_pt1 | contig 14031 bp, 17 predicted proteins | sample MGYA00376038_ERZ724505 | MGnify/ENA primary metagenome ERZ724505 (study PRJEB28724, sample SAMN07190884) | wastewater metagenome | isolation source: effluent of sewage treatment plant in Hong Hong | place: Hong Kong | collected 2016-03-17 ... | reverse complement strand
ATCCCGGTCACGCCGAGGCAGTTGAAATCACGTATGACGACAAGAAGACGAGTTATCAGAAAATTTTAGATTTCTTTTTTCAATCGCATGACCCTACTACAAAAGATAGACAGGGTAACGATATGGGAACTTCATATCGCTCGGCTATTTTTTACCAGAATGAAAAAGAGCTTGATGGTGCGAAACGTATGATAGATCTAGTCAACAAGTCTGGAAACTGGCAAAACCCAGTTGTTACAACATTGGAGCCTTTCAAGAAGTTCTGGCCAGCAGAGCTTTATCATCAAAATTACTTGCAGAAGAACCCCGGTGGTTACACGTGCCACTATGTTCGTCCGTTCGGGTCATATTTGAAATAATGAAGCCTTTATTGCACTTATGCTTATAATGTGAGATCTTCTCTTTATGGACTTTCTGAGCGATCTTAGCCAAACCCTTACCATGAACGGAGATTTGGGTTTAATACTGGGCTACTTGCTCTCAGCCTTAGCAATAATAGATATTGTGTTCAATTTCAAGCCAGCGAAAACTTCAAAAAAAGTTATATGGGGTTTATTGAGCGTCTTAGGAGGTGGTTTTGGAGCGGGAATTTACTTTTGGTTCGGTAGGAATCGTATGTACCCGAAGCCCTCAAATCCCGTTGCCAACATTAATCCACCAGCTCAGGTTCAGCCAAGCGCTCAGCCTACTACTCCACCACCCGCCGAGATTAATCCATCACAAATTGAGCCATCTCAAGTTAGAGAAGAGTCATCTTCTAGTCGTACAATTGGTTTGATTGGGAAAGTATTCGGTGCAGTTGCGATTGCAGTTGGCGCCATATATTTAGCAGGGATCGCATTTATATTCATGCTACTAGCGGCATGTCAGCTCCAAGGTAATTCTAAATGCTTGTAGATGACATTCGATCTACTGAAACAACAATTGAGGGGTCGCACGACTCTTCTATTATTTACAATATTATTTATTGCGGACTTAATCTCACGAGACTCACAATATCCTGATATAAAGATCTTGTTTGCCGCACTATCAATAGCTTTTTGGTATATAAATACCACCACAATTAATGATCTATCTGACGAAGAGGTGGATAAGATCAATTTAAAAAATGCCACTGATAGACCATTAATAAATGGTGCTGCAAATAGAACTACGATGGTGCAGCTTTATGCATTGTCCGCAATACTATCGGTGTTATTCGCTTTGATAATAAGTGGCTTGGCTGGACTCATCATGCTACTTTTTTTGGCCCTCAGCTATGTTTACTCAATGCCACCTTTTAGAGTCTCATCAAGGGGAATTATGGCGCAACTCTTACTTCCACTAGGCTATGCCGGCCTCCCTTTTGCTTTGGCGTTTATCGTAAATGGTTACTCTATAAGCATTGATTCACTAATATTATTTATCGGTCTCTACATGGCATTTATTGCAAGAATGTTGCTAAAGGATTTTAGAGATTTTGAGGGTGACAAGCAATTCGGAAAAAGAACTTTTCTTGTTAGACATGGCGGTAAGGTAACTTCGATAACGGCGATGATTTTTTGGGCAGTAGCAAACTTCTTCGTCGTATATTTTATACGTTCTGAAGCTTTTTTAATCATGATCACAGAAATATTTATAGTTTTGATCTTATGGGGATTGTTTAAGTTAAGTCTGGAGAATAACTTCGATAAACAAATGCTCTTAATAGGGTTCGTTAATAGGTGCTCAAATGTGGTAACACTACTAGTACTTACTGCGGCAACAATAATGGAGACTGATTTAAATGTGCCAGTATTCTATATTTACACAGTGGTTTTATTTACAAGTGTTTATGTAACGGTTCCATACTATGAAGAGCTCAAAAATAGAAAACTATTACCTTCGTGGTTAAAAGAAAATTATTGAATCTTAATAAAACTCCTCTATATTAGATCTGGCATACTGCAACTTGAAAGAGGAGATTGATGCGACCACTGCTCGTGGTAGTAGGGCCATCGGGAGTCGGTAAATCAACAATCGTTAAGGAGTTGGTCTCAAGGAACGCAATTCAACTACTGCCCACATGGACTACAAGACCAGTCCGCGGGGATGAAGATTGTGCGCCAGAACACGTTTTTTGTACCGAAGAAGAGCTAAGAGATGCATTGCTCGATGGCAGAGTTCTGGAAGTGATGCCTCTTTTCGGGCTTCCATACAAGTATGGCCTTCCAAGAATTGAGGTTGCTGATTCTGGACCAGTTACGGTTCTGATGGCTCGAGCATTTCTTTTGCCCGAGCTAGACCGACACACCCAGAACTACATGGTTTACCATATTGAATGCGAAAAAAGCTTGGTTGAAAAAAGACTCAGCATCCGATCTGCTGGTGGTGCTGAGCTTGGTAGCCGTCTCGACATATTCGACCACGAAGTGGAGCTGGGCAGGAAGGTGGCTTCTAGGATCTTCATCAATAATGAGCCTGTTCATGAGCTGATCGGGCAAATTCTTAAAAGCTTGCAAACCGACTTTGGGCTAGAATCATGAACTACATTCTCGTTCTTGTAATGGCAGGTATGCCACTGACATTGGGCGAGCTTTTGACCAGGTTTTTTGGTCTTCAAAGAGAGTTGGCCCGAAAGTTTGTTCATGTTCTGGGTGGCCTTGTTGCTGCTCTTCTTGGACTACTTTTTACCAGTCAAGAAATCATGATTGTTGTTATCTACACGCCGATCATGATTTTGGTGCGAAAGCACCTAAGAAGTGAAATCAAAAGTTTGTATGGTGTCGCTAGGACTAGTTATGGAGAGGTGGTTTTTCCTCTCGGAGTAGGCATAAGCGCAACCTTTTCTCCGAACGAGGAAAGATATATCGCCGCAATGCTGATTCTGGGTATTAGTGACACCCTCGCATCCTTGGTTGGTGATCGCTGGCCGATTTGGCGGGTAAGTATTTTTAGCAGTACTCGATCACTTGGGGGGTCGGGTGCTTTTGCGCTCTCTGCTTTTGTTATTTGCCTAGCCACCGGATTAGGCGTAAATGAAGCTGTTTCAGTGGCCCTTGCTACAACCGTCATAGAGGCACTGTCGATCAGGGGGTTTGATAACGCAACTGTTCCAATAATTGCAGTATTGGCTTGATAGGCGGGAACTTCACGTTCCCGCCTTTTTTCGCGAGTTTCTACTTCTTCCCAGCTTTTCGTTCCATAACCCACTTGGCGGTTGGGCTCAATGCTTTATCGGTCCTATGAACACACCCAACCCAGCAACAAGGGCGGCGCTTTCCCTCGAGAAGTTCCTCACAAGTACGCCTTACGCGTCTTTCGCGAGTCTTTTCCTGCTTTGCGTCTTCAACCCAGCAAATAAATTCGTTACGAGCCAGGGGAGTAATGTCCTCCCATAGAGAAAGTACCCTCTGATCTGCAAGTAGGGCTTTACGCAAATCATCTGGTAATTTGTGAACGGTTCCTTCGGAAACTTTTGTAGTCATATGTACATTCTACAGGATGATGCGACAGAAGTTATAGCTTATCTATCAACGCTACTGACCAGGTATGGAACTTGATTTTATCTGATAAAATTAAGTTATGTCGCAATCAAGCTCCAAATCTAAAGATGGTGTGATATCACTTAGCCCTAAAAAAAGCAGTAAATACGCTATTGAGATTTCTGGAGTATCAAAGGAATTTGGTACAGTCCACGCTCTAGAAAATGTGGATTTAAGAATCCCCACCGGCCAGATATTTGGCTTCCTTGGGCCGAACGGCGCCGGCAAAACCACAATGATTCGTTGCCTCATGGACTATATTCGGCCATCTCAGGGCTCGATGGCAATCCTCGGTAAGGATGCTCATGCTGATAGTGCCGAGCTTAAGAGTCTTGTTGGCTATCTTTCCTCCGACATGCAGCTTTATCCGAATTGGACTGCCAAGACCCACATTGATTTTGTAGCGAGCATTGAGGGATACGGAAGATCCCAAGAATTAATAAAAAGCTTCAATCTGGATCTGCACAAGAAAGTGAGGAAATTATCATCGGGAAATAAACAAAAGCTAGCAATCATCCTTGCCTTTATTGGCAACCCTAAAGTTTTAATTATGGATGAGCCAACAAGAGGCTTAGATCCACTACTTCAAAATCAGCTTTATGACTTATTGAGGGAATTTGCTTCTGATGGAGGAACGGTGTTCTTGTCTTCGCATAACCTGGCAGAGGTTCAGCAGCTTTGTCATGGGGTAGCCGTTATAAAAGAAGGCAAGATAGTATCCTCACAGACCATGAGTGAGATTTTAAAAATCAACATACACAATATAACGGCATTTTCTAAAAGCGGCTTTGATCACAAAGATTTCAATATTGATGGTGTCGAGATCGTTAGTAGCGGAAAGAGGGAGATCAAATTGAAGGTTAAGGGAGAGCTTAACCAAGTAGTCAAAGCGCTAAGTAAGTATGACCTAACAAACCTCGAAATAAATCATGCCAATCTAGAAGATGTCTTTATGGAGTACTATTGATGCTTCCTGTAATCGCTAGAGAACTGAAAGACAGAAAGTGGTCGATATTTGCTTACTCGGTTGGTTCGCTATTACTTCTTTGGATTTATGTTGCTACCTTTGAGTCATCTCAGGCAAGCTCGCAGCAGCTTCAAGAACTCCTTAAGTCTTATCCAAAAGCATTCCTTGATGCACTTGGAATGGGCGATTTAACTTTAAGTAATTTAGAAACTTATCTAAACGCAAAGCATTTTAGTCTGATGTGGCCAATCATCGCTATTATCCTTGCGCTTTCTCGAGCCGGAGGTCAGATAGCGGGGGAGATTTCTTCGGGGACAATGGGCTTACTCTTGTCCTTGCCTCTCGACCGAATAAAAATTTTCTTGGCAAAATACCTAGTTGGGCTGATAACGATCTTAATTTTTACTAGTGTGTCGGTTTTCGGTGTAATCCCTCTGGCGGCGGCCTACGATATTCCTACAGATGTTGGAATACTAACCATGACATGGGTTTTAACGTCATTATTTATGTTGATGGTCTACAGCTTCGGGCTAGCCATCTCTTCAATAGTGAGTGAGGCATATAAGGTATATGCAATAACTGCTGCGATACTGTTCTTTTCTTATGCAGCCTACATAGTTGCTCTAATCGATACCAAGTTTGAGTGGTTGAAAAATATCTCGGTCTTCCATTACTTCAATACACAGAAGGTGCTTACTACAGGTGACATTGATACTTCAACTTGGTTGGTATTTGGTGGCGTGATACTGGTTTGCAGTGTATTTGCAGGTTGGAGATTCAATAAACGAGATATTAGCGTTTAACCTGCTTAAGCTTGATCACTCTTAAGATTTAGTTCATATTTTCTTTAACCTTGAAACTTCGACAAGTAGGTGTGTATGAGCAGGACTTTCTTGGTCATGGCGTCAAGCGGGCAAGGTGTCGTAACCGTCACTTTCAGTGAGCCTGTGGTCGAGGAGCGAGTCATTGCGACTGGCTTCATAAGCAACTTCGACAAGAATTCAGTCTCTCGAGAAGTCTATACGATCATTCGTGATCTGATGGTTTCTGGTCTTGTCTCCAAGATTGACTGGCACCCCAAAAATGGCCTCACAATGACCCTCGCTCGAGGTAAGCGCAGAGACTGGTTGGTCAATAGGCTCGAGGGGATCCTTAGCCCAGTTGCTGTTAAGGCCAGGGAGGCCCAAAGTGCCGATCGATAAGGAGCCGGGCTTCAAGCCATTCAGCGTCTACCCAAAATTCACCCCCAGGGAATAGTCTCTGGGGGTGAGCCATTTTGACCCTTAACGAGATTGACAACTTAAGCATTTTAAGATATAATATGCCGCAAGCTTTGCTAAATGTGAGGCAGCTGTTTTGACAGTGAAATATAGTATTCGCTCCTGTTGGAGTGCAGGGTCTTGGTACCAAAAATTGATGCCAGTGCCCTGTAGTCCAACAAAGGAGCAACACCATGGCGGCTACCCGTCAGGCAGTTCTGCTCCCCAACGAGGGGGCGCCGGCAACCATGACCCCCGAGGTCCGTGGGGGTAAGGGTCTGCATCTGGCGGAGCTGGTCAACCTTGGGTTGCCCGTCCCGCCATTCTTCACCATTCCGACCGGGATTTCGCGTGCTTTTAACGAGCACCATGCTTTTCCGAAGCGGTTTTGGAACCACCTGGACAGGGGCATTGAGGAGCTCGAGCGGCAGACTGGGCGTATGCTTGGTGACCCGCTCAACCCTCTTCTTGTCTCGGTTCGCAGTGGTGCACCCGTCTCGATGCCCGGCATGATGGACACGTTCCTGAACGTCGGGCTGACCAAGGATTCTCGCCCTGGCCTCATCGCCATGGGCGGGCGGCGGTTCGCGAGAGACGTTTTCAAGCGTCATCGCGAGCAGCATAGGGTGTACCAGCACATGAACTACGCCAACACCGAAGCTGGAAATGCAGAGATGCTTCCCGGCTACCACTACGAGCTGATCGAGGCTGCTGTAGCAGTCATCTACTCGTGGTATAGCGAACGCGCAATCGCCTACCGCAAGGAGAATGGAATCTCCGGGTGGGTCGGCACCGCCGTCAACGTCCAGGCGATGGTCTACGGAAATCTGGACGACCGCTCCGGTACCGGCGTGGTCTTCAGTTCCGATCCGTTGACTGGCGAGACCGGCATGGTCGGTGAGTGGCTGAAGCGTGCTCAGGGCGAGGATATCGTCTCTGGTTCGCGGACGCCTCAACCGATCGCCGACCTCAAGAGCCTGCTGCCGGATGTCTACGACCAGCTTAACGGCCACGTCGAGACTCTGGCAGATTCGTTTGGTGCTCCGGTTGATGTTGAGTTCACGGTTGAATCCGGAAAGCTCTACATCCTCCAGGCTCGTAAGGCAAAGCTTGCTCCGCGTGCTGCGGCGACCATTGCGGTCCGTCGTCAGTGGTCGGGCGAGTTGAGTCACGAGCAGGCTGTTGAAAGCTTGTCGGGCAGAGATGTTCGTACGCTTCGGCAGTTGAGCTTCAGCGATGATGCTCTCGCGGCAAATCAGCGGAACCTCATCGGATTTGGGCTGTCTGCATCTCCGGGTGCAACGGTCGGCGTGCTTGCGCGCACATCCGATGGAGCCAAGAGGCTCGCAGAGGAAGGGAAGAAGGTGGTCTTGTACCGCCCGGACACCTCTCCAAGTGATCTCCCTGGCATGCTCGTTTCGAGCGCCATCGTCACCGATGCTGGCGGCTCCACGTGCCATGCGGCAGTTGTCGCGAGGGCACATGGCATCCCGGCTGTTGTTGGGGTGAAGAGCTCTCAGCTCAGTCGTCTGGCGAGTGGTGATACGGTTTCTGTTGATGCCAACTCGGGGAATGTCTACCTCGGTGAGATCCCGCTTGATTGCGAGGTTCGAACCAAGGAGGTCAACATCTTCCTCAAGTGGGTCAATCGCTACAATCCGGTTCCGGAGATCGACTTCTCTCTCCTCGATCAGCGCTTCAGCGTTAACCAGTTCGCCAATGACTTCTACCTGGCGAGCATGATGGAGAAGGAAGCCTTCGGCAGCCCCTTGGAACCACGGGCAACCATGGTTCGCCAAGGGATCGTTAAGGAGGTGGCGGATGTATTCGCTGTCTACTTGACGGTCGCGGTTGCTGGAGAGCTTCGGTATTCAGGGGGCTACCATTACGATGGTTCACCACGGCTGGTAGAGCGCCTCATTGCTCGCTTTGGTACGTCCCGAGGTTCGACAATCCTTGATCGCTGCTGTTCACAGGAGTCCGCGCGACGAGTGATTGAAGAGGAAGGCCTCGGTGCCGGAATCGAATTCGCTAGCCTCGCAAGCTCCATCTTCAGCGAAAGGTGGTTGGGCTCGAATGTTGGTGGTCGTGCATGGGCTGAGATTGCATCAACGCTCCACGCATACCTTAATCGAGAAATGTCGGCAGAAGTTTTTGTCGATCACGTTTTCGATCTCCAGCACAACGGAGGCCGGCTCTTTGATAAGCACGATGCAGTTAGTGCGAGGACCGATGAGCGAGCCCTAAGAATCCAGCTTGACTGGAAGAAGAAGGCTAGTTCTACGGCTGAGCTGGTGAAGAGCCTCCATGATGCCCTCCTTGGAGGGTGGTCAAGGAGAACTCCTCGTCCTGAAACTCTCGGTTACGAGGTGGACGCTCTGTTTCGCGACGGTGTGCGGCTGGGCATTTGGTAAGCCCGGCCGCACGTAACCTCAACTTGGGCAAAGGAGGTGACTCTATGCCCAGCTTCTGTGTCCATGATGGAAGTCGACCGGTTCAAGTTGGTCGATACTCCATTTTCCCTGGCGGGTCTCATCACATGAGATCTATTAGCCACTTCTGGGGGTTCGATCTAATCGTTCCTCTCGATAAAAGCTACAGGGAAGTGATTCCTCGCAGTAGTATTCCGGTCATCCCCGGGATCATTGAGGATTTTCAGCCGCCTCCGGCTGGGTTCAAGAGGTTCCTGGAGGACACCATCATCCCCGAGCTGCAATGTGAAAGGAGAGTACTGGTGTTTTGCCTGGGCGGCCATGGTCGCACAGGCACGGTTCTTGCAGGGCTCATTGCTCTACTCGAACCCGATGTCGAAGACCCTGTCAACGAGATACGTAACCGTTACTGTGCAAGTGCGGTCGAGACTCGCGAGCAGGCGGAGTGGGTCTTTGCTCTTCGAGGGCAGAAACTTCCTAAGCACTGGTACGGAATTCGTTCCGTACCCATAAGGAGGCGAATCGTCCGCCTCTAAGTCTCAACCAGCCCGAGGAGGGCAGCATGAGCATGATCCCGAAAAAGGATCTTCTCGCTCGCATGATCGAGAAGGCGAAGGGCACCAAGTGGTACATGGCCGGCACCGAGTCGACCGGACGATACGTCGTTCTGGCCAGCTCGAAGGTCGGCCGTGTCGGCTTCCGGGTTGTGGGCAACTACATCCGGGTCCGTATCGAGCCCAACGACTCCCTTTCCGAGCAGCAGCTCGCCGAGAAGTACACACCCGAGGCGGGTTGGAAACAGCCCAGCCATTTCGGGCAGTACCGGTTCTCCCGTGTCTTCAACGACCCGGATGAGGCCATCGCTGCCATCGAGCTGGCGGTCAAGGAGATCGGTCGTGACTCCAAGGTCGAGCGACAGCCTGGAACCCGGCGTTGGCGCCTCGCCCTGCGGCGGGCTCACAAGAAGTTCACCCAGGCCCCCGTGTCTGGTGCCATTCCGGCAACGTGATGGCAAGGGAGCCGGTTTCGGCCGGTTCCCCTAAACTTCGACTCTCCAACCCACGGAGGATATAATGGACCGAGGCCCGTAAATAGGACCGAAGTACCTCAAAGGGCGCCGTGGCCAAGGGCGTAAAACGTGGCACCATATGATATTTAAGCTGTAACCCGAACCTTAACGCATATTTCAACATTTTTGAGATATGAGGGGGCAGTATAAAAGTTGAGGCGGCGTCGCTCGTCGATATTGCAGGCGGTTATGACTGCGCAGCGGCCACGCCCCGGTGGCGTGGGTTTTAAAGGAACTGCGGAGTTGCGACCGCAGACGGCTATCCGGCAACGTTGCTCCAAAGAGAAGCGTTTGGAGCTTTAGCATTTCGAGTGGGGCAGTTCCCTAGTCGGTGGTCAGCGGCTGCCGAGACAAACTCGAGAGAGAACAAATTCGCTTCGCTTACCTAATTGTACTTTGAAGAGTATCTGTTGGAGGCTTGACTTACGCGAGTCAAGTAGCGCCCCCTGGGATTTTATCCCGGGGGGCTTTTCTATTGGTAAGGTAATTATTGCGCTTATGCTTTTACTGTTGTAATCTATACAAAATAGCGAGGCTAGAGTTTGTCCAAGCATAAAAACGCAATCAGGGTATTAATCACTTCCTCCTTTGTTTTTGGCATTATTGCAACCTACTCAAGTTATCTTTTAGTTCCTAAAAAGGCAGATGCATCTAGTACACAGTTCCATGGTGAGTTTTGGAACAATCCTTTGGGTCCTGGCGGACAATCTCCCAATTTCCCTGGCGGAGAACCTGTATTTACTCAAGATAGCGATGAAGTAAGTTTTGACTGGGGGTACGGTTCGCCAAACTTTATGGTTCAAAATGAGGATTTTGTCGCCCGTTGGACAAAGACTGATTACATGGCAGCCGGAACTTATCATTTCTCGCTTGCTGGCGACGATGGTGTTCGTCTGTACATTGATGACGAAATGATAATTGATGCCTGGGTGGATCAAGGTGCTGGAACCGTTCATACAGCGGATAAGGATATTACTGCAGGCCAGCACACGATCAAAGTCGAGTTTTATGAGAATGGCGCAGTTGCCGAAGTATATTTTGGGTATAACAACACAACTGATGGCGATAACGATGGCATAAGTAATGAGATCGAGACAGCTGGCCCGAATTTCGGAGATTCAAATAACGACGGAACGCCAGATTCTGAGCAGCCAAATGTGGCATCGTTTGTAAATTCTGTAACAGGTAAATATTCTGGGGTTGAGCTCGGTAATGGTTGTACTCTTCGTAGCGCTGGAGCAGCTGCCGAATCAAGCTCAACAGGCGATGTTGCGTTTGAATACCCACTAGGGTTAATAAACTTTGAAGCAGTATGCAATAATGTCGGTGCAACCACACAAGTAAATTTGTATTACTTCGATGCTGAATCAACCAATAAGACTCCGCGAAAATTTAATGCCAATAATGGCTCATACGGACTTATTGATGGAGTTGCAACTTCGCAAGTTACCATCGGGAACGTTTCTGCAGCCAAAATTACCTACGACATTACCGACGGAGGGGTTTTAGATGAAGATGGCGCCTCTAACGGTACAATTATTGATCCTGCTGGATTAGCATCCGCTGTTTTGACAGCACCTGTCGCTGGCAATTAGATTACATATATGAAGTTGAATTTTGGCAAGAAATATTATTTCTTGGTGGCGCTAGTTGTTATTGTTGCGGTCACGGTTTATGTATTTGTACCTAAGAACTCCGCCACAAAAACGGAAGTGGTAAACCAGTCGACTGATGCCCCAAGTGAGGAAAAAACAGGTAGTGAGTATAAATGGAGCGGCGGCCCACAAGATCCAAAAAAAATCGTTATCCCAAAAATTAACGTCGAATCCTACATACAAAAGGTTGGGGTTGATCAGAATAAACAAATATCGGTTCCAAATAACCTTTTTGTTGTGGGATGGTTTATTGATAGCGCTCGCCCTGGAGAAAAAGGACTCAGTGTTATTGATGGTCATGTGACCGGCCGAAAAAATGATGGAGTATTTAAAAATTTGGATCAACTAGTTGAGGGCGATGTATACAAAATTGAATATGGAAACGGAACAATAAAGAGCTTTAAAGTGATGGGCAAGAAATCTGTTCCAGAGAAAGAATCGGTTGGAGTTATTTTTTCTCAAAACCCAAGAGTAAAAAGTCAGGTAAATTTAGTTACTTGTAGTGGTACATTCGACGAGAAAACTAGATCTTATAGCGAGAGGCTTACAATAACTTCAGAGCTAATACCTTGATAAGAATGTATGGACATATACTGTCAAAAATGTTATGGTACATCTGTAGTTGAGTGTCAATAAGGCACTCGATTTGTTCATTTAAGGGCTAGTTGTTAGCTAGCTGCCCTTTCGACTGATCGAGGTAAAAAAGCATGACCGCAGTAAGCCCCGAGGTTCGTCCGTTTCGTGTGTCGCATGTGATGAGCATTGAAGAGCTCATTCGCAAGTGCCGTGAATTCGGCGCGGTGTTCACCCGCGGCGGTACGGAGAGGTTCCTCATCGAGGATCACCTTCCCGCCGGCGCGATGCACCCTCACGACTACGACGAGGCCGGACTTCGGACCTTCTGCCTCAACAGGATGCGGTAAGACCATCTTCTCCCCGGGGGCTTCGGTCGCCGGGGAAACCTTAAGGAGGTTTTTGATGGCGAAAGTCAATGATAGGTATCCGGTGTTTCAGATACGCCGGTTCCTTTCGTTCGAAGACCTAGTGAAAGCTTGCCGTCAAAACGGAGCTGTTGTTCCGGGTAGAACGGAGCACTTCCAGGTCATGGATTGCACGGGCGTCGAGCCCAGCATGGCGCAGTCGCTTACGATTAGACAGCTTGAGATCTTCTGGAGCCAGAGGATTTAATAACCATAACCCCGGAGTTGTTTTCCGGGGTTTTTGCTATTTGTGAGTATTGTAGTCATAATCAAACATAAGAACTTTGGTTAAGGAAAAAATGGCAACTCAAAAAAAACTGCTCACATTTGAGGAAGAACTTGCAATTGGGCAAGCAAAATTAAGAAAAGAGATACTTCAATGGAAATTTGTACCTCAGCTAATGCTTGTTCCAATTATTATTACTGGGGTTATATTTTTGCTTGGCTACTCTTTTGACGAGTCTGTGTATTATGCTCTTTTAGTTACTCCGGTTGTATGGGTTGTTTGGTCGGCAATTAAGAGGGCGCCAGCTTCAATGGTGCCTGCTGCAGTTATTCTTGCATTGGGAGCCGTAATTGGATCATTTATTGTTAATGGAATTGATATCACTAATCAAGATAATCTGGGGCTTCTAGCAATGTCGGGTGTGTTTATACCAGTGGTCGCATTCGTATCTGCACTTATACTAATGCTGTTTTCTTTACTAATAATGTCTTCTGCTGCATTCAAAAAGGTATTTAACTACATTCCTTACGATGCAGATAAATCCGAGCAACCGCATTTGAGCGCAAAATTTGCCGATCTAACGAAAGACAAGTTAATTAAACAGAGTGTTGTTTGGTTTGGAGGAAGCATCGCTGATGCAGATAAGGGGACATTGAGTGCCTACAAGGATAGGTTGGAATTCGAAAATAGCAACTCCAAAGACAAAAAAGGTTTTGCATTTAAGGATGCACGAGGGGCCGTTGTTGAGCGGCGTGAGCTAATTCTTAATTTGAAAAATGGAGAAAGATTATACTTTGCGTTTTTTGACCGCAGTAAATTGACTTGGGGTGCAATAATCTCGATTGGAACAATGGTAATTTTGACGGCATTTGGCGTACCTTTTTGGGCGGCAATGATTATTCCGTTGACGTGGATTGGAGGAGCAATAAAAGGGTTTGATCATAGGATCAAGGAATTAAACGAATGGCGCAAAGTTCTTCATAACTTCATAGATATTGAGCAGATGTCGGGTTATCCAATGAGGGTCTCATTTGCAAAGTTTATGACTTTAGCAGTGCTGTTTATGACTGCTGCATTTTTAGTTTCGGTATTCTTGTCCTACATTGCTGAACCGTTTTAATAAGAAACGAAATAGCTTAAGATCAAGCAATTATTTTTTGCCTTTGTATTGCCTTTTTTCCGCTATAGGTATATAACAAAAGAGAAATCAAATTTTCTCGGAGGAGCCTATGTTTCTATTAGCAATACTATTAATCGGTCTTGGACTGGTTGTTGCCCTGCTGGGTACCAAGCTGTTTAGGATCATCCTACCCATCATTGGGTTGGTAAGCGGGCTGATTGTCGGCTACGTTGGCGTTACAGAGGTCTTTGGCACTAGTGTCGTAAGCTCAACGCTTGCAATCGTAGTAGCCATATTGGTCGGTGTTCTGCTTGCAATCCTGTCGTTCGTATTTTTCGATCTGGCAGTTTTGCTATATATCGCGCTCATTGGAGCGTCGATCTTTACGTTCTTGGGCGTTGCCCTTGGGCTTAATGAGCAAGGATTCCTAGTATTCTTGCTAGCCATTTCTGGAGCAATTCTCTTTGGAGTTTGGGCAAGTAAGGCAAACATGAGTTTCAATCTGGTAGTTGCCCTGACGGCATTGACCGGTGTTGCTTATGTACTAGCCGGATTTTTCTTAATCTTCGGCGAAATAAAGCTTGATCAGCTATATGCAGATGGCGTGCTTAAGTCATTTGTTGAAGTAATTGATCAGTCATTCTTGTGGCTGTTGGTCTGGATCGGATCAGCTGTTGCAGCAATGCAGTTTCAATATCGAACCCTGGTTGAAGACTTCTTCAAAACTGGGCTTGAATATGAACCTAAAGCCGTAAAGTAAGAAAGGAAAAATAATGGCAAAAGTAAACGCAAAAAATTTAGTAAGGATTAAGACTACTAG
>ERZ724505.1271-NODE-1271-length-14053-cov-9.882912_pt1 | contig 14053 bp, 7 predicted proteins | sample MGYA00376038_ERZ724505 | MGnify/ENA primary metagenome ERZ724505 (study PRJEB28724, sample SAMN07190884) | wastewater metagenome | isolation source: effluent of sewage treatment plant in Hong Hong | place: Hong Kong | collected 2016-03-17 ... | reverse complement strand
ATAACTGCAAATCCAATTGCAAAAGCTTGGGCTAACTTCAAGGCAGCATTCGCTCCTCAAGTAGCTCTGGCTGTAGCCTAACTATTTATTAGGCCATCGCTTCGTTTAGGTGACGTACAACGAACCTGCGGTGTTATATTCATGTCACTTACGCCGCCATAGGGCAGCAGCTATGGTTGCGGACAACTTTCTGCGCGCTGACACACATTGTTTGTTTGATTTTAATTGTGTAGATGCGTAACAAATGCCGAATCAAACTATGCTTGTAGACGAGTAGAGGGTTACCATTTGGACGCGGGTGCAATACCCGCCAGCTCCACCATGATATAGAACTAACGCCTAGTCTTTAAGACCAGGCGTTTTTGTTTGTATGTCTAAATATGGCAACTAAAAAAACAACCGCCTGCGAGGAACGGTTGTTTTATGTGGAGTTTTTTCGTTTTTGTTTGTTTTTGGTCCCTGGATAAGTTTTTTATTCAAAGACTACCCCTATAATAGGCCTTTAAAATGCTTGTGTCAATAACTTTTTTGTAGATTTTTTCGGTAAAAAATACCACGTGTTTTTCGCGAGAATACACTATATGGGAAGTATGAGTCGCTACAAGCTCTACGCATAAAAGAAAACCAATCCCGCAGGGTGCGCGACGTAGCACATAGGCTTACCTGCAACTTAGCTTTTTGTGCCAGTAGCTGCATGTAGAATGGGGCGCTAGCGTATGGTTGGAGTACTTTGAAAATATTTCCGGATTCACGTGTAAGACAACGGCATTTAATCATACGATGTTGTGCATCAATGATGATCAATGACAAACGACGCTGTCCATGTAACTATGCGCATGAGCAAACTCTACATGTACCCGTCATTAGTTCGCACTATCCATGATCACGCATTATGCCTCACGGTCGGCGGCGATACAATGAAGAACTTGAAAATGTATGTAGCAAAATAAAATGACTTAGAGCCAATAAGTGATTCGCTAATGTTTGTGTGCACAGTTCGTTACTATTACAAATAGTCGATAAGACCACGACGCAGATAGCAGGTATATTTCAACAGTACGCCAGGGGGTAGAAGTGAAGGTTGTAAAATAGTCACAAGAGGGAGCAGTGAAAATATTAATGAATTAAATACAACATAGTGTTGAATACGAAACGTATATTTTTATAGATAGAATATTTATGTTGTTAATATAACCTGCATATAATACATCGAATATTATTGACATGAAGATAGAGGTATGCTAGTGTAAAGGTACGCTTTATTCAAAAACAAAAAAGCACGAAAAATTAACAAGTAGTATTTTTACTGACCGTCCTGTTCGATCAACGTTTGGCAGACAGTCGGTAACGACAGCCTGAAAGGCTACGATTTTGAGTCATTTCTTTGATGACTCACGCACCTTCTTTATGTATCCTTTCAATCTCGCTGGTGTTGCCGATGCTCTGCCAAATACGGCACGAGCGCTCACAGGAACTCCGAGTCGTCATTACGTAATAAGTTATGAACGTTCGTAGAGAACCAGTGAAAGGATTGTACCCAGCATTTGCTGGGCGGTCAGTAGCCCCCATGGCGGCTGGCTGTCTATCGACACACGCGTTAATATATTTTTTGAACGGCCAGTGCTTGTCTGGACAGGGGTCTGGATATAGCGTCTTTCTAGGCGAGAAGAAAGAAGCTATATCCAGATTCTAAGGTCGGTCGCCGGGGCTCTCTTAAATCTTCCTCACGGGTGGTATAGTAAAAGGAATATGTTGGGTAGGGTTATAGCAATCAGTTCGTTCGTCGCTGCGCTATTGTTGATGTTGCTGCTTGGTAACACCACTCCGACGACGGTAGGTCCGCTAGGTTTATTGGCGGTCTTTTTTTTGTTGTACGTAGTACTTATCGGTATCGTAACGACAGTCTTATTAGTTATTTCCACACTCGTTTCAAAGGTGTCGAAAATGGTAACCGTACGCAGGCCGCTCCAGCCAATATCATTACGACGCAGCTATTATTTGGCATCGGTCATCGCTCTAGGGCCAGTGATGATGCTCGCCATGAAGTCGATAGGCTCACTAGAAATTTATGAAACGTTACTTATCGGCATCTTTCTTGCAGCGGCAATATTTTACGTAATTAGGCGGGATTTCTAGCACGAATTAACATGTTCGTTATGCTATAATTACAGATATGGAACCGAAGCTGCCTTCTCCCGAGAAAATGCCGAACCTACCTGCTGATTCTAGGGAGTTCCCAATACCTCAACCGGAAAGGATACCGGAACTATCACCGGAGTATTCACCCGAGCAATCTGTAGAGCGCGCAAGCGAGCATCATCATGCAGTGACGGCAGCAGGTGCGGCAACACCAATTGCGTTACCAACTCCCGTGCAACCTCAGGTAGATGATACGTCGGCACAAAGCGCAACCAGTGATGATCTACCTCTTACAGCGGCTGATGATGACCTTATTGAAAAGGAGTGGGTAGATAAGGCGAAGAAAATCGTAGCAGATACTAGAGATGACCCACACATGCGTGAAAAAGAAGTAGGAAAATTACAGGCAGATTATTTGCGCAAACGATACGGAAAAGAATTAGGCGAAACGTCCGAATAAATAACGAGGAGGGGAATTAGGGGGTGTTAACAGGTGCGTTCATAGGTGTGTTCTCGGTTGCACTCGTCGTACTTGCGGTGGGTAGTCTCGTCTTTTCTCAGTACAGAAAGACACTGCGCGAAGCGAAGAACTATGAACGTGGCTTGAAGATGGTTCCGATGATGATTCATCTGCCACCACTCAGCGACGACCTTGAAACTGGCGGACGTGATGAGCGTGACGTGACAGAAGAAATCCTGTCACAAGCACAGGTAATGTACAACATCATCGCCAGTACGGCCACGAAAGGCTTCAAAAGTCGCGTGTACGGCCAAAGGCATCTATCTTTTGAAATAGTCGCACGTGAAGGGCTGGTGCACTACTATACGGTCGTCCCGGTCGTGCTCGTCGACGTGGTTCGACAGGCCATAGCTGCTGCGTATCCATCAGCACGACTCGAGGAAGTGGAAGAACATACCGTATTTAGCAAGGTAGGCAAGATTAGCGGCACGATAGGCGGTGAATTCACTTTAAAGAAAGACTATGTCTACCCGATTGCAACTTATCAGGAAGCGAAACGTGATGCCTCACGGGCATTATTAAACGCACTTTCAAGTGCGGGCCGGGAAGATGGCATAGGTGTGCAAATACTTATACGTCCCGCCCAAGATGGTTGGTCAAAGAAATCTGTAAACGCCGCCGATAGGATTACCAAGGAGAAAGGTAAAAAAAAGGGTGCGGCAGCCCTGGGCTCGCCTAAAGACATCATGGAGGCCCTCTGGAAACCACCAGAATCATCCGAAGACAAAGAAAAGCCGGAAGACAAACAGCTAACTTCATTAGAGCGTGCCACAGTAGAAACCATCGAGGAGAAGACACGCTATCCGGGCTACGAGACACTTATCCGCGTGGTGGTATCCTCTAATACCGCTGCACGTTCACAAGTACTACTGAAGAATGTAGTGGCTGCGTTCGCCTTGTTTGACTCACCGAGTTATAACGGCTTCAAATTCATCGTATCGCGCAATATTGAAGAACTCGTCACGTCTTATATATTTAGATTTTTCCCGCAATCCTTACGACAGAACGTGTTGAACACGGTAGAGTTAGCCACGGTATTCCATCTGCCTGACCAAAAGAATATCCCGACATCCCAGGTGCAGCGTCAACTTGCCAAGCAAGTAGATGGCCCTACAGAAGTCATGGAAGAGGGCTTCCTATTAGGCTACAACGAATTCAGGGGGGTTAAAAAGCCTATTCGTCTTAGCACGAACGACCGACGACGACATACCTATATCATAGGACAAACCGGAACAGGTAAATCTGTGCTTCTAGAGAACCTGGCATATCAGGACATGATGGACGGCAAGGGGTTCGCCTTCGTAGACCCGCACGGTGACTCAGTTGAAACACTGCTTGGGAAGGTACCGAAAGAGCGTGTAGAGGACGTGATTTACTTCAACCCCGGCGATATGACGAACCCAATTGGTCTGAATATGTTTGAGTTTGACCATCCAGACCAGAAGGACTTTTTGGTACAGGAAGCTATCAATATGCTCTACGGGCTGTACGACCCAGGCCATACAGGTATCGTTGGCCCTCGTTTGGAGCACATCTTTAGGAACTGTGCGCTGCTTCTGATGAGCGACCCGGCAGGCGGCACCTTCATAGATATTCCTAAGCTGCTGATAGATGCAGACTACATGAAGAGCAAGCTGAAGTATGTGACCGACCAGTCGGTACTAGACTTCTGGACTAAAGAATTCCCGGCTTCACAGCGCTCGAACGAAGCGGGTGAGGTAATCAGCTGGGTCGTATCAAAGTTTGGTCCGTTCATTTCTAATGATGCGATGCGTAATATCATTGGTCAAACCAAGAGTGGATTCAACCTTAGGGATATTATGGACAACAAGAAGATCCTATTCGTGAATCTCTCTAAGGGTAGGATGGGTGAGCTGAACTCGAAGCTGCTCGGTATCATTTTTGTGATGAAGTTTCAGGCAGCGGCCATGGGAAGAGCTGACGTACCAGAAGACCAACGAACGGACTTCTCACTGTACGTTGATGAGTTCCAGAACTTTGCTACTGATAGTTTCGAGTCAATTCTTAGCGAGGCTCGTAAATACCGCCTGAACCTGATTATGGGTAATCAGTTCATGACACAGCTTACGGATAAGATACGCGAGGCTATTATTGGTAACGTCGGTACGGTCATATCCGGTCGTATCGGCACGACAGACGCAGAGATAATGGTAAAGCGATTCCGCCCTACATTTGAAGAAGATGACCTTACCAAGTTGCCGAACTACCAGTCAATTACAAGCGTGATGATAAATAATGTACCGTCAGCACCGTTCAGTATGTCTTTTATTTCACCCATGGGCGAAGGTAACTCCCAACTGACGGATGCGCTTAAACGGCTTTCATCTGCGAAGTACGGACGCCCACGTGCCGACGTAGAAAAAGAGATCTTTGCAAGACTTCGCGCAGCTGAAAAAGAGAAAAAAGAACGCCTAGATTCGATGAAACGTTTACAGCAACATACAAGTACAACAGGGGAAAGCAACTCTCTGCAGAAGAGTTCAGGCTCATCATTCCTTGATGAATGGTTGTCAAAACGTCAACAGCTGTCAGGTACTTCGAAGCCACCTACTTCTGCGCCAACTACAGCGAAAGTTGCAATGACACAGCAGTCTACGAACGTAGATACGCCGTCAGAGGAGCAAACTTCTGCTGACGCGCCTTCAGAAACGAAACCGAAATATTCAAGTAGCGGTGTAGAAAAACCTGAAGTCGCGAAACAACAGCAGAACCTCCACCTGCGTGGCGATGCAAAGAATGATGACCATGCAGAAGTATCTATACGATTACACGAATAAATGTATTAGCCTGCTCGCTTGCCGGTAATCATTACTCGTAGATAATCAAAGGTAATACCCAGCACCCAGCCTATGATAAATGCGGCGATGCTTTCCGTGCCTGTAAGAGGGTAGCCGAAGTATTTTGCGACCATGTATACGATTAAAGTAAGTACAAAAGCAGAGATAGAACCTGCGAGCAGGGCATTCGGCCTGGCAACCGTCGCTCCTACTACTTCACTCGTCTTCTCGACGGCAGGTGTGTGAATGACTTTACTAAAGGTACGTGATGGCGCGCTCATTTGAGCCTGTGCATCCTTCATAGTTTTGCTAAAAGCCGCTTTCCGGCCTGCTTTCGTGTTTGGGAGGGCGGAATCTTTGCGTTTTTCTGCAGGAGAAACTTCAGCCTTTGCCTTTTCTTTTGCCTCAGCCAACTTTTCCGCTTTTTCTGTCAGCTTCTCTGTATCTTGTTCAGGTGTTTTTTCAGCTGCTTTCTCTAGCTTCTTTTCAGTTTCACTACTAAGTTCATTCGCTATTTCTTCAAGCTTTTCACTATCAATTTTCTGATCGAATTTCTCGTTTAATTTTTCGCTCATGCCCACCCCGTATTGATTAAATTATACCTGTATTTAAGTTGTGTCGAATCAAGCGTACTTCTTTGCCCAGCTGACGTGAACGTGCGTAGAAGTAAACGACCACGGCTAGCAGTAAGCCTGCAACAATCATATTTTCTCTTGGGCCGGTGTGCGGCAGTTCTTGCGTGACTTGTTCTACCATGACCTTCTGGGTAGGACACGCGACATCGATAGATACGCTATTGCCAAAGGTATTTACCATCGTACAGTCGTACGAAGCCTCGTCACTCTTGCCTGTGTTGGTAGCAGGAATGTCGCTCATTATCTGGATAGCAAAGGTTCTAGTTTGTGTCTGGCCCGCCTGAATGACGGTAGTAGGCCACGACAGCGTCTTAGCGTCTTTATCGAAGGACGCGCCGCCACGATCTATTAGGTTCGAATACTCAAGTACGTCGGTGAGTGATTCCTTGAACTCAACAGGTGCAGACACGAGACCCTTATTTTGTACCGTAATGGTATAGGTTATCTTATCATTCGCCTTGGCCGTAGCTGAGTTTGCCCATATATTACCCTGGGTCATATTTACAGCCTTTTTTGTGCTTATAAGTTTGGCGCTACATTTGTCGTCGTTTATCCATAGGTCAGGATTGTCAGGACAGGGCTGACAAAGTACGTCATCTGCAGGAATGGAGGGGTTATAGGTGCAAACTTGTCGCTTCTGTATGCTAAAGCTGGTGTTGCAATCGGTCTTAGTTCGGTTACCGAGGCTGGTCGCAACTGTCAATACGACGGTATATTTACCGGCTTTAGATAAGTTGAAACTATCTGCAGTAACATTCTTCTTGCTTGATTGTATTACGACGCGCTTTACGACTTTTCCAGATTTGTTCTTAACTACGAAGGTGTATTTTTTTATCACGGCACCGTGAGTGACACGTGCGGATCCACCCAGGGTTACCATTGTCCTATCAGAGATATCAGCACTTACACCGCTACACACTGCGGCAGCTTGTTTCGCTACCACGAACGAATCGTGACAGTTCGGCCCGCTTCGTGGTCCTTCACTCGTATGGACGGTAACTTGCACATGATATGTGCCTGGCTTTACTTGTGCATATACGAACGAATGAGGGCTTTTCGTGTAGGCAAAGGACTTTGTCGCAACAAGTTTTCCTTTGCTATCCTTGATGTCATATACGTAGCGCTGTATCTTTGCACCATCAGTTTGCTTTACCTGAGTAGTCATGCGGAATCTGTCAGAGGTAATTTCTTGAACAGCGAGGTTCTTACACAGCGCCTCCGGATTCTTCACCACCGGTGGATGTGCCGTAATAAGATTGCCGCAATCTTTCTTGATGGCAAACCAGCCGAATTCTTTTGAATAGGATGCGAATACTTCGTGACGATTGCCGCCTTCCTGCGTAAGTCGCATCGGACGGTAGAAAACGGTACCGTTGCTGCCACCAGCCTTATCAAATTGCCACGCCCGTTGTCCTTGGGCATAGCTATATAGACTAGTTAAGGACCAATTGTAGCGGCTGGATTCACCGATAACCGTGGGTTTAGCTTTTGCTATTTCCGCACGCTTGATACCAAGAGAGTTATATATATCTTTAATATTATTTACGTTCTTATCATAATAGCGCAGGAAATCGGCGGGGCTAGATACTCCACCGCGCACAAAATCTGCTGAACTGGCAGCATTCACCGCCTCAGGGGGTGAAAATATGGCAAACGATTGCACGACCAATGCAAGGGCGGTGAATATTAAGCCCAAGCGGCGAGTCGCTTCTTCTTTTCGTAGTCGCTTGGCATAAAAACCAAGTTGCCCAACAAGCGCCGGGCTAAAATTGAGGTTCGATACAATCTTCCGGAACATCGATTAACCTTTTTACCTTTTTTGTTTTTGTTTTTTGGTTCGGTATATCCTTTTGTAAGTTAGATTAGCATAAGTATTGTGTTCAATGCAAGAGCTTGAGTGAATACAAATAGTTCGATATAATAAGAGCAGTGTAAATAGCAGAAATAGCTGAAGTAGTGAGGGGATAATGGCTAAACAAAAAGCTGATGGCTCGTATGATGGGTCACAAATTCAAGTCCTTGAGGGGCTTGAGCCTGTTCGTAAGCGTCCAGGTATGTATATTGGTAGCACTGGGTATGACGGTGTTCACCATTTAATTAAGGAAATTGCAGATAACTCTGTCGATGAAGCTATCGCCGGCTTCGCTTCGCGTGTCGATGTACTTATACGTGAAGACGGCGGCATAACCATCACCGATGACGGACGAGGCATCCCTGTAGACAAACATCCCAAAACCGGCCTAAGTACACTAGAAACCGTGCTCACTATCCTGCATGCCGGGGGTAAATTCGGTGGCGGAGGCTATAAAGTCTCGAGTGGTCTTCACGGCGTTGGTTCAAGCGTAGTAAACGCGCTGTCTACGAAGCTTATCGCTGAAGTCGTACAAAAAGGCGAACTTTACCGTATTGAGTTCGAACGCGGTGCAGCAACCTCGCCTCTAAAGAAGCTGGGAAAGACAGATCGACCGGATGGCACCAGGGTTACGTTCTACCCAGATCCGACTATCTTCAAGGAAACTGTTGAATTCGACTATAAGTGGGTAGTGAACTATCTTCGTCACCAAGCGTATCTTACAAAAGGTATTTATACTGCTGTTGTCGATGAACGCACGAACGAACGCGCTGCATTTTATTTTGAGGGTGGTATTCAAAGTTATGTAAAACACCTAAACATCGGTAAGGATATTTTATCTGATGCGCCATTCTACGTTGAAAAGCAGGTAGAAGATTCAATGATTGAAATCGCTGTACAGTACAACGATAGCTATGTGGAAACGGTAAAACCGTTTGCCAATAACGTGCTAACCCCTGATGGTGGTACTCACTTGATAGGTTTCCGTTCGGCACTGACTCGTGTTATCAACGACTATGCACGTAAAAGCGGATTATTGAAAGAAAAGGAAGAAAATCTTACTGGCGACGATATTCGTGAAGGTCTGACGGCGATTATCCTCGTAAAACTACCCGATCCACAATTTGAAGGTCAGACCAAGAATAAGCTAGGTAACCCTGAAGTACGTCGCTACGTCGAACAGGTAATGAATGAATACTTCGCATACTATTTAGATGAAAACCCAAATATTGCGAAAAAGATTATCAATAAGGTGCTGATTGCTGCGCGTGCTCGCAAGGCTGCCCGTGCCGCCCGAGATAACATCCTCAGGAAAGGTGCACTCGATGGCCTTAGCTTGCCTGGCAAACTTGCGGACTGTTCAAGCAAAGACCCGTCAAACAGCGAGATATATATAGTAGAGGGTGATTCGGCTGGTGGTTCTGCTAAATCTGGTCGTGATAGCAAGACTCAAGCTATTTTGCCACTCCGTGGTAAGGTACTGAATGTCGAACGTGCACGCCTAGATCGCATGCTGGCAAACAATGAGATTGTTGCGCTCATTAAGGCACTTGGTGTTGGTATCGGCGAACAATTCGATATTACCGGCTTGCGTTATCACCGTATCATTATTATGACCGATGCCGATGTGGATGGTAGCCACATCTCAACCTTGCTGCTGACATTCTTATTCCGCTACATGAAAGAGGTAATAGATGGTGGTCATGTGTACTTGGCAAAACCACCACTTTATAGTGTGAATCACGGTAAGAAGAAAATGTATGCCTACGATGAAGAAGACAGGGAACGTATTCTAGATGAGATTATCAGTGCAAAAACCGATAAAGGTACGCTAATAGCTGAAAGTGATGATAAAACTAAACAAGCCGGTGTGACAATCTCCCGGTTTAAGGGACTTGGTGAAATGGATGCAGAACAGTTGTGGGAAACCACAATGCAGCCTGAAAACCGAGTACTTATACAGGTAAAAGTTGCAGATGCCGAAGCTGCCGACGCAGTATTCACCAAACTTATGGGCGACGACGTGAGTCTCCGTAAGAACTTCATTCAAACCCGTGCAAAAGATGTAGACCTAGAGGAATTGGACGTATAGTATGGACGACGATAACACAGCACCAAGCAAATACGAGAACACCGAGGAGGTGGTAGTAGATACCTCACACTCTAAACTGGTAGAAAACCGTACCGTAGAGTCGGTGATGGAAGATAGCTTCCTTCGCTACTCAATGAGCGTGATTATCGACCGCGCCTTGCCAGATGTACGAGATGGTCTGAAGCCGGTTCACCGACGTATTTTGTATTCAATGAACCAGAATGGTAATCGCTCAAGCGCAAAATTCGTTAAATCTGCCCGTATCGTCGGTGACGTAATGGGTAAGTATCACCCACACGGTGACTCTGCCATTTACGATTCAATGGTACGACTCGCTCAAGACTGGTCAATGCGCTACATGCTTGTGCAAGGCCAAGGTAACTTCGGGTCAATGGACGGTGATCCGGCTGCAGCTATGCGTTATACGGAAGCCCGTATGAGCAAGGCGTCAGATGAACTATTGGTTGATATTGATAAAGAAACGATTGATTTTCGTGATAACTTTGATGGATCTGAAAAAGAGCCTGTGGTTCTACCTGCCAAGCTGCCGAATCTGCTTTTGAACGGTCAAATTGGCATCGCTGTAGGTATGGCAACCAATATACCTCCGCACAACCTTAACGAACTAGTGGATGCAACGGTTGAATTGATTGATAATCCGGAAGCGACTACCGATGACCTGTTGAAACACATTAAAGGCCCTGACTTCCCAACTGGTGCAACCGTCTACGGCGGTGCACCAATGAAGCAAGCCTACCAAACCGGACGCGGTAGTGTAATGATTCGCGCCGTTGCAGACATTGAAGAAACAAAGAAAGGCCGTCACCAAATCGTCGTAAGCGAAGTACCATATGCCGTAAACAAAGCCACGCTTATCGAACGTATTGCCGACCTCGTGAAAGAGAAGAAACTCACTACCATCAGTGACATTCGCGATGAAACCGCACGAGGTAAAGTACGTGTCGTGATAGAGCTAAAGAAAGATGCCTATCCAAAGAAGGTGCTCAACCAGCTTTATAAGTTAACCGCTCTACAAACCAGTTATCACTTCAACATGCTTGCACTCATCGATGGTATCCAACCGCGTGTGCTCGGGCTTGTTGAGATACTGAGCGAGTATGTAAAACACCGCCAGCAAGTGGTTCGACGTCGCACTGAGTACGAGCTGCGTAAGGCGAAAGAACGCGCACATATTCTAGAGGGGTACAAGATTGCGCTTGACCACATCGATGAGGTCATTGCGACTATCCGTGCCAGCAAGACGCGTGAAGAAGCGGAAGTAAACCTTATAAAGAAGTTCAAACTGAGTGAGATTCAAGCTAAAGCTATTCTCGAGATGCAGCTGCGACGCCTCACCGGGCTTGAGCGTCAGGCCATCGAAGACGAGCTAACCGAGCTTCTGAAGCTAATCTCGAAACTTGAAGGCATTTTGGCAGACGAGAAAGAGATTCTCGCAATCATTCGCACCGAGCTACTCGAGCTAAAAGAGAAGTACGGCGACGAGCGTCGTAGTAAAATTATCAACAATGAACTTGGTAAGTTCAGTGACGAAGAGCTCATCCCTGAAGAAGAAAGCGTTATACTTCTTACAACGGAAAACTATATCAAGCGTACGCTGCTTAGTGAATATCGTCGCCAGAACAGGGGTGGTAAAGGAAAGCGTGGTATGACCACGAAAGAAGAAGATGTCATTGACCAATTAGTGCCCTCAAGCACACATGACTGGTTGCTATTCTTTACGAACCGTGGACGCGTATTCCGCTTGAAAGCATACGAAGTACCTGCGGCTAGCTTAGCTGCCAAGGGTGTTGCCGCGGTAAATCTGCTACAGCTTCAGCCTGAAGAGAAGATTACTTCTATCATTCGACATGAAAAGAATGCAACCGAAGAGGGATTCCTATTCATGGCCACCTGCAAGGGAACTGTGAAGAAGACCCCTCTTAAGGATTACGCGAACATCCGCACGAATGGCCTTATCGCCATCAAACTGGATGATGGTGATGAACTACGCTGGATCAAGAAGACTACAGGCAAGAACGATATCATCGTGTCTACCTCCGCTGGACAAGCCGTACGCTTCAACGAGTCTGACGCACGCCCAATGGGTCGTGCAGCCCGTGGTGTACGAGGTGTCCGTCTGCGCCCGAACGATACAGTAGTAGGTATGGATGTGGTTACGACAGATGAGCAGACACTCCTGGTGATAAGCGAAAAAGGCTTCGGTAAGAAGACCATGGTCGCGAACTTCCCAAGCCACAAGCGTGGTGGTGTAGGTATCAAGGCTGCCGTGGTAACAGCGAAAACCGGTCCCATCATCTCTGTACAAACCATCGATCCAGACATGGCAGAGGCACTGTTGATTTCGAAGAATGGTCAAACAATACGGCTAAGTCTTGGCGATATTAAGATGCTAGGACGCACCACACAAGGTGTCACCATCATGCGTCTCTCTGAGGGCGATAGTGTGTCGTCAATCGGTCTGATGCCAGAACAATCAAGCGATATAACGGAGGAATAACATGGAAACAGTCTCACCCTACTTACTAGTAATCGTCGTAGGGTGGATTGTCGCCCAGGGCTTGAAGTACATATTCACAGTACTACGCACACGAAATATAAATAATTTCCGCCAGCTTTACATATCTGGGAACATGCCGAGCGCACATACAGCCACAGTAATCGCACTTACTACGATGGTGGCGCTACGCGACGGTATCGACTCTGGCTTATTCGGCGTAACGGCGTTGTTCGCAGCCATCGTGATGTATGATGCGGTCATGGTACGTCGTTCGGTAGGAGAGCAAGGAAATGCCCTACAGCAGCTTATAAAAGAGCAGAAAAGCAAGGTGAATATCCCTCGTGCGGCCAAAGGTCACACCCCTGCAGAAGTAGCAGTTGGATTTGTGTTGGGTGTATGCGTCGGGCTAGTTGTCTTTTTAGCAACGAAATAGTCCCGCTTGAAGGCTTGACGTACCTCTTTAAATTGTGTATCATGGATAACAGTCTGTTCGTGAACTGCGAGAAAAACGGGGTACCGGTCAGATTAAATTGCTCATTAACAGTTTAGTTGTGCAATAACATCGTCAGTCTATTTTATAGACGTTTCAATTAGAAACATCTTTTATGGAGAGTTTGATCCTGGCTCAGGATGAACGCTGGCGGCGTGCCTAATACATGCAAGTCGAGCGGCAGCGGGCTCACAGTTTATTTCTCACCTTCGAGATAAGGAGTAGCGATTTCAAAGAAGTCGCGTCCTCAAATCGAAGGAGTGAAGCTTCCGGACTAGTATTATTCAATGAATACTAGAACAGAGGTGAGGAATAAAGTGTGAGCGCCGGCGAGCGGCGGACGGCTGAGTAACGCGTGGGAACGTGCCCCAAAGTGAGGGATAAGCACCGGAAACGGTGTCTAATACCGCATATGATCTTCGGATTAAAGCTTTATGCGCTTTGGGAGCGGCCTGCGTCCGATTAGATAGTTGGTGAGGTAAAGGCTCACCAAGTCGACGATCGGTAACTGGTTTGAGAGGATGATCAGTCAGACTGGAACTGAGACACGGTCCAGACTCCTACGGGAGGCAGCAGTAAGGAATCTTCCACAATGGGGGCAACCCTGATGGAGCAACGCCGCGTGCAGGATGAAGGCTTTCGGGTCGTAAACTGCTTTTATGAGTGAAGAATATGACGGTAACTCATGAATAAGGATCGGCTAACTACGTGCCAGCAGCCGCGGTCATACGTAGGATCCAAGCGTTATCCGGAGTGACTGGGCGTAAAGAGTTGCGTAGGTGGTCAGTAAAGCGAATAGTGAAATCTGGGGGCTCAACCTCACAGGCTATTATTCGAACTCACTGACTCGAGAACAGCAGAGGTAACTGGAATTTCTGAAGTAGGGGTAATATCCGTAGATATCAGAAGGAACACCAATGGCGTAGGCAGGTTACTGGGCTGTTTCTGACACTGAGGCACGAAAGCGTGGGGAGCGAACCGGATTAGATACCCGGGTAGTCCACGCCGT
>ERZ724505.1269-NODE-1269-length-14092-cov-6.621714_pt1 | contig 14092 bp, 15 predicted proteins | sample MGYA00376038_ERZ724505 | MGnify/ENA primary metagenome ERZ724505 (study PRJEB28724, sample SAMN07190884) | wastewater metagenome | isolation source: effluent of sewage treatment plant in Hong Hong | place: Hong Kong | collected 2016-03-17 ... | reverse complement strand
AGAGTGGGGGCTGAGGGGATGTCGCGGCGGTATTGAATGGGCATATCGGCTCGGGGTAAAAGTCCCGCTGCCACTCAAGAAAGCGCTAAAGACCATGGAGCGCGCAGAAAGGAGAAAAGGATGAGCGCAGCAAGTGGATCGCCTGTACGGCAAGGAATGGCAATGGTAGCTGCCGAGCGGGTAGCTGATTATTTTGACCATGTTGGGACTTCTGATGACCACGACTCCTATATTGACGACATCGGAGCGATTATCATAGAGACGCTCACCCTTCCTGAGTCCGAATGGGTAACCCCAGAGCGTAGACTAGCACTCCGAGAGTACTATTATATTATCGATAAGGGGTACCCACCGACGGAAGAGGATGCGCTAAGGCTAAAAGAACTGAAGGAGACCTTTGAGGCTTTCCCATGTGGGCTTTCCCAGTTAAGGCGCAAGACGCACAACGACAAGGAGGGGAGTGATGGCGTGGCGAGTTGAACATTTAGTAGAGGGCGACCGCATCCCGATTACCGAGGAGACCCGGTTTAGCACTTTTGTTGACGAGAACAACGGGGGCGGGATTGTGGCGCTATACAACTGGGTCCGCTGGTTTCGAGGCCGTGGCAAGCGGGCAGCCCTTGTGCTCACGACCAGCGGCTATGCCGTATTCCGTGAGGGACTGCTCCCTGTCGGATTTGACGCCCGCAAGGGAATAATCAAGGAGGCGTGATGCGATGTCCGGCGTGTAAATCAGAGTCGACCGAGCTGCTTCGGACTGATTACCAGGAGGGGACAAACCGGCGACGCCACCAGTGCAAGGCGTGCAATTTCCGGTTTGTAACGGTGCAGGTATATGAGGTCCAGTTCAAGCTATTGCGATCCCTCGAAGAGTGGATACTCAAGCAAGATGTTGCGTTCCTGATCGCCCTGCTCCCCCGGTAGGGCTTTTTTCTGCTATCTGTAGCATCCAGAACGGCAAACTTTGCCGCCCAGCCGGTGACCGCCCCACCATTTGCCCACTATGGCAAACAAATGGGCGGAATTCAGCAATCCTCAGATTGGTCCTGATCTCCAGTTGCGGCACAAGTTGTACCAACTGGGCGAGTGGGAGCACGCCTACTTCGGCAAATTCGAGATTACCCCGAAACTTCACGCCGAAATCGCTGCCAATTTCTCCGCAGATGAACCCCAGAATCTTAACTACGACCACAAGAGCGATAATCGTAGCGCCGGCCTGATCATCGGAATCGAGGCCGAAACGGACGCCGACGGCTGGGCGTGGGGCACGTCGCTGCTGACCGAACCAGCGGCGGATTACGTGCGCAAGCGAGAGTATCGCGGGTTCTCGGCGGAAATTGACTTTAAGGCGAAAGACCGCAAAGGCAAGCCCATCGGGGCCTACCTGTGCGGCGGTGCGCTGACCAACACCCCGTTTTTCAACATAGTGCTCTCTGACCGACGCCTCGCGGCATCGGCTTATCCCACCGTGGATGAACTACAGGCCGCGACTGCGGCGGAAATTCCTGGAGAACCTATGGATCCACTTACCTCACGTTACGACGCTGAGACCGAGACTTTGTTTGTAACCCTGCCAGACGGCACAGAAATGCCCGTGACACTGCCGGAAGGCTTCGGCCCGATGGAAAGTATGGCGGATATGAAGCGGAAACAAACTGAGGCTGAGTCTCAAATGGCGGCACAGGTGGCAGCGAGTCGGCAGATGAACGACCGGCTGCTGGCACTGGAGCGCGCCAATATTGAACTGAAAACCCAGGTCGGCAAGGAGCGCGAGTTACGACTCAGTGCCGAGGCCGACGCTTTCCTCACGACCCACCGCGTCAAGCCGAACCTGCGCGAAGACGTCAAAGAAAAATACCTGCTCAAGGGGGCTGAAGAAGCGCGCGCGTTTCTGTCCCGGCTGGGTGACCTGGCCATTGTGGACGAGCGCGAGCACGGAGTTAGCGCAGCCCCTGAACTGAACGATGTCGCCTTCATTGATGCTGAGATCGCCAAACTTCAGCAGAGCAACCCCAAAATGCCACTCTCGCAGATTCACCTGTCAGTGGCCAGAGCCTACCCCGCGAAGTTTGAGCGGTGGGAAACCGGAGGTATGTAATGAACTCGCTGTATCTCGACGGAGTGTTCGATTCCGATTGCGACCAGTACCTCCTGTGCGAAACCGACACCGACCGCAACAAGGGGATGAAGAAAGCCAGTGGCGCGAATGTCCGGGTGACCGGCGTCCTGCAAAAAACGGTAAGCGGCGCGACATCGGGCGTTCCGATTACTGAGTCCGTGCAGGTCCAGGGCGTTACCTGGGTAATGCTGGCGACGGGCGAGACGGTTGCGAATGGCGACCCGCTCAAGGCAATCAATAGCAGTGGCCACGCTGGAAAAGCCGCTGTTTCAACTGACAAGGTTTTTGGGTATAGCCGCCAGTCTGCGACGGGGCCGTGCCTGATCTCTTGCTACCTCGACGCTAACAGTAGCTACCAATAAGGGGGAATAATGGCACTTTCAAATAATCCCTATGTGTCAAAGGTGATGACCAATTTTGTCGCCGAGCGAATGCAGTCGTACGGCGAAGATGGGTTCATTGCAGGGAAGTTGCTCCCCTTCGTTGGAGTGAACGGCCCGACGGGGACATTTTACACACGCAACCGATGGTTCGCGAAAGACCTGCCAACAAACTATGTGGTGCGTGGATCAAAGTCCCCGACAGCAAAGTTGCCTGACTGGTCATCGACAACGGATACCTATTCTGTCCACGATGAGGCTCTGGAATCCGAATTGCCCTTCAAGGACATCGACAGCACTGAACCAGACGGCATCCTGACCAGTCGAAAAGACGAAGTGGACCGCGTCCGCGAGTCGCTGCTGCAGTACCACGAAGTGCAGGCCCGCAGCCTGCTCGTCTCAACACTTACCGGGAACAGTCTGCGCACCGGCGTGGCCTCCAGCCCTGGGGCAAACGAGTTTGTTCAGTGGGATGACACTACAGACGGGACACCGCTTCAGGACCTGGAAGGCTGGTGCACGTACCTGCTCAAGACGAGTGGGAAAGCGCCAAACTTTATCGTCGTCCCTCGGCAGGTGGCGGCCAAACTGAAGTTCCTCGCCAATATCACGCAGCCGACTTATCAGGCGGTTTATAACGTGATGGACCGCGAGAAGTACAAATTGTTCTTCAATCTCCAGTATGTACTTATCCCAGAGGCGGTACATGACACCGACCCACTGGGCGACGCCACGCCAACTTTCGATTTCATCTGGGGCAACGAAATTATCCTGGGCTACCTGCCGGAGCGACCATCGCGACGGACACGAGCCTTTGGGTACACGTTTGTCCAGACGGACCTGGAAGGCGGCGGCATCAGCGAGTCTAACCCGTACCGCGTGCGGTCGTGGAAAGACGAGACAATCGGTCGTGGCGCTTACATCGACGTGGTCGAAACCGTCCTTGACCGCAAGATCGTGGACTCTTCTCTGTACATGCGCATTGCCAGTCCGCTGGCGAGCGTCTCCTAATACGAGGCCCGTGTGAGCTATTCGACTCCAGCCATTGCGGCATCCCCATTCGCAGCGATTCCATTTGTGCCAGGGACGACGACCGAGCCGACCGCAGCGCAAATTCAAGAATGGCTCGACAAACACACAATCGTGCTGGATTCGATTCTCACTGGGCTTGGCTATACATCCCCAACTGACACGGAGTCGGACGCCTATGCGTGGTGCGCAGAAGCCAACCGGCTCTATGTCGGCTCTCAGATCGGCGCGGCGCTCGACGCCCCGCGTGACACCGAAAACCACCCCGCGATTTACCTCAAGCGCCTGTACGACGAGATGATGGTTCAACTGCGCAATGGCGACGTTGACGCGCTTTTCGACACGGCAGGCACGGCAGCTAACGCCTACGGGAGCGAGAATTTCCCGGACAGTGTGTACTCGTGGACAACAGAATGGTGACGCAATGGCACTGATCCGATTCACATTCGGCACGACAGTCAACGGCGCTCAGTATGACCGCCTGCTTGACCTGCGTTTTGCCGACCAGATCGACTGGAACAGCGCCCTCTCGAAGATCTCAGATGAGGTATACGCGGACGTCAAGACCAACCTGCTCCAGCGCGGCAAGCTGGCCGGCGGGTGGCCGCCACTCTCGCCGGAATACCAGCGACAAAAGACGGCGGACTATAAGGCCGGGCGGATCAAGTACAACAAGATCATGTTCCGTACTGGGCGACTGGCCGCGAGTCTGATGGACAAGACCAGCCCGGAGGCGATTAACAAGATTGAGACCACTAGCCCGGTGAAGCGCCTCAGTATCGGCACGGCTGTCCCATATGCGATCTGGCACGAAGTCGGAACGCGCCGGATGCCACGCCGGCAACTGGTGGCCTTGAGTGCGGCGCGACGGCAACGCATTACCCGAATCTTCCAAATCGAGGCACTGGCGGCGGCAGGTCGCATCGGGCGGCAATCGCGAACCGGCCAGGCCACATAGGTGTTTTATGCGCGCAATCGTTGGAGCAATTGACCGACGGGCCGGCTCACTGGCGACGGCAACTCAGTTTGCCGGCACGCTCGATAGCACCGGTGAGGTCGCCATCCCGGTTTCAGGCGCCAACGCCAAGACCGCATTTGCCATTGAGTTCACAACCCAGGTGGACGGCGCGGTCACGCTGCAGCGCTTTAACATCTCCGACACTGACAACATCAATATCCGCGCCTCTGATGGTGGCTATGCGTCCGACGGGGCGGGGATCGTAGGATACTATGTCTAAGCTTCGATCACTCCTTGCTGCTGCTGTTTCAATTCTCCTCTGTGCGGCAACTCTGCCCGTCAATGGTGGGCTGCCTAAACGGCATCCTGCCATTGCGGGCTATTTTTTGTTTCAGCAGGACATCCCCGCAAAGACCGTGGTATTGAAGGGGCAAGGGTCAACACCGGCGAACCCATCAGCCGGGTGGTACAAGTTATTCGTGGATAACACCGGGGTACTCAAGCTTTTGGATAGTGCTGGCGGAGTGACGACGTTCGGGGCTGGCGGGGGCGGCTTTGAACTCCAGACCGAGACGAGCTTCACCGATAACGGGAACCCTGCTCTGTCTCTTATCGGTCCGGTCGGGAGTTCGACGTATTTTGCATCGTTTACTGATTCAAATTACAACTCCATGTTTTCAGTTTCTCAAGCAGGGCGAATGTCGAGCGTTGATGTCGAGGCAACGAACGGAACGTTTATTGCCGGGAATAACAATAACCTGACATTCTCAATGGGCATGGAAGGAACAACGCTTCGTTTCTACAAATACGGATCGTTTGAGGTTGTTTCAGCCAGCACATTAAATTCCGGTCTGCCGAAGAGTTTTCTTACATGGACCGGCGCTAATAACCATAGTGGTATTACGGCGTCAACTGAATATAAAGCGTTCTGGTCAAACCCCGCGCCCACTTACACATGGGGAGCCGGAGCACTAACGAATAACCGGTTTTTTCACCTGGTTGCTCCGACGATGGCGTTTGACGGGGCAAGTACTGTCACTAACGCAGCAACGCTCGCCATCTCAGGTGCGCCCGCAGCGGGAACGAACGCCACAATCACCAACCCATATGCTCTCTGGGTTGAGTCAGGTCTCAGTAGATTTGACGGGCGAATCAATGCCGTCAATGCCGATGTCTCAAATCCGGCGATTCAGGCCCAGAACGACACTGGGACAGCGCTGCGTGGCATTTCGCTATCGAGTTATGGCGGCTATCTCACTAGCCGAAGTTCGATTGCACTGAACGCCATTCAGACCGGGACACTCCCCGGGAATACTACGGCGGCTACGGCGCTCATAAAACGCGAGCACGTTCTCAGCGGATTCACCTCGACTGGGCCAGTGCTCCAGGTTGAGCAGGCAACCGGGACGGGGAATCTGCTTTCCCTCGTGAACAGCGGAGGCACGGCAGCGGCGTTCGACCAGAACGGCGTGCTCTTAATTGGGAGCGCATCATCTCCTGGTACAAATACCAAGCTGCAGTTGGGGACGCCCACAACTAGCAACAACAACGTCAACCTTTATCTTGAGCCGACCGGCACCGGCGTTACACCGCTCGCGATTCAGGGGAATTCGTCGCAAACAGCGGACCTATTCCAAATATTTAATAGCTCTGGAACAAAAGTGTTTTACGTGAACGCTAAAGGGGTTGCTCACGGATCGCCGAGCGGAATCGGGGTTAACGCTACCGCGTTTGGCCATCTGGCCCTAGATGTGAGCGGGGGTGGAGTTAATGCCACAGTGTTTGGTTATAGCGCCGGATATAACCTAAATAGTTCAGGCACCGAAAACACACTGATTGGCTCTAACGCAGGGTACGGACTTACTACAGGGGCACATAACGTAGTCGTGGGGTCTGCGGCTCTGCAAAACGACCAGACAATCAGCAGTTCCGTTATAATCGGGGCGGCGGCGCTCAATCAGAGCAATGGGACATATACCGGCACTGGACCAGTATTGGCGATTGGTCGGAGTGCTGGAAGTGATTTGACAACCCAAAATAATATTGCGGTGTTTGGTTCTGCTACTTCACCGCTGAATGACTGGTACTTTGGGGAGAGTTACAGCACCGCCTCCCCGAGTGATATTACGTTCCAGCCTTCGGTCGGGAGCGGGACAAACATTGCCGGGTCGTCTTTCTATCTGAAAGGTGGCGCTGGTACCGGGAATGCCACGCCCGGCAAGCTCTATCTTCAGTACGCATCGGCGGGGTCGAGCGGATCGACGGTTCAGAGTTACACCACAGCCGTCACGATTGATTCATCCGCCACTGACATTGCGGGACTGCTTCAGATTGACCGAATCGCGGGAACAACAAGTGCCCCCTCGATTTCAGCGGGGGCTGCGGCAGGAACAACACCGACCGTCTCGGTAACGGGGACGGATTTAGCAGGCGAAATTGTCGTCACGACCGGCACCGGGTCAGTTGGGGGCGGAACACTCGCGACAATCACCCTGAATGTCGCATTTGCAAACGATTGTTACCCTGTACTTCAGGCTGCCGATGCCGACTCGCGAGGAGTAGCGGTTAGTGTCACTCACTCTTCGACTGGGTTCACTATTGTCGCCGGCGCGGCTGGTTGGGCTACATCAACCGAATACCGCTGGACTTACATCGTCGCAGGAAGGTGATACAAATGAAGAAATATATCCCTATTGCCATTCTGATTTTTATTCTCGGTGCCGTCGCATTGATTGCCTCGGCAGGGCGGGCGGCAACCGCCTCTGCCCCGGCAACGCCAGTCGCAATCGAGTACAAGGATATTACCTGGGAAGAGTACCTGAATCGCGCTCAGGCTGAGGCCCAGCGGAATGTAATACCCAACCTGAAAGTAATAGTTGACCCAGCGGCGACATTGCCGCCATTCCCGATTTATCGCCAGACGGAATTTAATTTCCAGACCGGCAAGCTCACTGTCGAGCGAATCGGCGCTGAGCGTGCGGAGAAAAAGTAATGCAGATCGTTCACCCCGGCCCAATCATTGATCAGGTCCTGCGCCTCATTCAGGCAAACCAGGGCACGAGCGCGTCCGGGGCAATCAAGACCGTACTGGATTCGCAGACGTGGACGCTGCCAACAGGGATTGCCTATATCACCGACCTCGCGCCAGTCGGGCAATTTGAGAAAGACCTCGACGCGCGCATTGCAACTCGCCCGTGCGTGACGGCGACCGCCCAGACGCAATTTGCCGACCCGCGCTCAAACGAGGGCGCAAACGTTGTTCACCGGATAACCGTGGAGTGCTGGATCAGCGATGCGAACCGTGGGGTAAAGATGGCCCAGGCGTACCTGTACGGCCAGCTACTTCACTTAATCTTCACCGAACTCGCGAGCCCATCAGACCTAACGACCGGAGTGACCAATCTGATGGCGCTTTGGTTGCGCCCGCAAGAGCTGCGGTACGGCGCTTTTGAACTCAACGACCGCCGCGCATTCGAGGGCGGCGTGGTCTTCGCCTTTGATGTTGGCTGCCTGTCGCGGTAGTCGAACCTGAACCCAGGGCGGAGAGCCCTGACATCGGCTTTCAGCCTGGAGGAATTATGTCACTGATTACATTTGAGCCCTATATCGCTCAAGGCCCGTTCCTGATTTACGCGGTCAACACGTCGGAATTCCCGACCTCGATCTTTACGCCAATCCAAACGCAGGCCGATGGTGCGTTTCTGATCCCAAATACCAGCACGTACGCGTCGGCAAAGCTGCTCGCTTACACTGAGGGTGACGTATCGTTCTCGCGTACACCGAACGTCAACTCGTATAAGTTCAACGAAGTCACCGGAACGGCGCTTCAGTTGTACACCGACGAAGACGTTACAATCTCCCTCAATTCACAAACCCCGTTTATGCCAATCGGGCTCGATCTGATTCAGGGCGGGTTCCACACGCAGAACACCGGCCCAACGATCACCACCGATTACATCTACGGCGGCAATACGACAACCACAAGCACAATCGGCCTGATGCTGGTAGCTAAGCAGCAGGGCGGCTACCCGTTGATCATCTGCGTGCCGTCGGTCTCGCTGGCCGGCGAGTTCGGGATTGCGCTCCAGAAAGGGTCAATCGCGCAGCCGGGCTTCGAAATCACCGCGCTGGCCAGTGCCGGACGTGAGACGTGGTGGATCCATAAGACCTACGCCACACCGAGCTAAACCAGTCAGTCAGTTCGTAGAACACACCGGGCCGGGCAGATGCCTGGCCCTTTTTACAGGTGGCCACAATGCCGACCAATTACAAATCAAAAGTTGCCGAGGCGTTCATTGGGCCCGCCACGCTCTGGTACGGCACGGTAGTGCCATTCTCGTCAGGCAACCTGAGCGGCGCAGAGCCGACGTCCGGCAGTCTGGTCGGGCTGACAGAATTCGGTGACCCGGTGCAGGTGACGCTCCGAACCACACTAGACTATTACCAGTGGGAAGGCGACCGAACAGCGTCTGAGGCATACGTTGCGGCTGAAGAGATGGAGATTACCGCCACAAACGCCACGCTGTACGGCACAAGCGGCAAGGCGTTTTGGGAGATGTTGAGCGGCAACAGGATCAACGGGAGCGGTGAATTTGGGAAGACGAGCGGCGGCGCATATGCCTCGACGTCGTTCACGGTTGTCGGCCAGAACCGGCGCTCACCGTCGCAACTGATCGTCGTCTCGATGTACCGGTTGACCTGCGAAGAAATCTCGATTCCGTTTCAGGTCAACGGGCTCACTAAGGTTTCTTTCACGCTCAAAGGGCTGATTCATTCAACTGCGTCAAATGGGATAGGGAAAATATTCTATGTCTGAACGATTTATGAAATACCAGACTCAGTCCGGGGTCGTCCTGGCGCTCCGTGAGCCCGACGTTGCGGCAATCACGCTGGCCGGGATTTCGATTTATGGGCTGGATCGGGTGCTCGAAAAGCCTGACATCACCCGCCAGAAACCTGCCGATATGCCCGACTCGATGTGGGAGCATATGAAGAAAGCCGGGATGGTCAAAGAAGACGACCCTGGCCGAGCCGCTGAGCAGATGCGGGACATCCTGGTGAATATGCGACGGCTGGTCGTCTGGATGGTTGCGGGGATTTACGACAGCGACGGAAATTTCCACCCAGGGCGTGCAACACTCAGCCCAAAGGGCAGCTACGATCTGGACGCACGCACCCTGGGCGAAGAGGATCTCAAGCACATTTGGAATCTGGCGCTCTCCGCAGGGCAGAAGGAGGTGGGCAACGTGGAAGCGTTGCAGGACTTTCTTGCGTTCGTCCGAAAAATCGGCGCTTTTTTTGCAGATCACGGTATTGCGACGGACGGCGGCGGAGATTATGGGGATTACGAACCCGTTCCTGGCGGCGGAGCTTAACCGGGTGGTTTGCATCCTAATGCGCCTCGAAAAATGGGCATAAGTGGGGAATAAATGGCGAACGCAGGCAGCACCGCTGAGATTCTATTTACCGTTGGCGTCCAGACGCAGCAGGGGCAGGCTGCGTTTAATCAGTTTTTCCAGAACCTGAGTCGTGGACTAAACAACGCCGAGGAGGCATTCGGCGACTACGAAAACGCGGTCGCGACGACCAGCGAGATTCTGGAGCGGGCACAGCGGGCCGGGGAGAGCTACTTTGAAAGTCTGGACCGAAACGCCCGCGAAACAATCGAGACGATTCTCAAAGAAGCGGAGCAGTTCCAGCGCGCAATCCAACGCGAGCAACAGGAGCGGCTGGAGCAGGTGCGCATTGAGCGCGAGGCCGCACGCCAGCGATTGGAGGTAGCCCGCGACGCACAACTGGCGGCCATTGCCGGGACATCCAACGAGGCCGCTGAACGGCAGCGTATCACCCAGCAGTTTTCGGATAATCTGCTCGACCTGGACCGCGACATCGCCAACCAGCGGCTGCGGATTAACCAGACAGCAGCAGAGCGCATTGCCGAGGCACAGCAGAACGCCCAGCGAGCAGCAGAGATCGCCCAGGAGGGGACCGGGATCCGAGGCGCGTTCAAAGATATTTTCGGCGACCTGGCTGACTCAGCACAACAGGGGACGCTCTCTATTGACGACCTGACGGGCGCAGCGGGGAAGCTCGCTGCTGCGTTAGGACCGGCAGGCATTGCCGCGATTGCACTTGGAAAGGGTATTATTTCGGCTGGCACGGCACTGGCCGAAACGACCAACAAAGCGGCGGAATATGTCCAGTCGGTGGTAGCCGTATCAGAGGCAACCGGGGTCGGACTAGAGACGGCTCAAGGGTTCGTGACAGCGTTTCAGGCAGTAGGTGGGAGCGCCGGAGATGCCAGCGACGTCATCGCCCAGGTCGGGCAAGTCCTCGATGAGGCACGCGGTGGCGCGCAGCAGGCAACCCAGGACCTGCTTAACCTGGGGGTGCAACTCGATACCCTTAAAAGTGGCGACCTGAATGCGGTTCTGACGGAACTGGCCGGGAATTTCGGCAACGTCTCTGAGGCGGTAAAGCAGTCTGGAGCGCTTAGCCGGGTATTTGGCGAAGAAGGATCGCGGCAATTTGGCGCGGTCGCCGGGTCGATCAACTTGATCAAGCAGCGGCTTCAGGAACTCGGGATCGTCTTGAGCGAGGATACGGTCAAGCAGTTCGCCGCGCTCAAAGACCAAAACATCGAAATTGACGCACAAATCCAGGCGCTAACGTTTGCGCTTGGCACGCAGTTCGCGCCCATTCTGTTTCAGATCAAAAAACCGCTGGCGGACATTATCCAGTCGTTCACTGAATTCATTACCAATAATCCGCAGGTACTGACCGCGATTGGCGATCTGGTGACGATCCTGGCGGACGTGACGGTGTTTCTCGTCAAAGAGATTCCACGCGGATTTGTGGTGGTCAATGCCGGGATACAGCTTCTAGCGCAAGAGGCTATTGCGTTCACGAAGGTCCTGGAGGCGGTCGGCGTCGCGGTCAGCGAGTTGCTCAATGGCGGCGTGACGACGCTATTCCAGGCTTTTGCGCAGGCGGCAAGCGGTGACCTCACCGGCGCGTTCGAAACCGTCCAGAAGGGCTTTAAGGGCACGGGCGCGGCACTTGCCGAGGCACGTACGATTGCCAAGGACGCCGGGCAAGACTTTCGGGACGTGCTCAACGCGCTTACCAAGGATAGTGGCGCGGCAGGCGAGGCGGCGGCGGGCGCGCTCAGCCAGAACAAGCAGCGAGTACTTGAGCTTGGCGCGGACCTCAAAACGCTGGGTGACAAAAACAAGGCAGAGATGGACCGGGCAAAGCTCAGTCTCGACCTGTTTGCCGAGGCCGGGATTATCACCCAGAAGCAGTATGCCGAGGCAATCCTGCAGATCACTCAGGAGCAGACTGAGGCGGAACTGGCGATCATCCGGCGGAACATTGAGGAGCAACGCAAACGCTACCCGGAGAACACTGCCGAACGACTTAAAGCCGAACAGGAATACGATGCCGCATTCCTCGATATTCAAAACCGGCGGCTGGAGGCACAAAAGGCGCTCAATGCGGCAGCGGCACAGGAACGGCGCGAGCAGTTTGACGAGCAAACGAAAGACCTGCAGGAGCAGGCAAACGCTGAATTGCGCACCATTGAGGATAAGCGCGAGCGGCGACTAATCAGCGAGCGCGATGCAGCGGTTCAGATCATCGGGGTAGAGCAGGGGATCACCGAGCAGAAAATCCAACTCCTCGAAGAGCAACTCCAGGCCGAGAATGTCGGAGCCGAAGAGCGGAAGCGCATCACCCAGGAAATCTCCGACCTGGAGCGGCAACTGGCCGAACAAGACGCCGAATCGGCGCGCACGATCCGCGAGGCCGAGCAGAAGGACGCACAGACTGCGCTCGACACCAAACTCGCCCAGCTTGACCAGGAGATCGCCAAAAAAGAAATCCTGATTGATCAGGCACGGCAGCAGGGCGCAACCAGCCAGGAACTGGCCGCACTTGAACAGCAATTACTCAACCTGCAACTGGAGGGGCTGGACGCGCAGATCTCGGCAGCACGGGAGGCTGGCGCATCTGAAGCGCAAATCATCCAACTCCAGACGGAACGACTGCGGCTGATTGCGCAGATCAAGGCTGCACAGCTTCAGGCATCGGGCGAGATTGTTGATGCGATTAACGCAGAGGCGGCGGCGTACGGGCAGGCCGGGCAGGCTGCGGAGGATGCGGCAAATCGCGGCAAAGCGGCTGCCCAGTCCAATACCGCCGCAATTTATTCTTTCATCAGTAGCCTCGTTGGGCAGGCATCAAAAGTCACACGCGAAAACGCCGACGAGATGCTGGAGTATTTCCAGGATCGCGTGCTAGAGGCAAGCCTCGGATTAGCCAACACCCCGCCTCAGATTGCTGGCCTTTTCGAATTTTACTCACAGCAGGCAGCCCAGGCACTTGATACCCTTCGTCGGAAGCAGGCAGAGTTCGCCGCTGAAGATGCACGTAATCGGGCGGAGGCGCAACGTCAGGAGACCGAGCGCGCCCTTGACGATGCCCGTGACCTGTATGCGGATTACACCAGCGACCGACAGGACCTTGAGGAAGAGTACGCGCAGACGGTCCGCGACCTAAACAAGGAACTCAAAGACCTGCCAGCCGAGCGGTTGGCCGCAGAGACGAAACTCAAGGACAGGCAGGCTGATGAACTGGCCGAATTTGACAAACAGATCGCCGACAACCAGATCAGAGAGGCGAAGCGGGCGGCGTTTGAGCAGCAGAATATCGAACTCGACAATCAGGCTGAGTTGCGCCGGATCCGCGAGAATAACCAGCGCGACGCGTTGAGCGGCGAGGCGGATTTCATCGTCGAGCGCGCCCGGCTTCAGGCGCAACTGGCTGAGGCTCAGGCATCGGGAGACACGGAAGCGGCTACGGCTGCCCAAACCGAACTGGACGCACTCAACCAGCAGCAGCTCACCGAAGAGCAGCGGCAGGCCGAAATCGAAACCGCCCTAACCTCCGGCAAAACCCAGGAAGAGATCGACCTCGAACTGGAGGCGATCAACGCCAAATATGACGCCCAGCAGGAGTACAACCGACAACGGCTGGAACTGATTCAGCTTGGCGATACTGCCGCCCTGGCCGCCCTGGACGCCAACTTTCAGGCACAGCAAGACCTGATCCAGCAGCAGTACCAGAATGAACTGACCTACCTGCAGCAGAAAAACACGCTCGCCGAACAGGAGCGACAGGCCGAACTCGCACAGGAGCAGGCCGACCTGGAGCAGCGGCGCAACGATATTTTAGCCCGGCAAGCGCAGGAACTGGCTGACCTGCAAAAACAGTTCGACGACCGCGAGACCGAAATCAAGACCCGGTTAAACGAGGAAAAGACCGCCTACGATGAGGCGATGACCGCGATTGAGACCCGCGTGGCCGAGGCGTACGCCAAAATGACCGACGCGGCCAAGAGCTTCTTTGATCAGCTTAAAGCCGGGGTTGATCTGGCGTCTCAGGCGGCGGGAGGCGGAGGAGGAAATAGCACGACAAGCGGCGGCGGAGGTGGCGGGTCAGGTGGTGGGAACAGTATCCGCGACACCTCAACCCCTCCTCCACCCCCACCACCCCCACCACCGAATACCCAGTCCGGCAGTGATAACGACGGGGATCAGGCTGGCA
>ERZ724505.1266-NODE-1266-length-14110-cov-6.756386_pt1 | contig 14110 bp, 13 predicted proteins | sample MGYA00376038_ERZ724505 | MGnify/ENA primary metagenome ERZ724505 (study PRJEB28724, sample SAMN07190884) | wastewater metagenome | isolation source: effluent of sewage treatment plant in Hong Hong | place: Hong Kong | collected 2016-03-17 ... | reverse complement strand
ATATATTATGTTTTTGTAAATATATAATATATACGGGATGCCAAAAAATTAATGAAAATATTATAATATAAATATAGTATATAGTTAAAATGGACACAGGAAGAATTTTTGTGGAAAAAGCAACAAATCATGTGTATGATGAAAAATTAAAAGTAACCAAGAAATATATGTATGATGAAGAGAAAGAAAAAAAGTTAAAATCATTAGAGAAGATTTTTGAAAATATAGAGAACAAAGATGAAGAAGAAATGGCATCAATGATAATTAGTTATACATCAGTATATAAAGATCTAGAAAATGTATTGATGGATGTTGATGAAGAGAAGATAAATTACATGGAATCATTAGGTATACTATCACAAGTAGGAGAATATTTAATAGAGCAATTTTTGAAACTAAAAAATAATATGTCTACTGATAGTATACAAAATGAGTAACGACACAGTTTTTAGATCAGATCATTTATATTATGATATTTCAATGACAAATTATGATGCTGTAGGTCAATCAAATAAACAATTAATTTTTAATGATACAAGAAGTCAGCCATATTTAGACAATCCACGAGATTATTATATGTCTGTGGTGAGATTTTCTGTAGAAACTCCATCACTTCCGCTATTCATTCCAAAAATTCAACCAAGTCCAAACACGAATGTTGATTTAACAGTATATTCAATAACGTTATCATATAATTATAGCGGAACAGTGTATGATGCTAGAGAGTTTGTAGAATGGGAGTCTGAAGAAAAATTTGTAACCGCCCCATCTAGTGTTCCTGAATTTAATTCTTTGAAGAGTAATTATTATTTTTGTTATTCTTACCCACATTTTATAAATTTAGTTAATAAAGCATTGAAAAAAGCATACAATAATTTAAGTTCGCAAATAATAAATGCTGGTGGAAGCATGCCGAGTCCAAATGCTCCATTTTTTAATTATGATCAAAATACAAGCAAATTTTCATTGTATGCTGATAAAAATGGGTATGATAATGGCGTAACAATATCTGCTGTTTCAGCATCTACAGCAAATTTAGCAGGTTATGTTTATGCAAATGGAACAGCTGGTGTTGGAGCTACTTTGACGGCTGGAGCAAATGGAGCATTTGTGTTGGATGGAATTAATGGTTCATTAGGAGATTTATTTTTAATAAAAAATCAAACAGCAGGAGAGGAGAATGGATTATATTTATTAACAACAGTTGGAGATGCAGGAACACCGGCAGTATTAACAAGAGCACCATTTTACGACACTGCAACCGAAATGAATTCATATCAAATTATTTATGTTGTTTCAGGAACAGTCAATGAGGGTAAAAAATATAAACAGACAGCAACAATAACAACTGTAGGAACAGATGCATTAACTTTTACAGAATATAATAATATTTCATTATTTATGAATATCCAATGTTATTTATTATTCACCAGTTTTGACAGAGAACATTTTTCATTTAGTTCAGTAGATGGGAAAATATATAAATTGAAAATATATGACAAACAAGGTTTAAATAACGTAACATTAAGCGGATATGGAACAAATTATACAGCTTTGAAAATGGAACAAGATTATAATAGTTCTGTTTATTGGTGTCCAGTTTCTACATTTATATTTACATGTTCACAATTGCCAGTAGTGCCAACTATGACGACAGTTCCCACGATAACAGGAACATCAGGATCAGGATTAAATAGTAGCGGAAACAATGCCAGTGTGAGTGCAAGAATGACAGATTTGATTGTTCCTCTAGAAAATGGAACCCAATATTGTCCAGCAGTAACATATTATCCGACAGCGGAATATAGATTATTTGATTTATTTGGAGATTCTCCATTGAATACACTAAATATAACAGTTTTATGGCAGGATGAATATGGAAATGAATATCCATTTTTCTTAACATCGGGATGCAGTGCGAATATAAAAATATTATTCAGAAAAAAATACTTTAGTGGATAAATAATATAAGTTCATAATTTAAATTTTTAGTTTATTTTTTTATGTAGTCAATACATATAAGAAAAATGTCAGCTTCAAACGATTTTTACAAAGTTTTAGTAAAAGATTCTAGATTGAATTGCAGAAGCACTCTTGGATATGCAGTATTCAAAGGAGGTATGAATGTCACTAACCAACCTTTTAATGCTCAATCATGGAATCCATCATCTGTAAATCACACTATTCAAGTCCCAAGTGAAACAACTTTAATAGACAGACGATTTTTATGGGAAAATCAAATAACATTAAGATTAGTTGGTACTCCTGCAGTGGGTGAATATTTAGTTAATTATGGTGTTAAAGATGCTTTTGGTCCATTCCCAATGCAACAAATGTGCTTAACAACAAATTGTACTATAAATAGCAATACTATTTCTCAAAATACACAAGATATAATATCAATTATTTTAAGATTGAATAATCCTCGTGATTTACAAAGATATAATGGTATGACTCCAACAGCTTATGACACTTATTATAAATATTCTGATGCTGTGAATGCAAATAATAATCCAAATGGTTCATGGGTGAATGTTTCTGACAATGATTTATTGCCAAGAGGTTCATATACTTTAGAAAGTATAAGTGGAAATTCTATTGGTGATGGAAATCCAAAAACTGTTGATGTTGTAATAAAAGTTACAGAACCAATTTTGATGAGTCCATTTTTATTTGGTGAAGCAAAAAGTAATGGACAAGCTATGTATGGTATTCAAAACATGAGTTTCAACTTTACTTTAACAAATGGTGGTTCTACATCAAGAGTGTGGAGAACGTCTAGCACATTAACCAGTGCTACTGTAACAAGCATCGAGCAACCAGTATTAAGAGTTACATTTTTAAGTCCTCATCCAAGTGATCTTTTCCCTTCTAGAAATGTTGTCGCATATTATGAATTACCAAGATATACATTACAATTACCTGCAGTAGTCAATGCTGGAGCAACAGCAGATCTAACTTCAAATAACTTGCAATTAAATCAAATTCCAGATAAAGTAATAATAGGTGCTAGAAAGAAAATGACAAATCAAACATGGAATGATTCTGATTCATGGCTTCCAATTGAAGGAACTTCAATAAACTTTAACAATCAAAGTGGTATATTATCATCTGCAGATGTTCATCAACTTTATCAAATGTCTGTTGCTAATGGATCTAATCAGAATTGGCTTGAATTTAGAGGAAAAGCTAATGTTCCATTTTCTGGCAACACATTACCAGATGTCGCCACAAGTGGTTCATTGTTGGTTTTAGCATTCGGAAAAGATATCCAATTAGTGAATGATTATGAAGCGCCTGGTTGTATAGGAAATTACAACTTCCAGTACAAATTGACTGTTAGAAATAATACAGGAGCAGAAATTAATAGTACTACTCATGAAGTAATTACAATTCTATTGAATAGTGGTTTAATGGTGTTTGATCGTGGTACAAGTTCTAAATTTACTGCCATTTTGAGTAAAGTAGATGTATTGGAAGCATCTGAACAAAAACCATATTTTATGGATACAATTCAGCGCAAAGTTGGAAGTGGTTTCTTTGATATGTTGAAATCTGCCGCATCTGTATTATTACCAAAATTGAGGGAATCAATAAGAGGAAGTGATAATAAATTATTAGGTGCAGTCGATAAAGGCTTATCTAAATTAGGTTTAGGTCATTCAGGAGGTATGGGACCATCTGGAGGTGCTGGGCCAAGTGGAGGGCGAATGAGTCTTAGAGACAGAATAATGAATAGATAAATTTAATTTAATTTTTTTGTATTATAAAGATATATAAAAAATGGCTTTAGCTCAAAGATTTTCAAATGCTTTATTCCCAGAGGGAACATTTACTGCAACAGGTGCAACAGCTGTGACGGTCGCTTGTCCAAGTATAGATGCAAATTCAGTAGTTGTATTTACACTAAAAACAGTAGGAGGTACACCAGCAGGAGCTCCATATTGTTCGGCTATAACAGCAGGAACAGGATTTGATGTAAAAGTTGCTGCCGGCGATACTTCAGTATATAATTGGTTTGTTATAAATCCACGATAAATAAATTTATTAAAAATCTCATATAATTAATTTCAAGGATTAATTATATAGAAAATGCCTTACGATAATTTTTACAACAGAGCAATAGCTGAAAAGATCAAATCTATCAATAGAAATGCTGTTATAAATGAAATTCAATATTATAACAATGATGAACCAGAATATAATGAATTTGTTCCTGATGTTGTACATGGTGCACTAAATGGTGGTTTTTTATTGCCTGTTGTTGGAGCAATAGCTAAAGAAGTTTTACCAGATGTAGCAGAAGGATTATACAAAACTAGTCCATTTTATGAAAGAACACCAGAAGAAGAAGCACTATATAGATCAGAAGTAAAACAACATGGAGAAGATAGAAAATCAAAATTTCAAAAACAATGGGAAGAAATAGTAAGAAAATATAGAGGAAAATATGATAATCCAGAATTTAAAAGATTACAAAAAGTTTATTCTAAGGAAGTAGATACTGGTTTGAAAGGAAGTGGAATGAAACAAGATGCAATAGATGCTAGAAATATAGGATCTGGATTGTATGGTGGAAATAGTCAAACTGAAAAACTACAAGAAGAAATAAATAAAATATTAAGTGGAAATGTTGGAAGTGGCAAAAATGAAATGCCAAAAGAAAACAAAAAAGTAGAAAATGAAATTGAAATAAAAGTTGTTGATGTTCAAAAACCAAAAAGAAAACAGAAAGTAGAAAAAAAAGTGGAAAAAGTAGAAATTAAAAATGTTACAAAGAAAAAAGGTAGACCATCAAAAATGGGAGCTGGAAAATATAAGACATTACCAGTTGTTGAAGAAGTTAAACAAGTTGTCACAGATGAACCTAACAAAGTTGTTGCTAAAAAGAGTAAATATAAAACATTGCCAGTGTTGGAAGATGTTGATGAAGTAGCAGTTGGAATGGGAAAAAGTGGTGGTGTTTTAGTTGATTCTGCACAATTGCCCGGTTCTTCTTTTGCAGGAGGAAAGAAACCAAAAAGAGCACCATCAGCATATAATAGATTTATTTCTGAATACATGAATAAGCACAACATGAAAATGAAAGAAGCGATACAAGATGTTAAAAATAAAAATTTATGGCCACCAAAATAATGAATAAATGGATTTGTATTATTTTTTATTATAAAGTAAAATTATAATAAAATGTCTTTGAGAGAATTATCATTTAGAGAAGTCATTGATTATGACAACATGGTCAATAGACGAGTTAATGCAAAAACAAAAGAATTTGTAAAAGTTTCTGGAGATCCAATAAGACCACCATCAGGATTTGAAAGAAGATTAGCATTTGATCTTGATTCTTTACTCAATAGTCTGACGGCTGAAATGTCAGCTATTGTTGATAGATATAATATCTATTTTTCGTTGACAAATGAGGAAATGGCTACAAAAGAAAAAAATAATCCTCTAATAAATAGTTTAGAACAACAACTCAGAGATCTTCAAGAAGAGTTAGAACTTCTTGAAGAAGAAGCCGAAGAGAATGATAAAAAGCTCCCTAAAATGGTGAGAGTGCCAATAGAAAGAAGAATTGAAGAAATAGAAAAAGAATTGAAAAAAGCAAAGAGTCAAATCTCATCTTTGACTGAAGATGTAGAGGAAGAAAAAAAAGATAATTTGGCAGATGCCGGCAGGTTGGTGAACAAATATAATGCCTTAATTATTTATTTAATTCATAAACTTCAAATATATAAATTAAATGCTAATGATAGAGCTATTGTTGATGATAAATTAAGTAAAATAGCCCCTATAGCTCAAAAAGTTAACGATATATCACAAGAATTTAATTTTATAGATAAAGAATCAGTCAAAAAAGTTACAGAAAATATAGTAAATAAAAATTATGAAATAGTTGGATATATTGATGGATCACAATTAAATAATTTAAAAAAACAATATGATGGTGTGCCAAATTTATCCCAAATAAGAAAACCTAGCGTTGCACCTGGTGGTGTTGATCCTGATGGCGGAGATGGTCCTGATGGCGGAGATGGTCCTGATGATGGATTTGGTGATAGACCTGATTATGCTCATGAATCAAATGTTCAATATGATGGCCCTGATGATGGTGATGATTATGATGCTGATGAAGATTATGAAGATGTTTATGATATTTATGAAGAACAAGAACAAATGGATCCGAATGATATGGAACAATGGAGAGGCCAAGAAGTATATTTTAATACAATTCCAGAATATCCACGATTATCTGATGAAGAATATGCTAATCTCGTTGATCAAGATTATAAAAATAGACCAGAATATTATGATGAAATAAAAAATGAAGAATATGCCAATGCTCTTCTGAAAGAACAACAAGAATATGAATCATATGAACCATATGAGCCCCCAAGATTATCTTCTGAACAATATGACAGATTAGATGAATTACAACAAAATCTAGAAAATTTAGGAGACGATGATGATTATTACAAATTTTACAATATTAATCCACAAATGGAAGGAAACCAACAATATGAAACACAAAGAGAATCTAGAAACAGAGTAAGAGGACCTATCAGTTATGATACTTATTTTGGTCCTATTAAAGTGGATATGGATGTTGATTCAGAAAAATTCGCCACATTTCCTGAATTTGGAGAAGAATTTAAAAGGAATTTTGACGATGTAGTTCTAAAAGTAACAAAAAAATATAAGTCTGACGAAAATACAGTAAATGATCCATTTTTACAGCATCAGATTAATTTAGTAAAAGGTAATTTCGATGATGAAAAAGAAAAAGTAAATTTGGGTTCATCTGCAGAAGGATTTTTACCCATTGGTTATGAAAATGAAGATTTACAACTATTAAATGAAAGACCAGAAAATATTAATAATACTGCTATAAGACAAAATGATATATTACAAGGAGCTTTTTTGAATGAAAGAATAATTGATAGAAGTGTAGAATTTGCCAATGAAGCTGATGCTTACATAGAAGATATTGTTGATTTTAGAAATCTTCAACAGGGAGAAGAACTTGAAGATTATGGACCTGTATACAGTGAACCAGATGTTTTAGAAAAAGAATATCAAGAACTAATAAAAGATCCAAAATATTCTGCTAATTTAATAAAAATAGAATATCTAAAAGAATTGAGAAAAAAAGAAGAATATAGAGATCTAAAAAATCAACGAATAATACAGGATGAGATAGATAAACTTTATGATGAATTTGAATTATTACTTCATCAATCGAAGAGAGAATTTTTACAAGGAAATCCACAAAAAGAAATAATAGATGAAACAATAGCAGAATATGGAAAAGTTCAGCCTCCGGAATTTACTATGTATGATATGTTTGATTCTGACGACTATCGTTGGATCAAACGTCCTGAGGGAGCAATAGAACGAGCAATAGAACCACAACAACAACCAGTTAGTAAATTTGATACTATTTCTATCAAGAAAAATTCTGGAAATGGAAGAAGAAAATTGACAGATGAGGAAAGAATTTATATGGCCAGAGGCAGAACCAATATGAGAGTTAATAGAAATCCAAATGTGGATAGACAAAGATCTAATGGAAATAGTAACTTTAAATTTAGTGATTATGATAATGATCCATATATGGATACATATCGAAGAGAACAGTAAATTTTTTGATTTTTATTTATAAATGTCTAATTTATAAATGAACTATTTATTTGAAGTAAAAACATTAAATCAATATCCTGAAGATGTAAAAGAAGTTTTTCATTTAATCAGTTATGATAATATTATACCTGCTGTTAAAGGATCTGCAAATAATAAATATACTGGATCAACTGCTAATGATTTTGATCTATTTACAAAAATTAATCTAAAGAGCAAAAATATTGAAGATGCTAAAAATGAAATATGGAATAATTTTAAAGAAATAATAAGTGATATTATGAAAGATGAAGATGTTTATTTTGTAGATTTCAAATGTGGTTTAGATGATGAGTTATATCAAGATTTAGATAATGTAAAAAAAATACACCAATTTTATAAAAGTAAAAGTGAATATTTAGAACCAGATGTTTTAGATGAAATATTATCTATAAATGATTTCGAAGAATTATATGAATATTGTCGTAATTTATACACATTAAGATGGGAACCTGAAGAAATAATAGCAGGAGTCAAAAAATTATATCCAGATAGAGAAAAATTATTTGTTGATGCAATAAAAGATAAAACAATTATTAAGATAGATGTGATAGCATATATTGATAATATATTTACTGAATTTAGTAATATATTTGAATTTGTTAGAGGAGAAAATATTGATATCAAGAAAAATGAATTTATTCACAACATTATTTCTGATTTTATGTATTATGTTGAAAATGGAAATTTATTCAAAGCATTAAAAAGATTCTATTCATTATCTAAAATATCGAAAGATGAAAAGATGATAAAACATCTGATAGAATTATTCAATAGTGATCTAGGATTATTATACAAAATTATTGGAAATATTAAAACATTATTATTATTGTTAGAGGAAGGATATTATCCAAGAGAAAAAATGTTAGATGAATTACAGATATTGAAATATGAAATTAGTAACATTTATGAATTTCCAATTAAACATTCTATCTATGATATTATTGATAAAGTTGAAAATTATGATGACATAGAAAAATTTTATGTTGCTATTGATGATATAAAAAATTATTTAGAAAAAATATTAGAAAACCAAACACAAAAATGGTTAAATAAAAAACAACTAAAAATACAAGTTGGTGATTTTATTGTTTCATTAAAAAAATCTGAATAGATGTTATAGTAAAATGAGTTTATCTTTTGAAAATAATAAAAAAGGGACAAATCTTGCTGTCATAGATGGAGGACAATTTGATGACAAAATTATTAGTGTTTTTGAACCTGATGCAAAAATTGATCAAAAAAAAACATTTGATCAAATTAATTTGACTGAAGGAAAATTTAAATTATATCCTTCTAATCATGAACGCAATTGTATTTTTATCACTGGTCAAAGTGGTAGTGGAAAGAGTTATGTTATAAAAGATTTTATAATTAATTACAAAGATAAATTCCCGAACAGAGATATATATTTTTTTAGCCAAAAAGTTAAAGATGAAACTGTTGATGAAGTTAAAGATAAATTTCATCGAGTAAAAATTGATGATTCGCTAATTACACATCCAATTGATCCAGATGAATTTAAAGAATGTTTAGTGGTTTTTGATGATGTCGAAAATTTACCAAAAAAAATTAAAGAACATTTATTTTGGGTTAGAGATTATCTTCTAGAAATTAAAAGACAAGATAAAGTTTCTGTAATTATTGTCAATCATTTGCCAACAGGATTAGAAATTAAAAAAGTACTAAATGAATGTAATGTTATAGTATTCTTTTTGGCTAATTGGAATCGTGGACTAAAATATTTATTGTATGAATATTTGGGATTAGATCGAGATGATCTAAAAAAATTAAGAAAAGCTAAAACTAGAGCATCTTATTATTTTAAAATGTATCCAAATGTGGTGATGAATGATCATCAAATGTGGGTTAGAAAAGTAGAGGATGACGAGGATACAAAAATTAGATTAGTGGAAGAAAAGGATCAAAAAAAAGGAGGAAATAAAAAAGATGATGAAAACGAAAAATTAGAATACAAAACATGTAAATCATGTGGAGCAAATTATTTAAATTTTGATTCACATAAAAAAACATTACATCATTTGGCCAGTTTAGATAATTAATTATTTAGTTCTTCTTTTGGTGTATTTGCATAAAGTGCTTTCAATTGTTTTACAGCTTCTTCATATGTCAAATATTTTTTACTATGATATTTGCCATCTGGTTTATCAGTTTTTACTTTATATTTGCCGTTAGGAAAACGATGAATTATATAAGGCATAAAATCTAAGATTTTTGTATATATATAATATATATAAAATGTCATTAGAAAAACCTATTTATGATTCTCTCAAAAAAAACAATTTAAGTGATACATCTATAAAAACATATATTAGAAATTTACGATTATTGAATGATGGTAATGAACTAAATAATTTGAAATTTTTGAATGACAAAGAAAATATATTGGAAAAATTAAAAAATTATACTGACAACACAAAGAGAAATTATTTGATATCCATTGTATCGATTTTAAGACAATTCAAAGATAAAGAAAAGTTATACAATGAATATTATAAATTGATGCTAAAACAACATGATCTAATAAAAAATAAACCACAAAATGAAATGACAGAAACACAAAAAAAGAATTGGATAGAATGGAAGGATTTAGAAGAGATCTATAATAAACTTGGAGATGAAGTTAGTAAATTTAAGGGAAAACAAGATTTAGAAAATAAAGAATATGGACAATTATTAAAATATGTTACATTATCCCTGTATATGACAATTCCACCTCGCAGGAGTAAAGATTATTACATGATGAATGTAGTTTATGAATATGATAAAAATTTAAGTAATGATTACAACTATTTAGATTGGAAAAATAAAAAATTTTATTTCAATAATTACAAAACAGCGAAAACATATAATCAACAAGTTATCAATATTCCAAATGATTTAATGGAAATAATTAATATTTATCTAAAATTTCATCCAGAGATCAAAGGAGAATTAACTAAAAATATAAATACTCCATTTTTGGTTAATCATAAAAATAAAAGATTAACTGCATCAAATCTTAAAGAAATTCTAAATAGTATATTTGGTAAAAATATTTCATCTTCCATGTTGAGACATATATATTTGAGTCATAAATATGGAGATACTTATAACGATATGGTGAAAGATGCTAAAATGATGGGACATTCTCTTATCCAACAAGCAGAATATGTTAAGAATTAATTTATCTATGTTCTGGTAAATGTTTTAATAAAAATTTTGCATTTTCTGGATCTACATTATTTATAAATGCAGATACAATTTGATCATATGTATATCCACTTTCTTTTTTCATTTCTTCTATCCATTTTTGGAATTGTTTAAGATTCATATTTTCATCTCTCATAGCCATTATTCTAAGAATATCCCATCTTCCACATGTTGCAATTTCAGGATCATAATCTTGATATTTTTTTGTGTTTTGAACAACTTTTAAATCTGTTTTTTTCAATAAGTTTCCTAAATATGGTTCATCTTGACCAAGATTAATTCTAGCATATTTGGGAATCCATTTTAATGGTACATCAATGCCATAACCATATCCATCAAAATATTCTATTGTGTCTTCATCAAAATTATATCTCATTAGTGCAACCCAATGTCCATTGTTTGGAGATGATTCATAAAGAAGAATTTTGTATGATTTATGATTTGGTAATAATTCTTCTATGCTATTGTAATTTCTTAGTTCTTTGTATGTAATTATTTCTGCATCGGGCAAATATAATTTAATTTGATCATCTCCCATGGGCTGTTTTTTTATTTGATTTACTAATGTTTCTCCTTTTTTCGAATCCATTATTTTTTATACAATAAATATAGATAATGAATGCTAAGACTTTTTTAAAACATGCAGAAAAAAAAGGATTCTCTGGATTTGCCAAAATCTTTGAATATTTGAGATCTATATTCCCTTATTCTGTTGATGAATTAGAAAACAAATCATTTGTTGAAAAAGGAATTGAAAGACAAAAAAAATCTACACTAAAACTGGTTCCCAAAAATTCAAAGTTTAAAGATAAACAAAAAATGAGAAAAAATTTAAATTCAGTTGAATTTGAATTCGATGATTTCTTTAAAAATACGGTTTCTATGGTCGATACATTAAATTATATGATATATCCAACAAAGACTAAAAAACTGGAAGATGAAATGGGATATTTACCATTTGGTACAGCTAATAAAACTATGTTCTATATTAATTATAATCAAAACAAATATGACATCATATTACCATTTTCTTTTACTATTTTTTATGATAATGCCGAAAAATTTATAAGAGAAATAGTTGATAATGAAAAAGAAAGAGCAAAAGATAATAGAGAATTGCTCGAAATAGTCTCAACAAGATTATCACAGTGTGGATATCATCGTTTTTTGGCTGATGGAATAATAAATATTTTACCAGAATACATATTAAATGTTTTCGCTCGACTCTCTAACGACGAAAATATCCCCAAAAAGAAAGAGAAGAAGATTTTTGTTTGTAAAAAGATAGATAGAGATACTGGAAAAGTGGATACTAAGAAAGATGAAGATATTATCGACAAGAAAAAAGAGATTGACAAAGAGAGAGCAAAAATATTTTCAGAAATTACAGATCTAGAAGATGAAATATATGATTTAGAGGATAAAATTATCTATGAAAGTGATGATAAAGAAAAACAAAAATTGAGAGACAAATTATCTGATGTAAAAAAACAACATAAGAAGTTAACTGTAAAATTTAATGAACTACAAAAACAAAAAGATGCATTAAAACCTAAAAAAGTTGAAGAAGTTAAACCGAAGAAAGTCAAGAAAGCTGATAAAACAGACATCAAAAAAGTTGATGACAAAACTGACATCAAAAAACTTGACAAGAGAAGATATGATATACTAAATAAGATGATCAGTCAAGAAGCTAAAATAAAAGGTTTAAAAAAACTAATCAAAGATGAACAGAACAAGAAAAAAGATAAAGCTGAAAAACAGAAACAAATTAAATTATATGAAGCAGAAATTGCTTTGATGAAGAAAAAATACAAAGAATTACATGATGAACTAAATGAAATTGAAAAACTAAAAGAAGATCTGAAATATGAAGGTTTGACCAAAAAAGAGAAAGAGAAGAAGATCAAAGAAAAAGAACAGAAACAAAAAGCTTATGAGAGAGAACAAGAATTGGCCAAGAAACAGAAACAAGAATTGGAAGAAAAAGAAGCAAAGAAGTTAGCTGAACAAGAAGCCGAGAAAAAAGCAAAAAAAGAAGCCGAAGAAAGAGCCAAACAAGAAGATAAAATAGTTAAATTAATTATGGATAATTTTAGTGATAAAGAATTTAAGAAGATACTAAAAGAAAACGATATACCAGAATCAAAGAAAAAGATAAAAGAGGATCTAAATAAGTATGTCAAAAAAATCGCAAATATTTATGTCAAACATTATAATGAACTTATTAATGATTTGGAAGATATGGAGGATAATATCGAAAGATTTATGAATGAGATTAAGGAAGCCAAAGAAAATATCAAAGAACTGGAAAGCGATAAAAATGATCTCCAGAAATATATTAAATCGTTGGTTAAAACATTAAATGTATTTAGACAGTTTTTAGGTTTAGAAGAAGTGAAACATGATTGATCGCAAAAATATATATAAATGACATTTTATATATATGTTTAAAGGGACTAACATAGTGTTATTTCTATGTGGGGTGGTTGAAAAAATTACATCTTGGGTATACATCATAAAAATGAACTTTTCATGGCTTCAATATTTGTTTTCATTAATTTAATAAATTGTGGTTTTTCAGTATCATAAATTTTTATTAAATTAATATGTGTTTCTAACTGTTTAATTACAAAATTTATATTTTTATATTGCTCATCATCAGTCGTCAATATTTGCTTCTTTCTATACAGATTAATTAAGAGCTTTATACACATATCATTCATTGGTTCTTCTTGCCATTTATCGAAGAATCTTTCGATCAACATATTTATATCATTTTTATCCATATCAATATTATTCATATTATAATTAATTATTTTTTATACTTAATTATATATTAGCTTTTTGTCTTTAAGTGTTTTTGACAAGTGATAATTTTATTGTGCAAAAAAATGGCTGTTTTATTGCTCAAATGACATTTTTACTTGTTTTAACAGAAAAATTTTTTCCATTTTACAGATAATTTATGTTATACCTAAGATGAAAATTTTTTAACTGTCCCACATCAATTTAAACCCCTTTTATGCACTATAAACAAGCGTATAAAAGTATATATATACATAAATTTTGAATATGAAAAATATTTTACAATTAATCAATTTTTTATCAAAAATAGCTGTTTTTATAGCTCAAATGACATTTTTTATTAAATGATATATAAGTTTAATTATATTTATTAATTATTTACGGTTTTTTCGGGAAAAATTGCCCAGTCATG
>ERZ724505.1265-NODE-1265-length-14120-cov-13.010380_pt1 | contig 14120 bp, 19 predicted proteins | sample MGYA00376038_ERZ724505 | MGnify/ENA primary metagenome ERZ724505 (study PRJEB28724, sample SAMN07190884) | wastewater metagenome | isolation source: effluent of sewage treatment plant in Hong Hong | place: Hong Kong | collected 2016-03-17 ... | reverse complement strand
TGGGTGTACCCGACCGACTCCGGCTTCGGCAGCGGTGAGGCGGCGCAGGCCGCGATGAAAGACAACCCGATGCTCGCGATGACCGACGAGGTGGTCGACGGGCACAAGCTGCGTGTGAACGACGTCTTCCGCATCGTGCACGACCTCGCCGGACACGTCGCGGAGGGGAACGGCTTCCGCGCGAACGGCGAGGAGCTCGCCGCACAGCTCCACGCGTCGCTCTACTCGCCGGAGGCCCGCAAGGCCCTGATGACCGAGACCCGCGGGCAGAACTCGTGGGTGAACTTCGGCCCGAACGGAGCGGCGAATCGTGCCGCGAGCAGCGAGGCCACGGTCTACGCGCCACAGAAGACCGGCCTGCTGCCGGACTGGGCGACGGAGCAGCACTACACCCCGCCGGACGCGCGGGCCCTGAAGACGGCAGAGGTGTCGCGCGCGAAGCGCCGCGCCGGCACGACTGGTCAGTATGTCGGCGCCCCGAAGGGGATCGACTCGCCTCAGAAGTACTCCGCCCTGGTCGACTCGTACGCGAGGCGTGTCGAGCGCGCCATCGATGCCGGTCTTGAGCCTGGCTGGTTCTACGGCAAGGGTCGTCAGGCGATCGCGGACGTCGCGACCACGCCTCGGGCGGCGGATGCGTTCGCGAAGACGAACGCGGTGACGAGCTCCGAGGCGCCGGTGGCCTCGAACGTCGGCTGGGCGATCAAGGCGCACGAGCAGGCCGCGGCCGGCGTGCCGATCAACTCCGGCAAGTACCCGAACACGATGCGCGACCTGCTGACGCGCGTGGTGAAGGGGACCGACGAGCACCTGGGTCACAAGCGTGACCGGTACGGCAACGGGCTCAACCCGAACGGCGACCCGAACGGGCTCGCGCCGAACGATCGCTGGGAGATCCGCAGCTTCGGGTACGACAAGGACACCGCGGGCCCGGCGCAGCACGACTTCATGGACGAGGTGCGCCAGAAGGCCCTGGAGCGCGTGAACAAGCGTCGCGGGCTGAACCTCACGCCCCTCGAAGCTCAGGAGCTGAACTGGGCGGTGCAGCGCGCCGACGATATGGGGATCTCGGTGCAGGACAGCGCGCGCGACGTGGTGCACGGCGCGATGGACAAGTTCGCCTTCCAGCACTCCTGGGAGTCGACCCCTGGTGAGAGCTCGGCGCATCTGCCCCAGCTGCGCGCCGGCAACCAGGCTGACTGGCGGGCGCATCACGCGAACGTGAAGAGCCTGCTGGTCGACGAGAACGGCAAGGACCGCCTGTTGAGCGCGTTCGGCGGCGAGTTGCAGCCGCGCGCGTTCGACGGGCCCGGCGTGTTCAAGGGGCAGGTCGCTCCTGGCACGCAGTCCCGCTCGCTGGTCTATCAGACCGTCGACAAGGGCATGGACCCGTCGTCCCGTGCGCGCGTGCAGGCCACTGAGGCAACGCGCTCGCTGCTGCTCGGGCAGGACGCGTACGGCGGGCACTCGCTACTGCCGGCGAAGAGCCTGAAGCAGGTCGACACGCTGAGCGTCGATCTCGGGCACACGCTGCGCGATGACCAGGCGCTGCCGCTCCTCGATCGGCTGCGCGAGCTCTACGGCGACACGACGGTGGTCGTGCCGACCGAGAACGGCTTCAACCTGCTGAACCTCTCGGGTGAGAACTTCGGAAAGCGGACGAAGAACCTCGTCCAGGATCTACTCGGCGTCGCGGACGTGAAGGGCGTCGTCGGCGGCCGGCGCGCGGAGAGCTCGATCTACAACGAGCTCCCGTGGGACAGCGGGCAGGCGACGCAGCACGTCCTGGAGCAGATCGACAACCCGGCCGCGCCGGCCCTCGCGCAGCACGCCGACAGCCCTGCGATGCGCGAGCTCGCCGGCAAGATGGCGGACCTCTACGAGGGGATGCCGGGGAAGAACGAGCGCCTGCAGCAGACGCTCAGGGCTTGGCAGAGCGGCGGCCTCGAAGCGGTCCGCGAGCTGGTGAAGAAGGGCCTGGCTCCGGCTGCGGTGCTTTCGCTGCTTGCCGCGCGAAACGCAAGGCGGCCGACGCCGGAAGGCTGAACCCACCCTTGACCGCTCGGTAGAAGTCGTCCTCGGTGAACCCGTTGCGCCCGACGAGCTGAGTGGTGGTGCGCTTCTTGGACATGAGCAGAGGATACACGATGGAAGGTCTGTCCGAAAAGGTGAGGAGCCTGATGCGACTCCGGGACCCGGTTCCGGTGAACGAGGAGAAGCTCCGCGAGGCCCGCGAGCGTGGCCGCCAGGCAGAGGAGCTGCTGCGGAACGAGGCGCTGCAGCGCGCGTTCGTGCAGCTCGACGAGGGCTACCAGAACATCTGGCGCCACACATCGCCGGACGACCACGAGACCCGCGAGCGCGCCTGGTCGCAGCTCCGGCAGCTCGACGACCTCAGGAACCTGCTGATTTCCACGGTGCGAAACGGCGCAGCCGCACACGGGGAACTGGAGAGAGCGCTGCGTCGTTGAGCCGAGTACCGCACTACCGCAAGTAGCAAGCGACTCGCGTAGGAGATAATGGGACATGGCAGTCGACAATACCGGTAAGGGCACGCCCACCGGGACAATTCGTGAAGCCGCAACTGCTTTCGAAGCCCTGCTGACCCTCGAGGAGGGCAATCAGTCGGACGACGAGGCGAAGCCCCAGGTCGAGGAGGCCGAACAGGCCGACGAGTCCGAGGGTGTTGCATCCGAGACGGACGAGACCACCGACGAGGTGGAGCAGGACGTCGAGGGTGAACAGTCGGGCGACGAGGAAGACGACGAGCAGAAGCCTGGCGACAAGCTCTACACCGTCCGCGTGGATGGCAAGGAAGAGCAGGTCCCTGAGAGCGAGCTGCTTGCCGGCTACCAGCGTCAGCGCGACTACACGCAGAAGACGCAGGCTCTTGCAAGCGAGCGCAAGGCGATCGCCCAGGAGCAGGCCCAGCTGCGACAGCAACGGTCCGAGTACGCAGAACTTCTCCCGAAGCTGCGCTCGGTGCTCGAAGCTGACCTGACCGAACCGAACTGGGAAGAGCTCCGCGCTACCGACCCGGTGCAGGCCGCGATCGCCAAGGACCGCTTCGACGAGCGGAAGGCGAAGATCCAAGCGGTGCGCGCCGAGGAGGAGCGGATCCGGTCGCAGAACGAACAGGAACAGGCCGCGCTGCGGAACCAGATCCTGATCGAAGAGCAGCAGAAGCTGCTCGCGCGGCCAGAGCTGGCGCACTGGAAGGATCCAGCGAAGGCCAGCGCGGACACCAAGCTGATCGTCGAGACCATGAAGAACGCCGGCTTCGCCGACGAGGAGCTTCAGATCTTCGACCATCGTGCGATGGTGATCGCCCTCAAGGCGGCGAAGTACGACGAGCTGATGCAGCAGCGTACGGCGGCCCAGGGCGCGGTGAAGGGAAAGGTCGCGAAGGCGCCGGTGGCGACTCCGGGGAGCGCGGTCCGCAAGAGCGGCTCCGCACTGCAGAAGGACCAGGCTCGCCTGGCGAGGAGCGGCAGCGTCCGTGACGCGGCTCGCATCTTCGAACGTCTCATCGACTGATCCCAGCCCCACGGAGGGGGTACGAACATGTCACTGATCACCAACACCTACACCTCGTACGATGCGAAGGGCATCCGCGAGAGCCTCTCGGACACGATCTACCGGATCTCCCCGGAGGAGACGCCGTTCCAGAGCATGATCGGCCGCGAGACGGTCGACGCCGTCTACAACGAGTGGCAGACGGACGCCCTGGCCTCGGCCGCCGCGAACACGGTCCTGGAAGGTGACGAGCACAGCTTCGTCGCCGCGACGCCGACCGTGCGTCTGGGCAACTACTGCCAGATCTCGAAGAAGACCGTCATCGTCTCCGGCACCCTGGAGCGCGTCAGCAAGGCCGGCCGCAAGTCGGAGATGGCCCTGCAGATGGCGAAGAAGGCCGCGGAGCTGAAGCGCGACATCGAGTTCACGGCGACCCAGAACCAGGTCGCGAACGCGGGCGCGGTCGGCACGGCGCGTGCGACGGCTGGCTTCGAGTCGTTCCTCCGCACGAACGTGAGCCGCGGCGCCTCCGGCGCGAACCCGACCCTGTCGGGCTCGACCGCGGGCTACCCGAACGCGGCGCCGACGGACGGCACGCAGCGGGCGTTCACGGAGACGATCCTGAAGACGGTCGCGCAGGCGTGCTACACCGCCGGCGGCAAGCCGACGACCCTGATGGTGGGCGCGGCGCAGAAGGGCGTCACGTCGACCTTCACGGGCCTCGCGCAGACCCGCTGGAACCAGAACTCGGGCGCCGGCCCGGTCACCGCGGTGGCCTCGGTCGAGATCTACGTGGGCGACTTCTCGACGCTCCACATCGTCCCGAACCTGTTCCAGCGCAACCGCACGGCGTTCCTGATCGACCCGTCCCAGGTCAGCATCGCCTTCCTGCGGCCGTTCTTCACCCAGGACATCAGCCCGACCGGCGACGCCACGAAGAAGGCGCTGCTCGTCGAGTGGATGCTGAAGGTGAACACGGAAGCCGCGCACGGCGTGGCCGCCGACCTGACCTAACGGTCTCCCTGGGCCGGAGTGACCCTCCGGCCCAGGGCTCTCTTCGCACCAGCCAGAGGTGGCGCATGAGCCGTCGCTTGTTCTCGCACAACCCCGGCCTCGGCATCACCAAGTACTGGCACTACGACGACGACACCGACACCGCGGTGATCGAGAGCGTGGCCGACCACGAGGGCCTCCTCGAGGCCGCGCTGCGGTCGCGCAACTCCTTCACCAGCCTCGACCGCATGGGCGACGGCGTGCAGAAGGTGGCGGACGTCCCGATGGACATCTACTCGGAGTGGCTCCGCACCGGGAAGGACAAGGACCCTGCGTTCGTACGCAAGTGGCTCAACGACCCGGAGAACCGCCGCTACCGCACGCGCCTGATGAGGGTCTGACGTGGCACTCTCCACCTACACCGAACTGAAGGCGACGGTCGCTGACTGGCTCAACCGCCAGGACCTCGCCGCACAGATCCCCGACTTCATCCGGCTCCTCGAAGTCCAGGTCCAGCGCACGCTCCGCGTCCGGCAGATGCTGGGCGAGTACACGACCACGATCGACGGCACGAGCGGCGGCCGGATCACCCTCCCCGACGACTTCCTGGCGCTGCACGAGCTGCGGATGACGCGCGGCTCCGACTCCCGCGTGATCCCGATCGAGTACGCATCGAAGCACGAGCTCTCGACGATCCTCGGTGAGGTGAACGCGGCCGGCACGCCGCGCGCGTACTGCGTCAGTAACACCGACATCGAGGTCGCGCCGTACCCCGACGCGTCGTTCACGATCACCCTGTTCTACTGGCAGAAGATCCCGCCCCTCAGCGGCTCGGTCGCGAGCAACTGGCTCCTGGCGGACCACCCGGACGTGTACCTCTTCGGGTCGATGCTCCAAGCCGCGCCGTACCTGAAGAACGACGAACGGGTGCAGATGTGGAGCACCGCGCTGACGTCGCTCCTCGAAGACATGCGCGTCGCTGACGAGCGCGCCACGAAGGCCGGCACCCCGCTCAAGATGAGGTTCAAGCCCTATGGCTGACACGAACACGACCAACTACGGCTTCACGAAGCCCGAAGTCGGCGGGTCCGACACGACCTGGGGAACGAAGCTCAACGCGGACCTCGACGCGATCGACGCGCAGCTGAAGACGCTCGCGGCCGCGCAGTCCGCGGCTGCGCTGCTGACCGCGATCAAGACCGTCGACGGCAACACCTCCGGCCTCGACGCGGACCTGCTCGGCGGGGTCGCGAACGCGAAGATCTTCCGGCACGGCGGAAGTGAGACCAGCGCGACCCTGCGCCACGGCACGGCCGCGGCCTCTGGCGGGTCGGACGGCGACATCTACCTGCAGTACGCCTGATGCCGTCGCTCTCGATCAAGGTCGGCGGTGTCTGGAAGACAGTCACCGCGCTCTCGATCAAGGTCGGGGGCGTGTGGAAGACGGTCACGACCGCGAGCGTGCGCGTCGGCGGCGTGTGGAAGAACTTCCTGGAGCCGTCTTCTGGGGGCGGCGGTGGTGGCGGTGGTGTGCCTGGGTCGCTCACGGTCGTCCTGTCGCCAGACACGCTGTCGAAGGACAAGCTCGGAACCGGAGCATCAGCGACGGTGGTCTCTCCGGCGTACGCCGGCACGATCGGCGTCACCGGATACACCGGGTCGCTCAGCTACAGCTGGTCGAGGTACTCGGCTCCGTACCCGACCTCTGCGTTCACGGTGGTGAACGGCTCTACCGCGACGCCGAACTGGAGTGCGCGGGTGAACGACGGCGACGGCGCGGTCGAGGTGTGGCGGTTGACGGTTCAGGACTCGATCGGGAACACCGGCTGGGACGACCTGACGGTCACCCTCAACTACACCGACACCGGCACGTCGTGACGAAGCCCCCGTTCAAGCAGCTGTCGATCATCGGGAAGCGTCACCGGGTGGTGTGGGACGCTCCGCTGAGCGAGAACTACGGCGAGATCGACCACACGAAGAACGAGATCCAGATCTGCGGAGGGATGCCGCACGACGAAGAGCGCGACACGGTCCTGCACGAGATCACTCACGCGGTCGAGAAGCAGCTGAACTGCACGATCCCGGAGGACAAGCTGCGACTGATCGTCACCGGCCTCTACGCCGTGATGAAGGACAACCCACGCCTGGTGGCGTACCTGTTCGAGGAAGAGCCCGATGTGGATGGATCAAGCAACGAGGGTGGGCGAGCTCATCCTGGTCCTGGTGGGGGTACTGACAGCCATGATTGCGGCACTCCGTAAGGTCTACAAGACGGCTCGCTGGATCGAGGACGTGCACAAGCAGGTCCACACCAACGGTGGGTCCACGCTGCGCGACGCAGTGGTCCGCATCGAGGGCAAGATCGACGACTTCGGTGATCGAATCAAGCGTCTTGAGGAGGGTCGGCCGGCGGTGGCCGCATGAAGCGGCACCTGATCATCCCGGACGTTCAGGTTCGCAAGGGTGTCCCGGTCGAGCACATCGGCTGGGCGGCGCGGGCCATCCTCGACTACGAGCCGACCTCCGTGCACATCATGGGCGACTGGCACGACATGCCGTCGCTCTCGTCGCACGATCGGCCGGGCTCGAAGCGCATGGAAGGTCAGCGCTACCGCGAGGACATCGACGCCGGCAATGAGGCGCACGCGCTGCTGATCTCGAAGCTGCGCGGGACGCGCCTCTGGCGCCGGCTGCGAAAGAAGAAGTACCTCGGGAACCACGAGGATCGGATCGCGCGCGCGATCAACAACAACCCGGTCTTCGACGGCGCGATCTCGCTCGACCACATCGACTCGACCGGGTTCGAGGTGTACCCGTTCCTGGAGCCGGTGTGGGAGGACGGTGTCGTATACTCGCACTTCTTCCAGCACCCGCACGCCCCAGGGGCGATCGGCGGCGAGATCGGGACGATGCTCGGGAAGATCGGTGACTCGTTCTGCATGGGGCACGTCCAGGGCTTCAAGTACGGGAACCGGATGTACCCCACGGGGAAGATCCGCCACGGGCTAGTAGCAGGTTCCTTCTATCAGCACGACGAGCACTACCGCGGCCCGCAGGGTCGCACCTCGAACCACTGGAACGGGATCGTCGTCCTGAACGACGTCCGCGACGGGAACTACGAAATCATGCCGCTCAGCATGGACTACCTGCGGCGGCGATACGGAAGGGGAAAGTGATGTTCAGCCAGGCATTCATTCGGGCGATCAACTTCGTGCTCTCTCCGTTCGTCGAGGGCGGGCTCTCGCTCGACCCGGAGGACGACGGCAATTGGACCGGCGGCAAGAAGGACCAGGGCGAGCTCAGGGGCACGAAGTGGGGCATCAGCGCTGAGGCGTACCCGCAGCTCGACATCGGCTCGCTCACGCGCGACGACGCGGTCCTGATCTACTGGCGGGACTACTGGGCGAAAATGAAGGGAGACCTTTTGCCCCCACGGGTGGCCCTGGTGGTCTTCGACGCCGCGGTGAACCAGGGGGTCGACGCCGCCGCGAAGATGCTCCAGCGCGTGCTCGGCGTGGTGATCGACGGTGACATCGGCCCGGTCACCCTGACCGCGGCGCGCGGCAAGGAGCAGGACGACGTCGTGGTCGAGTTCCTGGGCGTGCGCGCGATGCGCTATGCGTCCGGCGACCAGGCGAAGTTCAAGCGCTACGGGCGCGGCTGGATGAACCGTCTCTTCCGCGCGTGCATGGAGGCATCGCGATGAGCCTGAAGCTGAACATCTCGGACAAGGCGAAGAGCGTCATCGCGACCGTCGCGCCGACCCTCGGCGTGGCCCTCGGCGGTCCGCTCGGCGGGCTCGCCGGCCAGGTGATCGCGGCCGCGGTCGGTGGCGGCGACTCGAAGAAGGTCGAGGACGCCCTCCTGACGCAGAACCCGGAGACCCTGCTCGCGCTGCGAAAGGCGGAGCAGGACTTCAACCTGCAGCTGGAGCAGCTCGGCGTCGAGCGTGAGCGGATCGCGATGGCGGACCGCGCCTCGGCGCGCGAGATGGCGAAGGTCGACATGAAGCCGCAGATGTGGCTCTCTGGCCTGTTCGTCGGTGGCTACTTCGGCCTCCTCGCGCTGATGATGACCGGCAGCATCGAGATCACCGGCGTCGCGAAGGACCAGATGCCGCTCCTGCTCGGCGTCCTGACCGCGGGCATCCCGGTGATCCTGCAGTTCTGGTTCGGCACGAGCTCCGGCTCGCAGCTGAAGTCGCACCTCCTCGCGCAAGCCGCTCCGGCCGGCGACTGATCATGCTCGTCCCGGTCGAATTCCCGCCTGGGGTCGTACGCAACGGCACGCAGTACCAGACCGCGGGTCGGTGGTTCGACTGCAACCTCGTGCGCTGGTACGACGGGCAGCCCCAGGCGATCGGTGGCTGGGGGAAGGTGTCCGCCAGCGCGTTCGCCCACAAGTGCCGGTCGCTGCTCTCGTGGCGATCGAACGGCGGCGGGAAGTGGCTCGCGCTTGGGTTCAGCGACAAGCTGCGCGTCTCGAAGGGCGACGCGACCTACTACGACATCACCCCGGTCGGGTTCACAGCTGGGAGCGACGACCCGACGGAGGCGTCCGGTTACGGGTCGAGCACCTACGGCGCGAGCACCTACGGCACCGCGCGCCCTCCGGGCACGTTCCTCCCGCTCTCGACCTGGTCGCTCGACACCTGGGGCGAGGACCTGGTCGCGTGTATGCGTGGCGACGGGAAGCTCTACGAGTGGTCCCTGAGCACCGGCACGCCTGCCGCGGTGATCACGAACGCGCCGACCGGGTGCACCGGACTCGTGGTGAGCGACCAGCGACACCTCTTCGCGCTCGCGCCCGGCGGGAACATGAGGAAGGTGCAGTGGTGCGACAAGGAGAACAACACCTCCTGGGCACCGTCCTCGACGAACGAGGCGGGCTCGTACGAGCTGCAGACGACCGGCGTGATCCAGTGCGGCCTGCGTGTCCGTGGCGAGGTACTGGTGCTCACCTCGACCGACGCGCACGTCCTGCGGTACATCGGGCAGCCGTTCATCTACTCGAAGGACCGCGCCGGCACCGACTGCGGGATCGTCGGTCCGCTGGCTTGCGCCGCGATCGAGAGCCGCGCGGTGTGGATGGGCGACAAGTCGTTCTGGGTCTACGAGGGCTCAGGCGTGCGTCCGCTCCCGTGCGACGTGAGCGACTACGTGTTCTCGGACTTCAACCGAACGATGCGCGAGAAGGTGATCTGCGGCCACAACGCGCAGTTCGGTGAGGTCTGGTGGTGGTACTGCTCCGCGTCCGCCACGGAGCCCGATCGCTACGTGGCGTGGAACTATCGCGGGAATCACTGGATCATCGGCTCGCTCCCGCGCACCGCGTGGTGCGACCAGGGCGTGTTCACCACGCCGTTCGCGATGGGGACCGACAACTTCCAGTACTCGCACGAGGACGGGCACCTCGACTCCGGTGCAACCCGCGTCGGTAAGGTCTACCTGGAGTCCGGCGTGATCGAGCACGAGTACGGCGACAACATCCTGTCGATCGTGCAGGTCGTGCCGGACGAGAAGACCCGCGGCCAGGTCAGCGTGACCTTCAAGTCTCGCTTCACGCCGAACGGCGACGAGTACAGCTTCGGTCCGTACACGGTGCGCTCCGACGGGTACACCGACTGCCGGTTCTCGGGTCGGCAGATCGTGATGCGCGTCGAGCCGACGGTCGACGACGACTGGCGGATCGGCACGTTCCGGCTCGACGGCACGATCGGTGGGCGCCGATGAAGATCGCGCTGCCGATCTTCTCGCGGTGGTCGGAGCCGGCGCAGCGCGACCTGAACGGCGTGATCGAGCGTGCGTTCGAGAAGCTCAACGACCAGGCCCAGGTGCCGTCCGGCGGCACCAGCGGTCAGGCGCTCGTGAAGGCGTCCGACCGCAGCCTCGACCTGACCTGGGCGGACGCGGCCGGCGGCGGGACGACGCACGCGGAGCCGCTGACCGACGGCGCGAGCAACTTCATCTTCGCAGGCGGCGACATCATCGTCGCGGTGGGAGTGCCTAACTGATGAGCACCCTGGCTTCTGTCTTCGGCTACGGCGTCGCGGCGTCGCGCCCCGCGGCGGGTATTGCCGGCCGCCACTACTACTCGACCGACACGAAGGTCCTGGAGCGCGACAACGGCTCCTCCTGGGACACGATCGCGACGATCGGTGCGCCGGCCGGGTCGACGACCCAGGTGCAGTTCAACGACGCCGGCGCGCTTGCCGGCAACGCCGGGCTCGTGTTCGACAAGACGACGGCGACGCTGACCGCCACGAACGGGGTCTTCTCGACCTCCCTGAAGGTCGGGTCGACGAACGTCTCGCTCGCCGGGCACACCCACGTCGCGGCGGATGTCACGGACTTCGGTGAGGCGGTCGACGACCGGATCGCGACGACCCTGGTCGCCGGCACCAACATCACCCTGACCTACAACGACGCCGCGAACACGCTCACGATCGCGGCGAGCGGCGGTGGCGGCGGATCACCTGGCGGTTCTAGCGGGCAGGTTCAGTACAACAACGCGGGTGCGTTCGCTGGCTCGAACATCTGGCAGGGGACCAACCTGGTCGAGCACCGCAACGGCACGAACGCCCAGTCGTACTACCTCTACAACACGTACACCGACGCCTCGAACTGGGAGCGGCTCGGGATCAGCTGGTCCGCGAACGTCCTGTACTTCATCGCAGACAAGCTCGGCACCGGGACCTACCGATCGATGCAGTTCCAGGTGAACGGCTCGACGAAGATGTGGATCGACGCCACCAACGGCGTGCAGGTCAATGCGCTCGGCCCCACCAGCGGAAATGACCTGATCCTGAAGGGAGCGAGCGTCGGATCGGCGTGGAAGATCAGCACCTCCGGCCACTTTCTGGCGAGCGCCGACAACACGTACGACATCGGCGCGAGCGCCGCGAACCGTCCGCGTGCCGGGTACTTCGCCAACACGCTGCAGGTCGCGAGCAAGGACGTCGGCTACCTCGACATCCCGCAGACCACGAAGACCGCGTCGTACACGCTCGCGCTCGCGGACCGCGGCACCCACATCAGCATCACCACCGGCGGAATCGTGGTCCCGGCGAACGCCAGCGTCGCGTTCCCGATCGGCACCGCGATCACGATCTACAACGACTCGGGGTCGTCGCAGACGATCTCGATCACGACCGACACGATGTACCTGGGCGGCACCGCGACCACCGGTAGCCGCACCCTGGCCCAGCACGGTGTGGCGACGCTCCTCAAGGTGGCGTCGACGACGTGGGTGATCGGCGGTCCGGGCGTCACCTGATGATGCTCCAGATGCTCATCGCGGCGGTCGCGAGCGGGTCCTTCAGCCCGACCTCGAACACGTACACGACCGGAACGGCCGCGACCGAGACCGTGCCGGCCGGCGCAACCAGTTGCACGATCGAGGTCTGGGGCGGAGGAGCCGCTGGCGGACGCGACGCAGCGACCGCCGGTGCCGGCGGTGGCGGTGGTGGTGGGTACTGTTCGAAGACGATCGCGGTGACCGGCGGGAACACGCTGACCTACACCGTCGGCGCGGCGGTGTCCGGGGTCTCGTCCGACGGCGACGGGCCGAACGGCAGCTCGTCCAGCGTCAGTGGCACCGTGAGTGGCGGCAGCGTGTCGATGACCGCAAACGGCGGCAGCGGGGTCGGCACGTCATCCGGCGGTGGGACCGGGGGCACCGCGACCGGTGGAACGACGAACACAACCGGCAGCGCGGGCAACTCTACCACGGGCGGTGCTGGCGCGAACGGCGGCGCGGGCGGTGGTTCCAAGACAGCCGGCACAGCGCCTGGCGGCGGTGGCGGCCCGTGCAACGCTGTCGGAAGTTCCGGCGGCGGTGCGCGCGGCCAGGTCAAGTTCAGCTACACATGAGGGGTGCGACATGAACGCAGCAGTGGTGATCCTTGCGGTCCTGGTGATCGCGGCAGCGGTCTACTTCGCGCACAAGAGCGACAGCAGTGGTGGCGGTGGCGGTGGTGGCGGCGTGGTCTCCGGCGCCGGGCGCCCGGACGTTCCGAGGACGCAGCGCTCCTGATGCGATAATGGATGTAGCGCAGGAACTTCACCGGTACAGGTACGAGATCGAGGACGCCCTGTCCCGGTCTCGCACCATCTCGTACCAGGATCTGCCTGGTCTCATCGAGGCTGGCAAGCTCGCGCTCTACGCGAACGACCGCGCCATCCTCATCGTCGAGCCGATCCGACTGACCGTCGGGTGGATCCTCTGCATGTTCGTCGCCGCCGGCGAGATGGACCACGTCATGGCCCTCGTCGATCACGCGGAGGCGGTGGCGAAAGAGAAGGGCGCGAGCGGCGTCGCCGCGATCGGCCGCCCTGGCTGGATCAAGAACGCACGGAAGCGCGGTTACCGCATCGAAACGGTGACACTCGTCAAGGAGCTGTGATGGGCTGGGGAAACGTTCTGCAGGCGGGTGGTGCGATCGCGGGCGCGGTCTCTGGCGGCAAGGGGTCCCACTCGCAAGGGATGCCGAAGTTCGTCAAGAACCAGATCAAGCGCGGCTACGGGATGCTGAACACCGCGGCCGACCGGCCCGCGGACCAGGCGATCGCCGGCTTCAACCCCGACCAGCTCGCCGCTATGCAGGGCGTGCGTAACCTGCAAGGGTTCGGCCAGGGCGACCAGGCCACGATCCAGGCGCGGCTGAATGCGATGGCCGCGAACGGCGTGACCGGGGACGACATTCAGCGCTACATGAACCCGTACACGTCGAGCGTCGTCCAGGCGTCGCTCGCGGACCTGGAGCAGTCGCGTGGTCAGCGGCAGGCCCAGGCGAACGCTGAGGCGGAGGCCGCCGGCGCGTTCGGTGGTGACCGGCAGGCGGTGTATCGCGCGAACATCGACGGTCAGTACGACCGCACCGCGGCGAACACGATCGCCCAGCTCTACGACCAGGGCTTCAACACCGCGTCCGGGCTCGCGATGCAGAACTACGGTCTGCAGCTCACCGGCAACCAGCAGCTGAGCGCGCTGATCGACGCGCGCCGGCGTGCGATGCTCGGGGATTCGACCGCACTCGCGACCGTGGGCGACGCGCAGCAGCAGCAGGCCCAGCGCGTCCTCGACTACCCGATCAACATGGCGCAGCTGGTCACGAACGCCGGCCTGGGCGGTGTCGGGTCCGCGCCGAACTCGAACGTCGGTGGCGGGATCGGCGGGGCGCTCTCTGGCGCCGCTGGCGGGCTGAGCTCGATGCAACAGATCCTGTCGATGTTCGGAAAGTGAGCAGATGACGAAGCCGTTCGACAATTCAGGCGAAGCGCTGCACGCCAACGGCAAGCACCGCTTCGACAGCTTCCTCGGCCCGATCGGTCGCTACACGGACCCGCTGGCGTGGCTGTTCGGGATGGACAGCGGCTACACGAACCTCTTCCACGGGAAGATCCCGCGCGAGATCAACCGGGCCCTGGCTCCGATCACGGAGATCGCGAACCAGACCAACCCGATCTACCGGCTCTCGCCGCGCGACAGCGCGATCCGCAACAGCCACGACACGATCCGCGACAAGTCCGGTGACGTGCTCGGGCTCGTCCTCGGCGCGATCTTCGGCGGCGGCGCCGCGGCCGGAGCGGCGGGTGGGTCGGCCGGCGGGG
>ERZ724505.1262-NODE-1262-length-14145-cov-5.447906_pt1 | contig 14145 bp, 13 predicted proteins | sample MGYA00376038_ERZ724505 | MGnify/ENA primary metagenome ERZ724505 (study PRJEB28724, sample SAMN07190884) | wastewater metagenome | isolation source: effluent of sewage treatment plant in Hong Hong | place: Hong Kong | collected 2016-03-17 ... | reverse complement strand
AGTTGAAAAAAGCAAAGAAGAAAGGACTTTTGTCGTGTTGGTAGATAAGCGTGACGATTTATCCCTTGCAGATCGTTTGTTGAGAAAAATCGACGATGAAAATAGGCAAATCAAAAGCGAGATACCCGTTCGAGTTGTGGCATTGCAGATACTCGGTCATCCCCCTGCAACGGAATGGAATGCCGCAGTGAAAGAAATTCACGCAAGGCTCAGGAGAAAACGGTCTGCACCAGACGCTGTTTTCTTCTTCCAAAAAAGGTGGAGTGGTGATCACTGGTACTTGGACATCATTGGGTTTGTTTCAATCAGCATCAAAGGCGAGGTGTTTTTTGCTACTTCTCAGTTCTGCGAGAAGAATGAACGATTGATGTAACAGGATGTTCAGGGCGTAATGAACACAATCCAAATAGCGGCCTCACGCATATTGACGAACTAAAGGTATATTGTATTATGATTTTATGAAAGAGCCTATCTGGGAAAACAGTACCGCAAAGGAGTATTTGGAACAGTTGGGTGGTAGTAAGGCGGGAGCTTATCAATACCTCCACGACGCTCATCCTGAGCTACGCAAGCACCTGCCAACAGGCACCGCATATCTTCCTCCTGATGGAAACGTGGATGAGTTCTTGAAGAGAGTTGATACCAGCAAAAGGAAGATAGTACGAGGGTGTCATCCATTGGATGTAAATGGAATGGTAGATGTCGTTTGTACTTGCCCAGACCAAAGAGACATCAGAGAGGTAAGAGGCGCGATTGGAAAAGTCCTGAGTGTTGCCCAAGATGCTGATGTGCGTTCCTATATGGAGTATGAGTCAGGTAAGCCTTTTGATGGGAAAGTGGGGGTCTTGGTGCAGAATTACTATGGCAAAGAAAGAGGTTCTATAATTGAACATCCGCATGAAAGGGGGGTCTATAGAGTGGAGCATGTGACACCCACCATTTCCAGTCATGAGAATGTAGATACCTATATTGCCGATGAAACAGGGCAAGCATTTGACGTGTGGACAGCCCGATTAGCCCCTGAGGCTGACAAGCTCTACAAGGAGAAACAAGACCTTGCAGCAAGCCGCATACAACAGATCATCACTCTCTACAGAAAGATACAAGAGACAGGGCTAATGCCCTCAACACATTCCTTTCAGATGGAATTTGGAGCCACCTCAGAGGAAATCATGTTTTATCAAGCGAGGCTCTTCAAGCCTTTTGAGCCAAAGGCAGATTTTCCCATAGAATTAGGAGGTTTTGATGAGAATGATACTGGTTGGAAATCTGTTGTGACTCCTTACAATGTATTTGGCATTACTCCCGAAAAAGGCACGGAGTTCAAATTGATAGATCTAACAGCCGAGGCAGTTGAGGAACACAAAGGAAACGAGTCTCTGGCATACAAACATGGTGCCTTTTTCCGTCATCTCTCTCTTGGATTAGAGGTACAACCAAGGAACATGAAGGCATACCTGCCCAGAGACGAAGCTCTGTTGGAGCATGGTCATTACAGATGGATGCAAAAATCTCCTCTGACCATTGGAGGTATAAGAGATGACCATGAGATAGAGAGGATAAGAGAAACGACTGATGATATAAGAGTCCGTCTCTGCTCCAACGGAGTGAGAGGTGGGTATTCGTTTATCATTCCAAAGAAGAAGCGGAGAGGAAAAAGAAAAGACTGATGTTCGTCTAAACAGTAACAAGAAGTGATTGGCTCTCTTGCTGCCTATCCCACAGATCAGGGATGCCTTTGAGTACGTTGTACCAGTCAATGGCCGCCTCTATAATTTCGTTCGTAGCTCGCACGTCACGGGCTGCCAATATCCATCCGGCATCAAACATCTGCATTCTGATTCATACGCTGCAATGCCAACTTGTCGAGCATCACAAACGGACTGGCGCATCTTTGCCGTAGTAACGAGAATCTGCTGACGCGCTGTGACAGTGGAATATTCTGCGATAATATGATCTGACAGACACTTGCTTGAGAAAAAACATTGGCAGTTGTGCAAGCAAAGGGCATGATAGGCGTTGTGAATCGGTCAGTCTTCAGGGCAGGCAGGGAGCAGGCGATACGGTATGGATCGGCGTTTTTACTGGGAGCGTTTGCCTTGTTTGCCTTGCAGCAGATGGATAGTCATTTTGCTGTGTGTCGCAATTCGTATAGCCTGCTCAATCCCAAAATCCAATGCGGGACACAGGCGAGAGACAGCGAGTGGGACTACGAGCCTTTGCGGTATGCCATTCTTAAAAAAAGCGCGGACCTGAAAGCGTCCGGCAGGATGCAGGAAGTGTCCGTTCTGTTTCGCGATCTGGATCACGGACCCCGCTTTGAAATAGGTCAGTATGACAAATTCCAGCCCGCAAGTTTGACAAAAGTTCCCGTCATGATTGCCGTATTGCATCATGCCGATTTGGATCCGGCTATCCTAGACAAGACACTCTCTTATTCCGGCTCGCTTAAGGTGAATCTGAATGTGGATGACTCAGGCGAAACCATCGAACCGAATACGCCCTATACCATCCGCGAGTTGCTGCGCAAAATGATTGTGTATTCGGATAATTATTCCTACGAACTGCTGACGAAGGAACTCAACAGCACGCCGCCTCCGACCAATTACCATACATTTCTTGATCTGAATGTCCTGCGCATGATGACTGCTCCGAAGGCGGACTTCATTTCGATTCAAAGCTATTCCAACCTGTTTGCCGTTTTATACAACACCGGATATCTGTCGAAACAAAATTCCCAATTGGCGCTCGAGCTTCTGTCACAAAGCACTTACCATGACGGACTGGTGGCAGGCACGCCCGAAAACACACGCGTTGCTCACAAATTCGGCCAACGGACAATTTCTCCGACGGAGAGCCAGTTGCACGATTGCGGTATCGTCTATCATCCTGCCGCAACCTACATTCTGTGCGTCATGACAAGCGGTCCGGGTTTTGCGATACAATCGACTGCCATCGCGGAAATATCACGCACGGTGTATGAGGGTGTCACAGGGCTCTTGCAGGAGAAAGACAGCAGAAGCAGTGCTGACGCTCAGACGAGCGAGGAAGAAACACGATGAGAATGTCTCGGTTTCCTGAGAACAATGAGTGACCCGACGATATTCAGGGCAAAAGCGCTCATCGCCATGACAGGAATGGTGATGTAGCCAAGTTTGAGGGTGGGAGTCTTTGCGCAGGAAACACCGGTAGAATCACAGGGGGCAGCAACTGCATCAGGATGCCAGATAAGCTGGAGCTGCTCGTGATAGTGTGCAATGGAAATCACAATACCGATGAGGCTGAGTGCCAGGATGGATACAGCGATTCCCCTGTCCCGCCGCCACAGCGCGATAGTGAGCAGAACAACCTGCGGGTACATGAAAATACGCTGGTACCAGCAGTCTTTGCACGGCGTCCAGCCAGCCACATCCGACAGAAACAGGCTTCCGCACGCAGCCAGCGTTGACACAACAAGCATCAGCACCAACGCATGACGGTCAATCCATTGCAGCATGCGGGATGAGCATCTGCTGACAGCTTCGCAGACAAGCACGCAGAGAATAAAAGCCACCAGACAATCGGCAAAAAGTGTCAGCCATGCCAGCGTATTCACGACAAACCATGTATAGTGCATAGAGCCTGATTGTATCAACAAATTTCTGTCGAAGCCATCTGCGCACTGTGCAGAATGCTAGACTTTTTTCACGCCAGGCAGATCGCAGACAACCTTTTCCAATGCAATCATGTGCATCGGTTTTTCGCCTTTCTTCCATTGCTCGATCGACTGGAAGCAATCCATGTACATATTGCGCAGGCTGTCATCAGCATAGAACGCAATATGCGGCGTGGTGACAACATGCGGGTGATCCACGAGTGCCTTGTTATCGCTAAAATTCTCTTCATGTTCCAGTACATCCAATAAAGCCAACGCCACTTTGCCGCTGTTCAATGCTTCCAGCAGATCGTCGGATTTGATGAGAGACCCGCGCGCAGTGTTCACCAGAATGACGCCGTCTTTCATTTTGGCAATGGATGCTTTGTTGATCATGTGTTTTGTCTCGGCAAAGGCAGGTACATGGAGCGACACAATATCGCTGTGGGCCAGAAGATCATCCAGCGTTGTGTAGTGCACGCCGTAGAATTCCTCGAGTTCGAGAGTCCGGCATTGGTCAACGGCCAGAATGTTCATGTCAAAACCGCGGGCGATGCGCGCGACACGACGACCGATTTTTCCCGTGCCAACAATGCCGATTGTCTTATCTTTCAATGCCATACCCCGTAGTCCGTGATAATCGAATGTGCCGCTTTCTACTCGCGCATTACCGGCCGGAATATGACGAAGGGTGGAAAGCAAAAGCGCAAAAACGTGCTCGGCAATCACATGAGAACCGTAGTCGGGCACGTTGCAGACCGTAATCCCCTTCTCGATACACGTCGGCACATCGATATGATCGAAACCGACGGAACGTGTAAGCAAAAGCTTTAACTTCGGCAACTGCAGTAAGACCTCACGCGGAAAGGCAGTGGTGATGAAAGTGGAAATAATCTCCGCATCTTTGCATAACGAAATAAGATCCGATGCCGGCAAACCGCGCGCCGCAAACGTGGCATCCGGAAAATGCGACAGCACCAACTGCTGATCCTGCTTTTCGGTATCGAAGAAAATGACAGACATGGAGAGAGGGAGAAATCGTGGCCAGCATAGAACGTTGCCAAAAGAAATCAACATCTTAAAAAGCAGCTTACTGATTGCCAAAAATCTGAGAAACAGTACTATGTGCCGCCTTTATGCTGAACAAATTGCCGATCATTGATGAGCCCTACCGGCTCCGGTCACATGAACTGAAGCAAAATTGCATTCCGACAGCCGATCAAAAAGAACATGCTCGACTGAAACCCGACACGTTTCAATTGGCATCCGATGGCATTTGGACAACGTACCAGGGCGAAGGCAAAACTATCGGCGCTCCCTGTGTGTTTATGCGCCTCCTCGCATGTAATCTGCAGTGCACCTTCTGCGATGCTGCCAATGCTATTCGCAAAGATCGACATGAGTATTATGAAGGGAGCAATCTCTCGATTGAGCAGGCAGCAGAAATGATTCGGCAATCCTGGAACAGCAAGAACGGACACCCTGATTTTCAGGGCAAACCACGACTGGTGATAACCGGCGGAGAACCTCTGCTGCAACAGAAAAAAATCATTCGACTGCTAGAATTGCTCCCCAGCTGGGAGATCGAAATTGAAACGAATGGAACGATCATGCCCGCAAAAGAAATCCTCGATCGCTGCCAGATCAATTGTTCTCCGAAACTTGGTAATAGCGAGATGCCAGTAGAGAAACGCGTACGACTGACTATCATTGCAGCAATCAACGAAGCACGTAATGTCGTATTCAAAATTGTCTGCAAAGGACCGGCAGATATAGAAGAATGGCAGCGGGATTTTGAACTGCCTGCGGGAATCGATTCATCAAAAGTACTACTGATGCCCGAAGGCATAACACAGACAGAGCTGGCAGTGTGCAAGCAGTCGTGGGCGGCAATCGCCAATGAATACGGCTACGACGTAACCGAGCGGCTGCAATGCAAATGAGCTGCTGGCAAAGAGATTACAATCCCCTTTTCTGAGCCCGTGAATTAATGTATTCGGCGGACAAGGAGGCTGTGATGATCAACAGACCGCTCATGATAAGCAGGGGCGTGGGCTTGAGCGAATGAACGAGAAATACTTCGAGCAAAAATGTAATCAGGATGGAGAGATTGAACATCATGAAAGCCAAATACCCATCAATGCGCTTAAAGGCCTCGTAATTAAGCAACTGGCCGAAGCCGACGAATAAGCCAATACCAAGACCAAGGAACAGACTGTGCATTGTCAGTCCGCTCAGAATCGGCGAATGAATAAGGGCGCCGACCAATACAACAGGTGCAGTGAACAGAAGAAGGAAAAGGAAAATATGAATATTGAGTAATGAACCATCAGTATTGCGAAAACGTTTGATGTACTCGATTTGACCGATAGTCATAAGAACATCGAAGAAAGTCGAAATCATAGCCAGAGCATCACCAGCGATACTGGCTGACTGATGCGTAACGGTTCTGTCATACACAAGCAACGAACTGCCGATACCCGCAGCAATGGCCAGGAGGAAAATAAAGAGGATATTGCGCGGCTCGCGCAGGTAGGAAATCTCTTTGCGCCAGAAAAAAGAAGCAATAAGCAGACCGATCAGTGGTGAAAAGTTATTAAATAACAGAAGGTTTGTTCCGCTTGTATACAACAAACTTGCATTCTTGAAGTACATATAACCAATCTGCCCGACGACAAGTAAAATGAAATAACGGTCATACGGTAGTGCGAATTTTCGCCTAACCGAAGGACGTTGAAGCAGTTTAAAGAGATAGATCAGCACTGACGGAATAAGCACGCCAATGCCCAGCAGGAATGTACGTAAGAATGGCGACAGATCATTGGCAGCAGTGTATTTAATATAAATAGGTTCCGTCCCCCAAATAATCACTGCCAGCAAACGTATGCCATAACCCAGGAGCTTTTGTTTTTTAAGCGTTCGCCACTGCGAAGCGGACAATTGTTTTCCGGCTTCTTTTTCCACTCTGGAAAACAAAATTTCGGTCTGAAAAAATTGATAACCAAGGATAAAAAGCGACAGTACAAAAATCGCCATCAGAGGTAGCAGACCGGACGAAACAGAGTTTTTCGCAAACGCTACCCGCACAATAATAAGCATCAACCCGATGACATTCAGCAAGAAACCGACTCCCAAAAACCACCTGTCTGTACGCATGCGCACCACATAGTGGCGAAGAGTGCGAAGCAGATAGGAAGTGGTAAGAAGGATGGGAATAAAGGGAAGAATTTGAACAAGCAGACGCGAGACATTCCCCACTTGCGCCAACCAGTGAGGGTATTGGGGCAAGAGAACGATATCCGTAAGAATAACAAAAAATGACAAGCTCATTGCACCGACAAGAGCGAGCTTTTCACGATAGGGAATAAGTGTTTGCACACTCGAAATAGAATCCTGTCTTTCCAGTGCATCGACGAAATCCGCAAAGTGCAGTCTGTCCACTGTATTTCCCGACAACGTGATAGCGAAAATTCCTGTCTTGGCATCGAAACGCACGCTTGTATGAGTAATAGAAACATCGCTCTCGCGACTGATATCTGTCAGTTGTGCCAGAATATCCTGTTGGCGTTCCTGGGCTCCAGTAATAGAGAGACGGAATGCATAGACACCGCCCGTATGCGGATGACCCGCAGATTTTTCAGCATCAGCAGGATAGAGGAAGAACAGCACATCGCGGGCGCGAATCGCTCCTTCGCCGATCATGGAAAGCACATCGTTGAAATTATCACGCCTGAAATGAGTCGCAATCTCCTGCAGAAGGTTTCGCTTGAGTTGCTGGACCAAGCCCTTCTTGTAGTAATCGAATTCTTTCTGGAGAAGCGTTGCTCCCAGCACCACTTTTTCCGACTGGCTTCGATGTTTGAGCACTTCGACAATCAGGCTTCTGGCGTGGCGGGTCGAAATATTCTTGAGCCAATCGAAAGTCACATGCTCCGTCTCGTCGAATGTGACATGCAAGTCATCGTCATCAATGAGCACCTGTGAAAAATGAACCGGACGACCGGCAAGTAAAATGCCCAACGTCTTTCCGGCCTGGGAATTGACGACACTATAAACTGCATCCAGGCAGGTAGCGCCTTTGGGCAAAGAGACGCGCTGGCCGTTGACCGTAACAGAAATCCCCTCGCGCAGAATATCGGATTCCAGCCCTTCCCAGAACGCACTGCTGCTTTCGCGCGTTTGCAGATCGATTTCCTGTGAACGGATCAGCCAGTCAAACGTCGGCTGGGTAGTGCCATGGAGCGGCGAAAACAGGGCGCATACAATCCCCTTTTCGGCCTGCTCATGCATCTGGTGCGTTCGAATGCGCATTTCGATCACCTGACCACCGGGGAGTGTAACCGAGGTATGCAGACTCTTGTAGCCCGTATCGCCTGGAGCGGCTATGTAATCACGGAACTGATTGCTGACCGGCCGGTACAGCGTATGGAGTGATTTGAGCAGCTGATAGCAACCGTCTTCGGTATCGGTAATGACCACAATGACAAATGCGTCACTGGGCACAGCCGTGCCACCGCCTTTTTTGCGCAGCATTTCCGAAAACAAAAACAGGTCCCGACACTGCAGATCGATATCCGGTCGCAACGTGTCGGATTGGACTTCGAGGTCGCGTGCAATCATCTGCGGGATGGCGGCATTCTGACGACACAATTCATCACGCAGGTCTTTCCATTCCTGACCTTGAGACAATAAGTACGGAATACAGATATCGGCATACTCACGCCGGACTTCGCGCATACCCAGACGCAAAGCCAGTTTGTAGTACACGTCCATGGTTTCGCGGGCAAAGCGCACGCGACGATCGGCAGTCGGGAGAGTGGCGATGGTTCGGATGTTATGAATACGATCGGCAAGCTTGATGATGACGACGCGGATGTCCAGCCGCATTACCTCAAAGAGGCGGCGAATCGTCTCTATTTTGCTGTCGAGTGATGAATCCTCACTGAAATCGGCTTTGTTAAATTTGGTAACGCCTTCGATGAGCAAGCTGACATGCTTGCCGAATTCCTCGCTAATCTGACCTTTCGTCACCGCTGTATCCTCTAACGTATCGTGTAGCAGTGCGGCACACAGTGTTTCACAGTCGCCCTGCCACTGGGCAATGATTTCAGCCACTGCAATGACGTGCGTCACATACGGCGTTCCGTCACCTCGTTTCTGGCCTTCGTGGGCCACTATAGCAAGATCGAAGGCGCGCTTGACGCTGTCAATATCGTCCTGCTTCAAATAGCCGATGGCAGCCCGAAGGGGCGAAAAATCAATCGTCATGAGACTTGCGTCTGAGTATATACCTAAAACACTGGAATATGAAAAAGGGCCCACAAGGAGCCCTTCGTCATTAAATCGGTTTGAGCGAGCTTACGCACCGCAACCGCAACCTGGACCTGTCATAAAATGAGGTTGGTAAGAAGTAGAATAGACTCAGTATAGTTTAGAACTAAACTAATTGTCAATACTCAATCGGTAAAAAAGAGGAGTATTTCGTGCTCCTCTTTTTGTGTGGCTCTGGGATTAGTATCAGTTGAAAAAGCATGAAGAACTAAGAACCAAATACGAAACAAGTTCGAGTTTCGAATTTTCAATTCAAATTTGTCTCGAATTTGGTTCTTCGCATTTCGTATTTCTAATCAAATCTTCAATCAACTAACTTCCAAATTTAATATAATATCTTTTCCCCCACACTATCGCGCTTGTACTTACCGAATTCGGTGATGCGTACACATTGATCATTCTTGACAACCGGTCCTTCCACGCATAAACGGATGCCAAGCGGATCAACGGTACAATTCCCACACAGGCCATAACCGCACTTCATGTACCGTGCGAGCGCCAGTTGACTTGGAATTTTGTAATCAGCAGTTATTTCCGATACGCGCTTGAGCATCGGCTCCGGTCCACACGCAAAGACCTGATCGATGGGACTGTCGCTCTTCATCACATCGCACACCGCATGACGAATCGGCTCTTCGCTGTGGCAAGCCAAAAGCTTTTCCAGAATATCGATGTTGAAACCTTTGTATCCTTCCGATCCATCATTTGTCGCAATGTGCAGCGACACGTGAGGCAAGGCGGCAATTTCATTGATATACAGTAAATCAGCTTTTGAGCGTGCGCCGACAATGACTTCCATGGTGCAACCGTGAGCGACGGTTTCTTTGGCCACAAAGTACATAGGCGCTGCGCCGTAACCGCCCGCTACGAGCGCAATATGCTGGCCGGGCTTCCATTCATACGATGTACCAAACGGACCGCGCAGACCGACCAAATCCCCTACTTTGCAATTGGCAAGAGCGTGCGTCATATCACCAACGGCAAAGAACGTGATTTTTACCTGCGCACCATCGTCATCGGCTACACTCAGCGGCACTTCATCCACACCCGGCAACCAGACCATGATGCACTGACCCGGCTTGGCCCCAAATGAGCCCTCGAAGGTAAAGGTGAGCACTGTCTCTGTGTTGCGCTCAATCGCTTTGATACGATGCGTTTTGGGCAGCCGGCTTTGAAGGGAAATACGCATAACGGGCGAGAACTACCAACCACCAATCCCCAACTCCCAATTGGGAGTTGGTTGTTGGCTTTTGGTAGTTAAAAAAAGAGAAAGCATAAAAAATTATTGAACCGAAGATGAATGCTTGGTTATAGCTCCCCCTACCATTTCCGAGATATTCTGAATCCCCTCCATCGTGCACCAGACCTGCAGCTCATCGACAATTTTACTGAAGACATCGATTCCCCGCTCCCAGACTGCAGTACCAATACCCACAAGCGTGGCACCCGCGAGCATCATTTCGAGCACATCTTCACCGGACGAAACGCCGCCTACACCGATAATCGGCAGTTTGCCGTCCGTTGCGCGGTACACATCGGCAATGCAGCGAATGGCAATCGGCTTAATGGCCGGACCCGACATGCCACCAACGGCATTGGCCAGTATCGGCATACGGCTGCGCAAATCGATGGCCATACCAGGACCGACTGTGTTGATGAGCGTAAAACCGTCGGCTCCTGCCCTGGCACATGCGATGGCAATCGCTGCGATATCTTCGACATTCGGCGACAGCTTGATGAACACTGGAATGTTGCCGGCATTCTTTTTGACGATCTTGGTCACCTTGGCTGCCAGTTTGGCATCGTAGGCAAAAGGACGACCCAGTTCGTCTTCTACGTTTGGACAACTAATATTCACTTCCAGAAAATCGGGCGAAAGTGCTGCAATTTTTTTTGCCACTTCACCGAATTGATCGATGGTATCGGCAACGATACTCGCAATAAGCGGCACCTTTTTATCGGCTAGATACAACGCAAATTCTTCGGCCGCCTTCTCCGGACCCGCATCCGGAAGACCGACGGCGTTCAGTGTCCACATCTCTGTGGAAATAACCGAAGGATTGGCATGGCCTTCGTGCTTGCGCGGCCAAATGGATTTGGTGGTTATACCACCCGCACCATTGGTTTGGACGTACCTCCAGCTGCTGGCACTGATACCCATGATGCCGGATGCGAGGACCGTTGGATTTGCAAATTCGACGCCAAGGACCGTCTGAGTGAGGTTCATTGGAGAGCATCATAGCGAAAAACGAATTACGAAGCACGAATTACGAAGTACGGACAAGCAAATTGCGAAATTCGTACCTCGTAATTCGTAATTCAAACCAGATATGCCCTACACTACCTCATGTATGAGTCGACACTCTCCCACCTGGGGCCTCGTTCTTTCCGGCGGAACCGCCTGCGGGTTTGCCAATATCGGCGTACTGGAAATTTTCGAAGAGCACGGCTTGCGTCCCGATTACATTGCCGGCAGCAGCATGGGCGCTGTGGTCGCATCCTTGTATGCACTGGGATACAGTCCGAAGGTGCTACACGAGATCGCAGTCGGTATTCCCATGACCAAGCTCGCAAAGTTGAGCAAAAAACCGTTCAAACATGGATTGCATGGCGGTCTGCTGCAACAAGGCATAAAGGACTATTTGCAGCCTTTTTTGGACACGAAAACAATTGGTGATTGCGTCATTCCCTTCGTCTGCGTTGCCGGGCAAATTAAAAAACCCGTCAGCTGGATCAAAATTCTTGAGAGCGGTTTTCACGAGTACATTCGCGGCTGTATCACTCCGCATATTTTTGAGAAGCGTGTTCCCATTGCCGATGCGATCATGGCAAGTTCGGCCATGCCGATTATTTTTTCACCTGTGCATATCGGTGGGAAGCAGTACATCGACATGATTGTCTTCGGCTCCATTCCCGCTCGTAGTCTGCAGAAAACCTATCATCCCGATATCCTCATCGCAACTGATACGAATCAGCCCATGGACGATGCCATGCATCTGCTGCCCGAAGGTTGGTCGGATTTCCTGCGCGAAGGTTTTCGTGAACAGGAGAAAAGCAAAGAACTGTGCGATCTGATCATCAAGCCGGAATTACCCTACGCCCAGTATCGATTTGATAAGGCTGAGGAATTTATTCAGGCCGGAAGAGAGGCGGCAACGGTAAAAATTTCCGCCATGCAGGCGATGGTAAGGAGAAAATAAGTACGTGTATTTTATGGCGCTTGCTTGAGTATGCTCAGAGAATTTTCGTAGGATTTTTTTATAAAAATATCAGGATGAGATGTTTTTTCGGCATCATGAAGGGCATTTTCAAGCAGAGAAATACAATCTTGGATAATATGCTTATCACTGCAAAGCTCCGAGAGTATTGTGGCAAGATTGCTATCCAACGGAAGGAAATTTTGCGCCTGCCGCTTCAGTGCATTGTGCGCCGCAAGAATACGAATATGCCCATTCATATGAGGATTTCCTGCCAACATCAAATACAGACGCAGGGCGCCGCCCCTCTTAAGCTTTGGTATATCATTTTCAATCATCCCAATAATCTGATCGGGAGAAAGCAAAGATAATTGCTCGGATAGTCGCTGTTCTATAACCCCGTCGGAACGCTCGTGAATAAATCCATCAATCAATTTTTCAGCCTCAGTCTGAAAAACAACTTCTTTGCTGCCATCACGCTCTGGCCAAAGAGAATAAACGCCACAAGCTGCGCCTGCTGCCAAGAGTGAATAAATAATCCATCTGCCTTTATGCACAGCGGTATCAACTCGATTGAAGATCGTCCGTATGAGTTCTGGGGCTTTTGTAACAGGATTCCGCAAATCTTCTGACTTTTTTCGAATACGCATTATCAATATTTTACATTTTATGAAAATATTTTCAAATATTAATTTTTGCGATATGATAATACTACGTCACTGCTCATTCTCTTCACCGAATAGAGATCACTCCAATGCGACAAATTCGCGCGTGGCTCCGGCTTAACATGCCTATCGTCATTATTGCAGGCCTCATCGACCCTCTGCTGGGCTTAATGAAGCCCCTTCCGGCCAGTACGGCGTGGCTGGGGGTGCTTGCTGCATTCCCTGTTGCAGCCTGGATTCTTCTCGACTTCGCCAGACGTGGACATGGCGCCCGTGTACTGGACGATGAGGGAAGAATCACACTCGGTCCGAGTTTCGCTGCCGCAACCCGACACACATTCTGGCATGCGGCATGGCCTCATGCTTTGAATGTCGCCTACTCGCTAGGCTACACCTGCCTGTTTTTTTCGTCCGGCAGGTCTCATCCTCATGTAATGGGGGTGTGGGTATCAACCGTTCTGCTGCTAACCATCCTTAATGATGGTCAGCTCCGCACGCGTCTGAAAAATTGGAAGCCCTGGCTAGCACTTGGCATGCTGGCTTCCAGTCTTATCATCATGGCGTCGGTTGAAACCGCGCCCGCAGAACTCAAGCGCGATCTCGAGTTCTGGGAACTCGTTGCATCAAACGTCATTCTCGTGGCACTCGGAACTATTGTCTGGTTAATGGTCCGATGCCATAAGCTAAACGGCAAATGGGCATGGGTTATAGGGCTAGGGTCCTTCGCAGCCGCCTCATGGATTCTGCGAGACTTCTCACTCCACGCCGGCATCCTGCACATTGTCGACGGCAAAGTGAATATGCAAGCGATTTATAATCGTGCGCTCATTCACACGCTCGCATACTGTGCATGGCCGCATGCACTCAATGTTTTCTTCAGCCTCGGCTTCCAGACCTTGGCCGAAAAAACAGGATCATTCGCGACCGCCATTGCTGCATGGCTCGCAATGACTGTCCTCGTGCCACTGCTCTATAGCTTGCCGCAGTTCTTAAGTTCGTGGCAACTCCCCGTTGCCATGGTGCTGATGGCTACAGCAGGCTACCTGCTGTGGAAGACGAGTAAGTGAACGTTCGCCTCTCCCCCTAGCGGAGGAGAGGCATTTTTATGTGCGAAAATTTGACTAAAAAACAATCCGAAGAAATACTGCCGGACAGAAAGGAGGTACGTATGCCTCATTATTTCGGCCGGCCCAGTTGCGGCGCACACGGGAGCGCGCCCCAAGCCGGCGATGAAAAATGGACGATTGGCATAGCCGTCGGCTTCGCAATCTTCCTGGCAATGATAGCCTACATAGGCCATCGCTGAACTCACCAGCCC
>ERZ724505.1261-NODE-1261-length-14164-cov-5.998157_pt1 | contig 14164 bp, 28 predicted proteins | sample MGYA00376038_ERZ724505 | MGnify/ENA primary metagenome ERZ724505 (study PRJEB28724, sample SAMN07190884) | wastewater metagenome | isolation source: effluent of sewage treatment plant in Hong Hong | place: Hong Kong | collected 2016-03-17 ... | reverse complement strand
CGCTTACCTGAAAACCCCGGGTATGGGGAGTGTGGGTTGGCGAGACGCTTACGCTACATGAGCCATGCAGCAAAAAACGCGCGGCCACGTTCACCCAGGCCCGCTGTACCTTGACAAAACAAAAAGCCCTCGCAAGCGAGGGCTTTTTTACAACCATGTTATGACCGCGAATTACTCGGCGGTAATAACTTCGCCAACTTCCGGACGATCCAGCAGCTCAACGTACGCCATCGGCGCGTTGTCACCCTGACGGAAACCGCACTTCAGAATACGCAGATAGCCACCGTTACGGGCTGCATAACGCGGGCCCAGTACGTCGAACAGCTTGACAACGATGTCGCGATCACGAGTACGGTCAAAAGCCAGACGGCGATTTGCCAAGCTAGGCTTCTTACCCAAGGTGATCAGCGGCTCTGCTACGCGGCGCAGCTCTTTTGCCTTCGGCAAAGTGGTCTTGATTACTTCTTCTTTCAACAGCGCATTAGCCAAGTTACGCAGCATGGCGAGACGATGGCTAGATGTACGGTTGAGCTTACGATTACTCAAACGGTGACGCATGGTCAGTTCCTTTCCTTACGGTTTTTCCAAACCGACAGGCGGCCAGTTTTCCAGCTTCATGCCCAGCGTAAGACCCTTGGAAGCCAATACTTCCTTGATCTCGTTGAGCGATTTGCGTCCAAGATTCGGGGTCTTCAAAAGTTCCGTTTCGGTACGCTGGATCAGGTCGCCAATGTAGTAAATGTTTTCCGCTTTCAGACAGTTGGCGGAACGAACGGTCAGCTCCAGATCATCAACCGGGCGCAGCAAGATCGGGTCGATCTGCGGCGCGCGCGGCTCTTCCACCTCAACGGCAGTACCTTTGAGGTCGGCAAAAACCGACAGTTGATCAACCAGGGTACGCGCAGCAAAACGCACAGCCTCTTCAGGCTCGATCACGCCATTGGTTTCGATGTCGATAACCAGCTTGTCGAGATCGGTACGTTGCTCCACACGGGCACTTTCAACCGCGAAGCTGACTTTGCGGATCGGGCTGAAAGATGCATCCAGCAGAATGCTGCCGATAGAACGATTTTCGTCGTCCTTGGCGCGCACCGTCGCCGGAACGTAACCACGTCCCTGCTCAACCTTGATTTCCATGTTGAGCTTGCCACCGGTCGACAGGTTGGCAATCACATGTTCAGGGTTGAGAATCTCGACATCGTGCGAAAGCTCGATATCGGCAGCGGTAACAATGCCCTCACCCTCTTTGTTGAGAGTCAGCACTGCGCCGTGGCGATTGTGCAGTTTCAAAACCACACCCTTGAGGTTCAACAAGATATCGACGACGTCTTCACGCACACCGTCCAGCGCCGAGTACTCATGCAGCACACCTTCGATTTTTACTTCGGTGGGTGCATAACCCGGCATGGACGACAGCAACACTCGACGCAACGCATTGCCCAGCGTATGACCGTAACCGCGTTCGAACGGCTCCATCACAACGCGTGCCTGATAAGGCGATACGTTTTGTACGTCGACGATGCGCGGTTTCAAAAATTCGGTAGCACTGCTTTGCATAACCCTTCCTTACTTGGCTAGAGCTTACTTCGAGTAGAATTCGACAACCAGTTGTTCGTTGATGTCGCCAGCCAGATCCGAACGTTCCGGAACGGATTTGTAAACCCCTTCCATTTTCTTCGAATCGACCTGAACCCAACCCGGCATGCCGATTTGTTCAGCCAGTGCCAAAGCCTCCTGGATGCGAACCTGTTTCTTCGATTTCTCGCGAATCGAAACAACGTCGCCAGCCTTAACCTGATAGGAAGGAATGTTTACTGCATTGCCATTCACACAGATTGCCTTGTGGCTTACCAACTGGCGTGCTTCAGCACGAGTCGAGCCAAAGCCCATGCGATAAACAACGTTATCCAGACGGGATTCCAGCAGCTTCAGCAGATTCTCGCCGGTCGAGCCCTTACGGCGCTCTGCCTCAGCAAAGTAGCCACGGAACTGACGCTCCAGCACGCCGTAAATACGACGGATTTTCTGTTTCTCACGCAGTTGCACACCATAGTCAGACAGGCGGGCGCCACTCTTCTGACCATGCTGGCCCGGTGCGGAGTCCAGCTTACACTTAGTGTCGAGCGCACGACGCGCGCTCTTCAAAAACAGATCTGTGCCTTCGCGACGCGACAGCTTACATTTCGGTCCGATATATCTCGCCACAATTCTTCTCCAAACTTAAATACGACGCTTTTTGGGCGGACGGCAGCCATTGTGCGGAACCGGCGTAACGTCAGAAATGCTGGTGATCTTGAAACCCAGTGCATTCAACGCGCGAACAGCAGATTCACGACCAGGCCCTGGTCCCTTGATTCTCACTTCAAGGTTTTTCACGCCGAATTCCAGCGCGACCTTGCCAGCCGCCTCGGCAGCAACCTGCGCGGCGAACGGAGTGGATTTACGAGAACCTTTAAAACCAGCACCGCCGGAGGTTGCCCAGGACAGGGCATTGCCTTGACGGTCCGTGATGGTAACGATCGTATTGTTAAAAGAAGCGTGAACGTGGACGATGCCTTCCGATACGCTCTTTTTAACTTTCTTACGCACACGGGCAGTAGATGCTTTAGCCATTAATTCAATCCTTAACTAATTACTTCTTGCCTGCGATAGCCTTGCGCGGACCTTTACGGGTACGGGCATTGGTACGGGTACGCTGACCACGAACCGGCAAACCACGGCGATGACGGAGACCACGGTAGCAACCGAGATCCATCAGACGTTTGATATTCATGGTAACTTCGCGGCGCAGGTCACCCTCAACGGTGAATTTGCCCACTTCGTCACGCAGCTTGTCCATCTCAGCGTCGCTCAATTCCTTGATTTTGGTAGTGCGCGCGATACCCGCAGCATCACAGATCAACTGTGCGCGGGTACGGCCAACACCATAAATCGCGGTCAAAGCGATTTCCGCATGTTGATGGTTGGCAATATTAACCCCAGCAATACGGGCCATATGACTTCCCCATTTCAAAAAGTTGCGAATACTATCATCGACTCCTTATGGAGTCAACGCTTACCCCTGGCGTTGCTTGTGGCGCGGATCATCACAAATCACGCGCAACACGCCATTACGACGGATCATCTTGCACTTGCGGCAAATCCGTTTTACCGACGGCTGAACTTTCATGCCTTTTCCTTTCTACTTACTGGTCAACACCCCTAGCCCACCTTACTTGGCGCGGAAAACAATGCGCGCACGAGATAAATCGTAAGGCGTCAATTCGACGGTTACTTTATCCCCAGGCAGGATTCGGATGTAGTGCATCCGCATCTTGCCGGAAATGTGCCCCAGAACTACATGGCCATTTTCCAGCTTGACACGAAATGTTGCGTTAGGCAGGGTTTCGAGAATTTCACCCTGCATCTGGATCGTATCTTCCTTCGACATATCTCGACCGATCGTCTCAACGAGCCTTGAGGCCACCTTTGAAGTTGGATTTCTTCAACAAGCTCTCATACTGTTGCGACATTATGTAGGATTGAACCTGCGCCATGAAATCCATGGTGACAACCACAATAATCAGCAGCGACGTACCACCGAAATAGAACGGTACATTCCACTTGACGATCAGAAACTCCGGCAGCAGACATACCAAAGTAATGTAAAGCGCACCGATCAACGTCAAACGAGTGATGATCTTCTCGATGTAACGCGAAGTCTGTTCACCCGGACGAATACCGGGAACAAAAGCACCGCTTTTCTTCAGATTTTCTGCCGTTTCTTTCGGGCTGAATACCAAGGCCGTATAGAAGAAACAGAAGAAAATGATTGCTGCAGCATACAACAGTACATATACCGGTTGCCCCGGATGCAGCATATCGCCGAAATCCTTCAGAAAATGAAGATGCTCGTTATTGCCAAACCAGCCAGCGATCGTTGCCGGGAACAAAATAATGCTCGAGGCAAAAATCGGCGGAATCACACCGGCAATATTGATTTTCAACGGCAAATGCGTGCTTTGGCCCTGCATTACCCGATTGCCCACTTGGCGCTTGGCATAATTGACCAGAATCTTGCGCTGACCACGCTCGAAGAACACCACCAATGCCGTTACCAGCATGACACCGATAAACAACGCCAGCACGAACAGAACCGACAACGAGCCCTGATTCGCCAGCGAAAGGGTCTTGCCGATCGCGGCCGGTACTCCTGCAGCAATACCGGCACAAATGATCAGCGAAATACCATTGCCGATACCGCGCTCGGTAATCTGCTCGCCCAGCCACATCAGGAACATGGTACCGGTTACCAAGGTAACCACTGTGGTCAAATAAAACTCTACCTGACCAGTTACCACCAAACCCGGCTGGCGGAACAGCATCACCGCTATACCAAAGCTCTGGAAAGTAGCCAGCAGCACCGTACCATAACGGGTATACGAAGTAATTTTGCGCCGCCCCTGCTCTCCCTCCTTCTTCAGCTCCTTGAGCTTCGGAAAGATTTCTGAACCGAGCTGGATGATAATCGATGCCGAGATGTACGGCATGATTCCAATCGCGAATACGGTGAAACGCGACAACGCACCGCCGGAGAACATGTTGAACATGTCCAACAAGCCGGTTTTGGATGATTCAAACAGCTTGGCCAGCTCAGACGGATCAATACCGGGCACCGGAATATGCGCACCGATACGATATACAATAAGCGCCCCTAGTAAAAACCAGAGGCGCTTCTTGAGATCGCCGAACTTGTCAGCCGAGCCTAATAGCGGGTTCGCCACAGTACTCAACCTTATTCAGTGATGGAACCACCAGCCGCTTCGATCGCTGCCTTGGCACCCTTGGTGACCAGCAGACCACGAATCTTGAGCGGACGCTCAACGTTGCCCGACAGCACAACTTTCACGCTACGTGCATGCTGATTGATCAAACCAGCCTGCAACAGTGCCAATGCATCGATCTCGTCAACCGGCAGGCCATTCAACTCGGAAGTACGAACTTCCTGGCTTTGACCCTTGGCCAGCGAAACGAAGCCACGCTTCGGCAGGCGGCGCTGCAGCGGCATCTGGCCGCCTTCGAAACCAACCTTGTGGAAGCCACCCGAACGCGACTTCTGGCCTTTGTGACCACGGCCAGCGGTTTTACCCAAGCCACTGCCGATACCACGACCAACACGACGCTTGGCGTGTTTAGCACCCTCTGCGGGTTTAATGGTGTTCAGTTGCATTTAGCCCTCGCACTTCAACAGGTAGCTGATCTTGTTGATCATGCCACGGTTTTCCGGGGTGTCCAGCACTTCAACGGTGTGGTTCATGCGGCGCAGACCCAAGCCACGAGCACAGGCCTTGTGCGCCTCAAGACGACCGATCAGGCTTTTCACCAGGGTCACTTTGATTTTGCCATTAGCCATTTGCCACCTCGCCCAGGATCTCGGCAACAGTCTTGCCACGCTTGGCAGCAATCTGTTCCGGAGTGCGCATATTCAACAAACCATTGATGGTCGCACGCACCAAGTTGTACGGGTTGGTCGAGCCATGGCATTTTGCAGTAATGTTATGCACACCCATTACTTCAAATACCGCACGCATCGGGCCGCCGGCGATGATACCGGTACCTTCCGGAGCGGGCTGCATGAATACGGTAGTAGCGCCGTGTTTGCCAACAACTGCGTGTTGCAGCGTGCCGTTTTTCAACGCAACCTTGGCCAGCTTGCGACGTGCTTCATCCATTGCCTTTTGTACGGCTACCGGCACCTCTTTCGATTTGCCCTTGCCCATACCGATACCGCCGTTTCCGTCACCTACAACGGTCAGCGCGGCGAAGCCCATGATACGGCCACCTTTTACGACTTTGGTTACCCGATTAACGGATACCATCTTTTCGCGAAGGCCGTCTGTACGTTCTTCCAGTTCGTTCTTTGCCATTTTGAACCTCGATTAGAATACCAGGCCGTTTTCACGGGCCGCGTCAGCCAGTGCTTTCACACGGCCATGGTATTTGAACCCGGAGCGATCGAATGCAACTTGCTCAACTCCGGCGGCTTTTGCTTTTTCAGCAATACGTTTGCCAACTAGGGCCGCGGCAGCGGTGTTACCACCGTTTTTGACGTCATTACGCAGCTCGGCTTCCAGTGTCGATGCGCTTGCCAGAACACGACCGCCGGTCGCGTCGATCACTTGCGCATAGATGTGCTGGTTTGTGCGATGAATAGTCAACCGCACCATGTCAAGCGCCGCAATGCGTGCACGGGTTTTGCGTGCCCTACGCAGGCGAGTTTCCTTTTTATCCATGGTAAAGCCTCAGTTATTTCTTCTTGGTCTCTTTCAGAACCACAACTTCGTCCGCGTAACGCACACCCTTGCCTTTGTACGGCTCCGGCGGACGATAAGCGCGAATTTCAGCTGCGACCTGACCGATCTGCTGCTTGTCGACACCCTTCAACAGGATTTCGGTCTGCGACGGAGTTTCAACCTTGACACCAGCAGGCATCTTGTGAACCACCGGATGGGAAAAACCCAAAGTCAGGTTCAGTGCATCGCCCTGAGCCTGCGCGCGGTAACCCACGCCAACCAGATTCAGCTTGCGCTCGAAACCTTGGGAAACACCCTTGACCATATTTGCCAACAGAGCACGCAGGGTGCCGGACATTGCCCGAGCCTGCTTTTCTTCACTCGCAGCAGCACACTGGATCGCGCCACCATCGATAGTGATCGAAACATCCTTGCTCAGCGGGCGAGCCAACGAACCCAGCGGACCTTTTACGGTAATCTGGCCGTCAGCGATTTTGGCCTCAACACCTGCAGGCAGCGCAACAGGATTTTTAGCTACACGAGACATCTAAAACCTCCCGATTACGCGACCACGCACAGCAACTCACCGCCAACACCGGCAGCACGCGCTTTGCGATCAGTCATAACGCCTTTGGAAGTGGACACGATAGCCACGCCCAGGCCGTTCATCACCTGCGGAATATCTTCCACGCCTTTGTAGATACGCAGCCCGGGGCGGCTAACGCGCTCGATGCGCTCGATAACCGGACGACCACCGTAATATTTCAGGCTGATTTCAAGAGTCTTCTTGGCGTCTTCGCCAACAACCTTGAATTCATCGATATAACCTTCATCCTTCAGCACAGCAGCAATCGATGCCTTCAGCTTCGACGACGGCATTGCCACCGAAGCCTTTTCGGCACGCTGAGCGTTACGGATACGGGTCAGCATATCGGCGATAGGATCATGCATACTCATTGTTCTATTCCCCTATTACCAACTTGCCTTGACGACGCCCGGAATTTCACCGCGCATCGCAATTTCACGTACTTTGGAACGACCCAGACCGAACTTGCGGAAAGTGCCGCGTGCGCGACCGGTCAGCGCACAGCGATTACGCTGACGTACCGGACTGGCATCACGAGGCAGACGCTGGAGTTGCAGGCGAGCAGCAAAGCGCTCTTCATCCGACAGTTTGCTGTCATTAATGATCGCGTTCAGCTTCGCGCGTTTGTCAGCGAATTTCGCGACAGTCTTGCGACGCTTTTCCTCACGATTAATCATACAAAGCTTGGCCATACCACCCTCAATTCTTGAAAGGGAATTTAAACGCAGCAAGAAGCGCGCGAGCTTCTTCGTCCGTTTTTGCGGTCGTGGTGATGGTGATATTCATACCACGCAGCGCATCGATCTTGTCGTACTCGATCTCCGGGAAGATGATCTGTTCACGAACGCCCATATTGTAGTTGCCACGACCATCAAACGACTTGGCGGAAATACCGCGGAAGTCGCGAATACGCGGAATGGCAACACTGATCAGGCGATCCAGGAACTCATACATGCGCTCACGGCGCAGAGTCACCTTGCAGCCAACCGGATAATCTTCACGAATCTTGAAGCCGGCGATCGACTTCTTCGACTTGGTAACCACAGCCTTCTGACCGGCGATCTTCTGCATATCGCCAACAGCAAACTCCATTACCTTCTTGTCCGCAACCGCCTCGCCAACACCCATGTTCAGGGTAATTTTCTCGATACGCGGCACTTCCATCACCGACTTGTAGCCGAACTGCTTCTGCAGCTGCGGAACTACATCACTTACATACATCTCACGCAAACGAGCCATGATTACCCCTTAGGCGTCTACCAGTTCGCCATTCGACTTGAAAAAGCGAACTTTGCGACCGTCTTCCAGAACCTTGAAGCCAACGCGATCCGCTTTCTGCGTCGCCGGATTCAAGAGGCCTACATTCGATACATCGATCGCCTTGGCGATTTCGACAATACCACCTGCAACGCCGCGAACCGGATTTGGCTTCTGGTGCTTTTTGACCAGATTCACACCCTCAACGACAACATTGCCATCTGCGAGCACACGCAGAACAGTGCCGCGTTTACCCTTGTCTTTACCGGTCAGGACGATGATTTCGTCACCTTTGCGAATTTTGCGCATCATCACTCCTTACAGCACTTCAGGTGCCAGAGAAACGATCTTCATGAATCGCTCGGTACGCAACTCACGAGTCACCGGCCCGAAAATACGGGTACCGATCGGCTCCAGCTTGTTGTTCAGCAACACTGCGGCATTGGCATCGAATTTGACCAGGGAACCGTCCGGACGACGAACCCCCTTGGCAGTACGAACCACAACCGCGTTATAAACGTCGCCCTTTTTGACACGACCACGCGGCGCAGCATCTTTGATGCTCACCTTGATGATGTCGCCAATGCCAGCGTAACGACGCTTGGAGCCACCCAACACCTTGATACACATAACGGTACGCGCACCGGTGTTGTCAGCCACATCCAGCTTGGACTGCATTTGAATCATTTTTTAATCTCCAACTTAAACCGTCTTCCACCTAACAGTGGACGATCCTACCGGCCCAGTTTTGGACCCCGTTCGGGGAAGGACGCTCTAAGGCAACACGAAAAGTCGTGCATTATAAAGGCCTCGCACTGGACGTGCAAGGCCTTCTTTGCTTATTGCCACAAAAACTTAGGCAACACGCGCTTTCTCGACCAGAGTGGTCACGCGCCATGCCTTGGTTTTCGACAGCGGACGGCACTCTTCGATAACGACCAGATCGCCTTCGCGATATTCGTTATTTTCATCGTGCGCGTGATACTTCTTGGAACGACGAATCACTTTGCCGTACAGCGGGTGCTTCACCTTGCGCTCAACCAGTACAGTAACGGTTTTATCCATCTTGCTACTGGTCACACGGCCGGTCAAAGTGCGGATAGTCTTTTCACTCATGCTCAGGCCGCCTTCTTCTCAGTCAAAAGGGTACGTACGCGAGCGATGTCACGACGAACCTTGCGCAGCTCGCTGGTTTTCGCCAGTTGCTGGGTCGCAATCTGCATACGCAGACCAAATTGAGCCTTCAACAGCGACAGCAACTCCTGATTGAGCTCATCCACAGATTTATTTCGCAGATCTTTAGCTTTCATCACTGCCCCACTTGACGTTGTACGAACTGGGTCGGGAACGGCAGCTTGGCCGCAGCCAGGCGGAACGCCTCACGTGCCAACTCGACGTTCACGCCGTCCATTTCATACAGAACCTTACCCGGCTGGATTTCGGCTACCCAATATTCCGGCGAGCCTTTTCCTCCACCCATACGAACTTCTGCCGGCTTTTTCGAAATCGGCTTGTCCGGGAACACGCGAATCCAGATACGACCACCACGCTTGATGTGACGCGTCATGGCACGACGCGCAGCTTCGATCTGACGCGCAGTCAGACGACCGCGACCAATGGCTTTCAAACCATATTCACCGAACGAAACCTTGGAACCGCGATAAGCCAAACCGGTATTACGGCCTTTTTGTACCTTGCGATACTTCGTACGATTAGGCTGCAGCATTTCTGCCTCCAGACTTGCGGGTACGTTTCTCGGTCTCAGCAGGCTTCACAACAGGCTGCTCACCACGAGCCAGCTGCTCACCCTTGTAAACCCAAACCTTGATACCGATGATACCGTAGGTAGTTTTAGCCTCGGAAGTAGCGTAATCGATGTCGGCACGCAGGGTATGCAACGGCACACGACCTTCGCGATACCATTCGCTACGAGCGATCTCGATGCCGTTCAAACGACCCGAGGACATGATTTTGATACCCTGAGCACCCAGACGCATCGCATTCTGCATCGCACGTTTCATCGCACGACGGAACATGACGCGCTTCTCCAGCTGCGAAGCAATGCTGTCGGCGATCAACTGAGCGTCGATTTCCGGCTTGCGCACTTCCTCGATATTGATGTGCACCGGCACACCCATCATCTTCTGCAACTGGCCTTTCAACAACTCGATATCTTCACCTTTTTTACCAATCACAACACCCGGGCGGGCACTGTGAATGGTAATGCGAGCATTCTTGGCCGGACGCTCGATCACAATCTTGCTGACCGCAGCGTGCGCCAATTTGGAACGCAGAAAGGAACGAACCTTGATGTCTTCATTCAGCATGGTTGCGAAGTTTTGATTGTTCGCGTACCACTTGGAAGACCAGTTTTTCAATACAGCCAGACGGAATCCCGTCGGATGAATTTTCTGACCCATGGCTTCTTCCTCAATCGCCGACAGTCACAGTGATGTGACAAGTCTGCTTCTCAATTCGGTTGCCCCGACCCTTTGCTCGCGCCGAGAAGCGCTTCAGGCTAGGACCCTTGTCGACATAGATGATCGCTACTTTCAGCGCATCGATATCGGCACCTTCATTATGCTCAGCATTCGCAATTGCCGATTCCAGCACACTGCGAATAATCTGCGCGCCCTTTTTCGGTGTAAAGGCCAGAACATTCAGAGCCTTTTCAACCGATTGACCGCGAACCAAATCAGCGACCAGACGGGCTTTTTGCGCGGACAGTCGAGCATTTCGCAAAACAGCAGAAACTCTCATTTCGCCACCTTATTTCTTAGCTTTCTTGTCCGCTGCATGACCTTTGAAGGTGCGTGTCAGCGAAAATTCACCCAACTTATGCCCAACCATGTTCTCGTTCACATACACGGGAACATGCTGGCGACCGTTATGTACGGCGATCGTCAAGCCAACGAACTCAGGCAGGATCGTCGAACGACGGGACCAGGTTTTGACCGGGCGCTTATCATTCGTAGCACGTACTGCATCAATTTTCTTGAGCAAGTACTGATCCACGAAAGGACCTTTCTTAATGGAACGTGCCATGGCTCATTACCCTTTGTTCGAATAGCGACGACGCACAATCATGTTGGATGTACGTTTGTTGCGACGAGTGCGGTAACCCTTGGTAGGAGTACCCCACGGGCTGACCGGATCGCGACCAGCTGCAGTCTTACCCTCACCACCACCATGCGGGTGATCAACCGGGTTCATCACCACACCGCGAACGGTCGGACGAATACCGCGCCAACGCTGCGCACCGGCCTTACCGATCGAGCGCAGATTGTGCTCTTCATGACCAACCTCACCCACGGTCGCACGGCAATCCACATGCACCTTGCGAATTTCGCCGGAGCGCAGACGCAACTGAGCGTAAGCACCTTCGCGAGCCAGCAACTGGGCCGAAGTACCTGCCGAACGCGCCAGCTGCGCACCCTTGCCAGGCATCATTTCCACGCAGTGCACAGTCGAACCGACCGGAATATTGCGCAACGGCAAGGCATTACCGGCCTTGATCGGAGCCTCGGAACCACTGACAATCTGCTGACCAATCACCAGACCGCGCGGAGCGATGATGTAGCGACGCTCACCGTCGGCATAACACAGCAAAGCGATATGCGCAGTACGGTTCGGATCGTATTCGATACGCTCGACCTTGGCCGGAATGCCATCCTTGTTGCGACGGAAGTCAACGACACGGTAGTGCTGCTTGTGACCACCACCCTTATGACGGGTAGTAATCACACCGCGATTATTACGGCCGGCATGCTTGGTCTGCTTTTCCAGCAAAGCCGCATGCGGAGCACCCTTGTGCAAACCCGGAGTAACAACCTTGACGACGGCGCGACGACCAGGCGAAGTCGGTTTTACTTTAATCAAAGACATGACCTATTCTCCTTATTCGCCGCTGGCAAATTCGATTTGCTGGCCTGGCTTCAGGCAAACATATGCCTTTTTCCAGTCCTTGCGACGGCCAGTAAAACGACCAAAGCGCTTTTGCTTGCCCTTGACGTTCAGAACCTGAACGCTATCAACCTGCACCTTGAACAAGAATTCAACAGCAGCCTTGATCTCGGGCTTGGTTGCATCGGTTGCAACACGGAACGCAACTTGCTCGTACTTGTCGGCTATGAACGTACCCTTTTCGGAGATGATCGGAGCCAGGATGACTTGATACAGTCGCTCTTGATTTGCAGCGCTCATGCGTACATCTCCTCAATCTGCTTGACCGCCTCGCGGGTGATCACAACGCTCTTGAAATGCACCAAGCTGACCGGATCAACCTGCGACGGCTCGACCACATAAACGCTAGCCAGATTACGAGTCGACAGATACAGGTTTTCGTCAACGCTATCAGCGATGATCAGAGCCTGATCCAGACCCATAGCCTTCATCTTGGCAACGAACTGCTTGGTCTTCGGAGTATCGATACTCAGCGAATCGATCACCGACAGACGGCCTTCGCGCGCCAGCTGCGAGTAGATTGCAGCAATACCGGCACGGTACATCTTCTTGTTAACCTTGTGGCTGAAATTCTCTTCCGGCGAATTCGGGAAAATCTTGCCACCGCCACGCCACAGCGGGCTGGATGCCATACCCGCACGTGCACGACCCGTGCCTTTCTGACGGAAAGGCTTGCGAGTCGATTTCGACACTTCCGAACGGCCTTTCTGCGCGCGATTACCGCTACGAGCATTGGCCTGATAGGCCACAACGACCTGGTGAACCAGAGCCTCGTTGAACTCGCGAGCAAACAGCGCATCGGAAACCGCCAGGGTCGAAACCTGCTGACCTTGCTCGTTAATTACCTTCAGTTCCATCATGCACCTGCCTTCACGCTAGGACGCACCGTCACGTCACCACCCTTGGCACCCGGGACAGCACCTTTAACCAGCAACAGCTGACGTTCAACATCAACGCGAACCACTTCGAGACATTGAACAGTGCGCTTTACGTTACCGTACTGACCGGCCATGCGCTTACCCGGAAATACACGACCCGGATCCTGCGCCATACCGATGGAACCCGGCGCATTATGCGAAACCGAGTTACCGTGCGAAGCACGCTGGGAACTGAAATTGTGGCGCTTGATAGCGCCGGAAAAACCTTTACCCTGACTGGTACCGGTCACATCGACCAGCTGACCAACCTGGAAAACCTCTACCGACAGAACCGAACCCGGTTGCAGCGATGCCAGCTGTTCGGCAGTTACCGAAAACTCGCGCAGGCCACGACTAGCCTCAACGCCAGCCTTGGCAAAATGCCCAGCCTGAGCCTTGTTGACACGACTCGCCTTACGCAAACCGAAGCCAACCTGAACCGCTACATAACCATCAGTTTCATCGGTTTTGATTTGTGTGACGCGGTTATTGGACATATCCAGCACAGTCACCGGAATGGACGCGCCATCCTCGGCAAATACGCGGGTCATGCCAATCTTGCGACCTACAAGACCTAAACTCATGATTCTTTCCTTATGTTTATGTTTAAGGGTCGATTACGATTGATCGACAAAACAAAACGGGCCCGCCTTTACAGGCGAGCCCGCTATTCTAGCAGAAAATCAAGTTACTGCAACTTAATTTCCACGTCAACACCTGCCGGCAAATCCAGCTTCATCAGGGCATCGACAGTCTTGTCGGTTGGATCGACAATATCCATTAAACGCAGATGGGTACGAATTTCCAGCTGATCGCGCGAAGTCTTGTTGACGTGCGGCGAACGCAGAATATCGAAACGCTGGATACGGGTCGGCAGCGGAACCGGACCCTTGACCACAGCACCAGTGCGCTTGGCGGTTTCAACAATCTCGGCCGCGGAACGATCGATCAGATTGTAATCGTAAGCCTTGAGGCGGATACGAATGCGTTGACTTTGCATGTTTTTGTCCTAAAGAACGATAAAGAACGAGCCGGGGCGCACAATGCGCCCCTACCTGATTATTACTCGATAACCTTCGCAACCACACCGGCACCGACAGTACGACCGCCTTCGCGAATCGCGAAGCGCAGACCCTGCTCCATCGCGATCGGGCTGATCAGGCTGACGG